>ERZ779850.167-NODE-167-length-87698-cov-28.605262_pt1 | contig 87698 bp, 80 predicted proteins | sample MGYA00511249_ERZ779850 | MGnify/ENA primary metagenome ERZ779850 (study PRJEB29588, sample SAMEA2162475) | human gut metagenome | biome: human gut; feature: human-associated habitat; material: faeces | place: Denmark | collected 2008/2010 ...
AAGCTCTTTACTGCAATTGAGATTGCCATTGAGATTGCTTGCGGATTTTAGGTTCCCTACAAAGTCCGTGAGAAAAGCTTCTAGAAACAAATATAATCATATCACCCAACATTCACAATCAAACTTCAGGAAAAAGAACCGAAAAGCAACCATAATGACTAGAATATCCGACCTTTTTACATCTGCACAGCCCTCTGGCAAACATAAATTGTCCCTGACGCAAGGGAATACAATCCATTGCAACAGGGACAATCCAAACTCAAATTGCTCAGGTGTGCTACCTGATCATATCATTCATTCCAGTATCAGAACTCATAATCGATACCGATAGAAATGTTCTCTCCATCAAGTGTTACACCAAATCCGTCGGAACCTCTGAAGTAATCGTCACGGTAACCGGCGAAACCTACTTTGGTAATAAAGCTGAAGCTATCATTCAACTTGATGGCCAGTCCCGGCTTCAACCCGATTTCGAAACCGTTCACAGCATCTCTGTGCTCAGCTTTTGATGTAGAAAATCCTAATCCCATATCGATGAACAGACGTACGATTTTGTTTTCGTAGAAAGAATAACGAGCGTACGGAGCAATGGCAAAACTATTGACGTGTGATGAAATTCTGTCTTTTCCCTCATCGTAATACGTTCCTTCGTGAGCATATGCCAATTCAGCTCCAATTGCCCAGCGTTCATTCAGGTTATAGCCAAAATCGGGTGAGATAGAGAATGAATTGATGTCGGCATCACAATCTCTCCAAAGACTGATACCGCCTCCCAAATACATTTCCTGTGCATACGATGACAAAGCAGCCATCAGCACAACCACAAGCATTAAAACTTTTTTCATGATTACATTAAAATTATTAGTTAGTTATACAAAAATATGTCGAGCGCTCTAATTGCCGCCTCATCCGTTTTTATGGCGATTAGCACGTCTGCGGCGATATTCAGCTTTCATTTTAGCCGAACCAGACCCATGCAAGCCCGTTATATAAGTTTTTTTCTTAGCCTTCGCCTTTACTTTCTCTTCTTTCTTGACCGAAGGCGACTTGCTTCCCTTGAAAATAATTCCTTCTGTAAGTATTTTCTCTATATCCATATATCTATTTTTTATCCATTATTTTTTAGGAACCAGCTTTACGTGATTCCCTGTTTTAGTACAAATAAGCGTACGCTTCAACGGAGTTCCCGTTTTCATATCAAAAAGGACTCCCGGATTGATATGCTGTCCGTTCACCCTTATTTCGAAATGCAGATGTTCGGTGGTAGCCCGTCCGGTACGTCCTGTCAGTCCGACAGGCTGTCCCGCCTTGACCGTATCGCCTACCGCTACCAGATTTTTCGAGTTATGACTGTAAACAGTTTCCAGTCCGTTGGCATGACGTACCACGACTACCTTGCCGTATCCGCCATAATGCTTTGCCATACGTACTATCCCATCGAAGACACAGCGAATGGTATCGTTCGCACGAGTCTTGATATCCGATCCGCTATGTCCTCCCCGTGAGCCATAAGCAGAAATCACTTTTCCTTTCGGCAAAGGAAAGCAGAAGGCAGAATCCGCCAGACTGTCCAGATGAATCTCAAAACTGTTTCCCTTGGCAAAAAGTTCCGGCGTCTTTACACGAATATGATTGCGTTCCATTTCCGAAAACACTTTCGTCTTCGGTTCGGCAGCATGTACAGACAGTACGCAACCCAGCCATCCGCACAATAAAAATCCTGCCAGTATGATCTGTTTCATTATTCAAAAAATACAAGTTCCACGTCGTGAGCGTCGGCAAACTCTTTCAGCAAGCCGATCATATAATTTACATTATCCTCCAGTCCTTCACTGCCGCTGTAACCATTCATAATAGCAAGCAGATGTGTGGTACCTTCACTTATCTTCGTGCGTTCATTATCGCTGGTAGGAGTTCCCACCCCCCCTACAGCATCACGATATACCGGCATACCTTCGATGTTCAGTTCGCCACGCCCGATTCCCTCGTAAGGTTCTCCAGCCTTGCCGATACCCAACACCAGACGGTCGCCCTGTATCTTGTCCAGATCGAATCCTCCGATGGAATGTCCGCTATAGATGGAAGCCAGATTAATCAGGTCGACCAACGTATCTATCTGATACAAAGGAATTCCTCTCAAGATACGACGACAAAGAGCCTCCGAAGAAGGACGATAGCGGCTAGGATCCTTTCCACATTTCTTATAAGCCTGTCGAGTAGCCTGAATAGCCGGCATTTCCTTGATGGAGTCGGTTGTATATTTCGAGCGATACAAAGCTGTAAACTCCCCGATACGTTTCCACAGCTCTTCGTTGTAGGCTGTATTTTTTACCGTAGCAAAGACTGCGGCTCCCCGAAACTGAGGCCATGCTTGCTTCAGTTCATCGGATACTTCTATGGTTAATTTCTTCATTGTACACTGATTTTTATTTTTCTTCTATTAATCAAACCTGTCTAAACCAACAAGCGGCAAAAAGGCAGACAATGCTAAACGTCCTCCAGCATAATGCCTGAAAGAATGCGTCCCGACGCTATTCCCTGCCGGCGTGCAGAGAAGAAATCGGCATTTTCCTTCCAAGTACAAATACCGCTCACCTCAATATTCGAAGGCAACACCCCAAAATCGAGTAACTGCATGCGGTTCGCTTCCCACAAATCAATATGCCATTTGTCCCGACGCGAAGCGATGCGCTGCATCTCGAATCCGTTCCGTTCGAAACAGTCGTATACTTCATCGCCAACCTCAAAAGCCTCCAGCGATATGCTCGGACCGATACATGCAATCACATCCTTACCCTGAGTACCATAAGTGCAGGACATTACCTCCAGAGTCTTAGCTACAATACGGGCAACCGTACCCCTCCAGCCGGCATGTATTGCAGCAACAGCACGATGTTTCACGTCGAAGCACAGTACAGGAACACAGTCGGCAGTCGATATGCAAAGACACTCTCCGGCTACATCCGTAACCAGCGCATCCACTCCCTCCAGCAGCGAAGCCCTCTCCGTTTCCGGATGGCTGAGAAATTCACGGCTGACTATCCGCACTTCCGTACGGTGTACCTGATGTGGAATAATCAGTTCTTTCTTCTTTCCCGGCAATAGAGAGCAAAGCAACTCCCTGTTTTTCTGCACATTCTCTGGCGAATCGCCACAGAAGCCATTACAGTTGAAAGAAGCATATTCCCCTGCACTATACCCACCATGACGAGTTGTGGAGAAACAAAAAATGCCGGGGTACGATCTCATCAAACCATACTCCAACATTCTTTTATCGTTTGAATACTGCATCATCATTTCTGCGGTTCGTCGTCCCAGTCTACTTCCTCATATTCGTAGTCGAAATCATCCTCATCGTCAGCATCCTCGTACTCATAATCGAAGTCTTCGTCTTCACCCATTTCCTTCAGTTCTTCCTGAAGCTTGGTCACATCCTTCGCACGGTGCACGATGGATGCCTGACGAAGTCCTTCCAGACGGTTGCTGTCTTTGTTCAATTCCTCCCACAAGATATCTTTCAACTGCTGAATGCCTATATTGGCTACAGATGAAATAAACACATGAGGTATATTTTCGGGCAGTGTCGGAGTCAGCATCTCTATCAGTTCTTCATCCAGCATATCACACTTCGTAATAGCCAGTACCCGCTGCTTGTCGAGCATTTCCGGATTAAACTTAGCCAGCTCGTTCAGCAAGATATCATACTCCCGGCGGATATCATCCGTATCGCCCGGAACCATGAACAGCAGCAACGAGTTACGCTCGATATGGCGCAGGAAACGAAGTCCGAGTCCCTTGCCCTCACTTGCACCTTCGATGATACCCGGAATATCAGCCATGACGAACGACTTGCCGTCACGATAGGAAACGATACCCAGATTCGGTTCCAGTGTCGTAAACGGATAGTTGGCTATCTTCGGACGCGCAGCCGATACGGTAGACAGAAGAGTAGACTTTCCTGCGTTCGGGAAGCCCACCAGACCGACATCTGCCAATAATTTCAATTCCAAAATAACAGTCATTTCCTGCATCGGTTCACCGGGTTGTGCAAAACGCGGTGCCTGACGGGTTGCCGTACGGAAGTGCCAGTTACCCAGTCCTCCCCGACCTCCTTTCAACAGAATGACTTCCTGTCCGTCTTCGGTAATGTCGCATACATACGCCCCTGTTTCGGCATTGTAAACAACTGTACCGCACGGCACTTCAATCACCTTGTCGGCACCATCCTTTCCGAAGCTCTTGTTCTTCGAGCCATTGCCCCCATGTTCGGCAAACACGTGACGTTCGTACTTTAGGTGCAGCAAAGTCCAGTAATTGCGGTTTCCCCGCAAGATAACATGACCTCCTCTACCACCGTCGCCACCGTCAGGACCTCCGTTGGGCATGTATTTTTCACGGCGCATGTGTACCGAGCCGCGCCCTCCCTTACCGGAGCGGCAGTAGATTTTTACATAATCAACAAAATTCGATTCAGCCATAATATTTTCTTGAAAAATTAAAAAAGCCGACCGTCATCCAAACGGTCTACAGAAAAATATATGGATTTCCGACTACACTTCCAGCCGGTCCATATTATTAAGTAAAAAAGAGAACGAGAAACTTCCCAACGGAAGTTCCTGCATTCTCCGTTTTTATGTTACTTGATTAAAGTTTGTCGATAGCAGTGCAGATATCTGCAAAGATACCATCCATTGAGCCCAGACCGTTGATGTGGCAGTATTTACCGTCATTCTTGTACCAGTCAATCAGAGGAGCAGTCTGAGAATGATAAACAACCAGACGTTTCTTGATAGTTTCTTCGTTATCGTCGGCACGGCCAGATTCTTGTCCACGTTTAATCAGACGAGTCATCAGTTCATCTTCCGGAACTTCCAGGTCGAGCATAATAGAAACTTCTTGACCACGAACCTTCAACATTTCCTTCAGCGCTTCTGCCTGAGCGATAGTACGTGGGAAACCATCGAAGATAACACCTTTGCTATCTTTGAAGCTATCGAATACGCTAGCCAGAATATCAATCATCAAAGCATCCGGAATCAACTGACCGTTGTCGATATATCCTTTGGCAGTCTTGCCCAGTTCTGTACCGTTCTTGATTTCTGCACGCAAAACGTCACCTGTAGAGATGTGGTTCAAGCCGTATTTCTCTACGATACGCGCACTCTGAGTTCCTTTACCTGAACCCGGTGCACCGAAAATTACAATGTTCAACATCTTTATTACCTTTATTTAATTTATGATTAATTATTCTATTACCGTATAAATGTCACGATAGTTACGTCCCAGTCCGTCGTAATCCAGACCATATCCTACAATAAAGTCATTGGGAATGTTCATTGCCACATAATGGATATCCAAATCCACCTTCAATTTATCAGGCTTCACCAGCAATGTAGCGATTCTGATTTCCTTCGGATTACGTGCACGAAGCGTTTCTATCAACTGCTTCATGGTAAGTCCCGTATCGACAATATCCTCCACAATTACAATTGTACGTCCGGTAATGTCATCGCCCAGGCCTACCAGTTCCTTCACCTTTCCGGTTGAAGATGTACCCGCATACGAAGCCAGCTTCACAAAAGATACCTCACAAGGCATAGTCAAGTGCTTCATCAGATCGGCAGTAAACATAAACGAGCCATTCAGTACACTTATAAAAAGCGGGTTGGCCCCAGCCAAATCACGATTGATTTCTCCAGCCACACGGGCAACTTCCGTTAATATCTTCTCCTCAGGAATAAAAGTCTTAAAGCGTTTATCTTTGATCTGAATTACACTCATAATATATAACTTTATAAAATTGGGACAAAAATACGAATTATCCCTCAAACTTCTATACTTTTTTCGTACTTTTACCGACAAATAGCTATTGAGAAAAAAGATGAAAATACTTAGTTGCACTCAACAAAAGGAGGCGGATGCTTACACAATCGCCCAAGAAAACATACTTTCCATCAACCTGATGGAGAAAGCAGCGTCACTGCTTACCGAAGAAATTTGCCGCCAATGGGACAAATCCCACCGTATCGTCATATTCGCAGGTTCGGGAAACAACGGCGGTGATGCCGTAGCCGTAGCACGTATGCTGTTTCAGAAAAGCTATACCGTTGAAGTTTATCTGTTCAACATTACAGGGGTATTGTCGGACGACTGCATGAAGAACGTACAACGCTTGCAGGAATGCGGATTTCCCAACTATCATGAAATCAGTACCAGCTTCGATCCTCCTAAACTGACCAAAGACGATGTTGTAGTAGACGGACTTTTCGGCTCCGGACTCAACAAGCCGTTAAGCGGAGGATTTGCGTCGGTAGTAAAATACATCAATGCTTCACAGTCTACCGTCGTTTCCATCGATCTGCCTTCGGGCCTGATGGGAGAAGACAATTCCAACAATATCCGCCAGAACATCATCCGTGCCGATCTCACCCTGAGCATCCAGTTGCCTAAACTGTCTTTCCTTTTCCCCGAAAATGAAGACATCGTAGGCGAATGGAAACTGCTCGACATCGGCATCAGCAAGAACTTCATCGAACAAGCTACTACGCCTTATACCATCACCGAAGCCAGCGACATACACCAGATGATCAAGCCTCGCGGACGCTTTGCCCATAAAGGCAATTTCGGACACGGCCTGCTGATAGCCGGTTCGTACGGTATGGCAGGAGCTTCCGTACTGGCAGCCCGCGCTTGTCTGCGCTCAGGCATCGGTCTGCTGACCATTCATACGCCTGTCCGCAACCATGATATTGTACAGGCAACCGTTCCTGAAGCAATGGTACAGAACGACGTACACGAACTTTACTTTGCCGAACCCGTAGATCTCGACAATTTCCAGGCACTTGCCATCGGTCCGGGACTGGGACAAGAGGAAGAAACCGCACTCGCTACCTTCGACCAGCTCAAGGAGTGCTTCATACCGCTGGTACTTGATGCCGACGCACTGAACATATTCAGCACACATCGTAACTACCTGAACCGGATACCGAAACGCACCATCCTGACACCGCACGTCGGAGAACTGGAACGCATCATCGGAAGATGCAACAACAGTTTCGAGCGACTGACAAAAGCCAAGGAACTTGCCACTTACCTTCAGTGCTACATTGTACTGAAAGGGGCCTATACCGTTGTCATCACCCCCGAAGGTAACTGTTTCTTCAACCAGACAGGTAATCCGGGAATGGCTACAGGAGGCAGCGGCGACGTACTGACAGGTATCATTCTGGCACTGCTGTCGCAAGGATATTCACAAGAGAATGCCTGCCGAATAGCCGTATATGTACATGGTCTGGCAGGCGATATCGCCCGTAACCGGGTCGGAGAAATCAGCCTGACGGCAAGCGATATCATAGATGCTCTGCCCGAAGCATGGAAAAACATTACTGAAACTAAATAACAAACCACTATGAACAGAACGATTATTGCATTGGGGTTGTTGGCATGTTCAACACACATCGCAGCACAAGATGTAAACATATATACTCCGGGCAGCGATGAAGGCATCGTATATTTCCTGCCCAAGACTGCACTGGAAGTGAATATCATTGCCACACGCATCAATTACCAGCCGGGAGAATTATGCCAGTATGCCAATCGTTACCTGCGCATGAACAATGTAAATCCTCAGCCGGAAACCTATTGGGAGATCAAACAAATTGATGTCCGCTCGGCAGGAGTACCCGATTCAACCAAAGCATATATTATCAAGCTGAAAGACAAAAGCGTCTTATCAAATATAGAACTGACCGAAGACGGTATCGCAAAGGCTATCAATACGACTTTTCCGAAGGAATACGAACAAAATAAGGACTACGAGCTGGAGCAACCTCTGCCGCACGAAAACAGCCGTAAATACATGACGGAAGAAATTCTGATGGCGGGTTCTACAGCCAAGATGGCGGAGCTTACAGCCAAGGAAATCTACAACATACGCGAAAGCAAGAACCTGATTCTCCGCGGACAAGCTGATACTATGCCGAAAGACGGAGCATCGCTGAAATTGATAATCGATAACCTCGACAAGCAGGAGAAAGCGCTTACGCAAATGTTCGCCGGTACAACCGACCGTGAGGACAAGGTATTTACCGTACGTGTCACTCCGGAAGATAATATAAAGGATAAAATCATCCTGCGCTTCTCCCGTCTGCTGGGAGCTTTGTCGACAGATAATCTGGCGGGCGACCCGATTTACATCAGCATAAACAGCACGGTTCCGCTGCCGGTTGCAACCGATGACAGCAAGAAAAAGAAGAAACCCGAAGGAGCTCTCTACAACATTCCGGGTAAAGGACATGTTTCTGTCAGCTATCAGGGAAAGAAATATTTTGAAGACGACGTACCTGTTACTCAGTTCGGTTCGACAGAAGTACTGGTAAACGACTTGTTCAACAAGAAAGTAAATACTCGTGTCGTGTTCAATCCGGCTACTGGTGCCATCCTGAAAATAGACAAAGACTAATCCGAACACAACAAAAAAAGTCATGGGGCTGTACCGTTCGATTCCCTGAAACGGTACAGCCTCATTTTCTTTTACTGTAGTAAGTTTTTCATATTACATAAAAAAATACCTCAGCAGGCATCCACCCGCAGAGGTATTCTATATATTCTCAGGAACAATTCTGTTCCTTGCTTAAAGTCGAAAGGCAATTACTTGATGTTAGCTTCTTCCAGCTTGTATCCGAACTTCTTGTCGGCCACCTTCAGTGCAAAGGCAATAATCAGCGACAGTACTGCAAGTCCTGTAAAGATACACATCGGCAACGTATAATCGTACAGATTGGCTCCGTTCACCTTTCCTACTACACAATATTTATCCAGCACAATACCTATCAAAGTCGGTATGCCCCACAATCCGATATTCTGGATAAAGAAAATCAATGCATAAGCGGTACCCAGCTGATGAGCAGGGAATATCTTGGCAACCGAAGGCCACATGGCAGAAGGCACCAGCGAGAATGCGACACCCAGTACAATCATCAGTACAATGGCAATCAGTGAACTCGTAACGAAAGGCAAAGCATAGATACAGTGTACGCCAATCAGCATGGCAGCACCCAGCATCATGATAGAGGCAGCCTTACCACGCTTATCGACCATTCCACCGAATACCGGAGTCAGGAACAAGGCACCCAAGGCAGGAAGTCCGGCAAAGAATCCGGCAACGCTCTCATCGATACCATATTTGCTGATCATCAGTTCGGAAGCAAACTTCTGGAACGGGAATACACATGAATAGAACAATACACAGAGCAGGGCTATCAGCCAGAATCCCGGGTTAGAAAGAATCTTGGCAACATCCTTGAACGAGAACTTCTCTTCCGGAGAATTGTCTACTTCAGCTTCAATCTGACGGTCGAGTTTCTTATCCAATACCGAGAATGCGAAGAAAGCAATCAAGCCACCAACCAGACAGATCAGACCTACCAGTACCGGAGTCGTAATTTCGTACGCACGTGCCATCGGGATAGCTACCGCATACGCAGCCTGCGAACCCACACGAGCCAGTGCTACCTGTACACCCATGGCTGTTGCCATTTCCTTTCCATGGAACCATTTGGCAATCATCTTGGTAACGGTAATACCTGCTACCTCCGCTCCAACTCCAAAGACCGAATAACCAGCCGACGCCACAAACACGCTTACCTTATATCCAAGTATCGTACCGGTAGCATCTGCCATGCCTGTCATGGCATAATATTCAACTCCCGTACCCAGCACCATCAACACGGTAGCCAGCTTTCCGGTAAAACGGATACCAAAACGGTCCAGTATCAGTCCACCCCAAATCAGCATCAGGAAGAAAACATTCAGGAAACTGTATGCACCTGTAAAGAGTCCGAACTCACTGCTGTCCCATTTCAAATCGGTTTCAAGCATCGTCTTCAACGGTGCAACGACATCATTCACATAATACGCAGCCATCATCGTGAAAGCCACGATAGCCAATGCCCCCCAGCGGATCGCCCGGGAATCATTCAGTCTTTTGAGATTCTGTTCTTTCATCTATTTTTATCTGTTTTTTATATATTTCTTAAAAATGCGACAAAGATACGTTTTTTTTCTTCGTTTCTATTTCATTTTTCAAAATATGTTCTAACTTTGTAACAGAACGTAACACACATTTACGATAAAACGCGTGCAAGGTTCACTCTATTTTTATTTACCTATTAATTTAAGATCAACCATGAGAAAAACAAAAGTTACGGTTCTTTGCGCCATTATGAGCGGAAGCCTGTTATTTTCTTCCTGCATCGGTTCCTTCGGGCTGTGGAACAAGCTGAAAGATTGGAACCAAGGACTGGGTAATAAATTTGTAAACGAAATCGTATTCCTGGCATTTCATATCGTACCGGTATATCAAGTTGCTTACCTGGCCGATATCATTGTACTGAATTCCATTGAATTCTGGTCAGGATCGAATCCTGTAGCTCAGGTAGGTACAGAAAGAATTATTCAGGGAGAAAACGGTGAATATCTGGTACGCACCAACGCCGATGGCTATACCATTATCAAGAAAGGTGAAGAAGACAAACCTCTCGATTTGGTATACAACAAAGAAAAACGTACATGGAACGCCGTTGCCGAAGGACAAACATTCGAACTGATTACCATGAACGAAGACGGAACCATTACTTTCAAGCAGCAAGATGGTACTCCGATGACTGTTACTCCCGATATGATGGGATTGTCTACAGCCCGCGCAACACAGAACGGTTCATTGTTCTTTGCAGCCAAATAAGCAATCAGACAGATAAATACATACAATAACATAAAAAGTGCCGTAGTTCATCATACAGAACTCCGGCACTTTTTTGTTTCTGCTCCTTCTTGCTGCCCACACATGCCGAAAAGGAAGCATCAGCACGCCGGGCAATAAAAAAGCAGCCTCTCCACCACGGAGAAGCTGCTCATTATTATTATAATTAAGGTGTATAAAGTCTTTATTATCTACTACCTGTTATTAGCACTGAGCCAGTTTTCCGTCTGAACCCAATACATTGATGATTTTGTGCTTGTAAAGTTTTTCCATGTTGTCACGAGCCGGGCCCAGATATTTACGTGGGTCGAATTCAGCCGGTTTTTCAGCAAATACTTTACGGATAGCAGCAGTCATAGCCAGACGAGAGTCTGAGTCGATGTTGATCTTGCAAACTGCAGATTTAGCAGCCTTACGCAACTGATCTTCAGGAATACCGATAGCAGCTTCCAGTTTACCTCCGTATTTGTTGATAGTATCAACTTCTTCCTGAGGAACTGAAGAAGATCCGTGAAGAACGATAGGGAATCCCGGCAATTTTTCCATAACTGCATCCAATACGTCGAATGCCAATGGAGGAGGAACCAGACGACCTGTAGCCGGATCAACGTGGCACTGTTCCGGTTTGAACTTGTAAGCACCGTGAGAAGTACCGATTGAGATAGCCAATGAATCGCAACCTGTACGAGTAGCGAAGTCGATTACTTCTTCAGGGTTAGTATAAGTGTGGTGTTCTGCGCAAACTTCGTCTTCTACACCAGCCAATACACCAAGTTCACCTTCAACTGTTACGTCGAACTGATGAGCATAGTCAACTACTTTCTTAGTCAAAGCAACGTTTTCTTCGTAAGGCAGGTGAGAACCATCGATCATAACTGAAGAGAATCCCATGTCGATGCAAGATTTGCAGAGTTCGAAAGAATCTCCGTGATCGAGGTGCAATACGATTTCAGGATGAGCGCAGCCCAATTCCTTAGCATATTCTACAGCACCTTCTGCCATGTAACGCAGCAAAGTCTGGTTTGCATAGTTACGAGCACCTTTAGATACCTGAAGAATAACCGGAGATTTTGTTTCTACAGCTGCTTTGACGATAGCCTGCAACTGTTCCATATTATTGAAGTTGAATGCAGGGATAGCGTATCCACCTTTGATTGCTCTAGCAAACATATCTCTAGTGTTTACCAGGCCTAAATCTTTGTAATTAACCATTGTTGTAAAATTTATAATTGTTAGTGATTAAATTCCGTATGCAAATTTAAGAAGAAATGTCACAACTCTTTCCCTCCACCGATAAAAAAGTTTTTTATCTATACACATTTTGACATAAATCATTTCTGTTTTACCTAAAAAAGCCTTAGTATGTAAAGTGTATATTACAAATATAAGCACCTTGTTTCACACATTTTATCACCTGAAACGAGCCCCCTCCTACGACTTCATTTGCCGGACAAATCAACTTTTTACACCTTATAATATACACATGCCGGAATATCCTTGTCCGAAGTCCTGTTCTTTTGCCGCATCCGGCAAGACTTTATATAAAAAATTGCACAAATCATTTTCTATTTCAAAGAAAAGCAGTATCTTTGCAACCCGAAACAGACCATTACACACTTATTTTGCAGTGTTACCACTATAGCAAATAATAACAATAAAAGTATATACTGAAATGAAAAAAGGCATTCATCCTGAAAACTACCGTCCGGTAGTATTTAAAGACATGTCAAACGGTGACATGTTCTTGTCACGTTCAACTTGTGCAACTAAAGACACAGTAGAATTCGAAGGCGAAACTTATCCTTGTGTTAAGCTGGAAATTTCTAGCAGCTCTCACCCGTTCTACACAGGTAAGTCTAAATTGGTAGACACTGCAGGACGTGTTGATAAGTTCATGAGCCGTTACAACCGTATCAAGAAGTAATCATTACTTGCAGAAATATAAAATCGGGCGTTTCTTTCACGTGGGAAACGCCCGATTTTATTTTGTCCCCTTTCCCCCTTCCTTTCCAGCATCCGCTCAGGATATTCTGCCGCCCGCAACAGACAGCACCTCTTTTCCACCTTTTATTCACCTCCGCCTTTTATCGCTCCGGCACAGTCTTGCCTGCAAGGCGCATCCGTTCCGTAATTTCTTCCGGACTTTTACTCTACACCTCCTGAAAACGGCAGAAAAACGTCGAGAGGTTTTCCGAAAATTTGTACAAAAAAATTTCTTTTTTGTACAAAAAAGAAAGGCATTGCCACGAGATGTATCACACCTTCCCGGCAATGCCTCAGCAATATCAGCAGGAACTTTCTAGAAAGTCTTACTTGGCTGTGTCTTTTTCACGTATTTCTACACGGCGAATCTTTCCACTAATCGTTTTGGGAAGCTCATCCACAAACTCGATGACACGCGGATACTTGTAAGGAGCCGTAACACGCTTTACATGATCCTGCAATTCCTTCACCAGTTCCGGACCAGCTTTCGGCTTGTATTCTTTCGACAATACGATAGTGGCTTTTACCACCTGACCACGTATCTCATCGGGCACACCGGTAATGGCGCACTCAACCACTGCCGGATGGGTCATCAGGGCACTTTCCACTTCGAACGGGCCGATACGGTATCCCGAGCTCTTGATCACGTCATCGGCACGACCTACAAACCAGTAGTATCCATCCTCGTCGCGCCATGCTACATCGCCTGTATAGTAAACACCGTCGTGCCATGCCTCATGCGTCAGTTCCGGATCGCGATAATACTCCTTAAACAGTCCCAGCGGCTTTCCCTTATCAGTGCGGACAACGATCTGTCCCTGTTCACCGTCCTCGGCCGAACGACCGTCGGGTGTCAGCAGGTCGATGTCGTACTGCGGATTAGGCACTCCCATGCTGCCCGGCTTCGGATCCATCCACGGGAAAGTAGCAAGCGTAAGTGCCGTTTCCGTCTGTCCGAACCCTTCCATGAGCCGGATACCCGTAATTTTCTTGAAGGTTTCGTAAACCGAATAGTTCAAAGCCTCTCCGGCCGTCGTGCAATATTCCAAAGACGACAGGTCGAACTTGCTCAAGTCCTCACGAATCAGGAAACGGTAGATGGTAGGAGGCGCACACAACGAAGTGATATGATATTCGTGAATCTTCTGCAAAATATCAGCAGGAGTAAACTTCTCATGGTCGTATACAAAAACATTGGCACCGGCAATCATCTGACCGTACAATTTTCCCCACACGGCTTTTCCCCAGCCCGTATCGGCAATGGTCAGGTGAAGACTGTCTTCGTGCAGGTTATGCCAGAAGCATCCGGTGGCAATATGTCCCAGCGGATAGGTAAAATCGTGTGCCACCATCTTAGGTTCACCTGTCGTTCCCGAAGTGAAATACATCAGCATAATGTCATCGTTGGTATTCACATGTTCCGGACGCACAAAAGGAGCAGCGTTTTCAATGCCCTTATGGAAGTCCTCGAAACCTTCCGGATACTCCGGTCCTACGCTGACGAGCTTCTCCACACTCGGAGATTCGGGCATGGCATCGAGTATATGCTTGGTGATGACTTCCTCACCCGCAGCCACAATCATCTTGATGGTAGCAGCCTGACAGCGATAAACGATATCTTTCTTCGTGAGCAGATGCGTAGCTGGAATGACTATCGCACCGATTTTATGCAATGCCAAAATAGAAAACCAAAATTCATAGCGGCGTTTCAGAATCAGCATCACCTTATCACCATGTCCAATGCCGAGGCTCTGGAAATAAGAAGCCGTCATGTCGGTATACTTTTTCAGGTCGGCATACGTAAACTGAATATGATCTCCTTTATCGTTTGTCCAGAGCAATGCATTCTTTTCCGGACGTTCGGCTGCCCAGGCGTCCACTACGTCGTAGGCAAAATTAAAGTTCTCGGGAACCTTTATCTTGAAGTGCTTTATAAAATCCTCCTGAGAGGTAAAACTTGTTTGATCTAAAAATCGTTCTAACATATATTTTATCGATTGTTTTTACTCGTTTATTTGTATTGTTCATGGTATGACGACCGCCAGAAATTTCACGGTCTTTCCGTCTAGTGCCAGCATGCCATGCGGCTTGCTTGAATCGAAATAAAGGCTGTCACCTGGATTCAGAATCAGTTCTTTTCCGTTGATGTTCAGTAGCATGCGTCCTTCAATTACCAGATTAAACTCCTGTCCTCCGTGTGTATTGAAATATACCGGCGTGTCTTCCGGCTTCGGCTCTACCGTAACGATAAACGGATCAGCCTTGCGCCCCTTGAAACCAGAAGCAAGCGACTGGTACTTATATGCCTTGGTTCGCTCTACGGAAACCCCCGTTCCCCGGCGAGTAAGAAAATAAGATTTCATTTTGGGTTCTTCACCAAACATCAGTTCATCCAGCGTAATGCCGTATTCACGAGCTATCCGCTGCAACACGCTTACAGAGAAGTCACATTCACCCGACTCAAGGGCCTGATATTCCTCCACCGTAAAGTTACAGTCGGCAGCCACTTTCTCCATACTCAAATCTAAAGCGTCGCGCAAACCTTTCAAGCGTTCGGCTATCTGCCTAATTTGTTCATCCATATTAATATGTCTTTTAAGATAATGATTTCAGATTAATCAAGGTACAAGTAATCGTAATGCACCAGTGGACGCTGACCGTGCATGCCCAGCATCTCCCGTGCCTCGACGGAATCGACTCCGATGCGTCCTACTCCTATCTGGCGTCCCCGTGCATCCATGATTTTTACAATGTCGTCTTTTTCAAACTCTCCTTCGATGGCAGTAACTCCTACCGGAAGGATACTGACGGCTTTCTTTCCTTTTACAGCCTTTACCGCCAGTTCGTTCAGGTGCAGTTCGCCTTTGGCAAACCCTTCGCTGTGGGCAATCCATTTCTTTACACTCGACACGACTTCGGAAGAAGGAACGAAACGGGTACAGACTGTCTCAGCGGGATGCTGCAACAAATCGAGCAGGATGTTTTCCTTTTTTCCGTTGGCTATGATGACGGTAATACCTTCGTCGGCCACCTTCCGGGCAATGGTAGTCTTGGTAAGCATGCCTCCTCTGCCGAAACCGGACTTCTCGGTCTGGATATAGTCGGACAAATCTTTTCCGTGTTCCACCTCACGTATCACCGACGTACCCGGCTGAGAAGGCGAACCGTTGTAAATGCCGTCGATGTTACTCAGGATAATCAGAGCCTGAACATCGAGCATCGAAGCAATCATACCCGACAGTTCGTCATTGTCAGTAAACATCAGTTCGGTAACGGATATGGTATCGTTTTCGTTTACGATAGGGATGACTCCGGTTTCCAGCATCACCCGCATACAGTTACGCTGGTTCAGATAATGACGGCGGGTAGCAAAACTTTCCTTGGTTGTCAGCACCTGCCCTACGGCAATGCCGTGTTCGCGAAACAATTCATAGTACCGGTTAATCAACTTTGCCTGTCCCACAGCCGAATACAACTGACGCTGTGCCACGCTGTCGAGTTTCCGCGACACCTTGATCTCGCTGCGTCCCGAAGCGACCGCTCCCGAAGAAATCAATATCACCTCCACTCCTGCCTTGTGCAGCTCGGCTATCTGGTCAACCAAGGCCGACACACGAGTTACGTCCAACGTCCCGTCACGACGGGTAAGTACATTGCTTCCTACCTTTACCGCTATCTTTGTAAACTGAAATGCCATAATAACTGTTCATTTTTTTCGTATGGCAAATATAACTTTTTACTTCGTAAAGCAAGCGAACAGCATGAATAAAATATAAAATTGTTACTTATTGATACACATCAATCCACATTTATGGGAAAATCAGTACCTTTGCCTGACAAAATTCAACACCTTATTATATATGGTCAAAGCTATCTTCTTCGACATCGACGGAACACTGGTTTCCTTCCAGACACATACCATTCCTCAGTCTACACAAAACGCGCTGAAACTACTGCGCGAAAAAGGCATCAAGGTATTTATCGCCACAGGTCGCCCCAAGGTATTAATGATGGAAGCGGTAGGACACCTGCCATTCGACGGGTTCATCACCCTGAACGGCGCACACTGTTTCACCTCTGCCCAGCAGGACATCTATAAGGGAAACATTCCGGAAGACGACATCGAACGCCTCATCGGCTATCACCACCAGCATCCGGAAACGCCTTTCGTTTTTGTGCACGACAATGAATGGTTCATAACCGGCGTAAACGAGGCGGTAAAAGAAGTAGCCCAGCTCATCGAGATCGAAATACCTCCCGTACGTCCCATCGAAGAGGCACGCGGCAAGGAAATCTTGCAGATCATGGGTTACTTTAAGGAAGACGATGAGCTGGAGGTGTTCCGCAAGGTTCTGACTCACTGCGAACCGATGCGCTGGTATCCGCTCTTTGCCGATATCATTGCACGCGGCAACAGCAAGAGCAAGGGCATCGATCAAGTACTGGCTTACTACGGCATCGACCTGAAGGATACAATGGCTTTCGGCGACGGAGGGAACGATATTCCCATGCTGAGCCATGTAGGACTGGGAGTAGCCATGGGAAATGCTGCTCCAGAAGTACAAGCTGCCGCCCGTTACGTAACGACCTCAGTCGATGAAGACGGCATCATGAATGCCTTGAAGCATTTCAATATCTTATAACATCAATCCAGCCACAGCTTTGCCAGATAATCGTAGTGGTCGCCTTCCGCTACGATTTCGGCATGAAATCCGTATTGCGAAACATAGGCGGAAAGTGTATCGAAATCGACATACAGCCAGTCGAACGAATCTCCTTTTATCTGTTTGTACTGCATCTGGAAATCGACTTCTCCGTAATAATCCGCAGCCAGATCGAGCACATAACTGCCGTCCTCGTCTTCATACAGGTAACGCAAATCGCTGGAGTCAAGCAATATGCACCCTCCGGGAGCAAGCAGCTGCTTCATCCTCAGACAGAAATCGGGCATGTTCTTCAGCTTACCGATAATGCCCGAACCGTTCATCAGCATCAGAATGGTATCAAACTGTCCGGTAAAGTGTTCATCGAAAACGTTGGCCTGCAAAGCCTTCACACCCCGTTCTTGCATGGCCTTGACCGACAGCGGCGATATATCGATAGCCAAACTTTCCTTACCTATTTCCTTGAGAGCCAGCGAATGGCAGCCGCTTCCCGCACCCACATCCAGAATCCGACCCTTTGCCAACTGCAAGGCAACCTGTTCCTGACGGGGCATATCCTTGTATGCACGAAACAATTCCGTTACGGGAATCTCGTCTTCATCGAACTGCGAAGAAAAAACTCTCAGGCGCCCAGCCTTGCCATGTTTGAGGAAATCGTAAATAGCCGCCCCCATCGGATCTTTCTCTTCAGACAACAAATTTATATTCATAACTGTAAATGATTCATTATTTTACACACCTGCAAAGATACAAAAAGAGGTTCAGACTGCATAACGATGACTATTTATTCACGAAATTTGCATAAATTAAGAATAAAACAAGAAAAAAGCAGGTTGTTCTGTATATTATTTCAATATTATCTGTATATTTGCAGCCTATTAAAGAATAATTATACACAATGAAAAGTAAAAACAGCCGACTTGATTCCATTAAGATGATTATCTCAAGCAAGGAGATAGGAAGCCAGGAAGAACTTCTTCAGGAACTGTCAAAGGAAGGTTTTCAACTGACACAAGCAACTCTTTCACGCGACTTAAAACAACTGAAAGTGGCAAAAGCTGCCAGCATGAACGGAAATTATGTATATGTATTGCCCAACAATACCATGTACAAACGCATGACCGAGCCACATACAGCCTCTGAGATGCTCCGCCAACCGGGGTTTCTGTCTATTGAATTCTCCGAAAACATTGCAGTCATCAAGACACGGCCGGGATATGCTAGCAGCCTGGCGTACGACATCGACAACAACCATTTCCACGAAATCATCGGAACGATTGCAGGCGATGATACGATTATGCTTATCGTCCGCGAAGGCTGTACCCGCACCAGCGTAAAACAAGCACTGGCACATGTAATACCGAATATAAACCTAATAAAATAAGATACAGAAAGAAAATGGATACTAAACAAATTGATGTTATGGTAGCCGACGCCTCACACGAGGTATACGTTGACACAATACTAGATACAATCCGTGAAGCTGCCAAAGTGCGTGGAACAGGTATCGCAGAACGTACACACGAATATGTAGCAACAAAGATGAAGGAAGGTAAGGCCATCATCGCTTTGTGCGGCAACGAATTTGCAGGATTCACTTACATCGAATCATGGGGGAACAAACAATATGTAGCCACTTCGGGACTTATCGTACATCCTAAATACCGCGGATGCGGACTTGCCAAACGTATCAAGCATGCTTCGTTCACGCTGGCACGTCTGCGCTGGCCGAAAGCCAAGATTTTCAGTCTGACTTCGGGAGCTGCCGTTATGAAAATGAATACGGAACTGGGATATGTACCTGTCACTTTCAATGAACTGACCGACGATGAAGCGTTCTGGAAAGGATGTGAAGGCTGCATCAACCACGAAATTCTGGTTGCAAAAAAACGTAAATTCTGTATCTGTACAGCCATGCTATACGATCCAGCATTGCACACAGACGACAAAATAACAAACTTTTAACACAACACTCAATCAACAAGAATATTAATACAGAAAAAGATGCCTCATTTTCAGCCATCGTTTTTCACTAAATAAATGCCTTATGGAAGAAAAGAAAAAAGTAGTCGTTGCGTTCAGCGGCGGACTGGACACATCATTCACAGTCATGTATCTGGCAAAGGAAAAAGGTTATGAAGTTTATGCGGCTTGCGCCAATACAGGTGGATTCAGCCCTGAACAACTGAAAAAGAACGAAGAAAACGCCTACAAGCTGGGAGCCGTGAAATATGTTACACTCGACGTTACTCAGGAATATTATGCCAAGAGTTTGAAATACATGATTTTCGGAAATGTATTGCGTAACGGTACTTATCCTATTTCTGTAAGCTCGGAACGTATCTTCCAGGCACTTGCCATCGCACGTTACGCCAATGAAATCGGAGCTCATGCCATCGCTCATGGTTCAACAGGTGCAGGAAACGACCAGGTTCGCTTCGATATGACTTTCCTGGTTATGGCTCCGGGAGTTGAAATCATTACACTTACCCGCGATATGGCACTGAGCCGTGACTATGAAATCAATTACCTGAAAGAGCATGGTTTTGAGGCTGACTTTACCAAACTGAAATATTCATATAATGTAGGTATATGGGGAACATCTATCTGCGGAGGTGAAATTCTGGATTCTACGCAGGGATTGCCGGAAAGTGCTTACCTGAAACAGGTTACCAAGACTGGCAGCGAACAACTCAAGCTTGAATTCAAGAAGGGAGAACTGTATGCGGTAAACGGCGAAGTGTTCGACGACAAGATTAAGGCCATCCAGAAAGTGGAAGAAATTGGTGCAGCATACGGTATCGGACGTGATATGCACGTAGGTGATACCATCATCGGTATCAAGGGACGTGTAGGCTTCGAAGCTGCGGCTCCTATGCTGATTATCGGTGCACACAGATTCCTCGAAAAATATACGTTGAGCAAATGGCAGCAGTACTGGAAGGACCAGGTAGCCAACTGGTACGGTATGTTCCTTCACGAAAGCCAGTACCTAGAACCGGTAATGCGTGATATCGAAGCCATGCTTCAGGAATCACAGCGTAACGTAAACGGTACGGCTATCCTCGAACTTCGCCCGTATTGCTTCTCTACCGTAGGTGTCGATTCCAAAGACGACCTGGTAAAGAACAAGTTCGGCGAATACGGAGAGATGCAGAAAGGATGGACTGCGGAAGATGCCAAAGGCTTCATCAAGGTACTCTCTACTCCGCTGCGCGCTTATTATGCAAACCATAAAGACGAGGAGAATATCTGATTATGTCTAGTAACCAGAAGCTCAGACGTCCACGCACGGGAAGAATGATAAGCGGAGTATGCGCCGGATTGGCAAACTTCTTCGGTCTTGATGTATCTATCATCCGCATCGTGTACGTGATACTGACTTTTTTTACTGCATTTGCAGGTATACCTATTTATATATTAATGTGGATTATTATTCCACAAGAAAACAACCATTATTTTCATGATTAAAGTAGGAATTATAGGAGGGGCTGGATATACGGCAGGCGAACTGATTCGCCTGCTCATCAACCACCCTGATGTAGAAATAAAATTCATAAACAGTTCCAGCAACGCCGGCAATAAGATTACCGACGTGCACGAAGGATTGTATGGCGAAACAGATCTGGTATTTATCGACGAACTGCCACTCGATACGGTAGACGTGATATTCTTCTGTACAGCACACGGTGACACCAAGAAATTCATGGAAAGCCATACCATCCCTGAGAATGTGAAAATCATCGATCTCTCGATGGATTATCGCATCAAGGACGAAAGCCACGATTTCGTATACGGACTTCCTGAGCTGAACCGCCGGACTATCTGCCAGAGCAAGCATGTTGCCAATCCGGGATGTTTCGCCACCTGCATCCAACTGGGTCTGCTGCCGCTGGCAAAACATCTGATGCTGAACGATGATGTCATGGTAAATGCCATCACCGGAAGTACGGGTGCCGGAGTCAAACCGGGAGCTACCACACATTTTAGCTGGCGCAACAATAACATGAGTGTCTACAAACCGTTTGCGCATCAGCATGTTCCGGAAATCAAGCAATCCCTCAAACAGCTTCAGAACAGCTTCAACTCGGAGATTGATTTCATTCCGTACCGTGGCGACTTCGCACGAGGCATTTTTGCTACCATTGTGGTAAAAACAAAAGTGGAACTGGAGGAAATCGTAAAGATATACAAAGAGTATTATGCAGAAGATTCCTTCACACACATTGTAGAAAAGAATATCGACCTGAAGCAAGTGGTCAATACCAACAAGTGTCTTATCCACCTGGAAAAGCACGGCGACAAACTGCTCATCATTTCCTGTATCGACAACCTGCTGAAAGGTGCAAGCGGACAGGCAGTACATAACATGAACCTGATGTTTAATTTGGAAGAAACCACAGGGCTGATGTTGAAGCCTAGTGCCTTCTAAATCATCTAAACTCTTTTTACAAACCATGAAACTATTCGACGTATATCCCTTGTTCGACGTAAACATCGTACAAGGAAAAGGTTGCCACGTATGGGACGATAAGGGTCAGGAATACCTCGACCTTTACGGAGGACATGCCGTCATCTCTATCGGACATGCTCACCCGCATTACGTAGATGCAATCAGCAAGCAAGTAGCCAAACTGGGATTCTATTCGAACTCAGTCATCAATAAATTACAGCAGGAAGTTGCCGACCGTCTGGGTGCAATGTGCGGATACGACGATTACCAGCTCTTCCTCATCAACTCAGGTGCTGAAGCCAATGAGAATGCCCTGAAACTGGCTTCATTTTATAATGGACGCACCCGTGTCATTTCTTTTGCCAAAGCTTTCCATGGACGTACATCACTGGCTGTAGAGGTAACAAACAACCCGAAAATTATCGCTCCTATCAACGACAACGGACATGTAACTTACCTTCCGCTGAACGACACGGAAGCCATGAAAGCTGAACTTGCCAAAGGCGATGTATGTGCGGTCATCATTGAAGGTATTCAGGGAGTAGGCGGCATCCAATTGCCTACCAGTGAGTTCTTGCAGGCATTACGTCAGGCTTGCGACGAAAACAATACCGTACTGGTACTTGATGAAATCCAGTCGGGATACGGACGAAGCGGAAAGTTCTTCGCACACCAGTATGCCGGCATACGCCCCGATCTCATTACTGTAGCCAAAGGCATCGGCAACGGTTTCCCGATGGCAGGCGTGCTGATCAGCCCTAAATTTACTCCGGTATACGGGCAGCTGGGCACTACATTCGGAGGTAACCATCTTGCCTGTGCAGCTGCAATTGCCGTCCTCGATGTAATGAAAGAAGAAAACCTGGTAGAAAACGCGGCGCTTGTAGGTAGTCACCTGATAGAAGAACTGAAAAAATTCCCGCAAATCAAAGAAGTACGCGGACTGGGACTGATGATCGGAATGGAATTTGCCGAACCAATCAAAGAACTGCGTAAACGTTTACTGTTCGAACAAAAGGTATTTACAGGCGTAAGTGGTACCAATGTCATTCGTCTGCTTCCTCCGCTCTGCCTGAGCATGGCTGAAGCCGATGAATTCCTGAATCGTCTGAACAATGTTCTGAGCAAATAAAACGACACTCTCGTCCACTTCAAATAGCCATATCACGCTCGTCGCAAGCTTGATATGGCTATTTCTTTATCTACTACTCCACCCTCATAAAGGTGTGAAAACACATAAAAAAAGCGTCATATTCCACTCACCAACGAAGTTCAATATGACGCTTTATCCGGAAGTCAATAAGATTTATCCAAGCAAATATTTTTCTATATTAAGAACATCTCAATACCTGACCGATACGCAGTGTAGTAGTACGCTTGATACCGTTTATCTGACACAAGCGGTCGATAGAAACATGATACAAACGAGAGATACGTCCCAATGTATCACCCTTGCGTATCTTATGGTAACGGATAGCAGATTTCTCAGCCTCATCAGCACCCGATTTGCCACTCTTTACAGCAGCCAGAGCACGTGTACGCTGATAAGAATAACGGTTAGCACCACGAACAAACAAGTAACTATCCGAAACGATATCTTGTTTAGGGAAATCGAACATGAATTCAGGGTTGATAACTTCACCCAGGAAACGGGTTTCGAAGTGCAGATGTGAACCAGTAGAACGTCCGGTATTACCTCCCAGTCCAATCGGGTCGCCGGCCTTTACATATTCATTCTCTTTGACAATCTGTTTTGAGAGGTGACCATAAATGGTTTCCAGTCCGTTATCGTGACGTATTACAACGTATTTACCATAGCCACGGCGTTCATACTTCACCATACGTACCTTTCCGTCGAAAGCGGCACGAATCGTATCGCCGATATATACCTTAATATCAAGTCCGTTGTGCATACGACGCCAACGCGGACCGCACTTAGAAGTAATTTTTGTATGAGTGGTCGGCATGCAAAAACCCGTCAGGTCAATACGGAAACTGTCAGGAACCTGTACGGTATTGCCGTAAGCGTGAACACGCTCGTTATTCCAGTTGGGGTAAAGACTATAAGCAGGATAAACTGCTTGTTCTGCTTTAATCTGGCGAATCAACGCCAAAGAATCTACAGCTTTCAGCTTTCTGTCGATAGGAGCCTGGCGAGCCAACAAATCTTGTCCTGCTACATTTACACTGACTAAAGCCAAGGCTGCTACTGCGACTGTTCTAATACATTTTAAAATCATTATATCTATACTATTTTTCAGCCTGTACCTGCAAGTGCTCTCCTAACTCTCTATCCGCTTCTTGCGCTGGTACAACTGCCGGTTCAAAACAATTCTACATGAAAAATGTCTTTTTCAGACATTAAGGTTTCAAAAAATCGTTTCAAATATAGCATTTTCTCAGCAAAAAACAGAGTACAGTTAACTATTTTTTATGTATTTTCATACCAGAAGCATACGCTCTTTTCAAATACATGTTATTAAACATATAAAGCTCAGAAACAATATACAATAATTTACAACTTTATATTGCTGCTGGTATGATAAACCTTTCAGAAAGCCGAACATGAATCAAAGACATACGAAGCGCCCTTCCCGCCAGATATACTTCAAGGGCTCTGCTACAAGGTATGGCTTTATTTCTTCCGCCGTTTCCTTATCCAGATAATCGGGGGTAGTATACGTAAATGAGAGAGTGGTATCCATTTCCGACAAATTGGCCTTGAACAGAAACATATCGGCCCTTACACGCAGGTTCTGCAAGGAATCAGCTTGTGCTTCCGAAGCAGGAGTCTTATAAAAGGCATTTTCTACGGGCAAAGTCAGAAATTTATCAGCAGAAAGTTGTTTCCACGATGTGTCATAAAAAGAAATACGGCTGTCGCTTGCCGGCCCTTTGAAAGTATGTACCACACATATCACTTTTACTGAATCATTTAACGGAAGCAATTTCATTTCTACCGTACTGACCTCACTTAGTCTCAACTCCAAGTAGTCATCCGTCAGTTTCAGCATTTCCGATGTATTTCCTAAACGGTTTTTCACCTCTGCCTTCATGTTACTTGCCAGAAAATCTCCAAAATCGGCTCTATTCACCTTCGTCAACAAGGGCGAAAGAGAATCGGGAAGAGCGACAAACAGCGATTTCATATCTTGCGCCTTCATGCCCGTACAGCAAAGCAATACTCCGATGACAAACAATATTTTCTTCATGGGATATTCTATTTTTTATGCAAACCTGAAGCTATCATAAGAAAGCTCATTGTCTGCAAAAGTAGTACATTCACGGCATATTTGAAATAAATAGCCCGCTTTTTATTTCTACCGTAAAGAGCATTACCAGAAAGTGTAGTACCAAATCCAGAAAATAAAAAAACTGCTCAGATTACACTCCAAGCAGTCCTTAGTATATCATCAATATACAATCTTACGTTCTATTTCCTCAAAACGAGGGAACAGCAGATTGTTCTCCAAGTGAATGTGTTCAAACAAGGCATCCACAAACGCTTCCAGCTCCTGCATCATCAGACGATAGCTGGCACAACCGTCCTGTGGGACCGAGAAATGATCTGTCAGCTCAATGATGTGCAAATAGCGGTTACCTTCTCCTTCATGTTCCATCTTCATCACGCGAATCGGATTGGCAATTGTACCGCAATGCATAGGCTCCATACGCTGTCCTTGTTCGAATGCCGCATACAAATCGTACAAATAAGGGAACAATACATTTTCTTCTTTCTGCAAGTGCATTTCCAAATCTTGAAGCGATTCACTGACCAGAGCTCTCAATTCATGCAATTCGGGATGTACTTCACCATGTACCCGCTCTACTTTCTCCAACAACTCCATCAGTTCCGGTCCCCGTGAACGAATTCCACGATGATGTATTTTCAATATATAATCCATCAGCAGGTCGAGAGGCCACGAGGCAAAAGGAATACTTCCCTTATTATCGGCTTCCTGACGTTCCAAAGCCTGCATCACTTCTTCCAGTTCCAGTCCCTGAGCAGCACATGCCGCATCCAGCGCCACTTCCCCGTGACAGCAAAAATCGATACCATATTTTTTGAACACTTTAGCCGCTGCAAAATCTTCAGCAACAATATTTCCTACACTTGTATGTTTCCAGTCTGTTATTTTCATTTTCCTTGTTATTTTGATTACGGATGCAAAGATATCTCGGTATTCAGATAAAATTTGTCACATAGGTGACATTTGCCTAATTACTTCACAAATTTATTTCATTTCCTTGCGGACCAGCTCCTCATGTTTTTGCTTGGCATCGGGACAATTGCGACGTATATACCCACTTAAACTATTATAAACAATACCCAAACGCTTAGCTATTGATTTCAAATTTTCAGTCGTGGTTTCATACAATCTGACAGCTTCTACATATTTTTCCATAGCCTGTCTGGAGATATATTTGCCATTTTCATTTTTTACCATTCCACATTGTGCTACTAAATCTGGCTCATGCTCCCATAAATAGCTTCTAAACGTATCTGCATTCAGGGCATATTCTGCTGCTACCTGAGTAACAGGTCGAAGATTATTTTTCATACTACTAATAGCAGCCTCATATTTTGCCGCAGTCGATTTTAAATAACATTTTGTTTTGGTCAGATCAATATATTCTTCTTTACAATCCACTTTCTCCCCTCCTCTACGCTCCAACATCAAATCCCGATGCCAGACACGTAGATAATTTCGAAATCCTTCCAGTGGAACGCCAGTCTTACGAACTATTTCTTTGATAATTAAATTAGAATTCTTATAAAGTTCCAGTGCCTCCTGGTACTTTTCTACAGTTTTCTGCTGTGGACAATGTATCTGACCGTTACCACATATTTTCCCTATAATTCTGTTCTTTTTAGCAGCTTTTCTCTCTGCTTTCCTCTTCCGAATCACTTCTTTGTGATAAAACCTCATATGCTGGCTCAGCCCTCCTATAGAAACCTGACATATTTCTGCTATTTCCGGAATAGTCTTATCTGTCGACTTATACATCTCTACAGCCGATGCATATTGCTCCTCACACTCCGGACGTACTCCTCGATGTACATTATCACCAATACCCAACATCCTACGCACATTTTCACGCCAAATCGGAATCTCTTCATAGTGTAGCCGCATATAATTAGCCAATGCTGTACCATTCACATTAAATTTACGAGCCACCTGAGAGACATTTAAATCAATATAGTCCAGCGATTTACAAGCATCCACAGCTTCCGCATATTTGGCTTTAGATACAATACTGGGCTGTCCGGAAGATACTATTTTTATATCCTTCGGATTTTTCCCCTCGTAGGAGATACCTCGCCTACGCAAAATCAATTCACGCCAATAACGCCGCAAATAACTTCCCAGTCCTCCGAGCGAAACATTACACTTGACAGCTATCTTACATAAAGGAAGTTTAGAATCAGCATACATTTCTACCGCCTCCTCATATTTACAATGCAAAACATACCGACGCTGCAATGCAATCTTTTCCTTGTTGGAAAGATCACCTATTCCCTTTAATTCGCTTTTACCCTCCACCATAATGTCAAAGAACGAACAGATTAGTTACATCCTAATTATCAACCATCTTCACACCAATAATCATTATCTTTTATTTAAAAATTATCAGGTTCAGGTCAACAATATTCATAAAAGACAGCTAATTTATAATTGACTATACGTCTTTTCCAGTTCATACCAGAAAAGGTGTCTCTCATATCGATCTACAACAAGAGCTCTCGACTGAGCTGCCAACTTTTGCCTGACAGTCTCATTGACCAGCATAAACCTCATTGCATCATACAGCTTTTCTTCATCCCGTGGCGGCACAACCAGACCGTTTACTCCATCATGAATAATCTCATTACTTCCATTAATATCCGTTACAATACACGGCAACCCCATGGCCCCGGCCTGAAGCACTACATTGGGAAATCCTTCCCTATAACTAGGCAAGACAAAAACATCTGAGGCTGCAAGAAACGGACGAACGTCATCCTGCCAACCCATAAACATAATTTGTCTATAAGTAGATATAATCTGCCGCGTCGCAGGCTGAACAGGGTCAAGTTTTTCCTCAAAATCTCCGACAAGCATCAGCCTACATGCAGGAAATTCATCAGCAAGTTTTACAAAGGCCTTTACCAATTCATCAATTCCCTTATCACCGACTATCCTTCCGACAAAACAAAACGTAAAGCAACCTTTTTCCCGAATAGATTCAGCTTGGCGTAATATTTCATCCGTCCGGTTGAAATAACTCACATCTATTCCATTCACATTTCCATTTCCAATGATGTGCAACTCCTTATGAGTTATTCCAAATCTGATCAAATCATTTTTCACTCCCTTGCCTTCTGGATTTATAAAAGTGGCACACGCACAAGTTATCCGGTCCGTCAACATCAACAAATGCTTCTTTACACCTGTAGCAGTAGGAAACACCAATCCCGTAAACGTATGCATCCTGACCGGTACTTTACATATCCACGCTGCCAGCATTCCCAATAATCCCGCCTTAGGGGTCATAGTATGCACCATCCAAGGTTTTTCTTTCCGTATAAGCCGAATCAAGGCAAAAAGAGATTTAAGATCTTGTACCAAGGCAATGCGTCTCTCCATGGAAACCGCTTCTGTTCTTACTCCTTCGCTTTCCCCAATTTCTTCCAGTTCCTTGCCTGGAGATGAAACTGCTACCACCTCATACAGCCTGTTCAACATGTTTAATTGCCCTTTCAGTAGCTTGAATGAAACAGGGACTGTTGTTATTCGCAATACTTTTTTTCTCATTCTAATGATTTTATGATTCTACACCGATTACCTAAAGCAAGTACCCCATCCGGAATATCCTTATCAACGACCGAACCAGCTCCAATGATACTCCACCTTCCAATTCTCACTCCAGGAATAACCACTGTACCGGCTCCTATCCAGGTACCTTCTCCCACATGTATATTTCCACATAATGTCACCCTCGGAGAGATATGTACGAAATCACCAATTACACATTCATGATCAATGGATGCCCCGGTATTGACAATACAATGCCTGCCTATCTGGGTACAAGCTTGTATGATAACCCCTTGCATTACTACTGTTCCGACATCAATTTTTACGGAATCGGAAATAATAGCAGAAGGATGAATCGCCATCCCAAATGTTGCATTTACCTTTTCCGCAATCAACCGACGAGTTTTATTATCTCCTATGCTGACTATCAATGGAGACATTGCCTGATTTATACTATGCAACACCTTTACTCCCATCAGTTCATTCAACTCCTTGTTATCATCTATTAAAGCCTCAACCTGCTTTCCTTCAGCTTTAAGAATATCCATTATAACTTTGGCATGACCGCCTGCACCATACAAAAACATAATCCTTTTTTAATTATTTCCATTAAAATAATCCGTAGTAACCTTTCCATCTTTTGCAACCCCTTCTCTACTAAGCACCTTCCATATAGTTAAAGCAATAATTTTTACATCCAGCAAGAATGAACAATGGTCCACATACCATACATCCAGTTCAAACTTTTCTGCCCAACTAATGGCATTACGGCCATGACATTGTGCCCACCCCGTAATGCCAGGCCGCACTTCATGTCTGCGGGATTGTTCTGGTGTATACAATGACAGATATTGAACGAGTAAGGGGCGAGGTCCTATTAAAGACATATCTCCTTTCAGTACATTGATAAGCTGAGGTAATTCGTCTAAAGAAAACGACCGGATCAACTTTCCCACCGGGGTCAGCCGCTTCTCATCCGGCAGGAGTTTTCCATCTACTCCTCTTTCATCGGTCATTGTCCTGAATTTTAATATCTTAAAGAACTTTCCGTCTTTTCCCGGACGAACCTGTGTAAAGAATACATGAATGCTTTTATTTGCGACAATCAATATTCCTGCCGTTATGACTTGTACAGGAAATGAAATAATTAACAGAATGATAGAAACAATGAAATCTATCATTCTCTTTAAACAAAACTTATACATACTCACTCATTAAGTCCTCTTTATTTTGGACGATGGAAATATTCGAAGCCAGTAACAGTTTTTATATACTCAGATTTCCTCAATCAATCTATTTTATGTTACTAAATTCCGGCTGAATCTAGTATCTCACGATATCTACTCAATACGATTCTTCACCGAAAGTGAACAGTAAACTCTTTATATCATCATTCTTCTACCATTTGAATAATAATATTTTAATAAATACCCCAAATACAAACCCAATGACAATCATTTTATACAATATTTTCTTACTTAGGCTTTATGACCTCTATATTTCTGCATATTTCTTATCACAACTTCCAATAGACAAATAAGTGGATAAAATACTCGAATACATTTCGGTCGATTTGCTCCACCGTATTTTCTTACATAGGTTGTATGGGCTAAATGAAAAACTGAATACAATTGTTTAAATAAGCAATGGCGATCTAAACTCAAAATCCAATCTTTTAAGATAATATATCCACTCTCAATTATTTTTTCCTCTTGTGAATTCATAATTCCATTCGGATTGCATCTATAATAATGAGTTGTCTTTTTACATAAAGCTATTGATGTTACGTATTTGGCAGCGTAAAAATTCCAATGTAAATCTTCGAGTACAATTCCTTCTTTAAAGAACAGATTATGTTTCAACAGCCAACTACGTTTTATCAGTCGATTCCATATTGTTAATGGAAATCTCTTATAATTTAACATCATATTTTTTATTTGCTTTCTATTGTCATAAAATTCACCTAAATCGGGTCTATTCAATATATTCTCAGGGAGATAACCTCCAGAACTAAAAGAAGATCCGTATACCATATCTACATTGATATAAATTTTCGCAGCTTTCACCAAAACCGATATACAATAAGATTCTATAAAATCATCACTGTCCAAAAAAAATATATAATCTCCTGTAGCTCGTCTAATACCTGTATTACGTGCTGCTGATAAACCTTTATTGTAATCATGCTTTAGAATGACAATATCTCGTGAACTGTTTTTTACAAGTTCTTCAACTAATTCCATACTATTATCCGTTCCACAATCATCAATAATGATAATTTCAAGATTTTTATAATCTTGTCGTAAAACAGATTGAATGCATTCTTCCACATAAGGAGCAACATTATAAACAGGTATAATAATAGATACTTTCATATCTTTAGATAATAGTTTCATGTTATGAAATAAGTCTTTTGTTGCCTTCATCAGAATAACTTGTTTTGCTAAATATCTTTTTACAATTTCAATATATATTTTACAAGAATATGATTATAGATGAAGCTTGTAGGTTTATATAATATTGGGATATAAGTTAAAAGGTTAATAATAGAGTAACCTATTATGCATTTGAGATTCGTTCCTGTATGTATAATAGGTAAAAGTTTAGCTTTTTTAAATTCGTTTATTATTGAAATGTATGTTGAGGTTGAATAGTTTGCAATTAATATTTTTTTATATATGTAAAAACTATTAAGATTCATAGCTTTTGTATATATGCTGTATATAGATTGTGCTTTATCACTGATATTCGATAATTGCTGTTGTATATTTTTCATAACAGACAAATAGTCATGCACACATTTTTGAGCTTGCTTGGAAGATCTTGTAGTGGTAATGCTGTTTTCATGTACAATATATCTATAAATATTGTATGATGTTGATATTATCGATGGATTTAAGAATAGTACAGAGGTGAAAAATAGAAAGTCTTCAGCGATTGTATAGTCTAAAAATTTTAAGTTGTTTTCTAGCAAAAAAGATTTCTTAAAAAATGCCAATGTAACATTGAATATAAGTCCTTGACTTAGAATATAATTATGCCCATTTCCTACAAACAATCTTTTACCTCTCTGTCTTTCTATTTTTTCTTCTGTTAGAGAATCAAGATGATTTTTAATAATATATCTTTGATATATAGTTACATCGGGATTATCTTTTAACGTATAGCTGCTGAAGACAGTAGATAATCCATTAGAGATTAGATAATCATCACCGTCTACAAAGCAGATGTATTTTCCTCTTGCTATTTCTAAGCCTAAGTTTCTGGCTGCAGATACACCTTGGTTGATTTGATTTATTAAGATAATATTGTTGTGTAATATGGCATAATGCTGGCATATTTGTCCTGAATTATCAGTTGAACCATCATTAATTAAAATAATTTCATATTCATTTGGGGAGAATTCTTGATCTAGCAAGGATTCTATGCATCTAGTAATATAGTTTTCTATATTATAAACAGGTACAATTATACTGAGAAGAATCATGATTCTGATTTTTTTAATGTATTGCTAAATTATGAACAATCTTACAACATTCTTCAACTCTATGCGTGTATATTCTGATGCTGTATCATATTTATATTTTTCTATCTTTTTTGATGCTATATAACGCTTTCAAGTTTGGCAGAAGATTTTTGTTGTATTGTGTTGTCATTCCTCCAAAACGATAATTATATCCAATATAATCATCGATATAAATCTTTTGTAGGTGGGGAAATATTCTTAAATTAAAGTATAAATCTTCTCCCATAGCTAATCTGATCAGTTAAGGAGGATTTTTAAGAATGTTGCTTTTGTATAATTTTCCCCATATATTGACAGATAATATATTTACTCCAAAGAAGGATTATAATATGAATCAAATAATTGGGGTTATGTAATTAATCCTTTAATTGTTGGATAAGTTGCCCTTTTAATTATTTTATGCCGATCTAACACTCTTTGCATTCCAACTTCCACATAGTCTGCATCTGTTTCAACAGCTTTCTCATACATCCTTTTAAGGGTGTCTTTTTCAAGCCAATCATTTGAATCTACAAAACATATATAGTTTCCTGTAGCTGTCAAGATACCATCATATCTCGCTTTTTCAACTCCTTCATTTTGTTGTTTATCTATAAGGACTATACGGTTGTCTTTTCCCTAAATGTATTACATATTTGGATAGAGTTATCCGTCGAAGCATCATTTACAAGAATGATCTCCAAATCTTGATATGTTTGATCGATAATTGATTTAATACAGGTAGATAAGAATTTAGCTGTATTATATACAGGAATTATTACACTTATCATTTTCTGTTAGTTATTTTATAAATTATAAATAATAGAAATATTAATATCCATATATAATGATATTTTGCACTTCCAAAAAATAGTTTCCAGTGAATTGGAAAGTATGTAAGTTCCAATTGTTGTAATGCCTTATTGGAATTTTTGCTTGTCAAATATTTATAAATTCTTTGTTTTTTGCTTGTTAAAGAGTCTTTTGAAACACATTCATTTAAACCAATACCGATAATACTTAAAGCTATTCTATTAAAATATGCTTGTTTAAGTTCTTCATCATGTTCTATAATAGTTAATATTTTATTTTGTAAGTTAGTCCATTGAATGGCTAAATTAGGTTTATAAGTAGCAGTTAGTGATGTAGAATTATATTTTCGATAATGGTTTAAATGATCTGTCATGAGATAGGCTCGTTGGATGTACTTAAAGACTTCTACATTAAATAAAAGGTCTTCAGTCCCAATTTCTTTTGTTGAGATAAAGAAAATATTGTTTTCTTTAATTAATCGGCTTTTGTATAATTTTCCCCATGCAGTGGAGAGTGAATCCAAATATTGAGGAAAAGCTAATTCTTCTTTTATGGGTCCAACTATGCGTCTATATAATTGCTTTATATTGCTTTCATCGTACAATTCATTTGTTTTGATGCAATGTACAGGCATAGAGTTATGTCTATATTCTTTTATATAATTCCAGCAAACAATGTCCACATTTTGTTTTTGGGCTATTTCAATAGCTCTCAAACAGGTATGAATATCAATCCAGTCATCACTGTCTACAAAGCAAAGATATTCTCCCTTAGAAGAAGCTATCCCTGCATTTCTGGCTGCTGACAGTCCTGCATTAGGCTGAGATATTATTTTTATTAGTGGATACTCTTGGGCATATTGGTTCAAAATCTCAAGGCTATTGTCGATACTACCATCATTTACTGCTATAATTTCAATATTTTGATAGGATTGTTTAATTAAACTATCCAAACATTGCGGTAAGAATTCACTGACATTATATATAGGAACAATTATAGAAACTAAAGGATTTTCCATCATAATAGTTTGTTTAGGTAAAAATTCGTCAGCCATTCTGCATTTTGATGAATGTCAAATCCATTATCTTGTACGTCTTTAGACATATCTTTTCTTTGGTAATCTTTGTGTGTTAATATAATAGATTTCCAATGGTCTGCATCATAAGATAGTGGTATATAGTGAAGTAGTGGCGTTATGTTGGCATATTGTGGAACAACATCTTTACTAGTGAATGACTGGATTCCGCAAGCTTGTGCTTCTAATAAAACATTGCCAAATCCTTCATACAATGATGGAAAAATAAAAGCATCAAATACTTGATAGAATCGATAAACATCACTCCTAGCTCCTAAGAAAAATACTTTTTTTTCAATTTTTAAATCTGATACTTTTTTTTCTATTTGAGGTTTTAAGTCACCTTCTCCTACTAAAACAAGAATGCTGTTAGATATTTCTTTTTGTATAGCGTAAAAAATATCAATTAAAAAAGTATGATTCTTTTGGGGAGAAAATCTTCCAACGTGACCTATTATATATTTATTTTTCCAATTAAATTCATCTTTGATTTGCTCTGCTATTTTATCATTATATGTGAACTTTGTTGTATCAATAGCATTGTTTATAATGATTATTCTTTTCTTCTTACCAAATAACCATTCTCCTGCTCCTTTGCTACATGCAAAGTAATCAGTTGCAATATTACGTATTAGATGAGCTAATATTTCTCTAGGAATACGTTTTATTTTTTCTTTTGTGGTTTCATTTTTAAAGACTGGTATATTGTGTGCATGGCAAATCCGGACTGGTACTCCGTGTTTAATCGCTTCTTTAAAGGCGAAATAACCCAATTCGGACATGTGGGAATGAAGGATCCGATATTCCGGATGGTTATCGAAGAACGTTTTCAACAATTGTTGATATTTAAACAGGTTCTGTGGATAAATAGGACACATTCTGAATATCCTTCCTCCCATCGCTTTTATTTCATCGTCATAAGCTCCTCGTTCCTGGCGATGTACCATGAAGTCGAACTGTATCTTGCTCTTATCTATGGCACGATAGTAATTCATGACCATGGTTTCCGCCCCTCCCCGGTTCATGATGGTAAAAAGATTCAATATCCTGATGGGGGCGTTCATTTATTCTTGTTATTTATCAATGTTTGGAATAAATTGGCCCATTGAGTCGCTATTTTTTCAATTCTGAATTTTTCAGATTTCTTTTTACTTGCCTGGCCCATTTTTATTCGCAGCTTCTCATCTTCTATGATTGAACAAATATATTCTGCTAATTTTGTTTCATCATTTACTTCACATAAAAATCCGTTTTTTCCGTGTTCAATTAAATCCTTGGGACCACATTGACAAGCATACGATACAATAGGAAGACCACATGACATGGCTTCTATAAGAACTAATGATATGCCTTCATATAAAGAGGATAAGACGCAACCAGATGCTTGTAGCATCCATGATATAATGTCATTGGTATATCCCATAAGTAATACTTTATTATTTAATCCAAGGGTATTTATTTGTTTTGATAATTCATTTTTTAATGCCCCATCACCCCAAATTTCCAATTGCCAATCAGGGTGTTTCTGATTCACTATTTTCCAAGCATTGATTAAGGATTTATAATTCTTCTGATGGACAAGTCTTCCTGCCGTTATAATTTTTTTGTTAGTTAAAGGAGCTGTTTTAATATTAGTATCGAAAGTGACAGGATTACTTATTACACTGACTTTGCTATTATTTTTCCAATTTAATTCTTTATCTTCATTGGTTAAAACAACTATCTGATCATATTTGTTGATATTCCAAGAATAGTCATACCAATTCCCTATAATTGCCATTATTTTTTCAAAAAGACTTTTTGCATGCAATAATCTATATCCTTTTTGATTGTGTATTTCTCTAATAAATATAGGGGTAGAATTTAGTCGTATATTGGATAAAAAATTCTTTTCGGAAGTACCCGTAGATATTACGACATCTGGATTAATGTCATTAAGTACTTTTGCAATTGCTTTTTTATGTTTCTTCCTTTTGATAAGAATACTTTTTATAACATAAAACTTAGATTTCCAATCATCTTCAAAATAATTTATATCCAAGTTTATAACTTGGACCTTAGGATCAACAGGATGGAGAGGAGAATATTTGTTATCAGTAACTATAATCCATACTTGGTGTCCTATTTGTGCGAGGCCATTGGCTTTAGTTATGGTGATATTTTGAATACCTCCAAGATAGCATATACTATCTGTACAATATACGATTTTCATATTATTGGTTTTTGGAATTTTTATATTTAAGAAAAGAATAAAGAATTATTCCTGGTACAATAGCGAGTATGGTTAAACCTGGTAAAGGAGATTCTGCAATGAAATGCATATTCTTAGACCGGATGGAACTGGATACATAGTGTATGCACGATTCAAATTTCCGTTTCAGACTGCCACACAGTTTCATGTCTACTTTGCGGATAAAAGCAAATCCTTTAGGGTTGTTCCAATATTGTCGATACATGTTCATGCTAGAGCCATCTTGCTGATATTCTACCACGACAAGCGGTTTATTCAAGGTAATCAGCGTATAATCCTGATCAATGAGCAGGTACTTATAGCCGAGGCTCACATATTTCTCTCCTTCAAAAATCGGATATTCCGGATATTGCTTGATGACATCGGTCCGGTATACTAACTTTTTATCTCCTTTTCCTCCCTTGGCGTAGAAGGCGTTCAAGGTCGTTTCTGTCATTCCTTCCGGGAAAGAAGTCCCGATGATATTTCCGTTTTCGGTACAATCCAGACCGATGATGCCTGCATATTTATCGGAACCATGGGCTTTCCAGAAATTGATAATCGTTTCCACTGCATTATCGGGCATATAGTCGTCAGAATCGATGCAGGTATTCAGTTCAGTATGTATATTCCGATATGCTGTATTGTGGGCACCGTGCATTCCCTGGTTTTGCTGGTGAATGTACCAGATACTGATTTTACCTTCCTGTATCCATCCTTCCACCAGTGCCTTCGTTGAATCTTTGGAACCGTCATCCACAATCAGCCATTCAAAGTCGTCACAAGTCTGGCGTAGCAGGCTTTCGTACGTTCGGCTTAATGTGTGAGCACGATTGTATGCAGGAGTAAATATGGTGAGTGTTTTCATTATTGTTTTATTTCATTTTCACTCCAATCAGTTGATGGAACAATTGTGATAATTTCGTGCGCCATTTGGAGTTCCCTATCCACGACTGGCTAAACCAGTGGATAGTGTAAGTCTTTGACGTACGGGTGATTTTTCCGTTCAGGTAATCGTAGGGAGTGAAATATTCCGAAGGATATACCGTAAAATCGTGGATTTGCTGTTTTTCCCCATTCAGAATCAGTCCGCATGAAGAGGTGAGCATCCGGGTCCATTCTTCTACATTGGTAGTCTGATCCAGGCTTCCGTCTGCCTTGATAAACTCGCGCTGTTGATAGGAGTTCAGGAATTTACCTATCAGTTCATTCTTTGACTCTGCTCCTATGATGCTGGTCGCTATCCATTGAGTTCCTTCAAATCCTAAAAATGCTTTGTGCTCTAATAAATCGTCCAGCGGGCGTAACACTTCCACATCGGTATCCATGTAGATGCCTCCTTCGTGGTAAAGTGCCCAAAGACGTGCCACGTCACTTACAAATGCCCATTTCTTATGTTGATGGGCATCCCGACAATAAGCACATTGGTTGATGTCGAAATTGCTTTCGTTCCATTCTTTGATGACGTATCCTTTGCAGTATTTCTTCCATGTACCTATCAGGCGTTTCACATCTTCAGGTTTTTCTTTCCCCCCAAACCAGCAATAATGTATTATTTTAGGTATCATAAATAAAAAAATCATGCTTTTTTGCCCTTCACGCCCTTCACACGTTCCCGTAGAAGCCTTTGCCGGGCTTGTATATCGGATTGTGAAGTGTGTTGACATTTACCAGCCTTCCTTCATCCAGCAATCTCTGTAAATGCCGTTGGGCAGTTGTTTTTGTAAAACCACAAAGCCTTTCAAACTTGGTTCTTGTCAAAAAATCGTTCTCGTAAAAGTAGTCCACCAGTAATGCGTCTATTTCGTAGATGTCCAGTCTGGAGGAATGTACTTTGACGTCGCTTCGTTCAAACCGGGCACGGTTCTCCAGGCTGTTCTTCAGGATGCTGTCTGCCCTGAACTCTACCGACTTTATTCCGATGCTTTGTGAACGGGTGGTCTTGGGATCGGCATCCTTGGGAGCTGAGAGTGACAGGTAGAAATAACCTATTCCCGGAAGGTACACACGGTCGCCTTCACACAGGTTATATACCAGTTCATCTCCTAACTCATCCAGTACTGCCCGTATATCCCCTTTCGATAGCGTACAGCGCTTGCTGATGTTATTCACTATATCATTTATATCCACGGTATGGCTTCTGACCACCCGTGCATGGTATTTCTCTTTTTCCTCCTTCTCCGGATTGGAGGGAGAAGCATAAAAGTCAAACAGAATAGGCATGTTTCACGTCGTTTTATGGGTATCGTTTCACTTAAGTGAAGCGTTTGCCTGACTCTTGTGAAACGTTCGTTTCACCTGGGTGGGGCGATTGGTTCACCTTTGTGTAATGGTTCCAACGTCTACACGTTTCCCCTTGATCTCCGAGGTATTTAAGGCTGCTGAAAGCCTCGAAACAGCTTGTCGGGAGATATTGCCCAACGGTCGCTGAAGCTGTTGCAGCAGGTCATCGTGTACGTTATATTTGCCAAAGTTATAAATAAAAGCTGTATGAAAAAATTCCTTAAAAACATTTTCTGTAAGCTCCGTCAGCGTTTCGCTGAGGATCAGTCAGTCGAGATGCCGGTGGCATCTCTCCGCGTAGTAGAACCTTTTGTTACACGGGCCAGACGTTACAAACCCGATGAGTTGAGCCGTTTTCTGAACGAGCATTACCAGTTCCGTTTCAATCTGCTGACAGAGATGACGGAATTCCGTTCTGTCCAGACTCCGACAACAGAGTTTGCGTTATTGGACGACCGCGAAATGAATACGATATGCATTGAAGCATTTAATTCCGGTCTATGCTGCCGCGACCGCGATGTAAAGCGTTACGTCCGTTCTACATACATCGAGACTTATCATCCTTTCCGACTGTACCTGGATAGCCTGCCGGAATGGGATGGTACCGACCGGATGACCGACCTGGCAAGGCGTGTATCGTCTACTTCCTACTGGAAGGACTGTTTTCATCGGTGGATGCTGGCGCTTACGGCTCAATGGATGGGACTGAACCAAGGTATCCATGCCAATAGTACCGCTCCCCTGCTGGTCAGTGCCGAACAGGGCTGGCACAAGTCTACGTTCTGCAAGTCGCTTGTTCCGGCTCCTTTACAAGTTTACTACACCGATCAGCTTGATCTGTCGGAAGGAGGACATACTACCGAAATGAAGTTAGCCCTTATGGGGCTGATCAATCTCGACGAGTTCGATCGGTTGTCAGTACAAAAAATGGCGCAGTTGAAAAACCTGATGCAAATGCCAGCACTGAATCTACGCAAAGCGTATAAGAAAAATTACCGTCTATTGCCCCGCATCGCCTCTTTCATCGGTACCTCCAATCGTAAAGACTTGTTGACGGATCCTACCGGCAGCCGCCGTTTCATTTGTGTGGAAGTGGAAGGCATAATTGATTGCACACATATCAATCACAATCAGCTTTACGCCCAGCTTCGCCATGAGCTGCTTGCCGGCGAACGTTACTGGTTCACTTCCGAAGAAGAAGCCGAAATACAGCGCCGTAATTTGGATTTTTACCGGATCATGCCTGAAGAAGAAATCTTTCGCAGTCATTTCCGGGCGGCAGTGTCCGATGAGGCTGGTGAGATGCTTTCCCTTGCCGATATCCTTGAAGTACTTCGCGAACATCACCGGGGACTGATGCGTAACATCAATCTCTCCCGGTTCGGCAGTGCTTTGGTCGCTTCTGGTGTAGAGCGACTGCATACCCGTGAAGGCAACCGTTATCGGGTAGTTCGGATCGGTGAAGGGCGTGAAGGGTAAAAAAGGGTAATTAATTCATTAAACTGTAGAGTTTTTGCACCTCCTTTTCGTTTCCGTAGTCGTGTTCCTTCAAATAACCGACTATCTTTTGTTGAAGTTCTTTATTCTTGATGAATTGAGCTATTTCATGGGCACAGCCGACATTGTCTTGCGGAACAATGATTCCGTCGACACCTTGTTTAATCTGGCTGTGCGCCGTGGGATAGTTGGCCGCAACGACAGGCTTACACAATATCTGTGCTTCGCGTACGGTAACGGCATTTCCTTCAAATCGGGACGGCTGTACATAAATGTTGCATTCCTTGATAAAGGGGTAAGGATTTTCCCGCTTTCCCAAAAGAATGACGTGTTCTTCCATGCCCGCTTCTTTTATCTTTTCCTTTATCAGTTGTTCATCCCCGCCATAGCCTACGATATACCAGTATACATCACATCCTTCCTGCAATATCCGTCGGCATATATCGGGCACATTGTCAAAATTCTTGGCAAAGGTGAAGCGACCGACTGATAGCAAATTGACTCGTCCGTTCTGAATCGGGAAATCTACCTTGCTTGCTAATGCTTTTGCTCTGACTGTCCGCGGGGAAAGAATATTGGCTATCTCGATGATTTTTCCGGCCAAAGTTGGGAATACACTCAGGAACGAACGTGTCACATCTTCAGATATGGAAACAATATGGTCGAACTGACTCCATACCTTTATCTCCTTTTCTACATTCACACTGATTTTAGTGTAATCCGTATGAATCCATGCCAGTTTTTTCTTCGCCTTTACCTTATTCAGTACAATGTTGTGAGGTGTCAAGAAGCTGATGGCCAGATCATATTCTGTATTTGGATTGATATTCGGTAATAGCGGTGTTACCGCATCAAATACATATTGCAGGATAGCCGAACCTTCTTTCAGGTGGTTTTTCTTTGCATACCGAGCAAACTGATATTTAGCCCATAATCTGGCTAATGCAATATCGGGGAATCCTTTCTGTATCGCTTCTTTAATCGGCTTTTCTATGACATCATACTTCTTGATTTCAGGTAATAAGTGTACCGCATCTGGCACTTGTTTTAACAGTTCTCCCCGATGACTATATAAGAATAAGTCCACATTGTACTGCTCTGTATCGATTGCATTAAGCAATCCTATCAGGCTTATTTCCGCTCCTCCAATTTCTAAGTAATGAATGGCTATGAAAATGCGTTTTTTCATGCTCTGTTATGAAAGTATATTTTTAATCTTGCGTAAGGTTCTAAATAATGCTTTATAAAAAATAAGACCAAAGAAAGATTTACGTTTGTATACTTGATAGAATAACTTCTGTTCTATCCCCATAGGACATTTTCTCATGAAATCAAGACATTGAATTATCTCTCTTTTATTTAAAATGTTCTGTATTTCTTTCTTTTGTTCAGAACGATTCTTATGAGCATCGGGATGAAAGGTATTAAATAGGATAGATGCTTCCATTCCTGAGTATAATCTTTTGTAAGTATATTCCTTTAATCGTTTATCCTGCAAATTCCAGGCAGTAATGAAAGACTGAAACTGATTAAATACAGAGATATAGATATTTATTCTATCTGTTATATATCTGGAACGATTGTTTCCGCTATTGTAAATGTAGTAAGTATATAATAGTTCAGAGGATATGTAGACATTGTTTAGCAATGGATAAAACTGAAGGTTGAATCCTTCATCTTGCTGAATCCGTTGGTTACCAAAACGGAATCCATATTTTTCGATGAACGCACGTCGATAAAATTTATTCCAGGCAAAACCATTTCCATTTGGCACAAAAAGAAGTTCATCTACAAAAATAGACTTCAATGTCTGATTGTCGTGAATTTCTCTTTCTTTAAAACGTACTACTTCTGATAAGTGTAAATGCGGTGTAATGCAATGATAACCGAAGATATTTACATCGCTCCCGTATGTTTCCATCCAGTTGACGTTTTTCTCGACTAATCGAATATCTGCATCATCATCTACATCGTAAAACCATACATAATCACCTTTTGCTTTATCAAGACCGGCATTTCGGGCACTACCTAATCCTCCATTTGTTTTTGTAATCAACTGAATGCGAGAATCGTTCTTTTGTAGTTCCTGGCATAGTGAATAGGTATTATCAGTTGAGCCGTCATCTACAAGTATAATTTCCAGATTCCGATAGGTTTGCTGAAGGATACATGACAGTCTTTTCTTTTGGAGGAAAGAGGCCACGTTATACAAGCAAATAATAATGCTTACAAGAGGTATATTATTTTGCATATCCGTAGTAAACTTTAAACCAGTCAATAAATTTGCGTACACCTTCTTCTACCGAGGTTTTAGGTAAATACCCGAAGTCGTTGATCATTTCTGTCATGTCTGAATAGGTTTCTTGTACATCGCCTGCTTGCATTGGAAGATATTCTTTTTTAGCTTCTTTCCCAATAGCAGTTTCAAATGCGTTAATGTATTTCATCAAAGCTACAGGATGCTGGTTGCCAATGTTATATAAAGCATAAGGAGCCGAAGAGGAAGCCGGATCCATTTTTAGATTATCCCATTCCGGATTTTTAATCGGTATCTTGTCGAGAACCTTTATCACTCCGTTTACGATATCATCTATGTAAGTAAAATCACGGCGCATTTTACCATAATTGAAAATTTTTAGAGGTTCGTCTTTGAAAATGGCATGTGCAAACAGGGAAGGTGACATATCTGGCCTTCCGTAAGGACCATAAACAGTGAAGAACCTTAATCCGGTTACAGGTATGTTATACAGATAACTATATGTGTGTGCCATCAGTTCATTCGATTTCTTGGTTGCTGCATAGAGGCTTACCGGATGGGAAATATCATCGTGAACTGAAAAAGGGACTTTTCCATTTAGCCCATAAACACTGCTTGAACTAGCATATATTAAGTGTTTGACCGGATAATGTCTGCATGCTTCAAGCAAATTGAGAAAAGCTGAGATATTACTATGGATATAGGCCTCTGGGGTGACCAAAGAATATCTTACACCGGCTTGAGCTGCAAGATTAATAACGATATCGAATCGTTCTTCCTGAAATAGATTCTGTAGAATCTCTTTATTCGCGAGATCTGTATAGATGAATTGATAGTTCGGAAATATCTGGCTATTGCAGAGTTTATCATCTGTAATATCCAAAGAATTGATTCCCAGTAATTCTAATCTGTCTTTTTTCAATTGGACATCATAATAATCGCTGAGATTGTCTAATCCTATTATGTGGTTATTATTTGTTGCTAATAATGCTTTCGATAGGTGGTAGCCAATAAAGCCGGCTCCTCCTGTTATTAATATTTTCATATAAAGTAATTTTCTATTTGAATATGGGCAATTCATCAATTAAATTTAGACCAGCTATATAATTATTCAAGTGTTGTGAATAATGATTACGTATGTTTTCTTCCTGTTTCATGAGCCAGCTAAAAGCTTCTGTCAATTCTTCTTTTCGAGACAATGCGTTTACAGGTAATACGTAATTTTTTGCTGTGCCAAATAAGTCGGAAGCAATCCCGACAGCCTTAACAGAATAGCCTACAACAAGCGTAGGAACTCCGGTGGAATATCCAGCGATGGAGGCATGGGTACGTGCAGTTATCAGAAAACGGTACTGACTGATATATCCTTTTAGTTCCATTGAATTGCAATCTTCCAGCAGGATTATTCTACCACAACTTTTATATTGCTGATATAATTTATTCAGTGTGGTCCTGTCATCGTTGTGACTCCATACAACGTGAGGAATAAGAGCTATATTAAGATCCGTATGCTGTAAGATGAATATGTTCATAATCTGCAAATGTTATTCCTTTATTGCTTTTATAAGAGGACTTAGATTGATACCAACGGCATTGGTCGGACTAGATTTTTCAGGTAGTTTACGTTCTATCTTTTTGAGTTTAAATGCCGTATTAGGGATGAGATAAAGATTCTTGATGCCGCTTTCTTTCAGAGCTTTATACGTGATACTTTCCCGAGCCGTAATCAATTGGTATTTATTTAAATATTCTATTAGATGTTTATCAATCCGATGAGGATCAATGGAACATCCCCATAGAATACAACGAACTTTATGAGAAGCAAATATGTCATTTAATACTCCGAATTATTCGACAAAACCTTTGTAACAATAGTTATCTTCTCCGATGGCTATGGCTAAATCTGTATTACCTGATTTCCGGATGGCATTTCAATAGATAGTTTTGTAGTAAATGCATTCATCATGCATGAACTTCATTTTCAGTTTGTAGACAAGTCCTTGTAGTCCTTCCGGTAATAGATCTCGGGAGGATTCTATTCGAGCTATTTCATTTAGTCCGTATTTCAGATCTTCTTCAGGTCGTTCGGATAGAAGAGTGAACTCATTTCCTTTTTCCAGTGACTGAATGGTAGAACGTGCTAAAGCTTCACAGCCGTGATTGGCACTTCCTCCATGAGCATAAAGTGATATGTTCATATTCGTTTCCTAATGGATAAGTAATTTTTCCAACTGTGTAAATATAAATAGAGCAGAAATACCTGCCTTTTGAGAATCAATGATTTCAACCTTTTGAAACTGGTCTGATGACTTTTTATACTCGTCAGTATATCATTGTTTTGTCCCAACAAACAGATCGTATGACGAATAGTGGATAAAGTAACTGTTGACATTTCCAAAAACATAACCAAGGCAAGTCCGCGTATTGCTTGTACAATGAGTTGCTAATTCTCTGGGGTGAAGCAGGCATGCTGTTGAAGTATGCCTTTGCATTTTAAATGTATTTCAATCATTGCCTTGAAATTTACATGCTTCATCATGCTGCCGGATGAATATGTCGTATCTGTTACATAATGGTATTCGGTCTCGGGAAACAAACAGACTGTTTGGGCATAGTCATAATAAATTAAAAAGAAATCATAATCTTCCAGTTGCTTGATTGTTGGGTTAAAACATATATTGTTTTTCTAAATAATTTCCCGTCGTAAGAGTTTGTTGGATATATAGCCATATAAACCTCTTCGGGTTTCGTACTATTCTGTGACAAAAGCCTTTAGAAATTCTTCTTATGTCAGCATCCCATTGAATGAGGGAATATTGTCCAGTTTCTGTTTCTTTCGTAATTCCCCATATAGATATCTGCGTTTTCTCGCTCAGTATGATGCATGATACGTTACAGGTAGTCAGATTCAATCCAGTCGGCAGCATCAATAAATAGAATGAATTGTCCTTGTGCTATAGCGATTCCTCTGTTGCGTGCTGCCGAAACTCCGCTGTTAGTAAATGTATAGACTTTAATTCGTTAGTCTATTGTCTGATATTCTTAAGCGATTTCCTCGGAGTTATCCGTAGATCTCATTGATTACGATTACTTTTCCAGGTCTTTATAGTTTTGGTCAATAATAGAAGTCAGGCACTTTGCTAAATATTTGCCTTTATTATAGACTGGTATAATGATAGAAAGAGTTGGAATATTCGTTTTTTCATTTTTTGTATCATTAAATAAATACGAAAAAGAAGTTTAAAGCACAAAGGACTTATGCGTGCTGAAGTAAGCAATATTTTTTGTTTAAACAAGATATACGGGTTGTGTATGGCTGATGAATAATAACGCCTAATGAGGTTAAATACTTCTTGTTTCTTAGGAATGTATTGTTTTTCTGTATTTCCAATGGACATACCAAGAAGCTTGAGCAATGTGGTTATGAATACAAATTCAGCAGCCGGTTTTCCAAGTCGGGTGTTTTTGCTCCATATATTGCATAACCTCTAAAGTATTGTCTATTTGGTCAAATTTCTTTAAGTTAAGAGGGGAAGTACAAATACTGTTTTCTCTTATACAATAATTGTATAACTTATTATAATTGATGGCGATCCTATCGCACATGTCATATATGTACATGGTTATAGCATAGTCTTCATTAGTTTTTCCATGAGGATATCTGAGCTTTTCAAATAAAGAACGTTCATACAGTTTAGTCCATGCAGCCCACCAGATATTTTCGGTCATGCTTTTTAAGATAACATATTCTTTATTTTTGCATTCTGTCGGTAAGTTTTTATTGATGTCAGGTATACTTCCATAACACATATTCGTGTGACAAAATGCGAGTCGGGTATGGTAGGTACAAATATCCTGATAAAGTCTTTCGTACATCTCTGGGTGGATACAGTCATCGCTGTCTACAAACCCGATATAGGCTCCTGTACATCGATCGAGCCCGCTGTTGCGTGCAGCGGATAATCCTTCGTTTTTCTGATGGATCACAAGAATACGTTTGTCTTTTTGTGCATATTCATCACAAATACATCCACAATTATCAGGAGAACCGTCATCTACAAGTATAATTTCCAGATTGGTATAAGTCTGGTTACGAATGCTATCGATGCATCTGCGTAGATAAGGTTCTACTTTGTATACAGGTACAATAACAGAAATTAGGGGTAACGTTTTTTCCATTTACAATCTGTATTTTAATTGCTGAAGTTTTTTGAAGAAAAGATACATCCATTTAAGAGGTTTTATCCGTAGGACAAATTTAAATTCATCCTCAATACTTAACAAGCGTTCAATGTCTTTAGTAACCTGATCGGAAAAAAATTCTCTTTTTATACGGTAAAACTGTTCTCTTCTGTCGTTAATGGTTTTACTTACGGAACCAATTCCTTCGCTGTCGAAATAAACAACAGGTTGTGAAATATGACAGAATGAATGATTATTGCAATACAGCTCCAAGAAAAAAGCTCGGTCAGCTGAAATTCTATATTAGGTACGATATAGGTGCTTTTGAGCCGCTTTTGTTTTTACGAAGGTAGCCTGGTGACCTAATGGACTTCTGAATAAAAAGGATAATGTCATTTGATCTGGATAAGTTCGTTTCTCAATGACTTTATTGTCTTTGATAAACCATACATCTCCGTAAATTACGTCTGCCTGAAGCGGTTTGCTGAATATCTTTGCCAGTGTGTCTGGAGCTATCAGGTAATCACCGGAATTAAGAAACTGACAATACTCTCCTTGAGCCAATACAGTACCTTTATTCATGGCATCGTATATTCCTTTATCCGGCTCACTTACCCAATAAGAAAAATATTGTTTATTTTCTTCTATAAGTTCTTTACTACCGTCTGTAGAGCCTCCATCTATCACAATCCATTCATAATCTTGAAAGGTCTGTGATTTGACACTTTCGATTGTTTTTCTTAAACCTGATACATTGTTATAGTTTATGGTTATAATTGATAACTTAATCATCAAATTCTATATAAAAACTTTTTACAGAACAATTATTAGATATTATATAAATCTATACTAAAGAATATTATTTAATATTCTAATAAATAAACAATTACATATACAATATGTCTACCTATCCTCTTGATAGACTTTTACAGCATCCCCTATCTTTCCAATAAAGTCAATTTGGCCATTTCTAAGTATGACTCCCTGATTACAAATGCTTTGTACATTTTGCATATTATGACTTACAAATAAAATAGTACGTCCTTCCTGTTTCGATACTTCCTGCATCTTGTCCATTGCCTTTTTCTTAAATTCGGCATCTCCCACAGCTAAAACTTCGTCTACGACGAGAATCTCCGGCTCTAAAAAAGCTGCAACAGCAAAACCTAAACGGACGGTCATACCACTTGAATATCTTTTCACGGGAGTATCAATATATCTTTCAATGCCCGCAAAATCAATAATCTCATCTATTTTATATTTAATTTCACAACGGGTCATTCCCATTATGGCTCCATTCATATATATATTTTCCCTCCCTGTCATCTCTGGATGGAATCCAGTTCCTACCTCCAACAAAGAAGCGATTCTCCCTTTTGCCCGAATAACGCCTGTTGTAGGAGCCGTAATACGAGATAAGAGTTTTAACAAAGTGGACTTTCCTGAACCGTTTTTACCGATAATACCAACGACATCTCCTTGCTTGACATCAAATGATATGTTTTTTAATGCCCATACAAATTCTGAATGCCCTCTCTTAGAACGTTCATTTGTTTCTCCTACTTTAAGATAAGGATCTTCTTGCTTTAATACAACCGTTTTCCACCATCGGTTTAAATCGTGTGACAGAGTTCCAGTTCCAACGGCTCCCAAATGATATAATTTTCCTATATTATCGAATTGAATAGCTATATTACTCATAATTATTCTTATACAGTATCCATAAAATTACGTTCTACCCGACTAAATATGACAACAGATAAAAAAAGAGAGCACAACAGGATAATAAAACTATACCCTAGTCCTCCCCAATCAAGTGCTCCACTTCCCATCCAACTATATCTGAATGTTTCAAATATTGGTGTTAACGGATTTAAAGATATAAATGAATAGTATTTTTGTGGCGTAGCGCTTAATGGATAAACGACAGGAGTTAAATACATAAACAGTTGTATACCAAAAGATATCAATTGAGTCAAATCTCTATATTTTGTAGTTAATGCAGAGATTATTAGTCCCCAAGACATGGCATGAAATGCTATCATAAAAATCAGAAAAGGGAAAAGTAGGACAGTCCAACTTATAGTTAAATCTGCTCCTTGTATGTAATAATACAAATAAATCACAATGAACAGACACAAATGGATACCCAGCTTTACCAAATTAGAAGCAATACCAGATAAAGGAACAACAAGTCGTGGAAAATATACTTTTCCAAAAATATTTGCATTAGCTATAAATATATTGGATGAGAGCATAAAAACTGTATTAAAATAATTCCACAGCAAAATTCCTGACATATAAAAAAGTGATTGTGGAACTCCATCAGTAGATATTCCAGCTAATCCTCCGAATACAAACATATACATGATAGTTGTTAGTATAGGTTGTATAAGGAACCATAAAGGTCCCAATATTGTTTGTTTGTAAACAGTTATAATATCCCGTTTTACATACATATAAAATAAATCCCGATATAACCATAGACCTTTCAAATCAATATCCAATAATCTTTTCTTTGGCTTAATTTCTATTGTCCATTCTTGTTTTTCAGGGTTACGATCTTTTATATTCATAGTTCAACTTATTATTCATCCACCTATAAGCCTGCTATATAAGGCATTAAGAACGAAAAGAAAAAATATTTGTTCACATCATCTTCATTATTATATCATAAAATCTTCAGATTTTATCATGTATTAAAAACAAATGCCTATGGCAATTCTTTCCACAGGCATCTGTATAAATAATTAATTACAGGATACCTGTAATCCTTATCTTATCATATAATGAATACGAACTTTAACGCATCTGTTCAATTTGGCATTCAAACCACGAGTACTCTTATCATTTACCGTACGTATTCCATTCATGTGACCAACCAAGTAAATCTGTGAAGCGACCTCTTTCATGTGTTCGTTGGTCTTCAACCATGAAATAACAGTTTGTGCTCTGTTTTGAGAAAGAGCCGTATTACGTTCTATACCAACCTGTTCTGCATTAGCACCTGTATAGTTATCCTGACTGGTAGCCAAGCCTTCTACCTGAATCATAGTGATTACACCATCTTTAAATACATTTTGGATATGCGATACACTTTCCGCATTTGTAAATTGCGAAATATAACCTTTGTCTGAATTCATAACAGCATATACATCAGCAAAACTTACTAGTTCTTCATTGCTATCAATATCCATGTGCTGGCGGATGATATCCAAACCGTCATGAGAATTCAAGCCATAAGAAGTTGTTTCTGTATAATTATCATAACTCAATAATTGTTGCTTGAGCGTTTCGTTATCGATACGATATTTCCAAGTATGTAAACCGTCGTATATTGGGGCATAATAATATCCTGCCTTCTTATAAAAATCGGTCATTGCACTTGCTTCCAAACTATATGACAGAGGCTGGTCTTTCAACATTTCATAACCACGAGGCACAAAATTAATTTCAAAATCTCTATCTGCCGTTTCAGTTGGCAAATCCTGAATAGCCAAAGAGTTCATGGATGTACCTTTTTCGATACATGAAGTTACGGCATCGCTGTTTACATATTGTTTTTGAGTGAAGATACCGCCAGCCAAATAATCCAAAGCATTGACTACTGAACTTTGTACCTGCGGCGCATCATTTCTTCCGGAGTAGTTATTGGGATAAAAGACATAGAAAGTAATTGTTCCATATTTCACCGGATGCTCTTTTTCACGTACAACTAAGATTTTACGCTCTCTATAATCACGTTTGTATAACTGCGTTGTTGCACGTCCCCAACCATTGGAACGCTGTTTACCCAAATAGTAAGTAAACCCGACATCTATGCCCAAATTACAATCCCATTTATTGGCTGCATAATCAGCTTGACCATATTCCAAATCAAAATTTGTCTGATAAAAAATACCACGGGCCTTTATATCCAACGAGAATCGTTTTTTACGATTAAAGAAACGGCTGTATTGCAGTTCTACATGTCCACTCCACTCATTATCAGATCCATGACTATGTTCATATCCCAGGTGATGAACTCCACCAATACCTACATTAGCCATAAATTGATTCATCAGTCTGGGACTATTATAGCCTTCATATCCCATAAATAAACGAGATAGGTTCAAAACGGCACTTCCGCTAATATCCCACCAACCTGTCTTCATTTTCCGGTAAGGAGTACCATCTTCTTTATACAGAACATCGCCATATCCATAATGTCCGGTGGTATACCCAGTATATCCACGAGAATTTGAACGGATAAACTCTACTTTTAAACCAATTCCAGGAGTGAACCATTTACCGATACCTATACTCCAGTCGGGAGAAAGCGTTCCAGAAAACTTTCCCATAGTTGAATAATCTCCCCGGTAAGTATGCAAACCACCTGTAGCAAATATGAACCAGTTCTTACCAAATTTATTAGTAACAACACGTAAAGGATCTACAATTGTATCTTTTTTAATTCCTAATTCTGTTGGAGCTACGTAATCGGTCGTATCACGATAGACTTCCCTGTAATCCTTGTACTTGTCCTCTTGTGCAAAGACTGCATAATTAAAAGATGCTACTCCCCAAACTAAGAGAGACGCAGCTGCCTTACGTACTACATCTATCAGCTTCATAGTCATATATTTTTAATTGTTTTTCTTATAAATTGCATGCTTATACTCAGGAACAATTTGCTCCATCAACATAATGATTTTTTGTACATCGTACGTTTTTGCCGTTTCTATTAACTGATCAATCTTCTTGCTTATAGTATCAAAATCGTACTCCTGAGCTTGGGCTATTTTGATTTTTCCATGTGAAGTCGACATCATATTTTCCTTGTCACTCAACAGATCTTCATAAAGTTTCTCTCCCGGACGTAATCCTGTGTATTTAATCTGAATATTTCTATTACCACTTAACTTTATCATCTGACGTGCCAAATCGGAAATACGTACTGGATATCCCATATCAAAAACAAATATTTCCCCTCCTTTACCCATACGGCAAGCTTCCAATACCAGCCGACAAGCTTCGGGTATCAACATAAAATATCGCACTACATCTGGATGAGTAACTGTAACAGGTCCGCCACAACGTATCTGTTTACGAAATACCTGAATAACAGAGCCATTAGAGCCTAACACGTTTCCAAAACGAGTGGTAATAAACTTGCAATTATTTTTATTGAATTTAGCCAAACTCTGACAATAGATTTCACAAATACGTTTGGAACACCCCATCACACTTGTTGGCCGGACAGCTTTGTCTGTACTGATCATCACGAATTCATTCACTCCGTATTTTACGGCTAAATCTGCTAATTTACGGGTGCCATCCACGTTATTTAATATACTTTCAACAGGATTGTCCTCCATCATGGGAACATGTTTATAAGCTGCTGCATGAAAAATTATTTGAGGTCTGTATTCTTTAAAAATATGTTCCATACGGTGGCTATGACATATATTAGTAACAATAGTATGGCACTTTAAACTTGGACAGTTATAAGTCATCGCCAATAATACCTCATGTAATGGAGATTCTGCCTGATCAACTAATATAAGTTCTTCCGGTGAACAGTCAACAAGCAATTTTACCAGTTCACTGCCAATACTACCAGCTGCTCCCGTAACTAAGATTCGTTTTCCATTCAATTTTTGATTGATCGCATTCATGTCTATGGTAATGGGATCACGAGGTAACAGGGCTTTCATCTCCCATTCGAATAACGCACTATCATCCCAGCCATAGGCATTCCCCGACATTACACGACGCTTTAAATAGTAATCATAAAAGACTTTTGCTATCGTACGTAATCCGCACATACCAATAGTGGCCAGTATCACCTGAAGCAGCAAGTCTCGGAAACGGATGGTCAGGAATATGAGATCGGTATGTAGAAATATACGTAAACACATAATAATAACCAGACCGATCAACAAAGAACATACGGAATGGAGCAAATCTATAAAAGATGATTTCCGTATAATGCCACTATAAGTATGAAATATGCGGAAACCTACTATAAAACAAACTTCATAAATCAGTAATGTATATAATAATGTTCCCAAGTTCTGTACACAAACAGACAAGCCATGGTTTATGGCATAAGCCATTATACCCGAAAACAGAACAATCAAACAATCCGTTAAGAATACACACCAATAAGGAAAGGTTTTACGAAACAAAAACCAATCTGTTATTTTCTTATACATTTCTTAATTTCATTAGTTATCAATAGTACATCTTTCTCCTGTACATACGGACCACTAGGTAAACATAAGCCTTCAGCGAAAAACTTCTCACTAACTCCATTGACATAACGAGGCGCTTCTCTGAAAAGCGGCTGCAAGTGCAAAGGTTTCCATAACGGGCGGCTTTCGATACCTTTTTCCGCTAAATGCTTCCTGATTTGTTCATAGTTCGTACCCGTAATGACAGGATCAATCAAGATTGTACTCAACCAATAGTTACTTGAAATATCAGCATCAGGATTGATATGCACAGAAATGCCTGGTACATCTCTCAGCAATGCCTGATAGCAGGCTGACAGATATCTATGATGAGCAATGTGTTCGTGAAGTATACTCATTTGTCCACACCCGATCCCTGCACAAATATTACTCATGCGATAATTATATCCTACGCATTCATGCTGATAGTACGGAAAGGGTTCACGAGCCTGAGTAGCATAAAATAAAGCTTTACGGCTCATCTCTTCATTGGGACAGATCAACGCTCCTCCACCACTGGTAGTAATCATTTTATTCCCATTGAAACTGAAAATACCATATTTTCCAAAGGTGCCACAAGGACGGCTTTTGTAGGTAGAACCCATAGCTTCTGCAGCATCTTCAATAACAGGAATAGCGTAATAATCTGCCATATCCATGATTTCATCCATCCGGGCAGGCATTCCATACAAGTGAACAACTACAATGGCTTTAGGTAACTTTCCCGTTATCTGGAGGCGTTCTTCAATAGCCTTTTTCAAAAGCAAAGGAGACATATTCCAGGTATCAGTTTCGCTGTCGACAAAGACCGGAGTTGCTCCCTGATATAAAATAGGATTAGCTGATGCTATAAAAGTAAAACTCTGACAAATGACTTCATCTCCCCTGCCCACCCCAGATAAGATCAGAGCTAGATGGAGAGCTGCAGTACCCGATGAAACTGCCGTAACATGTTTATCGTATCCAACAAAAGTCTCCAGCTCTTTTTCAAATTTTTCTACATTAGGACCTAACGGAGCTACCCAATTGTTTTCAATAGCTGAGCGAATATAATGCTGCTCCAGGCCACTCATGTGAGCAAGACACAGATGTATTTTTATATCGGCCATATTGAATCAGAAGTTGAATGATAAAGTCATGCCGGCTCCCTCTGGTGAAGCAGAAGGCAAAACTTGCAGTTTGGGCTTCTTCACGACAACATGCCTACTACCTTTACTAAGTGCCGCATCAATCAGATTATAAACATAAAGACAACCAGCAACTCCAAAGCATAAGTTACGCATTTGCCTCCATCCTAAAGATTTACTTCTCCAGCTATCTGCAAATTGCGGTTGTTCACTGATTTGTTTATCGCAATAATGTTTCTTAAAATGAAACGCGACAGCAGAAACGACCAAAGTTGCTTCCATTCCCAAAATAGCATATCCCTTTATTTTCTGCCCTTTATAGATTTGTCCAAGTCCAGGAATTAAAGAAAGACATACAGCTTTATAATTGTATGTTCTTGAAAGCGTAAATTCATCAAATACAGGAACTGAATCACGTTTGGATATGGCATACAACTGGTAATATTCAAATTGGTAGGTATTATCCACATAATCCTCAAAAGCACGATACTCATCTACTTTTTCGGCATATACTACAGCATTACCTATCGAATCGGTAAATGTAATGCGATAAGTCATTTTCGATGAATCATTACTTAAGTACAAACTATCCAGTTTTATTTGGGCTGGATCTGCCTGATAACGGTCACGGATATGTTCTAAAAGAGGTTGGAAACGTTGTTTCTCTAAAAGGTTGACATCCATTCCATAAGTGTTGAAAATTTTGAAATAATAGCTTTCGTTTGTAGGCTTTTTTTCTAAAGACTTTTCTCCTTTTTGAACCCAAAGTGGTTTGGTCTGTGTCTGTGCCGTTACAGAAAGCGACAAAAACAAGCAGATCATTAAAAAGAAATAGTTTGCCATTCTTTTTAAGTTCATATACATAGTCTATAATTTAAAAAATGAATACTTCTATTATTACCAATAAATAAACTGCATAAACAATGTAAAACCACAATATGACAATAGTATCAAACCAATTTTTTGATCCTGATCTTTCCATACCGGAAGATTTACAAGTGGATAAGCAATCATGAGCGGATATAGAAACCACGACAAATAAGCGAAACGATTGCTAAATGACGAACGTATAACAATAATCCAGAAAGCATTACATAAACAATAGATAACACATAAAGCATTGTACCAGTTGTCTTGAATCTGCCGCTTTACGCATACATACCACGCCATACAAACCGGCATAGCACTGTACAGCAGGAAATCCCAACGGAAACCCGTAGACGAGAATTGTGACATATCTGCATCAGAACTTGTATATCTGGACAGTCGATCATCAAAGGTCAAGGAAGCTAAAAACGAAGTAACCGTATCACCCGCAATCAAAGAGACTAATATCGAAAGGAACCAGAATCCTATTGAGATTTTTACATCTTTAATCAAAAACAGACCAACCACTATGGCAACAATAGGCAGCATAACGCTACGGTGAATGCCTAAAGCTATTAAGCATAAAAGACTTCCAGTAATATATTTGTCATCAAACAAAAAAGCCATAGCCAATAAGATCAGATGACAAGCCAGTCCATTACGTAACCCATTGGTTCCAAATGTAAAAAACATCAAAGAAGACCAGACGAACAGCATCCCCAACATAGGATGATTCGGCAAGAATTTTTTTACCGCTATCCAAGCAGACAGTATATAACCAGCTTCAATCAGGACAAAATATATGTGAACATTTAAACCGGCTTTCTTACATCCCATGGTAAACCATTGCCAAATCCATTCACTATGCCAATCTATTTTTACTGTCTCCAGATTCATATTAGCATAGATTAGGGCATAATTAATAGTATCACCAAAATATACTCCATTGACAGGACGCATACCTATCCATAGTACAAAGACAATACTTAATACAAGAGAAAACAGCCATCCTTCCTGTGTTCGTTGCAAGATATCACCATAAGAAGAAATATAACGGTAACCGGTTATTAAACAAAGCAACGTTACTATAATAAGGAATAAAGGCTGATAAACCGAAGCTTCCATAAAGCACCATGATATAGGCTCTAAAGTCTTTTAACGGCATTACGAATTACTTATACCATAATCTTTCCCATAATAGTATCCATACTTATGATATCCATAATATCCGGAAAAAGTTTCTGTTCCATTCAAAATAATACACAGATTTTTATATTTCTTTTCATTGTACCAACGTTCAATATCAGGTAAGAACGAACGATCCAGTATCTTTGCCCGAATGATAAAGAGAGTCAAATCTGCATAATGGCTGATTATAGTAGCGTCGGCAACAATCTCTACCGGCGGGCAGTCAATAAAAACATAATCATACATTTCGCGAATTTCCTCCATCATCTTTGGAAAACGAGGTGAAAATAAGAGTTCGGATGGATTGGGAGGAAGAGTACCACAAGGTAAAAAATCAATGCCATTCTGACGAACAATCAAACTTTTATAATCAGGTTCCTGTCCACTTAAAAAATTTGAGATACCCCGATGAGGAGAATCAACGTATACAGACAACGAACCTTTACGGAGATCTAAATCAACAGCCAGCACCTTTTTACCTTTAAGTCCCATTGCTACCGCTAAATTTGCAGTAATGAACGTCTTTCCACTTCCTGGATTGATAGAAGTCTGCATGATAATACGGTGATGATTATCATTAAAGCCCAAAATAAATTCCATATTAGTACGTACAACACGAAAAGATTCATTCATAATATTCCGGCTTTTATCGGTTATCAGAATCTTTGGTTTTTCTTTTATTTTTTCTCTTTTGGGGACCAATTGAAAACCTTTTTTCTCTGTTTGTGCCAAAGGAATCTCTCCAACAAATGGAACATTAAGCAACTCTAAGTCTTTCCGACTACGGACAGACGTATTTAAAATTTCTTTCCCGATCAAAATAAATGCAGGAAAGGCTAATCCTAAACAGAAGGCATAAAACAAAATGGTATTTTGTACCGGTGAGGTCGGAGCCATACTTCCATGCGGAGGCTCGATCAATCGGGTATTATATGCTGTAAAGGCTTGAGACAATTCATTCTCTTCCCGCTTTTGCAAAAGGAAAAGATACAATGACTCTTTCACTTTTTGTTGACGTTCTACAGACAACAAATATTTTGCTTGTTGAGGATTGGAAGCTATCTTTGCAATAGCCTGATCATAATCGGAGCGTATGTTCTTTTGCTGGGTACTTAAAATAGCCAATTCATTATCGAGCGACTGTATAATAGAGCGACGTAAAGTTGCCAGATGTTGGTCCAAGTCCATTACTAACGGATTCTGAAGAGAGGAATTGGCCAAATGATTATTGCGTTGAAGTAGAATCTCGTTATATTCTTCGATTTGTCTTCCAATCGTAGAACTTCCGATTCCTGAATTGGAAGGTAACAATTGGTTTTCATGCTGTCCATCCAACAAATAACTACGAATATAACGTATCATGTAAATTTGATTACTTAATGCATTTGACTCCTGCTCTGCTGTATTAGCCTGACTGATAGCCATACTTCCAACTTGTTGGACATCAGGTACCAGATGTTCCGATTTATAATTAGATATATTTTGTTCTACATTTCCTAATTCTTGTTCTATCACTCCCAAACGATCCTTTATAAACTCATTGGTACTAACCGTAATTCGATTACGATCTTTTACCCAATTTTCATTATAAACGGTCACAAGTGCATTCAATACATCTTCTGCACGATTAACAGATACATCAGTATAACTGATATCAAGAATAGTCGAGTTATTATCCCGCAATTTAACAGAAATCTTTCCTTTAATAGAATTCGCCACGGCATCTATAGGTGAACGAGAGACCTTTATCTGGTCTGTTGTACCGTATTTATAATATGGAGAAGGTAATATGGTAAGATTTCCAATTGGAGTCTGTTTGGTCTGTCCTAACCTCATGGTTATTTTATCTTCAAACAATTCATTGTTACGCCTCATGTCACTCAAGACGAGTGAACTGTCTGCTTTTAAATGAATATATAAAGAAGCCGTTTCATTATCATTTAGATCTGCAAATAAAACTGTAATAGGCCTGTGAATGCCATATATCACTTCATCATGAAAAGTTCCTTCACGCAGATAATTAACCTCTAAACTTAGCAAACCTACAATTTCTTTTGCAACAGGTGTAGTCTGTAAAGAAAGGATCTCATTGGTCACATTCGATGGGCTCTGTATGATGCCAAGCTCTTTCAACTGCTGATCTGAATCTAAACTATTATCGTTTGCCTTAATAAGAATAGAGGCTGTACGGGTATAAACTTTAGGAGTGCATTTCAAATATAATACGGCTCCTCCCATCGCTATAAGCAAAGATATAATAAACCACGGCCAATGACCTATACAGAGAAAAAAATAATCTTTTACACGAAACTTATTACCCGTAGAACTCTGTTGATTATCTGTTTTTAAATGATATCTTTCCATACTTTTATCGTGTAAGCAGTAATATAAGAGAAAGCACAAAGGAGGTTGCTGAGAACCAAAAGCCCGGAGTACGGAGCGTATTTGCATTCAACTGGGATTGGTTAACGCGCATCGTATTAGGCTCAACATAAATTAAATCATTCTGTTGCAAATAAAAAGCTGGTGAACCATATAACTTTTCTGTCTGAGTAATATCCACTCTATACGGAGTTTGCTCACCATTTACCGTTCGAAGAACTAAAATATTGTCACGTCGACCTTGTATAGTGAGGTCACCAGCTTCCGATAAGGCTTCAAGCAAAGTAATTTGATCATGTTCTATTTCATGCTTTCCCGGATTTCCGACTTCTCCCATCACATAATAATACATATTTGCATATTCTACCGTTACAGTAGGATCACGCAAGAGCTTTCCGGCTAACAACCGATATTTTATCAAGTCTGCCACTTCCAAACGAGTCAGTCCTTCAACAGAGATCAGTCCAAGGATAGGCATATCTATCTGTCCTTCCTTATTGACAGTATAATATGAATTTTCCCTGGAATTATTTCCTTCCGACATAGATATCAAATTAAACATTTTCACCAATTCCTGATCACGACTATATACAACAATATTTAATTTATCACCCGGTTTTAAAGTTATTTCTTTTACCTCTTGTAATGCTATGGCTATATTAGACTGAATATCTTGCAAATAGACAACTTTAGAATTCGTTTTACAAGACGAAAAGAATATGAGTAGACATACAAATACTAAAAAGAAAAATGCAGTCGAAATCTCTTGTAAGTGTTTCATATTTATTTATCTATTAAATATTTCATTTTTTTTAAAACGGTCTTCTGTATAGGAATATTTATCCATTTTACAAAATTTTCCCTATGATGAACGTCTGTTCCTATCAATGAATAATATCCTTTTTGAAGTAATACCAAGGCTTTACTACGTGCCTCTTCCCCATATGCTCCCACAATCGATGCTATATCCAGCTGCAACTGTATCCCTCTATGATAAAGCTCTTCATATTCCTGCATAGTAGACAAATAGTGATAACGTTCCGGATGAGCTAATATCAGAGTATATCCTTTATTCTTTATCTGTTCAAGCAATTCTTTAAAATGAAATGGAGGAATATAATATGAAGTTTCAACCAATAAATGAGATGAATCGATAATGGGCAATAAGTCATTTCCACTTAATCGTTGCATAAAAAGTGAATCCAACATATTTTCCGAAGCAAGAGACAATGTTACAGGATTCTTGCTGTATCGCACATATTCAGTAAAAAATTTTTCAAATTGCTGTCGTAATATATCTGTTTTATTAGGGTAATCCTCCATGATGTGAGGAGTTAACCAAACATGTCGTATACCTAATTCTTCATAAAAAGCCAATAATTCAAAAGCCTTTTCAGATGTTGACACTCCATCATCCACACCTGGAAGGACATGTGAATGATAATCAGTCATTCCGTTCAAGATATTACTCTCAACAATTGTTTGTTTAGAAAATAACGACCACATATTCATTTGATAAAGAATCCTTAAGAGAACAATCTACTTCAGACAATTCTGTATCTAAATCTCATAATCCTTGTATTTACCTTCTAGTCTACTTCTAAATTCTTTCAACATCATTCCACATCATATTTACAAAAATGTATTCTTCTAAGCAGAATAATCAATTATAAGCTAAATCAAATTAATTGAATAAACTCAGGAAGGACCTCTACACTAACTGCAAGATAGTTTTCTAATTCAACAAGTAAACGCTTAACTTTACTACCGCGTGTAGTTAGCAAATATCCCTCATACCCATCGAGATTTCCTCCGACAATTCGAATTTTACGTCCATACATTTGAGGAGTTATCTCTTCAGGCAAATAATATTGGGGAGAGTTTGAGGAGCTAACCGCAGATATAAATTTTTCCATTTCGAGGTCTAGTACAGTCATCGGTTTCCGAAAGGTATTCCGCAACCAACGATATTGCAGAGTCGGTATTTTTTCTACAATAGGATCAAGATGTAAACGCGAAGCATAAACAAAGAGTAAATCTTGTATCACAGGAATTTCTTCACGAATAACAATTCCCTTTCGCTTTATAGTATGCCACTTCATAGGAACAAATACTTTTATCCCCTTATCAGCAAGTTGTTTATACGCTGGCAATTTGGCATTCCGTCTTTTCAAATCACGCATAACAAACCATTGCACCTTTTCATCATCGTTCATTGATCTATTTTCAATTTAGGCAGATACGCCCAATCCTGCAAGATCATATTATAAATTAACAATCAAGCAGTTACAAATTTTACTCAAAAAAAATCTCATCCATACTAAAATAAAACAGTCATACTAATTCTTCGTTATTATACTTCTTATTTTTAGAAGAATGCATAGACATACCATTAGTATATAAAAAAGATCCACCACAAATATAATATATTATTTTATGATTAATAAAAAAATAGCAAAAAAAATATAACATTTTCATTTTCTTTTCAATAAAAATACAAAACATCAAACAAATAAAATTTGTAAATATTATCTTTTCGTAATCATCTGATAAAGTACATATTTAAATCTATCTACTTTTTTTGCTATTTTGACAATAAAAAGACTATGAAGCAAAAAATGAATAAAAAAGAAGAGTTCCTGTCTGTTTATGAAAGACAACAAGTCTGGCTCCCATACCATCAGGAAAAAGATTTCGGCAAAAGACCAAGGAACTACTTCTTCAGATGTCTGGAAGTTGAAGAAGTCTAACGAAAATCCAATTGAAGCCTAATAGAATAGCAAACTCTTCCTATACTTGTTGACAAGAAGAATTTGTCGTTTAATGAATCTGCAATGTGTACTTTATTGGAGGCTTACTATTAGTTGATCATCCAATAATAATTCTAAAGGAAGCATTCGGACAAATGCACCTTTTACACCTTGAGGTTTGATTGTAGCTTTGCGGCAGCGAATACAATCAAACCTCAATTATTATGAATAGACTGGAATTTGAAGAATTGGAATTGCAGGTACAACAAAGCGGCCTGCCGTTGAAGTCGTACCTTCAACAGATAGGTGTAGGTTATTCAACCTATCATTACTGGCGTAGAAAATGTTCGGTTGACAGGAACAGTATCAAACAGGATCTGGCTCCTATCAGTTTTAAACAGTCAGTTATGGAATCGTCCCCTGAAGAACAAGTGCCGCATGGTGTGTCCGTTCTGTTTCCCAATGGTCTTCGTGCCCACTTCGGAAACGGTTCAGAAGAGATACTGATGGAGCTGTTCACTCAAAGTCTTCGAGGCGGCCATGTTTAACCTGAACGACACGATGCGCTACTTCCTGTGTCCTGGCAGGACAGATATGCGCAAGGGTATCAGTTCGCTGTGCGGAGTGGTACATGAAAAGATGAACAGCGAAGTGAAGAACGGTGATGTCTTCGTCTTCATCGGTTCCAGCCGCAGGCTCATGAAGTTGCTTCATGCGGAAGACGGAGGTATGGTGATGTATGTAAAACGCCTGGAGGCAGGCCGCTTCAAGCTGCCGGAGTACGATCCCCAATCAAACAGCTATCCCATGGAATGGCGCGACCTGGTAATGATGGTCGAGGGCATTCAGGAAAATCCGCAGCAGAGGCTCCGGTGCCTGAGGGCAGAACGTAAGGAATATCATGTATAATATGCTTCCGGAGTGAACAAAAGTGTGGATATTATCGTGTAATCCGCTTATATTTAGTATATTTACATAAACAAAACAGATGCGGACAATGGATGAAAAGGATATACTGCTCAAGACGATAGAAGGGCTGAATACCTACATTGCTTCATTGTCTGCCACTAATAAGAATCAGGAGGAACAGATTAAAAATCTGCAAGAACGAATCAAAGAGTTGACGGCTCAGATTGCATGGCTGAACCGCCAGCTCTTTGGGCGTAAGACAGAAAAGCGTCCCGTATATAATCCCGATATGCCCGACCTTTTTGCCGTAACCAAAGTGGTCAAGCACAAACCGGGGATGCTCTATGTCAAGGAAATCATCCGTTCCAAATATGCGCTCAAGGACAGCACCCAGCTTCCTTCCGCAGGGCAGAAAGGTGTGGAGATTGCTCCATGCCACCGATGCCCATCGACAAGTGCATCGCCGACACCAGCCTACTTGCCGAGATACAGCTTCAGAAGTATGATTATCACGTCCCGTTCTACCGACAGATACAACAGTACCGTCATCTTGGAATGAAAGGTCTTACGGAAAGCCATTCCGTATGCTTATGCCCAATGGAACAACATGATGAGATGCCTGGAGGACGGACGCCTGCCTTGGGATAACAATCTGGCAGAAAATGTCATCCGGCGATTACTCTGGGACGGAAGAATTACCTCTTCTGCGGCAACTATGAGGAAGCGGTCAATATGTCAGTCATCTGTTCCCTACTGGCCACTTGTAAAGAACATGATGTAAACCCAAAGGATTATCTGAATGATGTCATCGCCCGAATGCCTTATTATAAAAAGGCAACTCATGAGGAACTGCTAGAACTGCTTCCGAACAAATGGAAGCTGCAACATCCGGAAAGTGCATTGACAAAACAAAAGGAGGACTCCGGAGGTCAGTGCTAACTACAACATATAGGTTCAACAGAACAATAGCGACTGCTACTATTAGGTTCATAGTGACAGTCACTATTATTATATATAAAAGTTCAATACCTGTAGTTTACCGAATGCTTACAATAAAAGTCTGTTTTTCTCACCTTTTATGACATTAAATACGTTGCAAGTAAATACCTTTTAATACACACAAAAAGAGGCCGTCTCAAAATAGAATTGCAAAAGTTAAATTCTTATAGATTGCAACTTAGAAGTAAAAAATCTCCAATTTTTAGTCCTGTAATTAAAGAAAACAAAGACTAAAGTAGGAGATTTTTATGTTGTAACTTATAGATTATAAACTTACCCAAGAATACGTCAATGTTCGTAAACTTGGGCAAGATTTTAAAGATTTTGTTTGGAGAGGACTTAGAATTCAGCCTCTTTTCCCTTATACATCAGTATAAATTATCCCTTCCGCTTCAGAAAATCGGTCGGACTTTCACCAAAATAATCCTTGTAACATTTGGTAAAGTACGAAGGAGAGCTAAAACCTACCTCATACGTTATTTCGGCAACGGTCTTTTCTGTAGACGCAAGCAACGACGCAGCCTTCTTTAAACGAGCTATACGAAGCAACTCATTAGGAGAGTAACCCGTCAGCGCCTTGGCTTTCCGGTACAACTGTACACGACTCATGCCAATCTTGTCGCCCAAATCTTCCACGCTCAGTTCTGAATTGCCCAACTGTTCTTCTATCAGCGTGCGAAGTTTCTCGACAAAGCCTTTATCCAAATCAGCAATCGGCTCCTTGCGCAATGAAGTCTTGTCGGCAAAGAAACTTTGCAGACGGCGGCGGTTGTCTATCAAATTACGTAAACGGACCAACAGCAAGCGCGCACTGAACGGCTTCAAAATGTATGAATCGGCTCCACATTCATAGCCCATCACTTTCTGCTCATCCATGGTATAAGCAGTAAGCATCATGACTGGAATGTGTGAAGTCTGCACTTCCGACTTCAACCGCCGACAGCATTCCATACCATCCATTACCGGCATCATTACATCACAAATAACCACATCGGGTACATATTTCATAGCCTGCTGGATACCTTCCTGCCCGTTAGAAGCCTCAATTACCGTATATTTTCCGTAAAGAAGAGCTTTCACGTAATCACGTACATCCACGTTATCGTCGATAACCAATACCGTTTCCTTATCATCACGTTCCACAGGCTCAGGCGCTGTCTGTATGGTTTCCTGATCGGCAGATACCAGAGCTCCTTCTTTCAAGTTCTTCAAGATTATATTTTTTTCTACATGCTCTTCAGGTACTCCCTGCTGTTGCATCGGCATTTCAATAGTAAATACAGCACCTTTCCCCTTATGGCTATCCACCGAAATCGTACCACCATGCATTTCCACAAAAGCTTTTACCAATGCCAGTCCGATACCGGAACCTGCATGATGGACATCTATCTGATAAAAGCTCTCAAAAATATGCTGCACATGTTCTGCCGACATGCCGATTCCCGTATCGGATACCTGATAACGTAACCAGCAAGCGCCATCTTTATTGAATTGTGAAAGCTTAACTCCAATTGATCCATTCTCTGGAGTAAATTTAAACGCATTCGAAAGCAGGTTGTATGTGATACGCTCCATTTTCTCTGCATCAGCTATCATTACATATCCCTCTTCTGAAGGATCGGCCAAAACCGTAAAATGAATATGCTTGCGATAAGAAAGCGTACGGAACGCTTCAGTCCAGTCCTTAATTTGCTCCCAAATATCGAAACGTGACAGTGTCATATCTAATTTTCCGTTTTCGAACTTGCGGAAGTCAAGAATCTGATTGATAAGACGTAACAAGACTGTTACATTTTTCTGCACGATATTCAGAAGGAAACGCTCGTTCTCACCGAGATTATTACTTTCCACTAACTGGTTCACAGGATCGGCTATCAAAGTAAGCGGCGTACGGAAATCGTGTGATACATTCGTAAAAAAAGCCAACTTGGCATGTGTCGCCTCTTCCAGTTGTTTCGAAAGGCTGATTAACTGGTCACGTTGTTCCTCAAGACGTTTCTTCTGGTCGGACAGTTCTTCATTCAACCGGTTTTTAGTCCAGAACGCCCGCACCACAAAGAAAAGTAACATGGCTACCAATATCAGGATGACGATACAAGCATACAGGAGCATCCGTTGTGAAGAATAACGCATCAGATAAGTATCCAACTGTTTATCAAGTACCTCTATCTTAGTATCCAGTTGACTGATATGGGCAGTCTGCATCTGCATGATACGAGCATTGGCCTTATTGACCAGCGCAGTCGACAGACTTGTCTCACGAGCATAGTCCTTACCACGCAATATATTCATAGCAACTTCCATCACCTTATCACCACCGGTAGGGTAAATGAACGTAGCATCCAAATGTCCATCGGCCACCTGTTCTACCCCATAGCCCTCACCTGCCAGTGCATCAATCCCGACAAATAACATATCGTGCTGACGATGTCGTTTGACCGCAGTATTATATGCACCAATAGCCATGCGGTCGTTATGTGCAAAAACCATATCAATATGAGGATAACGGGAAAGAATAGAATCGAAAGCGACTTCTGCCGATTCCTTGAGCCATGCTGCATCGGCCGAAGCGATAATCTTAATGCCCGGAGTTGCCTTCAGCGCATCCTTCAATCCTCTATGACGTTCCAATGCCGACGTAGAGCCACGCAATCCGGTAACTTCAACCAGGTTGCCTTCACCTTGCAGCCGCTCGGCAATATAACGCCCTACATGACGACCTATTTCATAATTGTCTGCCCCTACATAGGCAGTGTACTTATCCGAATGAATTTTGCGATCGACTAGCACTACCGGAATACCTTTATCGTATGCTTTTTCAATGACAGGAGTAATAGCATCGGCTTCATTGGGAGAAACGATAAGCAAATCTACTCCCTCGCGGATAAACGATTCTATGTCAGCAATCTGACGGGTATTATTGTCCTTTGCTGTAAGAATTTCCACCTTCACTCCCGGATAGAACAAAGCTTCACGACAGATTTCCTTATTCATTTGTTCGCGCCATTCATCGTCACTACATTGTGATACTCCAATCACATAACGTACCTCCCGAGGAGTACATCCCACAACCAACCAGCAAAATAACGAAATAAGGGCAAACAAAGAATGTCTCATAGTATAAAATTGTGTGTTATAATAAATGGATAAACCTTCACACGTTTTGCCATTGCCTCCCGGCAACAAAACGTGTGAAGGAATAAAAGGAGAAAAAGGCTTATTTTACAACGCGATCTTTCAAAGATTGCGGCAAAACAGGCATTGCTCCATTTTGCGTACAAACATAAGCTGAGGTTTCAACAGCCAGCTTATGTGCCTCGCCAATAGACAGACCACTTAAGATAGAAGCGACAAACGCAGCCGTAAATGAATCACCGGCTCCTACCGTATCGGCAACTTCCACTTTCGGTGTTTCAACAAAAGAAACTTCACCTGGTGTAAAGACATAGCTTCCGTTTACTCCACAAGTGAGAATCAACATCTTCAAGTTATACTTAGCCAGCAGAATCCAGCATTTATCCTGAAGATCAATTCCCGGATAGCCAAACATACGGCTTACAGTAACCAGTTCTTCATCATTTATCTTCAACACATTACATTTTCTAAAAGAATTGCAGAGAATTTCTTTGGTATAGAATCCCTGACGAAGATTAATATCGAAAATCTTCAATGTATTTTCGGCTGGCATCGTATCGAGGAAACTATTAATTGTTTCGCGAGAAACAACGCTTCTCTGCGCCAGTGAGCCAAAACATACGGCTGTAGTGTGTTTCGCCAAATCTTCCAATGCCGGAGTATAAGGAATGTTATCCCATGCTACACCTTCTTTTATATCATAACATGGCACTCCCTCATTATCAAGTTCTACCTGTACCGTACCAGTAGGATAAGGTACTATCTCTACCATTGTATTTAACTTCTTCTCACGGAAATTATCCAAAATCTCCATACCCAGCTTATCGTCACCCACAGCGCTGACAACGCGGCTGTTCAATCCAAACTGTGATACATGATAAGCAAAGTTTGCAGGAGCACCACCTATTTTCTTTCCTTCTGGAAGCACATCCCATAATGCTTCACCCATTCCTACGACAATCGTATTTTCCATATCTAGTTTCTTTTATTAAAGTTAAACATTACTTTTTAATTTTCAATGTATAGAACAGCAAATATATTACTCCAACCGTCATAACGGCAACTGCTCCATTCTGTCCGATAGCATCACTTGCAAAACCCATAAACAAGGGGAATACTGTACCACCGAACAATCCCATAATCATTAATCCCGAAATCTCGTTCTTCTTTTCCGGAACGGCAAGTAATGCCTGTGAGAAAATGATAGAGAAAATATTAGAGTTACCGAAACCAATCAATGCTATGGCAATATAAATCACTGCACCGGCATCGGAAGCGAAGAGCCCGATCATAGCCAGCAGCATACAAATAACACTGACGATAAAGAATGAACGTGAAGATACTTTCTGCAAGATAATAGCTCCGGAGAAGCATCCCAAGGTACGGAATATAAAATACAAGCTGGTGGCAAAACCTGCCTCATCGAGTGTCATTCCCAGACGTTCCATCAAAATTTTAGGAGCAGTAGTATTCGTACCTACATCGATACCTACGTGACACATAATACCCAAGAAACAGAGCAAGATAAACGGACGTCCCAGTAACTTCAAACAACTTACGAAACCGGAAGCCTTATCAGGCTTTTCTTCTTCTATAGGAGTAGCTCCCAACCACAGAACAGCAATCACGGCTATTACCATATATACTGGGAACAATACACGCCAGCCCAGTCCAAATGTAGGCATTGCCTGAGTGGCTCCCCACATGGCTATATACGGAGCCAGGAAAGAAGCTATCGCCTTGACAAATTGTCCAAAAGTCAAAGAACTGGCAAGTTTATCGCCCGAAATAATATTACTCAACAGCGGATTCAGCGAAGTCTGCATCAGTGCATTTCCAATTCCCAGCAACGAGAACGAGCACAGCATTACCCCGTAGCTATCACTGAAAATAGGAATAAGAAGTGACACAAATGTGACAATCAAGCTGAGCATCACAGTCTTTTTCCGTCCGATTCTGTTCATCAGGATACCTGTCGGTACAGAGAAAATCAAGAACCAGAAAAAGACTAATGACGGAAAAATATTAGCTTCCGAATCACTCAGATTCAAATCGGCTTTTACATAATTTGATGCGATTCCTACCAAATCGACAAATCCCATTGCAAAAAAGCAAAGCATGATAGGAACCAATTTTGCATATTTCAGTTTATCGGTTGTTGTCATTTTAAGTAAAGCTTTATAGTAAATGAATGTTTTTTATTACGGTCCGGATAAAATAACTCCCTTTCCTCAAAAAGGATTTAAGGTCAACAAGTATAAAAGGCCGAGCCGTTGGATCATAGCAGGAACTAAAAGCACCGTTGTGCTTATAGTCCCAATTTATATATTTTCATGTTGCTGATCTGTGCTTCACCATTCTCAGCATAGAAGTTCATTGCATTGTATGGTTGAGTTGGGAATACCAAATTTGTCATAGCAATGCGTCCACCATCAACAAAGATTTCGACAGAACATTTATCTACAAAAATATTCAGATGATAAGTCTTTCCTTCACACAGTGACAGAGGAGCCCATGTACCCAGTGCAAAATCATTCTTGTAGTTGACAGACATTGTCTTGCGGTGATCATCTGTTTCCTTGGCATTTACATCAAATGGACCAATTTTCTCCAGATCAACAAATCCACTTTCCGTACGGTCGGCAATCAGTTTACCTGCCTTCATGTCAAGATAGATTTTCATTTTTTCACCTTTCGCATTCAGCAGATCAAATCCTACCATCTGTGCCTTACCCGGAGTTACATCCATCTCCAGTTCATAAGCACCGTCTGTATTCGGAACGATTTCGTCAATCTTGTACTCTCCCTTTACAGTAAAATCGTCGACCTTACGTGTATCCTTACGCAATGCTTCTGTTTCCTTCACAGCATTGGCAGCCATATAGATTTGTCCGTCTTTTGTATAAAGCGACAATTCACGAGGCAATGCGTTGGCACCGCGATACTGCTTAATAGGAGTGATATTAGCATACTGCCAGTTACTCATCCAAGGTACAGCAATAATACGGTCACCGGTGTTAGAGAAACATACAGTTGCATAATGGTCTTTTCCATAATCCAGCCATTTGGTTACTTCGGGCTTAGTATCACATTTAAACTCTTTACCATCGAAATCACCAACGAAATATTCTGTAGCACTACCACCGAACATACATCCCGGGTTAATATTGACAATCATGACCCATTTCATGTTGTTCTTGTCGCCATCAACCGGAAGCTGGATAAAGTCCGGACATTCGAACTGGTTAGGCTGTACTCCATAACCTTTTCCGAAGCCACTTAAATATTCCCAGTCTTTCAGATTAGAAGAAGCATAGAAGCGCATTTCTTTGTCAGCAGAAACAATCATGTACCACTTCTGAGCCGGTTCATACCAGAATACCTTCGGATCACGGAAATCCTTCAAGCCGTCGAATGGAGTCAGAACCGGATTTTTCTCGTATTTTGTATATGTACGTCCGTTGTCGTTACTGTATGCCATGCACTGAATCTGTCCGTGTTCATCACTCGCAGAAGTATAAAAAGCAATCATGGCATCCTTACCGTAGCCTGCGCTGTTGTTATGGTCTACAATAGAGCTACCCGAAAAAATATGTCCCAGCGTATCGCGAGCAATAGCCGGCTTCAAGTGCTCCCAATGAATCAGGTCTTTACTTACTGAATGTCCCCAGTGCATATTTCCCCACTTAGAACCGTAAGGGTTATACTGGAAATACAAATGATATTCGCCATCCTTATATACCAGTCCATTTGCATCATTCATCCATCCATACAGAGGAGTATGATGATAAATAGGACGATAGTAATCGGTATTGGCAGTATTAAAAGTATCCGATAACTGGATATTTTCCCAACATACAGCCTTAGCTGGTACTTTGCCGACTGTAACCGTTGCTTCTTCTGTTCCTTGTGGCAATTCAAACGGAACATAATATTCTACACTATCTACAGCCAGACGAATGTCCATTGCGACATCTGCCGGACTTCCAGTGTCGAGTTTCACCTTTCCCTCCCCTGCTGTTTCCTGAACAGGAAGCAACAAATACTTCGCGGGATGAGCAATGTGAATGACAGTCAAAGAATCGCCCTGATTTTCGAATGTCAGGCTATTCTTCTGCGACTGACAAGCTATCATACTACACAAAAAAGCTTGTCCCAAAATCAGCTGAAAGATTTTACTTTTCATGGTATATGTTTTAAAATGTTTTAAAGTTACAACTTTTTTATTTTCTAATAATGAAGACCTGATATTTTTATATAATCTAATACCTATTGAAAACTATATAAAGAACGTTTTTCATTCTTCATCTTCATCTCTTTCGAAATGAAGATGAAGTTATATGAATCAGAATTTTATCTGAGCAGAGAATTCTACCGTGAACGGACGGATATAACTACCGGCCATCACTGTATTGGCGTACTGTCCTGCTTCGTCTTTGGTAACAAGTTCTGCACCGGCAATACTACCTTTGGCACCTGTTTGATTCAGGAAGTTGACAACCGAACATCCCAGTGACAACTTTTTGTTCACCTGCCAATTTAAGCCTCCGAAAGTTTCCCAGCGTCCATTAAAGTAATATGCATCATTGATGTTCGCATAAGTCTTACTGAAATAACGGAAGCTAGTCCATATTTTCAAATCCTTGGTAATCATGTAACTTGGGTCTATTTCCACAATCACCTGCGGAATTTCCGCTACAATGTTTCCCGTCGCATTAATCTGACCAACATATCCGTCTGAGAACTTAACCGAAGTTTCGTATTTCTTATAAGTCGGCTTCTGGTAAGTGAACAAGAAATGCAAATCAAATCCCTTGAACGGAGTAGCTACTACGTCGGTAGTCCATCCCAAAGTCTTGATATCATAATTAAGCGGAGCTGCCAAAATCTCATTCACGCCATTTATCGCATGCTGAAGATTCAACGTCGAGTTATTGTTGGTCTTCGAGATATACGAGAACAATGAAGTCAAGCTCAACCATTCATTATTAAAATAGATACCTGCACGTCCCAATGGTACAGAAATCTTATCGGTATTTGGCAAAACAGACGGAGCAAAGTTCTCTATCTTAGGATGCTGTGTAATATATGTAAAATCGCCGGTAAAACCAAACTTATCAGTCAGCTTATAAGTAGCAGCAGCACTTAATGCATAATTGAACCAGTCGTAATTAATAGGAGTAGGACTAATCGCTACCGCACCAGAAGTACCCGCTGTGCCAGCAGCATATCCTGTCTGATTACCATCTGCATCATATACCGGAACAGCAGTCGCTCCAAGGTAATAATTAGCAAAACGTCCGACATAATCTCCATTAGCATTTTTTATGGCTGCATTGTTTCCACGAAGTGCTTGATATTCCAGACGAGCTCCATAATACAAGTTGAATTTTTCAGTAATATCCCAGTCGTGAGTAAAATAAATAGCTAATTTATTTTCGTGACCGTTATAATATTCTGAAGCATTCTTGTTGAAATCATAATAATATCCATTTCCTGCATAAGAACGGCTTGTAGCAGTCGCAAAAGCCGGATTCCACAAACGTACCGGATAACTTCCATCGGCAGGAACAGACTGATCGTACATCGTTGTATTCGAAGCATAGTCAATATCATAATACCACTCATTCAGTCCCAAACGCCATGTTCCGTTCGACAACTTACGTGACAGCTCGGTAGTAAACATCAACTCATCAATAAAGCCACGGTTCAAACATGACATACGACTTTGAACATATTCTCCATCATACGGTTGCATAGAGCCATCGGCAGCTTCATACTGATAATTGATAGAGCTATTGGTGCGTTGACTCAACTCCATCGGAGTCTGGTATACACACGATCCCATTGCATGATCATATTTCATGACAACTTTCCATGCCAATCCATTATCCCATTTATAGTCATTCATCAAAACGAACTCACTACCTTTATTCTGTGCAGCATCGTAAAGATTTGTTTTCTTCAATTCACCTGTACGCATATCCCGATACATCATCTCATTGTCTACAGGCAAATAAGATGTGGTACCAAGAGCGAACTTACCGAACTCTTTCACACTACCATCGCCTACATAAATAAACGGCGCCGACTGAGTTGCATAGTTATATACAGGATGACTGTTACTATAATGATACATCGCAGTAAACTCACCGCGATTATTATTGTAGCGTTTGGTCAAAGCGAACTTATAAATCTGAGTTCTGTCTTGAAACGGTGTAGACTTGATTTTAAATGTTCCCGGATCAAAGTCCTGATAAATACTTCCACTGTAAAACCAGTCATTAGCAATCTCACCATTCAAGTTCAGTGAAACTTCCTGCATTCCGAAATGGTTAGCCTTATAGTCTAAAGTACCATGAAACCCTTTTTGGCCTAGCTGAGTAAAAGAGTTTACCGCATAACCGATATTACCTGTTGTAATAGCAGTTTCTGCGATTTTCAGAAGTCCTACATGACTCAAACTAGCATCAGCACGCCACAATGAATTTACGGTGTGAGGATTTGTCGCATAAGTAACCGGTATACCATTCTCCAGAACATTCACATCGGCCGATGGAAGACCAATCTGAATTTCACGAGGACCGTTAGCACTAGCAGCATTCAGCATGACATTACGATTCCCTTCTTCCTTGGAATTACCGTCATTATTTGATGATTTATTTTCTTCCTGTGCGTATCCATTAACACAAGCCAAAGCGAGCAGCATTATTGCTGCATTCATACGATTGCAAAACTGTTTTTTCTCAGTCTTCATAGTTATTTTTTAAATATGAAAGAGTAGATTCTAATTCGGCGCAAAAGTACACAAGCATTGACTCTACAGATATAAGAAATGTTACATCATATAGCAAAATTGTTACATGAAACAATTTTAGCAAACAGCGTAACATTTTTATCTATCTGCATATAAATCATTTATAATGGCATAATATACCGAAACTTACTGCATAGGGCTCATATATCGCGTGACTTGAATATATTGACCGATACCGGTTTTCGGTAACCTCAGGTTTAGAAACCGCCAACTCGGTATCGGTCCAGTAGTCAATACCTATTGCAACTTATATACACTTAATGATTTCACAGTATACCCATCTTTGTCCGATTCAAGGATTAACTTATTATAAGGGACTGCCGGAAATACAAGATTCGTCATCACAAACTTTCCTTCTTCGCCGAATGCTTCAATACTAGACGAGTCGACAAACAAACGCAGGTGAATCTTATTTGTATCCTCAACAGGAGCTACCGTTACAGCAGGGAAATCACGACTAAAATCGACAATACCACTTGCACTCCGGTCCATAACAAATTGCTTACGCACCGTATCGTAATACATGGATACCTTTTCGTTCTGGTCATTTACCAAAGCAAGAGCAATCTTCGATGCACCAGCATTTTCAATTGTCATTTCCAATTCATAGGCACCCTTATTATCCTTCAGCAGACTGGCAACCTCATACTTATCAGTTACCTTAAAAGAAGGAATTTCAACTTTTTCCGAACGTGCCTTCTTTATTTCAGGTGAAGGAGTACTTTTCAAATAAAGTTCATTGTCTACCTTATAAAGAGTGAGATCGCGAGCTATTGTATTCGTACTACGATACTGAGTAGTAGGAACATTATTTGCATATTGCCAGTTACTCATCCAGCCTAATGCTATACAACGACCGGCTGGAGCATTACTCCATGTAACAGTAGCATAGTTGTCTTTTCCCCAGTCCATCCATTTGGTCAAAGTAGGAGAATCATTGACAAATGTCTTACCGTCAAAGTGTCCAACAAAATATTGTGTGGCACTACCTCCGAACGGTCCGCCCGGATTGATGTTGCAGATGAGCACCCATTTCTTTTCTTTCGTACCTTCAACCGGAACCTCTACCAGATCAGGGCATTCCCATACACCACCATGTGCACCTTGCATAGTGCCGAAACTGCTTTCTTTCTTCCAGTCCTTTAAATTAGGAGAGGAATAAATCTGTATTTCCTGTCCTACAGCCAGCATCATCACCCAATGCTTACCTGGAGCATACCAGAATACTTTCGGATCACGGAAATCACGTTCAGGAGAAGTCAGAATCGGATTATGCTCATATTTGGTAAAAGTCTTACCATTATCCAAACTGTATGCCATACTTTGAGATTGTACATCTCCCCACGGACTTGGTTTAGCTGACGTATAGAATGCAATGACGGCACCTTTACCGAAACCGGCAGTATTATCTTTATCAACCACACAAGATCCACTGAAAATAGTACCCCATGCATCAGCTACGATCGGAGTACCTTCATCCGTCCAATGTACCAAATCAGTACTTGTAGAATGTCCCCATGTCATATTTCCCCACATTGATCCATAAGGATTATATTGGAAATACAAGTGATAGACTCCATCCTTGTAGAACATACCGTTCGGATCATTCATCCAGCCATATACCGGAGTATGATGATAAACGGGACGGAATTTCTCACGATTGGCAGAATCGAAAGTATCAGAAACCTTTATTTCCTTCCAGCACAACGAAGAAGAAGGCATACCCGTAATGTCGATTGAAATAGTCTTTCCCGCATAGGCAGACAAATCCAATGGTACATAATAATCAACTCTTTCACGAGCCAGGCGGACATTGATGCTCTGATCTAACTGAAACTGATTATTAACAATAATGTTAACCTTGCCTTCTGGCGCATTCTCCTGAACGGGAAGAAGTAAAAACCTCTTCACCGAATCCAGAACGATAATATTTTGCTCGTTAGCCAAATGCTTAACATTCACATTATTCTCTACACCTTGAGCCGTCAGTGAAAGCCCTAACATAATGGCCAACAAACCTTTCTTTGATGAGAATAAATTCAAATCCATAAAACAATTAATCAGTATATTAATAATAACTTACTTCAACATTGCTTACCTCAACGGTACCTTCGTAGCAGTTAATAGACCAGCAGTTCTTCTGTGTACCATAAATACGATTTGTATAGGCAACGTTATCATTGATATAAACAACGCAAACAGAATTGTCAGTATAAACAGTTACATGATACTCATTATCGGAAGGAGTATTGAACAGGTATCCGTCAATACCATTGATGAATCCCATACCTTCTTCTCCCTGCTCTTCAAAATTCAATTTCTTCTTATTGCCGTTATCTTCCGGATTAACAACAATCGAATAATATTTCTTCGAATCGGTTCCACGCACCAAAGAGAATCCAAACTTATCAGTCTTGTCTGTAGTCTTTACAGTAAAGGAAATCTTATTAGCCACATTTAAGCGGTTGAATAATACGAAAGCATTTCCCGTCAAGACATAATTGCCAGCGTTTTCACTTACCCCATTATCGCTTTTTGCCATAACCTTCAACGAAGATTTTGAAGTATATTTCTTGTCGATGCCTTCTACACTACCCAATGACAAAGTACCATCTTCGTGCTGGATAATACGATGAGCAACCAGGTTACCTGCCCATTGAGGTTCATTCGGATCGGCTCCTACAGCTGTATTGTCATTACCTTCACGTGTCGGACACCATCCCCAGATATAACGGTTAGTACCATCCGAAGCGGTCTTTCCGGCATAGAAAGCACGAGAATCCAAAAGACCTTCATGATCATCCGGCCATATACCTGCATCATTAGCTGTACATGCCTTCAGTTCTTCCAGCGTATGTCCTTTAAAATACTGAACTTTACGGATAGCAACATGTTTTTCTGAATACACCAGATACCACCAGTCACCCATCTTAAAGACATCCGGACATTCGTAGAAACGATCCCACATCATAGACATGAATACTCCTTTGTGTTCCCAGGACTTCAAGTCGGAAGAAACGAATTCGGCCAGAACACCTTTGGTTCCCTGCTGAGTAGAAACAATCATATGATAAACACCATCGTCTCCTTTAAAGACAAACGGATCACGGAAATCTTTTGCACTATATCCATAGTCATTGCCCTGCAAATAGAAAGTCTTGCTTTTGGTCCAATTCTTAAAGTCGGACGAAGTTGCCATCATTACGACTTCCAGATTTGAAGTATGACCCGTATAGAATGTATAATACAATTTTTCAGACTCATTATAAATCGTACTTCCTGTACCTATTGCAGCATCAGCTTCCGAAGCACTTCCGGTAGGAATCACCTCTCCCAAAGACTGGTAAGAATCTACATTCTTGGTACTTACTCCCCAGATAGGATGATAGGTTGCTTCCTGGTTAGGACGAAATTCCTGCAAATATAAAATCTTAAAATTCTGTTCTACCGGATCATAAAACGGCATCGGATCGCCTACATAACCCACATACGGTTTATAATAAGTAGAGAACTGTTCGTCTGTCGAAGCGAAATACGTCGCTGTACCATCCCAATCCTTTTGTGTCAATATAGGATCATCGTCATTGCAACTTCCTAATGACATAAGGGCTGCTAAAGCTAAAGAATATATCATTGTTTTCATAAATTACATTGTTAAGTTAACGTTGTCCGATAAATGTCCTTTATCGGACAACTATTATTAAATATTTATTTTGACTCGCTTATTAAATAATTAATAGCATTCTGAGTAAGTTTCTCTACATTTAAATGATACTGGTCAGCCGAAACATCTACCCCAGCAGAATACCAGTCATAGCATCCTGAACCAATACAGAGAACTCTACCTGACGTCTCACTTGAAGGATACTCCCATACAACTACGGCACCATCACCTCCATAGCCTAAGCTAACAGCACCATGATTTGTTTCCCATGTGGTCAAATCGGCATAATCTTCCCAACCAAGATGCCACTGAGCCGTACTGTTAGTAATGTTATACCCTTTGTCACAAGTATAAATAGCTGGTTTTCCATCAATTGTTGCAGTAGATATACCTGCATAAAGCGCATGTTCTGAATTGTTTGTGATAAAGAAGCTCCATGGAGCAGTAGTTGTTTCACCAGATGCTTCTGTACCTCCCCAACTGTTATTAGGAACCTTTCCATCTTTGGTTACCCCTAATTTAGCAGCGTAGTATGTAGCAAAACGAGTCAACAATAAACTACCTCCATTTTCATAGAATTCTTTTACCTTCGAAACAGCCTGTACCGCACTTGCAGCATCAGCATCAAATTTTGCCTCGTTATTAATTCCTCCATCCACATGCAGATGCCACCACATTACTTTACAATCACTCAAGTTAACTCTTCCTGTACGAACATCATCGAATGACAAATACTGAGCATTCGGAATATTCTTCAACATCCAGTTTGCTGCTGCTTTTTCTTCCGGATTAAGCTCGTCAATTGAAGAAGCTAAACCTACATATACGGCACTTGGAGAATCAGACTGAACAACACTTACAACATAAACAGTAGTTGCACTCTGATAAGTAACAGTAAATTCAACCGGATTAGTAAAGTCAACAGCTTGTCCTGAAGCCGGAGATACGGTTGCGCCTTCGATCGTTTCAATCGTAGGTATCAGACTCGTTATATCCGCGCTTGTCGGTATTCGTACCACGATAGAGTGATTTTCTTCATCGATAATACCTGTATACTCATTATTCAACTTGAACGATGTAATTCTAGCCTCATCATGCTTTACAGTAACAGTATAATCCAAAAAGGCATCACCGTTTGTAACCTTTATCGTTTGAGGGAAAGAAAAATTGACTACATCTCCCACTTTCATTGAAGCTTCCGCACCATCGGAAACTTCAATTGCTGTAACTTTCATCGCATCTGTATTATAATCAACAGGCACTCCTACTACAACCGTTTTATTCGAATTATCAATAATACCCTGATATTCGTCCAACTTCAAGGTTTTCAACCAAGTATCTCCACTCAATTGAAGATCTGAAGCATTATCATCACATCCCACAATAAAAATCAATGAGAGGAGGATGAAAAGAACTTTATTTATATGTTTTATTGCATTCATAATATTCATTTATTAAGATTCACAATTTAATTACCAACCTCCACAGTTCTGTGTATAATGTCCGTTACTAGCACTTATCTGAGCGAACGGTATGGGCAAGTATTCATTTTTATTTTTAGTAAACGAAGCACTTGAATAGACAGCACAATTATCAGCTTCTTCTGCATAGAACTTATTCAAAACCTGATCGGCTTCACCCCAACGTACCAGATCGAAGAAACGATCACATTCCATTGCCAATTCTACACGACGTTCAAACTTCAACATCTTCAAAGCTTCATCCTTTGTGTAAGTTCCTGTATAAGGTTTAACATAGAATGTAACTCCATAAGTAGAAGGATAATTTGCAATCATGGTTGTACTCTGACTTGCACGATTACGCAATTCATTAATCAAGTCAATAGCTTCACCAATACGTCCGTCATTCAACTGGATCAATGCCTCTGCACGCATCAACAACACATCAGCATAACGAAGAACGATATGGTTCATTGGGCTACCCCACCATCCACCTTTAATCAGATATCCGCTATCTGGATCTACATTCTGCTTCAATGTGACATAATAACCATAAAGACCGTTACTACGACTCCAAGTAGAAGACTTATCCATCATGTATTTCTTATTGAACTCGTACGGGAACCCCGGCATACCTACAGTCAGGAACAAACGAGGATCTGCATTATCAGCAGTTACATCGTAGTCACTATTATTAAAGGTATCGAATAACGGATGTCCGTCTTTATCTGTTCTAAATGCATTTACCAGATTCTGGCTTGGTTTATAGAAATCACAACCGCCATCTGTTACACCCGGAATATTCGGAACGATCAAACCATATGACCAGTTACAGTTACCATTGTTTGTACCATCATTCATAGAATACTGCATAGCCCACAATGATTCGCACCCGTTTTCATACTGAGGCTCTGGACGGAAGTTATTATGAAAATCCGGTTCCAGGCCGTAACCTCCGGCCGACATGATTGATTTTTCTGTATACTGAACGACCTTTGCCAAATCTTCAGCATTAATGCTTGTCACCTCATTGTTCTCAGGATTGTCCTGACGATAGGCCTTGTACAAATAGGTCTTAGCCAGATAAGCAGCTGCTGCAGCTTTGGTAGGACGACCTTTATCGGCTTGTGTATCCGGCAGATAATCATAAGCAAACTGGAAATCATTTGCTATCTGCTGCCAACTTTCATCATTTGTATAAGTTGTATTCGACAAGTTATTGTATTCCTCTGGAGAAAGACTTTCATCGTTTGCCAAAACGATATGCTTATATAACTGCTTCAGCAAGAAATGTCCATGTCCACGCAAGAATCTCATTTCAGCAATACGCTGGTTTTTCAATGGATAAGTACTTTCATCCATCTGATCCAACAACTGCAAAGCGGTATTGGCACGAGAAATACAGTTATACAAACGCTGCCACATATCGCTGATATTCCATGCAGTAGTCATGATACCTTGAGAGATATCCAACGTATGAAACACATCACCATCCTCAGTACCATTTCCACCTTTATAAGCATCGTCTGAACGAACATCATAGTTCCACATGGAGAAAGAAGAGTTGATATCTTCTGCAGATATCCATACAGCATAAGCAGAAACGACCAGATTGTCTACATATTCAGAATTCTGCAATTGTTCATTATCAATGGTTCCCTGTGGTACTTGATCTTCCAAAAAATCAGAACATCCAGAGCAAGCCAACGTAGCACCTAAAATAGTTGCATATAATAAATTTCTCATAATTTTCATTTTAATAGTTACTTGTTTTTAAAAGCTGACATTAACACCGAAAGTCAAGTTCAAAGGAATCGGGTAACCAAAATTCGGGTTTTCCGGATCAACTCCTGTGAAATCTTTACTCTTAATCGTAAGTAAGTTCTGTGCACTTAAATAAAAGCGCAAACGTTCCATTTTTATTTTCTTTACCACGTTCTCTGGAACATTGTAACCAATCTGAAGATTACGCAGTTTCAAATATGAGCCATTCTCTACAAAATAAGTAGATACACGTTTTTCATTATTAATATCATCACGCGACAATGCCGGAATATTTGAATCAGGATTTGTTGGACTCCATGCATCAAGAACCCGTTTACCTTTGTTCAAGAAACCGATATTCAAACCACTCCACAAGTCAGTTTCCTTTTTCAAGTCACTAATAATATCTACTCCCTGTACACCTTGCCAGAATAAAGTTAAATCAAAATTTTTGTATTCCAGATAGATATTCAATCCATAGCTGAATGCAGGTGTCGGATCATAAATCCACTGCTGGTCTTTTTCATTGATAACACCGTTGCCATCAATATCACGCCAACGGATACGACCCAATCCAGCGCCTTCCTGAGTAGCATGATTATCAATTTCAGCCTGTGACTTAAAGATACCATCGGCTACATAACCAACTTGTGCTCCATTCGGATGACCAACAACACTTTCTACACCGTTACCACCAAATGTTCCGTTTGCAGCAACTGTTGCAGGAAGAGCAGTAATCTTATTACGATAAGCAGAAATATTACCACTCAAATCATACTTTAAGCCAAATGCCGTACTATTACGATAACCTACGTTCAATTCAAAACCTTTATTATCCATTGCTCCAGCATTGATCCATTGTGAACTACCTTCACCCATAGCAGCAATACCAGCCATCTGAACAAGGATATCGGTTGTCTTTTTATAGAACCAGTCGAATGATCCGTACAAAGTCTGACTGAACAAAGAGAAATCAAAACCTAAGTTTGTCTGAGTAGTAGTTTCCCACTTGATATCATCGTTTCCAATCTGGTTACGTTTAAATCCAGATTGCAGAATGCTTCCGCCATTTGTACCAGCGATATCATAAGAAGTACCATAACTCTGTCCTCCTGATTCGCTTACACCATAATTCGGAACGTAAATGGTGTAACGGGCGATATTTGAGATTTCCTGGTTACCTGTCTGACCCCATGAAGCACGAATTTTCAAATCATTCAGCCAAGTGAGTTCTTTCATGAACTTTTCGTTGCTGATACGCCATCCCAAAGATACAGACGGGAAAGTAGCATAACGGTTGTTTTTACCAAAACGAGAAGAACCATCACGACGAACAGTTAAAGAGAACAGATATTTATCATCGTAAGTATAGTTTAATTTTCCAAAGAAAGAAACCAGAGAATATCCCTCTGCTGTACCATAAGCCTGGGCAGTTCCAGTTCCAGCTTCAGGCCACATATAATCCGGAGTCAAAATACTAAAATCTTCTTTATATCCAGAGAACCAGCTATCATCTTCACGGTTCAACTCCATACCAACCATTACATCACCACGATGTTTGCCTACTTCCAAATTATAAGTAGCCACAGCATTCCACATCCATTTTGTCCAGTGCTCTTGCTTTGCTTCCACTGCATTTTTATCATTTGCAACATTACCTTCTGTAATAGGATATGTGAAGATACGCTGCTGCTTCTGAGCATAGTCCAAACCAAAAGTAGAACGAATATTAAAACCTTTGAAGGGATTCAAATTAATATATGCATCACCGAACAAACGCCAATAAGTATAACGGTTATCCGAATTTCTGTCCAAACGAGCTACCGGGTTCTCACGGTCAGGATAACCACCTACAGGGCCAGCATATTCTCCATTGATGTCGTATACAGGCAAAGACGGATTAAACTGCAACACATTTTCCAAGAAACCGCCTGGGGCTTGTACTTCAGAAGTACGGTTCAACGTAAAATGTTCTCCAACCGTCAACACCTTGCCGATCAGATTATAATCAGAGTTCATACGAGCGGAGAAACGTTCGAAATCGGTATCTTTAATAATACCCAAATTCTTGTAATATCCTAAAGAGAAGAAAGAAGAACCTTTTTCAGAACCATTACTTACTGATACATTGTATTGCTGAATAACACCGGTACGGGTTGTTTCATCAAACCAGTCTGTATCAGCAGATGGTACAGTATTATTAGAATCAAGGAAACGAGACATGCTAATGCCATTCAATTGAGGATAGCCGTTGCTATCGTATCCCCAGTCATATTTATAACCCAGCGGGTTCGTATTCGGGTCCTGACCACCATTTACATAGGCCTGCCACATAGCCTGACCATATTCTTTTGCATTCAATACTTCCATTTTATTATTATACATAGAAGCAGATATAGATGCATCAAAGTCGATCTTCAGCTGACCATCTTTTCCCTTCTTTGTTGTAATGATAATAACACCATTAGCAGCACGAGAACCATAAATAGAAGCAGAAGCAGCATCCTTCAAGACCTGAATAGATTCGATATCATTACCATTCAATTCATGCATACCAGCTTTTGTCGGCACACCATCGATAATATAAAGAGGGTCATTGTTATTCAAGGTACCGACACCACGAATACGGATCGTTGTTGAACCACTCGGATTACCATCTGCCGTAACATTCATACCCGGCACACGACCTTGCAACGCCTTCATCGGATTATTTTCATTCTGCTTAGAAAGCTCATCCACACTCACTACGGAAACGGCTCCTGTCAAATCGGCTTTACGTTGTGTAGTATAACCAGTAACAACAACTTCATCCAATACTTCAGTATCCTCTTCCAATACAATGTTTAATACACTTTGAGCTTTTACAACCTGAGTTTTGAAACCAATATAGGAAATAGCTATTTCCGCATTTTGTTTCACTGTTAAAGAAAATTTACCATCAAAATCTGTAATCGTACCATTAGTTGTACCTTGTTCAAGAATAGTTGCCCCGATTACAGGCTGCCCATCAGATTTGGAAACTATAGTTCCCGACACTTGCAAACTTTGTGCTTGCACCACCGAACACACCAAAATAAGGAGTGTTAAAAAGAATGCTCTTTTTATGCTTTCCATTTACACGTAGATTAAGTTTAACATATAATAATAAATCTCCCAAACCGTTCAAAACGGTACTGCAAAATTACCTGACTATACATAATTCATCTATAACAAATGTTTCATTCTCGATTAAAAATGTTACCTGAAACATTTATACTCAAAGATGAAACATTTGTATCATTTAAACTACACACTGAGAAACAATCAGTTAGCGATATACAGCACATATTACCTTTTCTCCTCCTACGTAATATACATGAATTGCCATTCGCTACTCAATTTCATAAGACTTTAGCGCTGCCATATCGACTTCAACCTCCATCCTTTAAAAGAAACAGTGGTTCCAGCCTTCAGTGCAAACAGTTCGATGCCCGTTTGTGAAACATCCGGATAAGTCAGGAAAGTAAAGACATCCCTTCCATCATTGGCAAATAATTCAACGCTCGAACTATCTACATAAAGATGTATTCTTAATTTACCATCTACCGGAATGACTTTAGCATGTTCCATCCGACTGAATTTCGGTATACTCGCATCTGTGCAATTAGTACGATCAATTACTAAATTATGAGAATCCGTATCATAGCTGATTGTAACTTTCCGACCATTCCCAACACACAAATTCAATCCGAACACATTTGATTTTTCAACATCAAAATTAAGATCCAATTCATAAGAGTTCTCAGAAGGAGTAAAAAAGTCAACCTTATTTATTCCCACCTTCAACTCCTGGCTACAGGTTACTCCGTCATACCTTAATGTCTCCAACTGCGGAACCGGTACTTGTATCAAGCGTAAACTTTCTGGATAGCTTTTCAAGCCCAGATTCCGAGGTATAGACCAGAATCCCTTACCATACGTACTAGGCACCAGTTGAGCATAATCCCAGGTAGCCACCCATCCCATAGAAGTGACCGTCGTCAAAGTTGAATCATAATCACGGAATGTACGTGAAGCGTAATAATCCATTCCTTTATCTACATACAGAGGGTCCTGAGGATGATTTTCTATCAACTTGAATTCTTTTCCATCAAAATCACCTATAAAATACTGTTCCTTTGCCCAATTGACAGAAATGACCATCACCCATTTTTTGTTATTCCAATCTCCATCAACAGGAAGCTGAAACAAATCCGGACATTCCCACGACTTTTCCTGGTCACCACACGGCCCGAAATCGCTCTCCCATTTCCAATGTTTCAAGTCAGCCGAAGAATAAATCTGTACTTTCTTCTCGAGTGCTTTGGCCACAACCATCACCCACCTCTGAGTAGGTTCATAATAAAAGACAGTAGGATCACGAAACTCCGTACTACCAATATCCAGCACAGGATTACCCTTATAATACTGAAAAGATTTTCCATCGTGGCTGAAAGACAAACCTTGGGACTGCTTTTTGGAAACTTTTTCAGCAATTGTATAAACAGCTACGCAAGCATTCTTTCCAAATCCGGCAGTATTCTGCTTGTCTACGACCATAGATCCCGTAAAATAATTCATTGCGATATTTTCTCCCGTCATAGCAAAAGGAGTCACTTCCTCATAATGCACTAAATCTTTTGACTCTACTTTTCCCCACCAGAACATATGATATTTATTCTGATAATGGATAAACCCACAAGGATCTCCTATCCATCCTTTCTTGGGACTGAAATGATACTGAGGACGATATTTTTCTTTATAAAGCGAATCGACAGACTGTGCACAAATCTGCAGGCCTATCCCCAGCAAACATCCTACGATATACAGTGTTTTTTTCATCACCTTTTTTATTTGTTTTTCATTAGTCTGAATTTTCCAAACAAAGCGTTATCAAAAACACAATCTTTCTACCTTAAAAAGAACGGCAGGCTTAACCCGATCCTGCCGTTACTTACAAAAACTAACCTTTATTAAAAATCAACATATCCTATATTTCTACTATAGCTAGTAGTGATTCTTCAAACTAAAACTTTAGCATTTATTTCATTCGAAATACCGTCAGGAGAATAACACTTTCAGTCATTCACTAATTTTATAGTTTTTCCTGGATACATTAAAAACGGAAAGAATATCAAAAGAATTTATTTTCATGTTTTCCATTTACATTGTGATTCAGATTCAACACACTTAATAAATTTTCCCAAACCGCTCTTAAACGGTATCACAAAAATAATTCTTCATAAATTTAAATACATACAAAAATGTTTCATCCTCAATTAAAAATGTTGCATGTAACATTTTTAATTGAGGATGAAACATTCTTCTAATCAGGGAATAACCGTTCCCCGCTTAGCTCATCCGTATCAAAAGGCCTCTTTCCGCTTCTTACTTGTCACAATCAAATAGATTCCTAATAAAATAAGAGGCAGACTTAACAATTGTCCAATATTTAACGTCATATTCACTTCTTCTGCCACCTGTGGATTCTTCATAAACTCCAATCCAAAGCGAGATCCAAAAAAGATAATCAAGGAAACTCCTGTTATCAGCCCAATCTGCTTTTGTAAATGAAACTTATAATACATCAGCCACGAGGTGATTAATGCGACAAGGCAGTACAGCATTTCATATATCTGTGTAGGATGGCATGGCTGAGCTGCTCCGTTCTGATTATAAAGTTCCTGCCACTCACGGGAACGCACAAATTCAAATCCCCATGGAAGAGAAGTGGGGTAACCAAAAATTTCGGAATTCATCAGATTTCCAAAGCGAATGCAAATACAAACTACGGCTACCGCCGGAATCATACGGTCGAACAACCACCATACGCTCTTCTTTGTCACCTTTTTCGAATACCATATCAAAGCCAGAATCAGGGCAAAAACCCCTCCGTGGCTGGCAAGCCCTCCTTTCCAGATCTTCAGTATCTCAATCGGATGTGCTCCATAATAATCCCATTCATAGAACAGGCAATGTCCCAACCGGGCACCAATCACACTACTCACGATGCAATATACAAACAACTTGTCGGCCCAATAGTCGGGATAACCTTCCTTCTTGAACAAACGCGATACTATTTCATAAGCGAGGATGAACCCGATTCCCCACATCAGTCCGTACCAGCGGATTTCGAGGGACCCTAAATGTACTAACACAGGATCTACATCCCAAACAATACTTGCTAACGTCATAATAAGTCTTTCCATTTTTAATTATGCAAACGCAAAGAAAATAAAAAAAACAGTTTTTATCCATTAGCATCTGAATATTTTTTATTTGAACTAGAGAAATATTCCTACTACTTATATAAAAATGCTTCCGCATCAGTGAATATACTTTTAACTAACAATACCCAATAATACGGAAACATTCTTTTATAATAAATATCTATTTGAAAACTTCATCAACTTTCCACCGTTCATTCCATGGAATAGTTATATTCCCTTCATTTGTTATAGAAACAGGGAGCCATACGTAACGTGAATCCTGAAGATTTGTCTTATTCCAGCGGTCGAACATAGCTATATAAGCATTATTCATTCCATGTACAGGTAAGACGAAAGTGCTCTGTGCATAAAATGTTTTATCAGCATCCTTTCCTACACATGGATTACCTATAGTCGTCCATGGTCCCATTATAGAATCGGCAACTGCCAATTCAGCCTGATTAGGATCCCATCCTGTACAACCAGAAGAAAGCAAATAATACTTTCCGTTATATTTAAATACAGCAGGAGCCTCACGACTCATACCAATAAAATTACGTGTAAAGTGTCCGTTAGGTTTCAAGTAATCGCTGGTCAATTCACTTATATACATTGTCTTATTATCCTCTGATGAGTAAAAATGATAGGCTTTTCCATCATCATCTACAAAGACCGTCTGGTCACGACTCATCGCATTATTAGGCCGGAAACTTCCTAAATATGTAAAAGGTCCTACTGGAGAATCACTTACTGCAACTCCCGCTGCAGCCTTCAAATAATCGGGACTATCAATATGCATCCACATAACAAACTTTTTTGTGGCCTTATTATAGACGACTTTAGGACGTTCTAATACTTGAGATGGATGTAAGTCATGTAATGTATCATTCTTTACGGCTGAGAGTACTAAACCTTCAAACTTCCACGTAGATAAATCTTTCGAAGAATAACAACTCACTCCAGACACATCGGTACGGAAACACTCCCATGTAGCCCATTCAGGCAACACAGTCTTACCAAGCTTATATTCACCATACCAATAATAGGTTCCTTCATGATAAAGTATTCCTCCTCCATGGGCATTTATCGGATGACCATCAGCATCGTTCCAAACTTCTCCGGAAACAATTTCAGAAGAGGTCATATTCTTCTTTTGTGATGTTTGACATCCAACCATAAGCAGCAAACTCACTGCCCAGCAACAAACTTCTTTTTTATTGATAAATCTCATATATTTTCAGATATTACATATTAGTCAGCCAACAAAGATGTAAAGAACCGTTCTATTCTTTCTTTGTCAACAAAATTACATTTATAATTTTGAATTTCTTTTACAGTCAATAAATCACGCAACGCCCTATATCCTGAAGAATCTCTTTCTAATACCATTTTCTGATAAAACAACTTACTATTAGATGCTATACATTTCTCCGGCTGATTTTCAAACTTCCCGACAAAAATATTTTCATCAAATAGATTATTAGTGGAATGAGTCAAATCAAAACGACTCACTTCTGCCGTATAAAAGACATTTTGTCTAAAACAAGTGCTATCAGCATATCCATCCCAAAAATCAGAAGTTACCATTGTACGGTCGATATCTTTAGACATTTTCTGATTAAGATGAATAATATTACGTTCTCACTACTGTCCAATAAAAGTTGGTTAATGGGCCTTTGAAATTGTTGAAATACAG
>ERZ779850.177-NODE-177-length-85149-cov-4.444238_pt1 | contig 85149 bp, 80 predicted proteins | sample MGYA00511249_ERZ779850 | MGnify/ENA primary metagenome ERZ779850 (study PRJEB29588, sample SAMEA2162475) | human gut metagenome | biome: human gut; feature: human-associated habitat; material: faeces | place: Denmark | collected 2008/2010 ...
CAACTGCACCGGCGACAAAGTCTTAACCGGCAATTCCTGCGGCGGAAAATATGAAAAATGTATTGAGCCATTGCAATATCTTTATTCCGACAGAACATTAAGCGCCGAAATCATTCCCGGCAAAAGCGTTATCGGTATTGCCGTTGATCCGGAAAATCGGCTTGCCGTCGCCATTGACTATATTATGACAACCGGATGGGGCGGATACGGAATAGATATTCCGACGCTGGAAAATACGCCTTCGAGCGGTGCCGGCATTTACGTCAGGGGCGAACGAGACAGCTACCTTATTCGCGACGGCAAGGCAAATACGGCTAAAATTTTGGCTTACGGACGCAGCAACGGCATTTCTTACCCGGCGGCAGAAGCTGCATATAATTACCAACCCGGTTCCTGTTCCTCGAGCAGCTGGTGCGGCAGAGGAAATTGGTACTTACCGTCGAACTGGCAGGTATTTCCTTATTTTGACAACAGAGCAACCATTCATCTGATGCTCAAAGCAATCAATAAAATGCCTGATGACTGGTGGTACACAAGAAATGACTTTTATACGGTTACATCCAATGAAATTAATGCAAAGGAAAGCGGCTTTATTTACATTAATACCGGAGGAATGGCTCACGGAGGAAAAAATCTGACGGAACCCGATAATCTTCAAACTCTTGTTCTGCCGTATATTACATATTGACTTATCGCCCCCGGAGAATAATCCGGGAGCTTTTTTATATTTCAATAATGAAACATTCGCAATTCTCAAATTTATGTTCTTCGCCGAACATGGCCTGATAAAGATTAAACATCAGCGCACCGTGAGTTGCAACGCCGATTTTATGCCAACCATGCGCCCTGCCCTCCGCGGCAATGCGCTCCAGAACTTTTTGACCGCGCGTCAGAGAATCTCTGACACTTTCTCCGCCGGGAACGCGGACGTCCATCCAATTCGGGTCAGACGTATCATGAATGATGCTGAAAACATCTTTGTATTTATCTTTTGCCTCATCTGAGAGCATGCCTTCCGCTTCGCCGAAATGAACTTCTTCCAGCCCGGGCATGGGAATAACGGGAACACCTGCCGCAGCGGCAACGATGCGGGCGGTTTCATCGGCCCGTTTCATCGGGCTGGCATAAATAACGTCAAGCCCTTCGCCTTTCAATTCGGCGGCCAGTCTTTCGGCCTGGCGACGGCCGGTTTCGTTCAATTCGATATCGACGCCCGCCCCCTGAACAATATTGCGGACATTGCCGTCTGTCTGGCCATGGCGGAAAATATATAATTTCATTTCAATCTCCTTACAATTCCGTTTCAGGGTAGCAAATAATTCTGAAAAACTTCTTAACCGCAATCTTTTGCTGGACAATTTAATTTTTCTTCGTAGAATGAGGCGAATTTTTTATTATTGTTGAACCAAATTTTTATGTAAAATGAACAGAATTGAAACAATTATTCAAAAGTTTGACATTAACCCCTGCACGCTTTCGCTGCCGGAAGCAAGGGAGTATCTTTATCACCTGCATGAGCAGAGCAAGCCTTTCAAAAACAAAGAACTTTCCGCTGAGGCGCTGAAAGAATTCAATGACATTCTGGAACGCTTGAAAATTATTGAAATATTTTACGAGGCGCTGCAAAAACAAGATGACAGCTCCTGGCTTGACTATGACAAATTGTCTTATCGTCTGGAACAAAAACCGGAAGGACTGGATGCCGACGAACTGACCGTTTTTCAATATTATATCCGGAAAAAACTTCAAGCAGGAGCCTTGGAAGCCGGACTGGAAAAAACACTGCTGGAAGTCAGGAGCATTCTGAAAGCCAAAAGAGCCTGAGCCTTTTTATCACAACTCCCTTGCACAAGGGAGTTTTTTTATTTCAGGCGGCGGAAAATTATTAAGGGCAAACATCAGCTGTCGAAACTAAATTTTTGTTTTTAAATTAATTTTCTGTCGGTTTTAGCAATAAATAATTAAACAATTTCCGTTAAAATAATTAGGAATTTAAAATTGTATCTGACTGGAGATGAGTAAATGGCATTAAAGAAACAAGACAAGAATCCCGTCGAAATTGATGAGACTTTGCAAGAACAGCAATATATCGACGCATTAGTCAACAAAGTCAGCGAAGCCCAGAAAATTTACGCAACCTATTCGCAGGAACAGGTTGACCATATTTTCCGCCGCGTTGCCTTAAAGCTCAGTTCGCTGCGTATTCCGCTGGCGAAAATGGCGGTTGAAGAAACCGGCATGGGCGTGGTTGAAGACAAGGTTATCAAAAACCACTTTGCTTCCGAATATATTTACAACAAATTCAAAAACTGCAAAACCTGCGGCGTTTTGGAAGAAGACAAGGCCAACGGCATTTTGAAAGTAGCTGAACCGCTGGGCGTTATTGCCGGCGTTATTCCGACGACAAATCCGACGTCAACAGCCATTTTCAAATCTTTAATCGCTTTGAAAACCCGTAACGGCATTATCTTTTCACCGCACCCGCGGGCAAAAAAATGCACGGTTGAAACGGCCCGTCTGATTTTGGAAGAAGCCGTCAAAGCCGGTGCTCCGGAAAACATTATCGGCTGGATTGAAGAACCGACGATTTTGAAAACACAAGAGTTGATGAAACATCCGAAAATTGACTGCATTTTGGCCACCGGCGGTCCGGGCATGGTTAAATCGGCCTATTCTTCCGGCAAACCCGCTTTGGGTGTGGGCGCAGGCAATACGCCGGCTATCATTGACGAGACAGCAGATATTAAAATGGCCGTCAGCTCAATCTTGATGAGCAAAACTTTTGACAACGGTATGATTTGCGCTTCCGAGCAGTCTATTGTCTGCGTCAAAGACGTTTATGACGACGTTCGTAAAGAACTGGAATATCGCGGAGCTTATCTGTTGTCGGCCAAAGAGAAAGAAAAACTCTCCAAAGTCATCTTTATTGACGGTAAACTGAATGCCGGCATTGTCGGACAACCGGCATATAAAATTGCCGAAATGGCCGGCGTTAAAGTTCCGGTCGAAACCAAAGCCCTGGTCGGCGAAGCTTCGGAAATCGGCCATCATGAACCGTTCTCCGCGGAAAAGCTCTCTCCGGTTCTGGGTCTGTATAAAGCCAAAGATTTTGAAGAAGCAACCGATATTGCCCAAAAGCTGGTTTTGTTTGCCGGTGCCGGACATACTTCGGTTCTCTATACGCATCAGACCAACGATGAGCGCATTAAATATTTTGGTGAAAAACTGCATACCGGGCGTATTTTAATCAACTGCCCGTCTTCGCAGGGTGCCATCGGCGATTTGTACAATTTTAGACTTGAACCCTCTCTGACCTTAGGCTGCGGCTCCTGGGGCGGCAACTCGGTCAGCGAAAACGTAGGAGTTAAACATCTGATGAACGTTAAAACAGTAGCGATGCGTGAAGAAAATATGTTGTGGTTCAAAGTTCCGGAAAAAATTTATTTCAAACCGGGTTCTCTGGAGCTGGCATTGAAAGAACTGAAAGGCCGCAAAAAAGCTTTTCTGGTTACCGACAAACCGTTGTTCGATTTGGGTTATACCAAGAAAATCACCGATGTTTTGGAAGGTCTGGGCATTCAATATCAGATTTTCTCCGATGTTAAACCGGATCCGGATTTGAGCACGATTAACGTTGCCATCAATATGGTAAATACCTTCCAGCCGGATGTCATTATCGCTCTGGGCGGCGGTTCGCCGATGGATGCCGCCAAGATTCTGTGGTTGATGTATGAACATCCCGAGCTCAAATTTGAAGACTTGGCAATGCGTTTTATGGATATCCGCAAACGTATTTTTGAATTTCCGCCGCTGGGTGAAAAAGCAACCATGGTCTGCATTCCGACCACTTCGGGCACCGGTTCGGAAGTTACGCCGTTTTCAATTATTACAGATGACAGCACCGGCGTTAAATATGCAATTGCCGATTATGCGCTGACACCGAAAATGGCAATCGTTGATTCTAATCTGGTTCTGTCGATGCCGAAAGGCCTTTGCGCCGCTTCCGGTATTGACGTGATGACTCATGCGCTGGAATCAATGGTTTCAGTTATGGCAACCGATTATACACGCTCTCTCTCCAAGGAAGCCGGCAAACTGATTTATCAGTATCTGCCCGCCTCTTATGCCGAAGGCGCTGCTAATCCGATTGCCCGTGAAAAGGTTCACAATGCCGCAACAATTGCCGGTATGGCCTTTGCAAATGCTTTCCTTGGCGTCTGCCACTCTATGGCTCACAAACTCGGCGCGCATTTTCATGTTCCGCATGGTATTGCCAATGCTCTGCTGATTTGTCAGGTTATTAAATACAATGCGGCAGAGGCTCCGGTTAAACAGGGTATCTTCCCGCAGTATCAGTATCCGAATGCCCGCGCGGCTTATGCCGAATTTGCCGATGCTCTCGGTCTGGGCGGCAAAACCGATGAAGAAAAGGTTAATAACCTGATTAAGGCTTTGCAGGAACTGAAAAAGAAACTCAACATTCCTCTGTCGATCAAAGACTGGGGCGTCTCGAAAGAAGATTTTGAAAAAGCGATGGAAACATTGCCGACGCTGGCCTTTGACGACCAATGCACCAGCGCTAACCCGCGTTATCCGCTGATTAAGGAAATTGAGCAGATGTATCGCGATGCTTATGAAGGCAAAATCTAAGCCTTAGAAGCCATCAAAAAAAAGGAACTCGTTTGAGTTCCTTTTTTTTATTATGCCGCCTGTTGCTGCCGGTACAGTTCCAGGTAAGTTAAAACATCGTCAGGACTATTCACCTGAACGACTTTTGTTGCCGGCAACAGACGAAGCGCCGCGGCGAGTTCATAATCATTTCCGCCCGGAAGGGTTTTGTCGCCGAAGAAAGTTATTTCCTCTTCAGGATATTCGCCCCGCAAATGAGACGCAACCTGCCCTTTGCCACAACCTTTTTTGGTAATGTCAATTGATATGCTCCCGCCCAAAACAAAATCATATTGCGGATAGCGCCGACTCAGTTCTTTTTGAATCCGCAGCCTTTCTCCCGCCGTTTTATCCCAGCTGCCGTAACGCTCACGTTCGGCATAAGGACAATCTCTTCCCAATATGCTAAAATTGACCATTCCGGTACGCTTTTCAATATAGTTGGGAAACAAAGAATAAGGATATGCGCTGGTTAAGCGATAGTTTTCCAAATCAGCGAGCAGTTCCGGTTCGGGAACAAAATCATGGTGATAAACAAAATCCCCTTTCCGCCACAGATCATTGCCCATGGCGCAGTATATTCCCGAAAAAGCATTGACGACATCCGACGGAAGCTGTTCCAAAACTTTGGCAATATCCGAGCCAGTTACGATAAAAGCCTTGTTCTTTTGCAGCCACGGCAAAAAACATTTGGCAAAGTCTTCTTCCATCGGTTTGCGCGCCGGGGTCAACGTGCCGTCCATATCAAACATATAAATCATCAATCTTTTCCTTTTTAAGCTTCAACTTTTAAGAAAGTTACTACAAACTTTCTACAAAATCAAGCGCATGTTTGATGCAAACATCATGATTATGATGCTGGTGTTCTCCCCAGCGGCCGACACCGTACAAATGCTTAGGTTTGAAGTAATCCAAAATTTGCGTTATCGCCTTGGTTTTTCCGATCAGCGGCAGCGGATAAGCCGCAGGTGTGGTATAATTAAACAGGTTACGGCCTTTGAAGGTCAGATTATCCGCATCAAAGCGGTCAGCATTCGTTTCGGTAAAAGTTCCGTAATTTTTACTGTCTTTAGCAAAATTGGAAATAAAAAATTCACGGTGATGCTGTTCTTTCAAATCAGGAATATAGCGCCAATGATAAGGTGCCGGATTTTCATCCGTCTCAAACAAAGAAATAACCAGTTTGTTGTATTTTATTTTGGCTATCTGTTCTCTGATTTCTGCCGGCTTGCCCATGGCTGCATACAAATCCGGCCAAGGCGTTGTGTTAATCACGTTTTTGGCCTTATATTCGTTATTGACCAGCCAGACTTTTTCATTCTCCAGATACTGAAGCTTGTTTACTTTTGTATTGAATTTGATGAACGAATTAATATCTTTGGCCACAGCTTCAATAACCCGCCCGTAACCGCCGGACAGAGGATAATAAGGGCGGATATGCGCCGGATATTTCTCTACGTCCTGCGTTTTGGCCAAGGAATCACGCACGATTTCTTCTACCTCAATCCGCGGAATTTTATGCAGCCAGTCCACATCCATTTCATGAGACGGTACGCCCCAAATTTTGCTGTTATAAGGAATCAGATATTCATCACAGACTTTGTTTCCCAATTTCCAACGTATCCATTCCTCATAATTCTTCGGCTCCGGTTTGCCCATCGCTTCACCGTTACGGACTATTGAGATTAAGAAATCAACCTGTTTGGCAAGCGGCAGCTGCCATATATTTGCCTCAAGGGGATAATCAATATCTATCCCGTCTAATCTGATTTTAGAAATCCGGGGATCAATCTGATACATTTTCTCTTTCGGGAAAGCTCCGAAAATAAAGTCTTCAACATCTTTATACTTGGTTTGAAAAAAATGGCCGCCGATATCACAGACATGGCCTTCAACATAGAATGTCCGGCACAGCCCCCCGGCCTCTTTTTCGGCCTCAATTCCTAAGATATTGTTATAGCCTTTCCGGCGCAGCGTTTTTAATAATGCCAATCCTGTTATGCCGGCGCCAAGCACGATGTAATCATAGGTCATCTATTTTCCTTTCACGGTCATAATCGTCAGTAAATTAAAGAGTTTGTACCTTTTTTTATTGCCTAATTTGTAAAGGGTTATCACCGGAACACCCAAAATGCGGATAATATCTTTCCGCTCTTGATTTTCCCGTTTGGATAACTCTCTGTCTGTGGCTTCCAAGCTGTTATAATATTCAAATTTTTTCTGCAGGCCGGCATAGAACGGCGTCATTTCTGCAAAGAACCAAAAACTGTCAAAATGTTTTAATTCTCGGAATGTTTCGCTACTATATGCTTTTTTCCAAGCTTTTCCGGGAGACAGATGCTGCAAAATGATATGTTTCCATTCCTCCTGAAGGTAATTGTCATCAATTGCGGGAGCAACTGTCTTTTGAATAAGATTATCCCGGTCTGTCAGGTTATATCTGGCAGGAAGGAGCCGGTATTGATTTTCACTAAAGTATATGCTTAAAATATCTTCACAGATAATGTGGATATGCTGTTTGTATTGATCGGCCAATTGCAATAATTTCTGACAAATGTTGTCTTTACGCCATTTTTCGCAGTCCAGAAGGAGAACCCCCGCATTGGCATAAATATGCCGGGGAGAAACATTTAAATTGCCGACACAGTTATTAAAGAAAAAGTCACCATAACCGATGTCCGCCGCAGCGGCAAAGGCGTATCCGTTCAAGGGCTCATTCCAGAGCTTGCTAATATCATCCAGCGCAAGAATATCCGTATCCAGATAGACCGCTTTTTTTACGTCAGGTTTTAATTCAGGAATAATTAATCTGGCATAGCAATCCCAAAATTTTTTACACCACGGCGTCAAGTGATGAAATTGAGTTAAATCCACCGGAATAAATTCAAGCGAGAAATTATTAAATTTTGATTTTAAACTTTCCAATAGTTTTTTATTAAAAGCACAAATTCCACAATCAAGAATATAGAAATTTACAAATTTTTCCGTATTATAACAAACACTGCAAATCGAGACGGCAAGGATATCTGCCAAATCATCCTGCCCTTCATAAAAAACGGAAACGACTTGCTGATTGTCTTTCACTGCTATTTCCCTTTCTTTTTACAAAAAGGAATAAAACCGAATAGCTTATATTTTGTTGTCTTATTTTTATGTTTTACAGTTAACAATGGCAAAAAATTAAAAAGTTTAATTTTTTCTTTAGTACATTTGTCGGAAACTTTTTTCTGCAAATCTGAATATAAACCATGTAACGTTCCGAGCGTCACTCCCAACATTGTTTTGTTAGAGTTATTATTAAATCTGAGCGCTAACCCTTCATAGAAAGGAGTCATTTTGGAAAAGAACCAAAAACAACTAAAATATTTTAAGTCCTCATTTCTATATTCTCCGATTTTCCATGGTTTTGCGGGAGATAAATGCAATACAACAATTTTTTTCCATTCTTCATTTACATAATCATCCGTAATATTCGGAGCACAAACATCGTGAATAAAATTTTCTAATTGATGTAAATTATATCTTAAAGGAAGCAGCTTATATTTATTGTGGTTATAATAAAGATTTAATATATCTTCACAAACATAAACTATTTCAGCTTTATATTTTTCTGCAATTTTAAACAATTGATCTGAAACTCTGTTTTTCTTCCATTGTTTAATATCCAGTAACAAAACCCCTGCATTCAAATATATTTGTTCTTTGGAAATTCCTAATTGCTCAACGCACCTTGTCTGTATAAACTTTTGGTAACCCAAATCAGCACAGGCTCCAAGCTCATATCCTTTCAGGTCTTCATCCCATAATTTTTTAATATCATCCATTAAGATAATATCAACGTCCAAATAAATAGCTTTATCTAATTCAGGTTTCAATTCGGGAATTAATAATCTGGAATAGCAATCAACATAATTCTTTTCTGTATAGCCTTTTAATTGAGAAAACTTTTTTAAATCCATCGGTATATATTCTATTGTAAAGTTATCAAACTTATGTTTCAAAGTTTCCAAAAGTTTTTTATTCAATTCGCAAATGCCACAATCCAAAATATAAAAATTGATAAATGACTTTGTATTGTAGCATACACTGGCTATTGAAGTAGCTAAGACCTCTATAAGATCATCTTGTCCCTCATAAAAAACCGAAATTGGCTTAATCATCTTTTTTATCCCTTTATTTGCTTAATCTAATAAATCTAAATAGTGTTGAATGTTTTTACTGATACTATACTGCTCCAAATACGCAACCCTTTGTTGGTTGATGTTTTTTTTGTCAGGCATTGATTGTATTTTTTCAGCTAATTCCATATAATTTCCCATATCAAAAGAGTAGAAAGCTTCTCCCGTAAACTTTTTCCACTCTTCAAAACAATGATTTCTGCTTGCAAAAACATTAGAATTAAGTTCCAACGCATTCCCTGCAGCAGCTGATGCCATTTCACCGCACTCTATATAAGGTAAAACAACATAGTCGCAAAACAGATAGGCATTCAACATATCCTCACTTGACTGCTGAAATCCCATGAAATGAACTCTTTTATTTAATTTTAATGATGAGACTAAACTCAATATTTCCTGAATATATGAAGATCCCTTCGGCTCCATACTTATTTCTAATTTGTGCTGACCGCCAAAAATGAACAAATGATAATTTTCAGGTAAATAATTCAGGGCTTTAATGACGGTTGTATAATCTTTAACCCTGACAAAACTACCAATAACCCCTATTATTTTATCTGAGGCAGATAATCTAATTCCTTTTTCTTCCATATATTGCTTTTTAGAAAATGATTTTTTTAACTTAGCAACATCTTCCTGTCTTTTATAATTAAGCGGATGAGCAAAAACTTTAAGTTGAGGATTAAAAGCCAATATTTTTTCTTTATCCCGCAAAGTGTGAACTATCGCCAAACCTTGCTTACGGTTAATTTCATCTAATATTGATAATGTAATTTCATCCGCTGTCGGCAAAACCTTATTGTTAAATAACTGTTTATACCATTTTCTTTTTTTTATTTTTTTATTTAAATCTATGCGATGAAAAGTTACCGAAAAATTTTTTTCATTGCATTGTTGAAGTAAATATAGCACTCTGCGTTGTACGTCACTAAAATTATAGCCGTACAATAAAAATTCATATTGGATACTAATATAATCAAAATGGGGTATTTTTTTCCCTATTTCACCAATAATTGCATCGGCTCTTTTACGCATAGATGGTGAATTATTTCCAAAGACAGAAAATGGCAGTCGCAGAATCTCCACATCATGCCCTTGACGAATAAATTCTTCATAAATTACTTTTGTATATTCTGAATTTGCTTCACCTTCATTAAAACAGCTAACAATGCCAATTTTCATTTTCTATACCTTTATTTTCAATTCATTCAGGTTAAGGATTTTTTTGACGAGGGAGTTGTCCAAGAGGGTTTCTTTAGCCCGTTTGGCGGTAAAGATTTTATTGTCTGTGTCCATACTTATCGGGCGAATTTTGCTCTCATCCAACCCGTGTTTACGCACTATCCGCAAGCCGAGTTCATATTTTGACAGCGCCTCATCTCCCGCTATGTTTACTATCGGATATTCCTGAGCCTTCGGCGTCTCCGAAAGCTTTATCAACATTTCAGATGCCGTATCAAAATCTATCATTGTCCGTTTCTGGTCTTCAAACATTTCCATGCTGCCGCCGGATTGTACCGTCCCGACAATCTCGTCATAAAAATGTTTCTTGCCCTTTACCAAGCTGGGCCCCATCAATACGGGGAAACGGACCACATTATAACCCGCCACGTTTACCATCCTTTCCGCTACCGTCTTATGTTCTCCGTAACGGTTGGCCGGGTGCAGCTCATCGCTTTCCTTAAAGCGATAACCGTCCCTTCCCTGCCCGTAAACAACTTCCGTGGACGGGTAATACAACACTTTAATGTTTTCCATCGTATTCAGAAATTCCGACAGCGCCGTAATATTTATGTTCCATGCTATTCTGGGATTTTGCAGAACCTGATCCGGATGATGATAGGCCGCCAAGTAGAACACTCTTAAATTTTCCGACCCGCTGCAGATACCGTTCAGTTCCCGTATATCATCTTTATTGCTGACATCGCATCTTACCCACTTTACACGCGGATTGTCTTCTTTCTCCGGAAGTGCCATATCCGTTGCTATTATCTCATCCTTTGTCATAGACAAGATGTTTTTTATGAGGTAGCTGCCCAGAAAACCTTTCGCTCCTACTATTAAGTACATGCTTTGTCTCCTTCAGGCCGCATAGATGTCTTTTTGACCGCCGGCTTCCTCTACGCCTTTATCATAAAGCGCTACCATCAGCGTATCCTGTTTGAACTTAAACGAGTGGACGGCATAAGGTTTCAGTACGAAAAAGTCTCCCTCCTTTACCGTTACCGTCTCTTCTCGGCCATCTTTCGTCAGCTGAATTTCTATTTCGCCTTTTATTATGTAAAAGGCTTCTTTATTGTTTTTGTGATAATGTCCTCCGCGGAAAACTCCCGCCTTTGAGCTGGTGACGTTTATCTGTTTCCAACCTTCCCGGCAGAGCTGCGTCAACGCGCCGCGTTCATCGGCAAAACTGAAATCCGGCTTGATGAATTCTATCATATCGTCCATGATTTAAGCCTCTCTGGGGGTTAGGGTTTCGTAACCGTTGTCATTGAGGAGCTTTTCCTTTTGGGCGAGTTTCAAATCTTCGGCAACCATCTCTTTTACCAATGCTGACAAATCATACGTCGGTTTCCACCCCAGTTGCGTTCTCGCTTTCGTGCTGTCTCCCAGCAACAATTCTACTTCCGCCGGACGGAAAAACTTCGGATCTACTTCTACCAGGACTTTCCCCGTCTTCCTATCTATACCTTTTTCGTTAACTCCTTCGCCTTGCCATGTTATCTCTATGCCAAGCTCTTTGAAGGTCATACTCACAAAGTCTCGGATGGACGTCGTCGTGCCGGTCGCCAATACATAATCCGCCGGCTTATCCTGCTGCAATATCCGCCACATCCCCTCAACGTAGTCTTTCGCATGACCCCAGTCCCGTTTGGCGCTCAGATTGCCCAAATAAAGCTTCTCCTGCATCCCCAGCGCTATCCGCGACGCCGCCATGGTGATCTTTCGCGTGACAAACGTCTCGCCGCGGCGCGGGCTCTCGTGATTGAACAATATCCCGTTCGCCGCAAAAATACCGAAACTTTCACGATAATTCACGCAGATCCAATAGGAATAAAGTTTTGCTACCGCATAGGGCGAACGCGGATAAAACGGCGTCGTTTCCTTTTGTATCGGTTCTTGTATCAAGCCATAAAGCTCCGAAGTCGATGCCTGATAAAACTTCGTCTTCCGCTCCAGTCCGCAAACCCTTATCGCCTCCAACAGACGCAACGTGCCCAGCGCATCCGTGTCCGCCGTGTATTCCGGGCAATCCCATGAGACTTTTACATGCGACTGTGCCGCCAGGTTATAAACCTCGTCCGGCTCTATCTCTTTCATCAGACGGATCAAATTCGAACTGTCCGTCAAATCCCCGTCATGCAGCTTTACCTTTCCTGCCAGATGGTCTATCCGGCCCGTGTTGAACAACGACGAACGGCGCTTTATGCCGTGCACCTCATAGCCCTTATCCAACAGTAACTCCGCCAAATATGAACCGTCCTGTCCCGTTATCCCCGTGATCAGCGCTTTCTTCATCTCTTCTCCTCGCTTACTATATTGATTCCTAAAATTCTCAATGCTCTCCGCCCCTTTCGGGTATGAAATGTAAAAATCCAGCGGCGCAGTGCTTTTAAATTTTGCCGCCATAAATATCTTTGGTAATGCAGTACATAAGCATAGCAAGTTAAACGCACCCAAATGCTCTGTGCCGATGACAGCCTGCCAACGGCAGACAACGGCAGCGTTTGATAGTTAAAATAATGCCGTAACTGTTTTTCATCCCATTGACCTAACGGTTTTGCATATTCTTTAAAAAGTCGATAATCCTCTTCCATCGTCAACTCGGAATTCCGGGTGGACCAGCCGCCCATACGGAAAAATGCCAGCGGCATTTTAACTTTAACAAATTTATTGCCGGCAACAAATGCACGATATAAAAAATGGCGATCTGCCGCTATCGGATAACGTTCGTCAAAGCCGCCCATTTTCCACAACAGTGACGTTTTGCAAAAAACCGTCTGATGGCAAAACGGCATAGAGAAAAACAGTTTCGGCAGTCGGGCCTGACACAAATCGGGCATATTATCCTGCCGCCAATCAGAGTAAGAAATATCCGCTCTGCTTTCTTCCAGCCTTTTAACGGAAAGAGATACGGCTCTGTCCTCAATGAAATGGTCATCCGAATTCATAAAATTAATATATTTTCCCGAAGCCCGGGCCAGACCTTTGTTAAAAGCATCATAAAGTCCGTTATCAGCTTCGGAATAAATTTTTATCCATCCTTTTGTCTCATAAGGGCGCAACAACTCCAATGTTCCGTCATCAGAAGCTCCGTCTATAACCAAATGCTCAATTTGCGGATAATCCTGCTGATGAACAGATTCCAGACATTCAATCACCGCGGCAGACCGTCCGGCTCTGACCAAATTCTGAACAGCAGTCACAACAGTTACAAGCGGTTTTGTCTGGGGATGGTGCATTTATAACGCCTTTTTCCAGTTATCCAAAATCCAGGAGGAGGAATTGGCTTTGTTTTCGCCGCCGACGCCAAAGGCCAGACTTACGTTCAATTCCTTGCATATTGCAGATTCAGGAATGTTATCTTTGGTGCGGTCGCCGCCATTGGCAAAAACCAAATTACAGTCCGCATATTTCTCCCGGGCGCGCCGAATGCCGTCGCTGGCCGAATTGTCATCATCATTAAACGCCAGAACGTCTATTACCCCTTTCAGGTTCTCGCAGATTACCCGACGCGTGTTGTAATTCATAAAGTTCTTGCCTTTCTTGCGGCAAAGCCACGCGTCCGAATTTAACAGCAAAATAACTCCGTCGCTCGCTGCAGCTCCCGCCTTTATCATCTCTATATGCCCCTCATGTATCGGATCAAAACCGCCGCTGACTATGTAATAAGTAGGAGAATTTTTCGGATTTTCGGATTGTGCACCAGTACTCTCAGAATGACGATACATATCAATTTTCCTTCTCTGTCATAACAAAAAACCACCCTAAAGGGCGGCAGAGTTTTAAACGGATATGTAAAGTCAACAGAACGAAACGAATGAAAATTCGTTTCGTCTCTGCGGATGCAGAAAGTTTTCTGTTGTAACAACAGACTTAAGACAGATATCCCTGCCTTATCCTTTACAAGAGCCGTTCAAAGCTCCGAACTTACCGAGTTCTGTTCCTCGGGTTTGTCCCCAGGCTTGGACTCACAATAAAGGAAGGGATTAGAAAGTTCAAGCACTATTTTGAAATTATGCCATAAAATGGAGAAAACCATACAGTCTCAACGCTTAATTGTTTAAAAGTTTTATAATTAACTTATGCTTTCAAGTTTTTCAGAGAGCTCCAGCCACAGAGACTCGCTTTCCTCAAGTTTTTGTACGATCACGGCAAGCTCTTTTTGTTTCCGGACAATTTCGGACGGCGACATGAGATTTTGAAACTGATTTTCGATATCTTCCTTTTCTTTGTTTAACTGTTCCAATTCTTTTTCCAGTTTTTTTAGGCGGCTTTGCAGCTGTTTTTTTTCCGCACGGCTGTCCTTCTCGGCAGAGGACGGCACCGGCTTTGCCGAAGTTTTGGGAGGGGCCGGCCGGTCATGCTCCAGCAATAATTTTTTATAATCCTCCAAATCTCCGTCATAGGGACGGCAGGTTCCGTTTTTAACCAGCCACAAATCATCGGCAATCAGTTCAATCAAGTGCAAATCATGCGTAATCAAAATAACCGAGCCGCCGTATTCGTTGAGCGCCTTAATCAATGCTTCCCGCCCGTCAATATCAAGGTGGTTAGTCGGTTCGTCGAGAATCAAAAGCTGCGGGGCATTATAAGTCATAGCCGCAAAAAGCAGGCGGGCTTTTTCACCGCCGGAGAGTTTGGCAATCATCGTTAAGGCTTTTTCCCGGTTAAGTCCGAAACGAGCCAGATGCGCCCTCACCTGCGCTTCCGTTTTATCAGGCAGCAGCGTAGACATAAATTCGCAGGCGATCTGTTCCAGCGGCAGTTCTTCCGCCTGATGCTGGGCAAAATAGCCGACTTTCAGCTTGCCGGAGTACCGCATGGTCCCCGCCTGCAAAGGCAACCGTCCGGAAACGACCTTGGCCAACGTCGATTTGCCGTTACCGTTTGCACCCAGCAAGGCAATGCGGTCATTATCGACAATTTGGATATTCAAACGGCGCAAAACCGTTTTGTCGCCATAGCCGGCGCTGCCGTCTTCAATTGTCAACAGCGGCGGCGGTAAATCCTCCGGTTCGGGAAAATCAAAAACCGTAGCGGCGGGATCATTCATAAGGGTTATCGTTTCCAGCTTTTCAAGCATTTTTATCCGGCTTTGAGCCTGTTTGGCTTTGCTGGCCTTGTAACGGAAACGGTCAACAAAAGACTGCAGATGCCGGCGTTTTTCTTCCTGACGGGCTGCCTGCCGCTGCAAAACCTCTTTCTGTCGGGCGCGGGTCTGCTGAAAAGTGTCATAATTGCCGCTGTAAGTAACCAGCCGGCCGCCGTCAAAATGAATGATATAGCGGCACAGCAAATTGAGAATATGGCGGTCGTGGCTGATAATCAACAAAGTGCCGCGATATTTTTCCAGATGATTTTCCAGCCAGAGCGAAGCCTCCAAATCCAAGTGGTTGGTCGGCTCATCCAGCAACAGAATGTCCGAAGGACGAAACAGCGCCGCGGCCAATGCCAGGCGCATTCGCCAGCCGCCGGAAAATTCGCTTACCGGACGCGTCAGATCTTCATGCGAGAACCCCAAACCGTGCAGAATTTCAGCAGCTCTGGCTTCGGCTGCCGCCGCGCCAATGATATTCAAACGCTCATGAATTGCCGCCAGCTCTTCACCGGAAGCCGTTTGCAGACGCTGCAGCAACTCGGCCCGCTCCCGGTCTTTTTGCAGAATAAACGCCAGAATCGGCATTGTTAATTCGTCAGGCAAAAATTCCTGCTCCACAAAAACAACATTGTAATCGCGAGGAAAAAAGACCGTTCCCTGTTCTGTTTCCAATTCGCCTTTCAAGACTCGGAATAAAGTTGACTTGCCGCAGCCGTTAGGGCCGACCAAACCGACTTTCTGCCCATCGGAAATATGGGCGGAGGCATGTTCAAGCAAAACTTTGGGGCCGATGCGGACGGTTATGTCATTAATGTCAATCATCTAATTTTATCTGATAAGAGGCCTGGCCGTATTTAACCAGTATATGTTCGGGATTCTGCCGGCGATCCAAACTCAGGGAAAAACTTTTGGCATTGCTGCGGATATTGTCATACAAATAAAAACGATAGCCGCCGCAAATATATTTTTTCCCTTTCGGCCTGTCCGTCTCCGAGCAAAAAGCGGTAATGCTGCCGATCAGCAGGTCATAACTTCCGGCCAGAGGGACGGCTTCCATACTCAGAATATAGAAAATGTCTTTGCCGTTCCGGTGTCCGATGACTATGTCATGATAGGGAAATTTATAACTGCGGCGAAACATCCACAATTTGGGAAGCATCAGATTGCTCCATTTGCCGTCGCCGCGATTATAAGTATAACTGCTGGTTTCCGGATTCAGTTTGACGTAAGCAACCAGATTCCGATAGGTATCTATCCGATAATTTTCATCTTTCAGGGTTACGGCACAGTTGTTTTTGCCGTAACAGGGTTTAACACTGGTAAAGGGAGAAAATTCCATATTGCTGTTGCGGTAAAACCGTTTCATCCGCGCATTCAGGTAACGAGCGGACAAATCGTCATTCCAGCCTGCCGTCAGGGTATCATATTTCATATACTGGGTGTTTATGCAGTTTAGAACGGCATTTATATCGGAACTTATTTTACAATTGAGCGGTGCACCGTGCGGACGAATCGAAATTCCCAGATATTTTGAGCAGAAAAGCTCCGCACAAAACAAGACAAGCAGCAACAGCAATATAAAAGTCAGTTTTTTCATTCACACCTATTTCAGCTGCGTCCGATACAGCGAACGATAAACGCTGTCCTCCTTCTGCATCAGTTCGTCATGGCTGCCCATTTCCACCAGTTCGCCGTAATTTACGACGACAATTTTGTCGGCGTTGCGAACCGTGGACAGACGGTGGGCAATGATAAAGACCGTACGATCGGTCATCAGGTTGTCAATCGCCTGCTGAACGATTGCCTCCGACTTGTTATCCAGAGCGGAGGTCGCCTCGTCCAAAATAACAATCGGCGCATTTTTGATAAAGGCACGGGCAATGGCAATACGCTGTTTCTGACCGCCGGAGAGCAGAACGCCGCGCTCGCCGATTTCGGTATCCAATCCTTTATCCAGAGAAGCAATAAACTCTTCCAGGCAGGCTGATTTTACCGCACGGTCGATTTCTTCCGGCGTTGCGTCTTCCTTGCCGAGCAGAATATTCTCGCGAATCGTGCCGGCAAACAGGAAGTTATCCTGAAAAACGATGGCGATTTTATCGCGCAGCGAATCCAGCTCCAAATCACGAACGTCAACCCCGTCAATGCAGACACTGCCGGAAGTGACGTCATAAAAGCGGGGCAGCAGGTTAACCATGGTGGTTTTGCCGCCGCCGGAGTTGCCGACAAAAGCTATTGTCTGACCGACTTTAACGTTCAGACTGACGTTTTTCAGTACCGGTTTGCCGGGAACATATTCAAAACAAACATTTTTATATTCAATCGACTTGCTGATTTTTTCCAACGGTTTGGCATTCGGTTTGCTGGTAATGGCGGGAACCTGTTCCAACAGCCCGAAAACGCGCTCCATAGCCATCAGCGACAGCTGGACGCTGTTGAAATTGTTGCCGATGCTTTTTATCGGATTATACAGCATAATCAGCGCGGTGATAAACGAAACAAAATTACCGGCAGAAATCTGCTTGGTGACAATCAGATAGCTGCCGAGCCAGATAATCAATGCAATGCCAAGAGAAACGACAAAATGCATCAGCGGTGACATCAGTCCGGTACGCTGAATCATTTTAATCCCCAGCTTGAAAACACTGTTTAAGGTGTTGCGGAAGCGGGCCAACTGGTATTGATAAAGGTTGTAGGACGTAACAATGCGGTTGCCGTTGAAAGTTTCGTTATAGTGGGTCATTACCGCAGAACCGGAAAAGATGGTTTTATCCATCAGCCCCTTGATGCGGCGGCGCACGGTTGTCAGCGGATAGAGGGCTCCGAGCAGAACGATAATCGCCACGATTGCCAGTTCCCACGAGTTGTAAATCAAAACGCCGATAAGAGACAGTGAAGAGAAAACACGGGTCGTAAACAGTTTGAGGTTATTCAGCAGCCCGGCGCAGGCCATATCAACATCGTAATTAAAACGAAACAGAATGTCGCCGGAAGTCGATTTGTCAAAGAAGCCGGCGTCATAATGCATCAGTTTTTCAAACAAAGTGATTTTCAGTCCCTGGGAAATTTTCTGTCCGACCCAGGTATTCAGATAAGTTGCCGTATAGTTCAGCAGACTCTGCAGGCAGCTGAACAAAACAATCAGCAGCGGAATATAGGAAGTCGAAGCCGTATTTTTTTCGACCATGACAATATCCATATAAGGCTGCAGCGACCAGGCAATGACCGCATCCATCGAACCGATGGGAATTGTAATCAGGACACCGAGCAGCCCCCTTACCCAGTAAGGTTTGACATAAGGAAAGATTTTGCAATAATTACTGACGGTGTAAGTTGATTTGAATTTCTTCAGAAGTTTGGCAAACATTCTCATCTCAGTTGTGATATTAAAGTTATTCCCAACATAGAACAGAATGCCGCCTTTTGGCAAGCGGAAATAATCAAATATCTATTATTAATTGGATATCTCCAGCCCGGCAGCCAAAACAGGCGTTATGTCATAAACTTTCACAAAATCGTCCGCCGCAAACCGGCAGGCGTTGACATGGGTATTGGTACAGCGAAGGCTTTTGAACAAGCCGCTGCCTTTCAACCGTTCGACGGCTCCGTCAACAAAAACGCCGTGGGTTGCCAATATGTGGATTTCACGCGCACCGGCGGCATCATAAGCCCGGGCTGCCTGAATAACGGATTCTCCCGAACGGATCATATCGTCATATATAACCACCCGGCGTCCGGATACGTTGGCATTCAAGGCAACAACCTCCGTCTGCTCGCCGGAAAGACGCTGTTTCATAATATAAGCGCTGTCCAGCCCCAGACGGCCGCTCATTTTCTGCACCCATTTCGCCCGCCCCATGTCGGCCGTAGCCAGAACCGGGTTTTCACCGACATCGGCAATCATCTGTCTTATCAAAGGTTCGGCGGTCAGATGAATCGGACGGATGGAACCTTCAAAGTAATATTGGGTGCCGAGTGAATGCAAATCAACCATATACACGAAATTTCCGCGGGCAGAAGTCGGCAAAGAACTCAGCAGACGGGCAATATTTTTGGCTATGACGACTTCGCCGCGCCGGGAAGCCCGCTCCATGGTCGAATAGCCGAAATAAGGAATGACGATATGCAGCGAAGAGCATTGTTCCATAACCAAAGCGCTGCATATATTATACATCTCCATCACCGCGGCATCGCTGACGGTTCCGGCGACATAGACGGCCGGACTGTTGCGTATCTCCCGTGCTTCAAGGAGACGGTAATAGTTTTCCCCGTCAGGAAAGCGGGTGTGCTCGATTTTGCCGAGGCGGAAATCGATTTCCGACGGAGCCGCGGCTATTTTTTCCGCCAGAAAGGCATAAGGCCGGGAACTGAAAATATTGGCTTTGACAGGCATGGTTTTCCTCCGGTTATCTGTTCGGACAGTTAAACATATAATCTTTAATTTTCAGATAATAATAATTCTTTATATTTCTTTTGTTTTCCTTTATAGTGAGCCGGTCAAAGAAATTAAAAACTTTGAATTTTTAAATTTCTTTGGTGAATGTTACAACTTAATTCACTAAGAGGAAAAAATGAAAATACTTGTCGGCATGAGCGGCGGCGTTGATTCTTCCGCGGCGGCTCTGTTATTGAAAAAAGCCGGATATGACGTTATCGGCGCCACAATGTCCATTTGGGACAAAGCACAAAATTTTAAGAATATGACCGGGAAAGAAGGCTGTTTCAGCCCGCATGAGGAAGAGGACATTGCCGCTGCCCGGAAAGTCTGCCAAAAGCTGGATATTCCTTATCATGTTATCGACTGCACGGCGGAATATAAAAAAATCGTGCTTTCCAACTTCAAAGCCGAATATCTGGCCGGACGAACGCCGAATCCCTGCGTTTTATGCAATGCGACAATCAAATTTTCAGCCCTGCCTCTTGCCGCCCGAGCGGCCGGAATAGAATTTGACAAGTTTGCGACCGGGCATTATGCCGGTGTCCGTTTTAATCAGGAAAACGGGCGTTATCAGCTTCTTTGCGGCAAAGATCCGCGTAAAGACCAGGCTTATTTTCTTTATCGTCTGTCTCAGGAACAACTGGCCGGCATTATGCTGCCGCTCGGCAGTTACACCAAAGCGGAAATCAGGGAACTGGCCAAGGAAGCCGGGCTCGAAGTCTGTGACAAACCGGACAGTCAGGACTTTTATACCGGCGATATCAATGATATTATTCAGGAAGCGCCGAGAAGCGGAAACTTTGTCAACAGCGAAGGAAAAATCCTCGGACAGCATCAGGGTTTCTGGAACTTTACCATCGGGCAGCGCCGCGGTATGGGTATTGCCGCGGAAAAACCGTTGTATGTTATTGCCCTGCATCCGGAAACCAATGAAGTCGTGCTGGGCTTTGCCGACGAGACAATGCAGCAAGGACTGATTGCCGGACGGATGAACTGGATTTCAATTTCAGCACCGGAAACGGCTTTACACTGCGAAGCCAAAATCCGCTCATCGCAGAAACCGGTCCGGGTTACGGTGACCCCGGAAGAGAACGATTGTTTCAAAGTTGAATTTGAAGATTTGCAAAAAGCTTTAACGCCCGGTCAATCCGTTGTTTTTTATCGAGACGGAACGGTTTTGGGCGGCGGTTTCATCCAATCGGTCTTTTAAACTTCTCATACCGTAACCTGTCTTGCAGCAGGTTACGGTATGAAACATTTAATCCCAAGAACTCATCATAATTTTGCGATAGCAGTCGATAACGACACGAATTTTCGGAATATCTTTGGTCAGACGGTGCGCCACCAGATAAAAAGTTACTTCCGGCGTCTCCTTAATCTCCGTCAACAGGCGGAGGCCTCCGTCATTGGCATATTGCAGCGGCAGAACCCCTATGCCTCCGCCGGCACGCAAAATTTTAATAACCGAAAAATTGGAGTTGGAGGAAAAGCAAACGCGGGGAGAACGCGCCATAATATCTTTCCACACTTTCAAATAATGGTAATGCCCGAATTTGCCGCAGACACGGTGGTTGGCAATCAAGTCCTCAATGCTCTTCGGTTCGCCGTGTTTTTTCAGATATTCGGGTGTGGCCATAAAACCGTACTTTACATTCCGGCTGGCAACGATAACCAGGTCGGAACCGGTCGGCGGCTCAAAGGTAAAGCCCAAATCGACGTCGAGCACATTGAAATTCGGCGGCTCGTAGTTAGAAATCGCATCAATGCGGATATTCGGGTATTCTTCCCAGAAAGTGCTGATGCTGTCACTCGGCAACGCGGCTGAAACTGCCAACGGAATACCGACACGGACGGTTCCCGACAGAGCATCCTTATGAGAAGCAAGGGTATCTACGCTGCGAACAACCTTTTTGATGTCAAACCCCAGATTGATAATGTTCTGAGCCTCATAAGTAAGGACACTGCCGCGGCCGTTGCTGGTTACCAGCTTGGTTCCAAGCTCCTTTTCCAAATCGCTGATATATTTATTGAGGGTATCAACGGAGAGGTTCAGGGCTTCGGCAACTTTTTTCTTGCTGTTATTTTCCGAAACAGCAACCAGCATTAGCAAGCCTTCCAGCTTTGCGATGTCTTTTTTGGTTATCATCGTCCCTCACTACAGCCGGCTAACGCCGACTCAGCAGTCTTTCTTGCATTCGGCAATATCAGGCCGCGGTATGATTAATAATCAGACTTCCCAGCTGCGGGAAAATTCTTCGTCCTTGAACAGAGAGGCCAGACCGGTAATCTGCTTTAAGCGCAGCACCTCATCGGCAGACATGCCGATGTTGCGGCAAATCCAGGCATCGCTTTTGCCCATTTCCAGCAGCTCGGCCACGATGTTGCTCATCAGGTCAACGTTATGGCTACCGCGGGCACGGTTGTGACGAATGGTTGAAGCCATCCGGTCGCCCAAAGGTTTGTCAATTACGACAACCGGCATTTTGCCGCCTTCACGCTCATAAATGCGCGGGCTGGTCAACATGGTGGTAAAACGGTGGAAACCGTCCACAACGATGTACTCATCCTTATCTTTGTCATAGTAGCAGACAATCGGCTGGGTGAAACCGTCTTCCCAGATAGAAATTTCCAGCAATTTCATTTCTGGAGGAGCAACACGGTTAGGGTTGTAGTCGTTGGCCTTGATTTTTTCGACCGGAATCGCCTGAACATTGTAAACAGGGCTTTTATATTCACTCATAATACTTTCCTCACAAGTTTCTGTATTTCGCCATTAATTCGCGCTCACGCTCCGCCTGTTTTTTGGTTTGGGTAAAGCCCATATATTTGCAGAGGTGATCGTTTTTCAAAATGCATACGGCCATTCGTTTCCAAGACGGAATATCGATGGTTGATTTTATATCATCGGTGTTATCCGGCGTGCCGAGAAAACGAATCTTGTCGCGGCTTTTGTTGTAACCGCTGGGACCGTTACGGCGAATCGGATAATTGCATTCTTCCAGCTCTTTCAGCGCGTCTTCGTTGACCACGCCGCCTTTTTTCCACCAAAAACGAATGGATGTTTTAAATTTATTGATATAATTCTGGCGGATGCTCTCCGGCAGGGTTGCCAGCAAAAACTTTACATAGGAACGCCAGGTGTGCCCCGGAGGCAACGTGAACTTGCGGGCGCCCAATGCCTTGGTGCTGCCGTAGATGGCTCCGAAGTTGGCCCCCTGAACCCGGCCGACAACCCGTATCCAGGTATCGGGCTCAAGCACGCGGTAAAGGTTCAGGCTGTCTTTGGCGCTCTCATGATACGGACTGGCAACACGCATCTGGTTAATGGAAAGGCCTGCCTTATAAAAGAGGTCGTAAATATGGTTGTAATCAAAATCAAACTTGCCGTTGGCAACCCATACATCTTTGGTTGTCCAGTCATACAACGGATAAGCGTGATAAAAATTCTCACCCATTTTGGTGTTCCATTTGCCCTCGCCGACGCTGGTTTTTTTATAGTTGGCGTAAGCCCGGTAACGGTTGAGGGATTCATCGGCGCGAATCCCCAGCAGGCAGATGGATTTTCCCTTATGCTGGCGGGCATACCATTTTCCGAATTCCGCATAGAAGTCTTCCTGCGGCATTTTGTATTTGTAAAAATCGAAATTATGATTTTCCAGCTTAATGATATAATCCTGTTTAGGCATCGGGCGCACCCAGGCAGCCTTTTTGTCGGGATCCCAGGTGTACCAGTACATCTGGTAGTTGCTGACGGCGCAGCGGGAAGCCTGCGGAATGCAAACCCAATAAGGCTCGATATCGTTTATATTGTTTTCAAACATACGGGTGACAAAATCCGTCGTTGTCTGATACTGAGCCTCAAAATCCTGATGAAAAACGCCGATTTTTTTTTGAATATTATGACGGCGTTTATAGTCCAGGACAAGATTCAACAGCAGGCCGCTGTCCTTACCGCCGGAAAAAGAGACATAGATATTCTCAAAATGCTCGAAGATATATTTTAAACGAGCCTGAGTTGCCTCATAAACATTAATATCCAAATATTTCTTCACAGTCGTAATGCCTCCTCTTTCGTTATCATATGGCATACATTTGACAGAACATTTTTTTTACGTTCCAAATTATCATTAATCAATTGTTCCAAATTGGTTTTTACCCAAAAGTCATAAATATTTATTTTGCGTGCGATTCCTTTGCTCACGACACTGTCCAGCCCCTGTACTTTACATTTATAATCGAAAGTTTGGGAAAAATATATAATATTATTGCATAACTGCATATCCAGCCCGAACTTATCAACGCCGTAAGTACAAAACATAATATCCGCTTTTCGCTCAAATTCTTTTATCGCTTTACGTTTATTAGATTTTCCGGTCAGTTCGACAAATTTAACATCGCCAAAAAACCGGCTTTCCTTAAAAAAGGTAATTTCATCCAAAAACTTAATATAAATAATAACCTTTTCGCCGCGCTCCAAAATCTGGTGTACCAGTTTCCGCAAGGCTTCAAGCTTGTTCTCCGAGAGGGTGTACATCCGCTGGAAGTTCTGGACAACATCCATAAAAGCAACTTGCTCCCGGTCCCGCAAAAAGAGACTCTTTTCGTCATTATAACTTTTTTCTTCCTGCGGTGTCAGTTCAAAATAATGGTTCCTGTGGGTAATTTCGTATTTGTCCCCGAAATCAAACCCCAAAACATAAGGTTTGACAAGCTCAAACAGGCGGGCTTCGTCTTCAGGACGCGACCAATGTTTCATAACCAGATAGTTGCTGTAGCAGAACGGCATGAAGATGTGGCCGAATTGATTCTCGTTCATCCGCAGGATTTTAGTGTCTAAAAACTCTATCTGCGAATATAAATCAATTAATCCTTGTGTCAACGGAATACTGCTCAATATTAAGCGGTAACTGAATTTTGAGCTCAGAGACAGCAGGCGCTGCGTCCGTCCCGCCTCGGTATTTTTTATGGTGATGCTTTCATCGACCACGCAGAAAATCTTAAAGTTGTGGATTAAATTATACAACTCCAGATATTTTTCATCCGAAATCGATACGCTTTCTATCGAATAATAGTACATCCGGTGACGGAACGTCCGGTTGTTCTTTTTGATTTCGTTCATATAGGAACGCGTGGACAGAAATCCCGAAGGCGCAATCCATATCACGAAGTCAACCTCGTTCAGCTTTTCTTCCACCAGAGACAACGCCAGCTGTATTTTTTTGGCAACCTGATTTATAAACAAGACACCGGCTTTGAGTTCGCTCAGCTTTTGGTGAGCCTTTTGCAGAACGTCTTCCTGCAGCACGTCTTCATAATCCATATCGTCTTCCCGCATTTAATATTATCATCCCCTAATATATAATAATCGATTTAAGAGTTCCACCTCTCTTGCTAAGGTTGCGAATAAAAAATCTCATTATTTTTGGCACGAATATTGCATATAAAACAAATAAGTTTATGGAAAAATTTTGAGGTTTTGTGATTATGAACACCGTTTTGTTTAAGAAATCAGCCGTTTTCAGCATTATCGGAGCTGTTTTTCTGCTCGCGGGCGGACAGGCTGCGGCCAGTTCCCGCATAAAAGATATTGCCGATTTTGAAGGCGTCAGAGAGAACCAGCTGGTCGGTTACGGCCTGGTTGTGGGCTTAAACGGCACCGGTGACAACATAAAATCCATCAATTTTGCCAAAGAGAGCCTGATCAGCATGCTTGACCAGCTTGGCATCAACGCCCGCGACGGTCAGCTTAAATCCAAAAACATTGCTGCCGTCATGGTCACGGCCAGCCTGCCGCCCTTTGCCCGCCAAGGCAGCCGGATTGACGTTATGGTCAGCGCCATGGGCGATGCCAAATCCCTACAGGGAGGCACTTTGATTGCCACGCCGCTAAGCGGCGCCAACGGCGAAGTTTATGCCGTGGCCCAAGGGCAGATTGCCACCGGAAGCGTTTCGGCACAGGGCAATAATGCCTCGGTCACCCGCGGAGTTCCCACTTCGGGGCGAATCGCCAACGGCGCGATTATTGAAAATGAAATCGACTTTGCTCTGGACAGCCTGAAGAATATCCGCATTGCCCTGCGCAATCCCGATTTTACCACCGCGCGCCGGATTTCCGACGCCATTAACGCAATGCTCGGACAGCCGGCTTCCAAAGCTTTGGATCCGGCCACCGTCGATTTGCAAATTCCGCAGGAATATGAGGACAAGGTGGTCGATTTGATGACCAAAGTCGAACAGTTGCAGGTTCAGCCCGATCAGCTGGCCAAGGTGGTGATTGACGAAAGTTCGGGCATTATTGTCATCGGCAAGGACGTCAAAATCAACAGGCTGGCCATTGCCCAAGGCAACCTGACCATCAAAATCTCGGAAATTCCGATGGTTTCCCAGCCCCTGCCTTTCAGTAACGGAACGACCGTTACGCAAAACGTTACCGCAATTGACGTTAACGAGGAAGTCAACAGCAGGCTGAGCGTTCTGGACACCGGCGTTAATCTGCAGGAACTGGTTGACGGCTTAAATGCCCTCGGCGTTACCCCGCGCGATTTAATCAGTATTCTGCAGGCCGTAAAAGCCAGCGGCGCCCTGCAGGCGGATATTGAGGTGATTTAGAATGGAACTGAGCAATGCGAACATAACCGGTTTTGACGCCGCGGCTATTGCCCTGAACAGGAAGCCCAACACTTCCCTGAACGGAACAAAAGCCATGAGCAAAGAAGAAGCCCGAGCTGCCGCTCAGGACTTTGAAGCTTTTTTCCTGAGCAAAATGGCCGAAACCATGTTTGAAGGCATTTCCACCGACGGCATGTTCGGCGGCGGTCATGCCGAAAAAGTTTACCGCTCCCTGCTGGTTAACGAATACGGCAAGGCAATGGCAAAAAACGGCTCGGTCGGCGTGGCCGATGAGGTTATGCGCTCGATTTTGGAAATGCAGGAAATGGAAAGCCAGGGCTTTATCAACGGACAAAGCGCAAAATAAGAGGTGTGAAATGGAACAGGCAGAACAACAGACGGAGATGCAGAAGAAAATCAGCGATTATCAGGAAATCCTTCTGACTTTCGCCGAATTGCTGCAGGAAGAAAACCAGGCTCTGCGCGATTATAACGTTGTCAGAGTCAGCGAGATGTATGAGCAGAAAGCCCAGATTGTTTCAGTTTACAGAAATCTGGTGGCTTATTTTATCAAAAACCAGCATGCCCTGGCCTCCATGGACGACGAGGCCAAAGCTACGCTGAAGCAAAATTCCCTCAAGCTGGACGAACTGCTGCGGGAAAACGACTTATTATTAAAAACCAGAATGGAAACCAGCAAATCGGTTATCGGTTCGATTGTTAACGTCGCCAAGATGACGAGCAAGTCCAACTCGACGTCTTACGGAGCCCAAGGGCAGTTTAACCAGCCGGACAATCAACATAGCGCGATAGCGGTCAACAGAACATTATAGGAGTTGGAATCATGGTTATGTTATCAGGCTTACAGACCTCTTTGAGCGGCATGAAGGTTGCCCAGAACCAGATGGATATCGTCGGGCGCAACCTGGCCAATATCGACACGGTCGGCTACACCCGCAAAACCGCGGCTCAGAAAAATCTCGTTCTGGGCGGATACAGCGCCGGCGTTCAGCTGGGAGATATTACCCGCACCGTTAACGAAGGTCTGTTAAAAAGTTATCTGGCCTCCAACAGCCAGACCGGGAATCTTAATGCCAAGAACCAGTTTCTGGGCAAAACGGAAACATTGCTGGGAACTCCGTCCGGCAACAATTCCATTGCCGCCAATGTCGGTGATCTGCAATCGGCTTTTGAAACTTTCGCTTCTGACGTTACCTCATCTTCGGGGCGCTATAATCTGTTGAACAACGCCAATACAGTCGCTTCCCGCCTTAATTCCCTGACGACGGAAATTCAAAAACTGCGCGGCGATGCCGATTTGAGCATCAGCGAAGCCTGCGACCAGATTAACGACCTGCTGGACGACCTGCAGAACCTCAATGACCAGATTGTCAAATACAAGGTTTTGGGATATGACGGCGTGGCAGATTTGGAAGACCAGCGCGACCAGGCTCTGCGTGATTTGAGCGGACTGATAGACATTTCCTATTTCAAGCGGGAAAGCGGCGAAATCGTTATTCAGACGACCGGCGGCGTTACGCTGCTGGACCGCTATCCGCACAAGCTGTCGCACAGTGCCGTTGCACAGGCCAGTCCGACCACCTCTTATGCCGGCGGCGGCATCGGCGGCATTTATGTTGACGGCGAAGACATCACCAATAATATTAAAGACGGCGAACTCAAGGGGCTGATTGACATTCGCGACAACCAGCTGACCTCGCTGCAGACCCAGCTGAACGAACTGGCGGCCACAATGAAAGACGCCATCAACCAGGTTCACAACCGCGGAACGTCTTATCCGAACGCACCGTCGGAACTCACCGGCAGCCGGACCTTTATTGACCCGGCCAATCAGAATATTCAGATTTCCAACGGCGATGTCAGACTGACAATTTTTGACTCCGAGGGCAAGCAGGTTGCGACAACGACTTTGCTGGCCGGATTGGGTTTTCCCGACGGCGGGGGCAGCGTTTCCGATATGGTGGGACTGGTCAATGACTGGCTGACCTCTCCGGACGGGGCAAACCTGCCGCAGGCTTATGCCGAAATCAATGATGACGGAAAACTGGTTATCAACACCGGAGACAGCAACTATTCGTTCTCAATTATGGACGAAGCCTCTTCCACCGCCGGCAGCGACCAGCAAGACGTTACGATTAAATTCGACGTTAACGGCGACGGCGCTTATGACCGGACGATGGAAGGTTTTTCCTACTTCTTCGGAATGAATGATTTTTTCCAAACCACCAAAAACGAACACATTTATGATTCAAAAGTGTTGAATAAGAACGCCAATCTCGGGGTTCAGGAAAAAATTACCATCAATTTCGCCACCGGCAACAATCCGTCTTTGGGTTCAATCAACATTTACCCGAACGAGAGCCTGCAGGATATCGTCAACAAAATCAACAATGACCCGAAGCTGAACAGTCAGATTAAGGCTTCGCTGGTTCCCAACGGCAACGGTTATGTTCTGCAGATTAACAACACTTCGGGCGAACAGCTGGAAATCAGCGAAGCAATCAACCAGACCACGGGGCGGACAACCGGTTTTCTGGAAAGAATCGGCATGCACCCGTCCAATTCGGATGCCGCAGGGTCACTGAGCGTGCGTGAAGACCTGCTGACCAATCCGTCAGGCATTTCTTCCGGCACGCCGGAATTCAACTCCAATTCCGGCGAATATCAGTTGAATCCGGCCGCCAACGACATTGCCAACGCGATGGCCAAGGTCTTTACCGATGCGCAAGACTTCGGCCAGGCCGGAAGTCTGGCGCAGACCAGCACGACACTGGCCAATTATGCGGCAACTTTTGTCGGCGCCGTGGCAACGGAAACCAACAGCGCAACCTCGGCATTGAATTATCAGCAGGAGCTGACTAACTCCATTTCCCTGAAGGAAGCGACGCTCAGCGGCGTTGACCGTGACGAAGAGCTGGCTCAGCTGATTATCTTCCAGCAGAGTTATGCCGCCTGCGCCCAAACATTTACCGCGTCTAAAGAAATGTTAGACATGCTTTTGAATATGGTTAACTAGGAGGACTGAAAAATGCGCGTACCTACTTATGCAACTTATCTGAATATGACCAATGCAACGATTGCCAACAAAAATCTGGTCGATCTTTACAGCTTTCAGTCCATTACCGGTCTTAAGGCTCAGAACTATTCCGGCTACGGCATGAGCGCCTCCAGCATCGTTTCTCTGGAAGCGACGCTCGGCGTTACCAGCACGTTTATGGAAAACAATAAAATTACCGAAGTCGAAATCAAAACGATGAACACGTCGATGGAAGCGATTCAGGATGCGATTAACGACTTCAAAAGCGCCCTGACCAGTTTCAGCGGCATTACCGGCAACGGCGGCGAAGGCACCACCATTACCGACAACACCGGCGGCAAGCTGACCTTTACCAGCAACGATCCCGACGATTATATCGGCAAAAGCATCATTATCGACGGTACCGAATATAAGTTTGCCAACAACAGCAACGGCAATAATATTGACATCAGCGGCGCCACAACGGCCGAAGAGATTATGACGGCTCTGAAAGACAAATTGCCCGCCAACGCCGATTATGACTTTGACGGCACAACGTTTACTTATCCGCTGGGTACGGTTGACAACAATTCCACAATTATCAAGGCCAACGGCGTAACGACCGGTTCGCCGGTGACCACCACTACCGGCGGCAGCAGTCTTACTCCCGATTATACCGGCGGCGAACTGACTTTTACCAATGACAATGTGGCCGATTATCTGGGACAGACGATTACCATTAACGGTGTTCAATATACCTTTGCCAATGACGGCAACGGCAATAATATTGACATCAGCGGCGCTGCAAATGCCGAAGACGTGATGAATGCTCTGAAGGATAAGCTGCCTGCCAATGCCGATTTTAAATTTGAAGGCAACAAATTCACTTTCCCGCTTTATACGATTAACGGCACTTCAAGCGTCTTGAACGTAGACGGCGTGGAAACCGGCGAGCCTTATACCATGAGCCCGGATCAGGCCCGGGAATTGAGACAGCTGCAAAACAGCGCCTTTTCGGCTTTGAAAATGCTGGTTGACAGTCTGAATACTTTCGCCAACGGCAAATATCTGTTCGGCGGCGGTGTTTCCAGCCAGGCTCCGGTCGATTTTCCGTTTTCGACTTTGGACGAATTTCAAGCCTATTATGACGGTTTGAATATTCAATACCCGAGCAACAGCAGCGCTGACCTCTCTAACTTTTCGGTCAACGCGAGCAACACGGGAGATATTTCGCTTAAACTGAACGGAAACAACACCAATCAGGGCACCATTACGGCAGAAAAAGCCGGCGGTTTTCTGAAACCGGCAATTACTGCCAATGACAAGACAACAGGCACACTGACGTTCAACAGCGACAAAAACACAATGAACGCCACCGAATACGGTGCCTTTAACACGCTCAGCGCGGGAGACACGGTTGTCATCGGCGGCGATGCTGCCGGCGGCAATGCCAAGGCCTATATTGTCAAATCGGTTTCCGCCGACGGCAAAACCGTTACTTTTGAAGAATCGACTCCGGTAGTTACCGACGATGTGATTACGCCGGACAATGACGTCACTTTCAGCAAATCGTTCCCAGTCGGTTCGGTGATTAATATGGACGGCTTTAAGAACAACAACATTGCCGGCCAGGTTCAGGTTACCGGTATCAGTGACGACGGAACCGAATTATATGTTACGGTTGACCCGTCGCGCTTTCCGACCACGACGATTGCCGCTTCCAGCTCATGGAGCCTTTCGAGCGAATCTTATTATAAAGGCGGCGATCTGACTTCGGAAAAACGCATTTCCGAAAACCAGTCCATCAGTTTTGACGTTAATGCCAATGACCCGGCCTTTGAAAAATTGTTCAGAGCATTAGGAATGATTGCACAGGGCAATCTTGTAGATACCCGCAATCCGGCTGACGACATTACCGGAACCATTTCTTCGGAAAATCCGATTGATCGCGTCAACGAAGCATTGGATCTGATTTCCGACGCATTGTTTAATGCCAGTGAAAATGCCAATGTTAAAAATGCCGACATTTATACAATCTCGGCCAAAATAAACTCAAATTACGTTGTTTTGAACCAGACCATGGAAAACCAGACAACAATCAAGGCCAATCTGGAGAACAACATCTCTTCCCTGAAAGATGTTGACAAAACCGAGGCGGCAACCAAACTGCTGCTGGCTTCGCAAAATCTGGAAGCATCTTATGCCGTTTTGCAACAGGCCATGAGTTTGAGTTTGCTTGATTATATCAAATAGGCCGACGGTTTGCTCAAAAAAGCCCCTCGCAGAGAGGGGCTTTTTATTATTTCCTCTTTTGTGCCTAATATTTCACTACCGGACGAACGTACCTGTTAGTGTTGTTCTTAGTGTCGTTGGTCCTGACACCGCCACTCATACGCACCCCCCACGCATTGTAGCTGCCGTACTCAGTAGAGGACCAGTAATAACTTTCCGTCAAGGTTTTAGCCCCTGAGCTGGCTGTCAAGCTCAGCGAGGCATTCACATAACTCTTCGCGTTATACAACGTAATCAAGTCTCTCATACTCGGCAAAAACCACTTCGTTTTCTTACAGAAATCCTTGCTGCACCCGCTCGGTTCATAACTGTTGGTTGCCGTCGCGGCCGGCGTTGTACCGCAACTGCTGCCGCAGTTCAGTATCGCTGTCGTATTCGCTCGGCCATCTACCCCACAAGTCGTTAAATCCGTACAGTTACCTAACGTAGGAATATCATAATAGCCAGTAGCCCACATCATTGTTGAGCTGCCCGCGGAACCGCTGCTGTTAATATCCGTCAACGCCACGGCCAACTTGTTGGTGGTATCGAAGACAATACCGACCGGCTTGACACCGTCAGGGAGTTTATCCTTATAGCAGAATTGATCACCGCCTAAGATTGAGCCAACGATACAGGTGACTGGCTGTACGGTTTTACAAAAGACTTTGGAGGTGTCGGTTGGACAAGCAACTTTAACACCGTCTGTACAATCGGCGGCGGACATTGTATATCCGAGTGACGCGCAGTCCGGCGAGGCGGTGCAGTTTAATGCGGCAATAGCTGAAGTGGAGAAAAAAGTACCTAAAACCCCACTTAAAATTAATGCTGATTTTCTATTCATCGCTTTTCTCCTCTTCTGTGCCTAATATTTTACCACCGGACGAACAACAGCATTACTCGCACCGTTACGATAGTTTGGACTCTCCTCACCGGTATCCATCCTAACTCCCCACATATAACCGGTTTCAGATTGTGTAGAAGACCAATGTCCACCTCCGTTCTCATACAAAGTTTTTGCTCCGAAATCAGCCATCCAAGTCAGTGAAGTATTGACGTAAAATTTTACTCTATATAATTTTCTCAAATCTCTCATACTCGGCAAAAACCACTTCGTTTTCTTACAAAAGTCCTTGCTACAACCGCTTGGCTCATAACTATTAGCAGCAGTTGCTGCCGGCGTTGTGCCACAAATGTTGCCGCAGTTCAATATCGCTGTCGTGTTGGCTCGGCCATCTGCCCCGCAAGTCGTTAAATCCGTACTGCTGGTACAGTTACCTAACGTAGGAATATTATATTCAGATGTAGAAGAGTATGCAGTACTCATCAGCATAAGTGACCATGTATCACAGGCTGAGCCGTCCTTATTTACATTTGTCAACGCTACGGCCAGTTTGTTGATTGTATCGAAGACAATACCAACGGGTTTGACACCGTCAGGGAGTTTATCCTCGTAACAAAGCTGGTCATTACCCAGGATTGAGCCAACGGCGCAAGGAACTGGTTTAATATCTTCTTTTATATCTTCGCTTTCATCTCCGGCTTTACAAGCAGCTTTCGTCAAGTCCCAAGGGCATTTCAGGGCGTCGCCGCTGCAATCTGCCGCGTTTTGAGTAAAGCCCAGGTCAGCACAGTCTGGAGCCGGTTTGCAATCCTCTGCCATAACGCCCGATGCAAACCCGAAGACACTGCAAAGAGCCATAATCTGTATTGATAATTTCTTCATCACTTTTCTCCTCTTCTGTGCCTAATATTTTACCACCGGACGAACGTATCCGTTATTGGTGTTGCTCTTAGTGCTGTTGAACCTGTAACCGTCACTCAAACGCAACTTCCACGCAGTGTAGTTATTATACTCGGTAGAGGACCAGTAATAACTTTCCGTCAAGGTTTTAGCCCCTGAGCTGGCTGTCAAGCTCAGCGAGGCATTCACATAACTCTTCGCGTTATACAACGTAATCAAGTCTCTCATACTCGGCAAAAACCACTTCGTTTTCTTACAGAAATCCTTGCTGCACCCGCTCGGTTCATAACTGTTGGTTGCCGTCGCGGCCGGCGTTGTACCGCAACTGCTGCCGCAGTTCAGTATCGCTGTCGTATTGGCCCGGCCATCTACCCCACAAGTCGTTAAATCCGTACTGCTGGTACAGTTACCTAACGCAGGAATATCATAATAGTTAGTAGACCAATACATTGTTGAACTGCCCGCGGAACCGCTGCTGTTAATATCCGTCAGCGCCACAGCCAGACGATTCGCCGTATCAAACACGATACCAATCGGCGTTTTGCCCGTTACCAGACCGCTCGCGACCGTTCCGTCCCCATACAAAATGGCACCGACGCTCACAACCTGATTTTGCGCCGATTCGGTACAATAAACCTGATTATCGTCACTCAAAGCAAAAGGACAACGCAAAACCGGATTCTCACCGCAGTCATCAACCTTCATTTTATAACCCAGCTGTTCACAGGTCGGCGGAACCGCACATGATGTTGCCAGAGCGGAGCCGCTTTGGGAGAAAGATGCCATGAGCAGCACCGCTCCCATCATTTGTTTACACTTCTTGTTCATCATCCTTCTCCTTAGTCAGTTATTCTCTTAAGCTTCTTCTTGGCGCCTTCGGACGCTTTTTGCCGCCGCAGAACCCTTTTCGCCCTTGCCGGAGCAGTTGCCTCATTTCACCAGGCACCTTAAAGCGCCGTCACACCAGTAATTATCCAAATCTTCATAACCCATTGCGCAGCCGATGTCGCAATATTTGCCCGAGCACTCCTCATACTCATACAAAATGCCGTCTTGCCGGTCGCTGTCGGCAATGCTGCAACGATTCTCGCAGCATGACTGGCAGGAGGCATAGAGTTTTTTCGTACCGCTCCAGCAGGCCGTACCGATACCGCCGCAGTCGCATTCCACATACGACCCGCAGTCTGCCGGCAAACGCATATATTTAACCGTTCCGCACGAATTGCACGACGGCCCCGCCACATAACCCTGCGCCGTTGCCTCAGCCAGAGTATAAGTGTACCCCTCACAGGGATTGCACACGCATTTTTTATAGGAAGTATCATAAGGGCAGCCTGCCGCCGAGGTGTCCGGTATGGTTCCGGTCTCGTTGCAAACCAGATAATAGTCATCTTCCTGACAAGCCCGCCCGTTGTCCCTGAGGCAGCTTTTGAACCTTGTTCCGTCTTTGGGGCAGGCCTCATAAGGATATTCCGGCTTAACGCAGTCGGAAGCCACTTTGCCGTAGCCGTTGGCCGTGCACCATTCCGTCGGTGTCAGACATTTGTCAACATATTCGTCGCTGTAGGGGCAGCTGTTTCCCACCATGCCTTCCGCACAGTCGGACGCTTTGACCGAATAGCCCTTATCAACACACAGCGCTTCATACCCGAAGACGAGTTCTCCGGGCTTGTTGTCAACAATAAACTTTACATTTGCTTGAACTTTAAAAGACAACAGAGATAAAAGCATACTTGCTGTAACGATTTGCCACTTCTTAATCATCTCTTACCTCCCACATAAAAATTTGAAAAAAAAGGTCGGAAAACAAGGTGTACTATTTAGGTTTGGCTTTGATTCAGTATAACGTTTCCGACCCCTTCCTCAGCGCAGCTAGATAATTCGATTAAGAATTAATGGTTAACTGTTAATTTTACTTATCTAAGCTACTAAACTCATAATACATTAGTAATTTTAGAGAGTCAAGATGCAAAATTACAAGTTTATAGTATATCGAAGTTCACAATAAAATAGGAATATGAACGCTATGACCGACGACGATTTTGCCATAAAACTCGGAAACCGCATCCGTGAACTCCGAAAAATTAAAGGTGTAAGCCAGCTTGAGCTCGCCTATGATATGGATATGTCAATGAACACTATCTCCGGCATCGAACTCGGCAAAATCTCTCCCAAAATCGAAACCTTAAGAAAAATCGCCGAAAAACTGAACGTCAGCATGTCGGAACTGTTTGAGTTCTCCAAAATTCTGCCGCAGGACAAAATCACCCGCAAAAAAATCGAAGAAATCGCCAATAAACTCAAACCTCATGACAAAGAGTTCCTTGAACTGGTTGACAAAGCGATTGATATTCTTCTCAAAGCCGCCGAAAAATAACCGTCGGGCGCTGTTCTTTCCTTACTGTCATTTTCGCTCTGCCTCTATTCATTATCCGACTTTTCCTGTCATTGTCCGACTTGATCGGGCAATCCCCTCCTCCTGCCATTACCCGGCTTGACCGGATAATCCACACCGCAAAGCATCATTCTCCCCGTCTTCTGTCATCTCTCCGCCGGATATTACCTCTCCCGCCGGGTGCGGCTGACCGGAACATCTCCAACTCAGATTGCCCGATCAAGTCGGGCAATGACACTAAAGGAATCAAGCCGGACAAGGACATTAAAGGAAGCAAATCGGACAATAACGCTAAAGAAAGCCAATAGGGCAATAACTGTAAAAAAACCATAGCACATACCTATAAACAACGCAGAATATGCCGCAAAAAAATACGATTTTTCAGAACTGAAAAATCGTATTCAAACTTCTGCCAATCACCCGTCAGCGAATTTGTCCGTCAAGCGGATTAAAGCGCAACAGCATCGTATTCCACTTGTCATATTTGTCGGCATATTTATCGGCAAAAATGGAATAAGGCGCACAAATATAAACGGCACGGCGGGCACTGTCGGCAACCGAACGGAAATGTGCATCGCTGTTATAGCGGGAAGTGTTGATAATGTCCACTTTGCGCACGCTGCCGTCTTTGTTGAGGAAAGCGCGGATTTCAATAATCATGTCCTTAATTCCCATCGCCCCGGGATCAAGGTTCCAACAGGCGCGCAGACGTCCGGCAATCGCGTCGATTTCAGAAATTGACAGCTCGCTGAAATAAGAGCCGCCGGTACCGCCTTCAATCCCCATATTGTTGACTTCGGTTCCCTCTTTAATGGTCGCTTCCTGATTGGTGTTGCCGACCTCTTTTTCCAACGCGTCAACCGAGGCCAGCAGACTCTTCAGCGGATTCGCCAGCTGAGGTTTGCCTTTTTCGGGCTGTTTCTGCTCCTTTTTAACTTCCGGTTTAGGTTTGGGCTTGGGTTTCGGCTTGGCCGCGGGAACCGGCGGCGTCGGCTTTTTCTTCGGCGCTTTCGGTTTCTTGGGCTGCGGCGCAACCAGATAATCTTTCTTCGGCTCGGTCGGCGCAGCCTCTTCCGGAGCCGCTTCTTCCTCCGGCTCTTTGGCTGTCGGGCGTTTGTCGTCCTTTTTCGGCTCTTCTTTGGTATAGTTGTTTTCTATTTTGCGTTTGACTTTGCTGGCCGCTTTGTCTTCCTTGCCCATTTTGGCTTTCGGCGGCAGATTGGTCATCTCCGAAATTTTAACGTTATTCAAATCGACAATAATCGGCACCTGGTTAAGCGTGGTTTTATTGTGCCAAAACAGCGGAATATCCACCATTATCAGCAGAAAAACCACAAAATGCAGAGCCAGCGATTTGTATAAAGACTGTTTCATCGGCTATTTTTTCTTCTTACCGCTGTAGGGTTGGGGTTCGGTCTTTAAGCCGACCTTGTCAAAACCGGCTTCTTTCAGCAGAGCCATCAAACCGATAACCCGGCCGTATTCGGCGCCGGTATCGCCCGAAATCGTAACCGTCAGTTCGGCATTCTGCCCGCGAATGGCCTGCAGCTTGCCGACGATTTCTTCCGCCGGAACCTCCGTTTTGCCGATGTAATAATAACCGTCTTTGTCAACGCTGATGTTGACCGACGTATCGTCTCCCGAAAGCGCCTTTCCGCCGACTTTCGGCAAATCAAGCGCAATACCGGAGGTCATCAGCGGCGCCGCCACCATAAACACCACCAGCAGCACCATCATCACGTCCATCAGATTGGTCATATTAATATCGGCATTGCGGCGGCTCGCATAACGCGATGCGCGGCGGCCGCCCTGCTGTTGAACAATATATCCCATCGTTATTCTCCGGCCATGTCGGCTTTAATCGCCGTATCGTCAATTTCGCGCGACAGAATGCTCGAAAACTCGGCCATAAAATTCTCCAGTTTTTTGGCAAAACGGTCGATATCCGAAGAAATTTTGTTATAAGCCACCACGGCCGGAATAGCCGCAATCAACCCGAAAGCCGTCGTAAACAGCGCCTCGGCAATACCCGGAGCCATTGCGGACAAGGAGTTGCTCTGCGTGGCGGCAATGGCGTTAAAGCTGTTGATAATACCCCACACCGTTCCGAACAGGCCGACCAGCGGCGCAACCGAACCGGTGGACGCCAAAAAGCCCATCCGGGTATCCAGCTCGTCCAGCTCTTTATCCATTGAAACCATCATCGCCTTTTCAATACGCTGCTGCAGCGACACGCCGCGAATGCCGCGGTCGGTTTTTGATTTCAGAATATTGGTGCGTTTCCACTCTTTCATGGCCGACACAAACATTGCCGACATCGGGTCCCGCGGGCGGTTGCCGATAGATTCATACAAGCGGTCCAACGACCCGCCGGACCAGAATTTTTCTTCAAAACTCTTGGTAAACTGTTTCACCTGGCGCAGCGTGCCGATTTTTTCAATGATAATCGCCCAACTCCAAACCGAAGCCGCAATCAACCCGATCATCACCACCTTGGTGACCATATCCGAGGCCCAGACCAAATCCCACATAGACATCTGCTGTGCAGCAGTTGAAGCAACGTCAGTTAAAGTTTCCGTATCCATTTTTTACTCTTTCATCAGCATAAATTAAGGTTGTGCATAACATTTATGCGCAAACTAGCATAAAATATTAAAGATTCAATTAATTAATCACATTGTTTTCACAGAAAAACGAACTTTTTCCGCACAAAACCCCGACCGTTTTCCGCAGCGGAAACAATCGAACGTACACAGAACGCCTTATGCGAAATGTATTAAAAACACACAAGCGCAAAACATACAAACATGCCTACTTGCTCTTGCAGCTCTCAGAGCTGATGAACAGTTGTGCTGCGACGGAAATTTTAAGCGACGTGTACATAAACGTACACAAGCGCAAAATTTACAAGCATGACAACTTGTTCAGCAACTCTGAAGGAATACGAACCGGACGCTTGCGCCCCAAATTAACATAAGCCACTTTAACTTCAACCGTTGCCAGCAGGGTATCGCCCCGGTAAATTTCCTGAAACATGACGGCTGATGCGCCCTTAGCATCGCGCAGTTCGCAGGTGACCGCCAGAGCATCGTCCAAAACGGCCGGCAGCTTATAATCCGTCGTACAGCTCCGTACCGTAAAACCGCATTTGTCTTCCGCCTCCAGCGCATCCTGCTGATTGCAGCCTAAGGCGCGGATAAATTCCGTCCTTACCCGCTCGGCAAAACGCAGATAATTGGCATAATAGACTATCCCGCCGGCATCGGTATCTTCATAGTAAACCCGAACCGGATAGACAAACTTGGCGCCGTAAAACTTTCCGGCCGCCGGCTGCACGTCATAAGTCATCACATATCCTCTTCAATTATTTTCAGCAAATCAAACTGCGAATCTGCCGCCCGGGTTTTGCGCACCTGCGGCAACCCCAGATATTCACGTCCGCTGTCGGAAATCACGCGGCCGCGCGGCGTCCGCTGCAAAAAGCCGAGTTTCAGCAAAAACGGCTCAATCACTTCTTCAATCGTATCCCGCTCCTCCGACAAAGCTGCCGCCAGCGTATCCGCACCGACCGGCCCCCGTAATTGACCGCAATACATTGCAGATAACGGCGGTCAAACGCATCAAGCCCGTATTTGTCAACATCAAGCCGGCGCAAAGCCTTATCGGCAATTTTATTGTTAACCTCGCTCGCATCGGCCATCGCCCCGAAATCGCGCACCCGACGCAGCAGGCGCCCGGCCACGCGCGGCGTGCCCCGCGAACGTTTGGCCACTTCCATTGCCCCGTCGTCGGAAATCGGCATACCCAGCAGATGCGCTCCGCGGATAACGATTTTTTTCAACTCCTCCGGACTGTAAAAATCCAGCCGCAGCGGAATGCCGAAACGCTCCCGCAGCGGGGTTGTCAGCAATCCCGAACGGGTAGTAGCTCCCACCAGCGTAAACGGCTGCAAGTCGATTCGCACCGAGCGGGCCGACGGTCCTTCGCCGATAATCAAATCAAGCTGAAAATCTTCCATTGCCGAATACAGAACCTCTTCAATTGCCGGATTCAGGCGATGAATTTCATCAATAAACAAAACGTCGTTGCGTTCCAGGTTAGTCAAAATTGCCGCCAAATCGCCCGACTTGGAAATCATCGGCGCCGAGGTCGCCCGGAAACCGACCCCGAGCTCTTTGGCTATAATTGAAGCCAGCGTGGTTTTGCCCAGCCCCGGAGGACCGAACAGCAGCACATGATCCAAGGCTTCGCCGCGTTTTTTTGCCGCTTCGATAAAAACCTTCAGATTTTCACAAACCAACGGCTGCCCGACAAAATCTTTCAGGCTGTTCGGACGCAGGCTGACCGGCGCTCCGGCGCTTTGTTCGTCTTCATGCAGTTTTTCAGGGCTGACTAGTCGCTCGTTTTCCATATTATTCCTTATTTGCAAATTCTTTCAGGGCGAGACGGATTAAACCGGACACGTCTGCCTCCGGATTGGCGGCACTGGCTTTATTAACCGCCTGATAAGCCTCCAGACGCTGATAGCCCAGATTAACCAGAGCAGAAATCGCATCTTCCATTTTGCTCGGGTCATCAGTCATTGCTACCAGATTGTCTTCATAATTTTCGGTTATTTCCGCAGCTTTCTGTTCGTCCATTTTTCCCTCTTGGCTCAAGTCGCCGTTTGACGTTGCTTCCCAAGGCACGGTCACAATCTTGTCCTTCAGTTCGGTAACCAGACGCGCCGCCAGTTTCGGGCCGACACCGCTGGCCCGGGTAAACGAATTTTTATCCTGTGCGGCCACGGCCTGCGCCAGTTGGGACGGTGACAGCACCGAAAGGATGCTGAGACAAACCTTGGCCCCGACCCCCTGAACCTTCGTCAGCGTCAGAAACCATTCTTTTTCCCAGGCGTCATAAAAGCCAAACAGCGAAATGCTGTCCTCGCGCACAACCGTTTCAGTCAGCAGGCAGTATTGTTTGCCCCGGGTCAGCTTTCCAAGCGTTTTGGCCGAAGCAAAAACCAAATACCCCACGCCGTTGACATCAACAATGCAGTAATCGTCGCCGATTGTATCTATAATGCCGCGCAGTTTTGCTATCATATAAACATCCTCTCATTCAATTACGTCCTATCCTAAACAAAAAGCCAGTCTCATACAAGCACTTTCTCACAATAGGCAACATCATTTCCGGCACAAAAAAACACCCGGGCTGTCAAACCGGGGTGTTTTTCCTTTCTTAGATTAAGACATAATCCTCCGCCTCTTCAAGCTCGGGAGCAAATGTCATGATAAACAGCTTGTCCTGGCTCCAGTAGAGAAGATCCTCACACTGAACTTCATCGGTGCGAACCTGAACGTCTATCAGCGTCATATTCAGCGTTCGGTGTATTCGGTAAAGCACCTGTTCGCCGCGCTGACGGAAAAGCGGCTCATGTCTGGCCGGAACCGATTCGTCAACCCCTTGCATCATGTCCGTCGGAAGCCGTTTCAGCATATCCTCGCACATTTTGAAAGTTAGTCTGACAACCTCCGGCAGCTGTTTCAGCTCAGGAATCTGAATTGAAACATGAAGACCGTATTCCCGTTTGAGTTTTTTGAACATGTCAACGTCGCTCAGGCAAACCGTATCAACATCCAACATTTCCTCAAGCTGTTCTCTGAGGCTGAGACATCCGGCAGTTTCATCGCTTTCCTGCAGAATGTTGAAAATAACCTCTTTCCACTCGTTGCTGCGCGCAATCGTCGCGTCAAATATCTTTTTGTCCATATCCGTAGAAAATTAATAATTTTACGTTATTTCAAACATACCATTTTTGTCTAAAAGATACAAGTCCTATTTAAGAAAAAAATAAAAAAATGTTCCCGGCGGAACATAACTGCCGTCAGCGCGCCGTCCGATAACTGTTGTGGCATATTGCCATTGCCAAAGCATCCGACGAGTCGTTGTTTTTCGGCTTGCACCCGGGCAGAAGAATCTTGACCATGGTTTCTACCTGAGACTTTTCCGCACGGCCTACCCCGACCACCGCTTTTTTGACTTTGGTCGGCTCATATTCGCAAACCGGAATTCCAAACAATGCCGGCGCCAGAATAACCACACCGCGCGCCATGCCCAGTTTAATCGTCGATGTCGGATTTTCGTTGAGAAAAACCTGTTCGATTGCAGCCTCTTGCGGATGATAAGTTTCAATCACCTCGTTCAGCGCCCGGTGAATAACCGCCAAACGGTCATATATCGGCAGTTTCGGATCCGTTTTGATAAAACCGTCCGCCACATAGCGCAAACGGTTGTTTTCAACCTCCACAATTCCCCAGCCCGTCGAAGACAAACTCGGGTCCAGCCCCAAAATCCGCATACCTGCTCCCCGTAAAAAGAAAGCCGCCCGAAAGCGGCTTGTTAAAATTTATTCCTGCTCCAAAGCAGCCATCACGTCATCCGAAAATTCGGCATTGTGGTAAACACGCTGAACATCGTCGTCTTCTTCCAATGCGTCAATGAAATCCAGCAGCTTCTGAGCGGTTTCTTTGTCCGTAACCTCGGTTTTGACGGTTGCCTTCCAGTCCAAACGGGAAGCTGACGGCGTGCCGAACTCTTTCTCCAAAGTTTCGGTAACCGCATTCAAATCATCCGGCAGGGTTTCGATTTCATGATGTTCCTCGTCGGAAACAACATCATTGGCTCCGGCTTCCAATGCGGCTTCAAAAATTTTATCGCTGTCGGCAACACTCAGCGGATACTGAATAAAGCCGATACGCTCAAAGTTGAAAGTAACCGAACCGGATTCGCCCATCATGCCGCCGCGCTTGCCGAAGATGGTGCGGACATTGCCGACCGTACGGTTTTTATTGTCGGTCATCGCTTCAACGATAACCGCTACTTTACCCGGACCGAAACCTTCATAGCGAACGGAAACATAATCGTTTCCGCCGGCCGTCTGGCTGGCTTTGGCAATAGCGCGCTCAATATTGTCTTTCGGCATGCTCTCGGCTCTGGCCGCCTGAATGGCCAAACGCAGGCGCGGATTTTTATCGGGTTCCGGCAAACCGCTCTTGGCGGCAATGGTAATATCGCGGGCCAATTTGGCAAAAACGCGGGCCTTTTTGGCATCCTGAGCACCTTTACGGTACATAATATTTTTAAACTGGGAGTGTCCAGACATTTACGTTTCTCCTAAAAAACTTTAATTCGGATTGCTTTTACTGCAAATTATAGCGAAAATCAACCCCCTGCGCAAAATTTTTCGCCGGAATCTATTCGGGCATCAGAATATAATCAAGCTTTTGATTGCCGGCATGCAAAACCTTGATTCCCACGCCGTAAATATCAATCAGCCCCGGCTTGTTGGGAAAACTGATATTCTCAAAACGCCCGTTGTCGCCGCCGGAACTGCTGCAGTCGTAATAAGTGAACAGCATACGGTCAAGCTTGACCCCGCCGTATTTAATGTCATAGCCTTTGACCGGCTTGGTCTGCTCCGTCTTGGAAGTGATAACCGGCTCAAAGTAAAAATTCGCCGGATACGGAATATAGTCAGGCAGCATCAAAACCAGACGCCCGTTGCGGATTTGTCCCATTTTTTCATACGGCACACCGTCGCCGTTAATCAAAACCACCGCCTTGTCCTGCTTGGTCGGCAGCAACATATATCTTTCCCCGTCAATGGTCACTTCGCCGATAACCTGAAGCTTTTCTTTCTTGGTATAGGCAACCGGTATAGACGCACTGTTCAGCACGCCGTCCATGGCCGGACGCACATATTCCGCTTTAAAGAAATCTTTGCGGTAAGTTTTCAAATCTGCCACGCTGTAGCCGACATAAGCCGACAAAATCTTATTGGGTTCAAATTCCCGTTCGGTAATATACTCCGACTTCACCAGCTGCAAATCAGTGTCATAATAGTCTATGGGGTATGAAGCCCATGCCTCGAAAAAGCTGTTTCTCTGCGGCAAAATCGAATAATCTCCGGCCTGCAGACAGGATGACAGCAAAAGAATACTTAAACCGGCGGCAAATTTTTTCATCGCATAATCTCTTTTTTGGGTTTTAATTAATATAGTAATTATACTATAATCGGCGGTTAGTAAATAATTGATTATGAGTTATAGGAAAAATAATGACCCGATCCGGAAGCTGCTGGCTGATAAAATTCGCCCCGTGCGAAAACATGGACGAAGAACGTTCTTTCTTCTTTGATGAATACTTTGACGTCGTTGCCGTCGACTACACCGACGACGGACTTGAACAATACGTCGGTTACAAAGGCCCCGGCTTTGTTGAACATGACCTGCGGGAGAAAGCCGCCGCGGCAGGCATTGAACTTCCGCCTTTTCAAACCGAATTTCTTGAAAGCAAAAACTGGCTGAAAGAAAACGTCATCAAATTCGCGCCGGTTGAAGTGGAAGACTTCATTATCTACGGCATCCACGAAAAAGACATTCCGCCGTCAGACAAAGTCACCCTGCGCATATACGCCGCCACCGCTTTCGGCTCGGAACACCAAACGACAAAATCCTGCCTGCGCGCAATCAGCCATTTAAATCGTCTCGGCACCGCTCATCGAAACATTCTCGACATGGGTACCGGCTCCGGCATTCTTGCGCTGGCAGCCGCCCAACTCTGGCCGGACGCTGCCCGGATTACCGCCGTAGACATTGATCCCGAAGCCGTTGCCGTCACACGGCAAAACGCCCGTGACAACCATTTGGAAAAATACCTGACCGTTGCCGTCAGCAATGGATACAACTCTGATCTGGTACAAAACAACGCCCCCTATGACATCATCATCGCCAATATTCTCGCCCGTCCGTTAATCGAAATGGCACCGCAGTTAAATCAGGCATTGACTCCCGGCGGGTTCTGCATTCTTTCCGGCTTTGTCGATGACCAGGAAGACTGGGTTATCGGCGAACATACCAAACTCGGCCTGAAACTGGTTGAACTTTACAAACTCGATAACTGGCGCGCCGCTCTGTTGGAGAAAAAAGCATGAAACTCGCTGACTTGCAGAAAAAACTGAAACCCGCCAAACTCGACGGCTATCTGGTTACCCGCAATAATATGTTTCTTAACCAGGATGTCCGCAATGACGAAAACCTGCTCCGCCTGCTGACCGGTTTCACCGGCTCGGACGGCAGCCTGCTTATTCTCCGCGACAAGGCGATTCTCTTTGTGGACGGGCGTTATGAACTCCAGGCCCCGCGGGAAACCGATTCCCGCGAAGTAGAAGTCTTCTGCACCAAAGACTGTTCTTTTCACCGCTGGCTGGCTCAGAACACGCAAGACCTTACCCGTTTCCGCCTGGGCATCAATCCCTGGTGTCTGACCCAAACGGAAAAGGAAGCTCTGTCCGTCAATTGTATCTCCGTTTCTGCCGTGCCTGACTTTCTGCCGCCGATGCTGTCCGCTGACGCCGCCAACGTTTTTGAACACAAACTCGAATTTGCCGGCGAAAGCGCCGCCGAAAAAATCGGCCGGTTATGCAACGCCCTGCTCAGGGAAAAAGCTGACGCCGCGTTTTTCAGCCTGGCCGACGACGTTTCCTGGCTGTTTAACCTTCGCTCCGACGCTCTGCCCGAAACCCCGATTCTCCGGGCAATGGCTCTGGTTGAAAAAAACGGAAAGGCCTGGCTTTTCGGAAATAATCTGAACACAGGAAATCTCAAGCTGGATTACCCGCTGCTGGCCTTGAGCGAAATTCCCGCCGTCCTGCGCCGGTTTAAGAAAAAAAAGATAATGCTTGACCCCGATGCCAATGCCGCGGCATTGCTCGAAATATTGAAAACCAATCAAACGGACATAATTTCCGCACCGGATAAAATTCAACAGTTTAAAGCCGTCAAAAACCCGGTCGAACTTGCGGGGATCCGCCGCGCCCACCTCCGCGACGGCGTCGCCGTCACCAAATTTCTTTGCTGGCTTGACGCAAACCGACAGGGAAAAACCGAACTGGACATTGTTGAAAAACTGCACGCTTTCCGCGCCAAAGGCGACAACTATTTTTCCGAAAGCTTTGCCACCATTGCCGCTTCCGGCCCGAACGGCGCCGTTGTCCACTATCATCCGGACAGTCACAGCAACCGTCGCCTTGATGATAATTCTCTGTTGCTGCTTGACAGCGGCGCTCAATATGAGGACGGCACCACCGACGTCACCCGCACTGTTGCCCTAGGCGTTCCTTCCCGGGAAATGGCCGAAAACTTTACGCTGGTTCTGAAAGCGCACATTGCCTTGAGTTCGGCGGTTTTCCCGACACATACGCCCGGCGGCGCACTGGATGTGCTTGCCCGTGCTCCCCTGTGGAACGCAGGTAAAGACTACAACCACGGAACCGGACATGGTGTCGGCTGTTTTCTCAACGTACACGAAGGTCCGCAGCGCATTTCCCGCTCAAACGGAGCTTACCCGCTGGCCGCCGGAATGATAACCTCCGTCGAACCCGGTTATTATGAAGAAAACCGTTACGGCATCCGCATTGAAAATCTGGTCGAAATTACCGATGCCGCTCCCGAATTGCCGGCCGGTTATTTAAAATTTAAAAATTTAACCCTCATCCCCATTGATAAACGCCTGATTAATAAATATCTGTTGAACGACGGGGAAATCGACTGGTTAAACAATTACCACCGGCAGGTTGAAGAAGCTTTGTCTCCCTATCTGACGGCGGCTGAAAGAAACTGGCTGCAGGAGGCCTGCTCCCCGCTTTGATAACAGTCAATCCGAGGAGAAAACCATGCTTAAAATATTCTGGTCGTTTTTGATTTTGGTGGCCATCGCCCTGCCGCTGCATGCCGAATTGTATTACGAAGGCGGCTACAATCCGAATCAAACATTGCAACAGCAGCTTGCCGAAGACAATCCGCGCTATCCGCGGCCGATTATCTTTGTCTTTTATGACAACAACCCCTGCTATGAATGCCCGCAAACCATAGAACTGATTGAAAATATTTATAACAAATATTTTGCGGACCAATATGACTTTTACATCATCAACTACCAAGACGACGAAAACTACAACTTTATTCAAAACTATAATCTCAGCCTGCCGCTGGAAGTTGTTCTGCAGCGGGTAGAAGATGGACAAATGACGGCTTTCCGTAAACTCGAATATCTGCAAAATCAGATTTCCGACCCTGTCAGTTTCAGCGAAAACCTTCAATACCAAATTAACTCCTTCCTCAATACCGATTAGAAAACCAAAAGAGCTCCGTTACGGAGCTCTTTTTTTGAACATCTGAAAAGCATTTAATGATAAGGCGCCGCATAGCGGACAATACCCTCGGACTGGCCGTCATCATCCAGCATGTAATTGCGTGAACCGACGGCGTCTCCGCCGATGGCTCGTAACACACTGTTAACCGAAGAAGTCATATTGCGAATTCCGACCGCTTCTTTCAGACGAAGAATATGCCAGTCAAACCCCTTCGGCAGCTTGGAAACATAATTTCCGGCAGCCCGGCGCGACAAAGGAGCCTCGCTCTCATGCCAGTAAAGAACAATCCCCAGCTGCGGAATAATAACGCCGATCGGCATACGACCGGCAATGACCTGCTTGCTGCGTAAATCGCCTTCATACAAAACTTCCATCGACAGGCTTTCGCCTTTCTTCTCAACCGTTTCCTGACGGATTTCCTGCTTAAGCTCAATGGCGGACGCATGTGTCTGCGCTTCCGTCAGCAGACTCTTAAGCCGGGAAAAATTTTCACCCAGAGCCGGATAAATATCGGTAAATGAGATTTTATGCAAAGAAATCAAATCCTTGATAAAACGCACCACATCCTCTTTGCTCAAGCCCCAAAGTTCAACCTGTTCGGCCAAACTTTTCAGTTTTCTTTCCAGTTTATCCATACACAAAAATTTTTAAGTGACACAATAAATAATTTCAATTTTATCGGCCGGCATCAATTATTTTGACGCCTTTAAACTTCAATTCCCGCAAAAAATGCTCTGACAAGTTAACTTCCTGCGGCGGAAACTCTTTCGCTCCCTCGCCCCGGACAACTTCTGTTTCCGCCGGAATCTCCCAATTGTCCTTTTTCAGCTCACAGCCGGCCGGCAGCAACAGTTTACGCAATTTCGGGAAAGCACTTCTCTCCACGTCTGCACACCGCAGATTCGGATAAGCGCGCAAGTCAAAACTTTCTATCTCGCTGAATTTAAGCCCGCACAGTTTAATCTCTTCGATTTCCTCCGGAAAAGTTATTCGGCTCAATGCAATCTCTTTATTTTCAAATGAAGCGTCAACATCAAAAATTTTCATCTGATGACAGCCGGAAAGATCCAGCGCGGCTCCCCGGGCAAAGAGGGCCCAGCCGATTGCAAACGCCTCCAGACCGGACGGAAAGGCAAAACGCTCAACCCCTTGCAAATCACAGCCTTTGACACGCAAAACCGACAAATTTTCAAAACGGCTCAAATCCATATTTTTTCCCGAACCGAACGAACAATCGTAAAAGGCCAGATACTTAAGCCCCTTCGGCAGCCGGACAGTCTCGTTTTCCGACAAATCAAAATGATTGACCTGCAAGCTCTCCAGATTTTCATAGCGGCTGAAATCCGGCAATTTTATTTTCGTCCCGCAATCTGCCGTGTCAAACATAACATGCTTAATCCCCCGCGGCAGCCTTATTGCCTCAGGCGACAAATCGCGACACCCGTGGAATATCACCGAACTCCCCGCCAAAAAATGAGAAACGGTATAACCTTCCAAAAAGAAAGAAGATGCCGTCATAACGTCTGTTTTTTCCAACTGTCTTTCAAACATCTGCAAACCGCTCAAATCAAGTGTTTGAATCTGTTTAAACGACACATGGTCAAAATGAACGTCATAAGCGCCCGACAAACGGGAAAGCTGCACCGCATCCTCCGGCTGAAGCTCTCCTTTCACGTTCACATCACGACAAATCAAATGGGACATATCTGCATCCCGCCACACATCTCCGCCGCACGAAACCTGTCCGATATGGGCCGTCTCGTCCAAATCCGTCACGTCAACCCATTTCTCTTCAGGCCTGTTTTGTCCCGATTCCGACAAATCAAAACAGATTCGGCCGCGTTTGTCATATCGGGAGGGATCCTCTACTTTTATTGCAAACCCCATTGCCGACATAAGCCCGGCATCGACCCTGGTTTTGACATCCTCGGCACTCTGCCCGCCCGTCAGAGCAAAAACCTGCCGGCGCAGCATACGGTAATCTCCCTCATAACCTTCCGATGCTTTCAAAAATCCGATTTTTTTGAATTTCATTAATTTTTCAAAATCCGCATCCGTCAAACGGCGGGCTGCCGACATTGTCTTTACGGTCAAAAAAGGCAGCTTGTCTTCAGGAAAAAGCTTGCTGTCCAGTTGAAGCGAAGCAAGTTCAATATCTTCCTTCAGCATATAAACGTCATGCAGCTTGCCGTGAATGTCGCTGATAATCCCCATTGTCTGCAACAGCTTGACACCGACCCTGTCTTCCGCTTTCCTGTAATTAAGGATTCCCAATACGGAAAAAATCTGCTGCCGCAGAAACAAGGCATCTCCGTCATAATCATAACCGTTTTCCAGAAATCTGATTTTCTTAAACTTCCGCAAAATTTCAAAATCTTCGTTTTTAAACGGACGCGAAACCGACAGGGATTTAACCGTCAATAACGGAAACTTTTCCGGCGGCAAAAGCTTGTCATCCAGCGAAAAAGAAGACAGCTCAATCTCCTCATGCAAAGAAGACACGTCATACAGCTTGCCGGAAACATCGGCGATATAACCCAGATTTCGCGCATCGGCAAGCTTGTCTGACATGACCAAACCGGCCATATCATTGCCGAGAATAAACATAACCGCCTCCCGCGCCGTCTCACGATAAGCCGCGTCAATCTCTTTGTCTTTATAGCCTTTAATCTGCTTAATCTTGCCGTCACGGTATTCTATCGTGGCATGCGGCAGCCATTCGCCGTCCGCACAATTATCCCGCAGGGAGTAAATAAAGGTCTTTCCGCTCAAAACGTCTTTGTCATACCCGCCCTTGCCGACGCAATGGTTCATTTTGTCGCTTTCATAATCCAGGGCTTTCTGCGTATGCAGCCGGACCAGCTGCAATTTTCTGTCCGGCCAGGTCTGAATAACTTCTGTTCCTTGCCTGCTAGCCTTCACCGGTCCTTCTTCCAGAAAATCGTTGTCATTCAGCTTTTCAAAAAAATCATTGGCATATTCCAGCAGCCCCCGCCAGTCCCGCACACCGTTCAGCATGGTTTTGAAATGCCCGGGCGTTTTCACTTTCTCCGGGTAATGAACCAAATAAGCCGCCACAAAATCGCGGATATGTCCCGCCTCTTGCAAAATGTCCGACCGCCGCAGTTCATCTGTGTTCACCACCAGGTTTCCTTTGGCATCTGTGGGAAAATGCAGCGGATTATTCTCCAGCAATTCTCTTGCCATATATTTCTGCAACAGGAATCCGCTGCACACACAAACTTTGGCTTCTTCACTCAGAACATTGAAATGATCGCTGTTCTGCAGCTCTTTCAGACACTTGACCTGTTCCTGTTTTTGGCGGCGAAGTTCCGCCATCGCCAAACCGGCAGCTTTTTTGTCTTCGGCTTGTCTGATTTTCTCCGCCTGCCGTTTAATCGCCGCATTCAAATGATAAACCTCTTTCTGCAAAAGGGCTTTCTGCTTTTTTAACGCACTGCCGGAAGCCATCAGAGCACGATAATAATTTCCCAGCTCATCCATATTTTCCCGGGAATAGACCTCACGCAGCACATTGACATAATCTCTGAAATTGGCAATCTTCATTTTTAAACTATCCTTTTCCCGCGGATAGTAACAAAACGGGCTGCCTTCGTCAATTAAAATATTTGACAAAATTTAAAGAAAACAAGTGAGTTTTCACAAAAAAAGCCCTCCGTCAGGAAGGGCTTGCCGCTGACTTGCGCAGCCTGAGCTTTTTGGCATGGCGCAGGCCCAGCTCATAAATAAGCAAAATAATGCCGGAAAACACCAACGGCAACAGATAATAAATAATCCGGTAAGCAATCAACGCCCCGAACAGCATCGCCTGATTGTGCTCGCCGGGAATAATAAACATAAACAACCCCTCAAACACGCCCAAACCGCCCGGAACCTGGCTGAATACCCCCAAAACCTGGGCAATCAGAAAGACCCCGATGAAAACGTCAAACGGAATGTTCACAAACGGAATCAATGAAAAATACAATACCAGAGAAGCCATTAAAATGTCTGCGCCGCCGATAAACACCTGCGCCAAAGCCATTTTAAAGCTCGGAATGTCAAATTCAATGTCTTTAATTACGATCGGTTTTTTATAAAACAGCGAGGCCCAGAAGTAAACGCCCAGCCCGGCAGCCGAACACAATGCGGTAACGGTTGTCGTCATTTTGGAAACCGATCCTTCGCCGAAAGCATGATCCGGCGTTAAAACATACCCCATAATCACCAAAAAGAAACAGGCCACCAGATAAGTAAAACCGGAAAAAGTCACCATTTTGACAATATCTTCGCCATGAAAACGCCAGCGGGTATAAAGACGATAACGGATAGCGCCGCCGGAAACAATGGCATGCCCCGCATTATTGCTGACCGAAAAACCGATAAAGCCGACAAATATCCATTTCCAGGCAGCCAGCTTGCGCCCGATGTATTTCAGCGCCAAAAAATCATAAGAAGACAGAGCCACATAACCGATAAAAGACGCCGCACAGGCATAAAGCAAATTCTGCCGTGGAATGCTCATCAGCGCATCCTGAATATCCTGCAAATGATATTTCGACAACTGCCGATACAGCATGTAAGCGGCCAGGGCAAAGAAAAACAACCCTGACCAGGAAATAATCTTTTTTATCAAACGTTTGGCTCTAAACGACATTATTTATCAATTCCTGCTAAATTTTCCACTATAATATAAGCACTGTTTTAACCGTTATAAACTGCTTTGCCCGATTAATCAAATCAAATAAACAGTTATTCTGAAAAATCGGAACGAAACACAAAACGGATAAGAAACGAAAAAAACGTCGTTTTCCCAAAGTGAGGGAATTAGTTCTCTCAGACAACTAATCCCCTCTGAATGCTAAATTAGCATAAATAAATTTAATTAAAACTAAAAGCTTTAACAAGATTGCAAATTAAATCTATAATTATCAAAAAGCGGCTCTAACCGGACTTTTCAGCCCGATTTAACTTGTGAATAACTACAAATGCAATCATACGGTGCAGATAACGGCAAAAACTAATTTTTGCCTTTTCCTTCTTCCTTCATCTCTGCCCAGCGTTTCAGATTAGCCTGTACGACGTTATCTTCCGGTGCCAGCTGACGAGCCGTTTGCAAATACGATTCCGCATTTTGCCAGTCCCCTTCGCTCAAATAACTGACAGCCATTGTATTCAGGCTTTCAACATGATCGGGATAATAACGCAGAACAGTCTCCGCCACCCGGCGCATTACATCCGTCTTATTGTCTTCCCACAGAATTTTCTGATAATTCTGCACGACCCCGAGCATAAAAAGCCTGTCACGGTCTTCCTCTTTCAGCCATTTCCAACGATTGTCATTAGCGGCCGAATAATCCAGAATCTTAACCAGCTCATTGCCCATACAGTCATAATCGGCAATCATCTGACACATATAAACTTTGCCGAAACGCAAATCCAAATGGTCAGGATAAGCTTCAATTCCCAGATTAATATAATCAAAGGCCTGCTGCGGCTCATTTTCTTCAAGAGCGCGATTCACCTTCTCCGCATAAAAAGCCGCATCCGGTTCCGCATAAGACAAAACCCGGTACGCTCCCCAAATTCCCAAAGCCGCCAACATCACGGCCAGCAAAGCCAACAGTTTTTTCATTGCTGAATCCTTTTCGCTCAATTAATCTGCCTCATCTTAAACGCAAAAAAGTTAATAAAGGCTCAATCGCCGAAATCAAAAAACAGTCCTCCGTCCTGACGATCGTAATACACGTTTTTATAGTGACGACTGAGGAACTTAGAAACTTCGGTTTGTAAACTTCGCTCACACTCATTTGCTTGCCGACAAACTCTCACCGCTCACAACGAAAACACCGGAACAACGGTGTTTCTATCGGTTCACGCCCGCTTGGCTTCAAGTTCCCAGATTAACACCATAAAAAAAGCCTCCGCGATGGGAGGCTTTTTTTATGGTGCCGACTGAGGGACTTGAACCCCCGACCCACTGATTACAAATCAGTAGCTCTACCAGCTGAGCTAAGTCGGCAACGTTTCGAAATATCTTATAACTTTGGCCGGCCTTCTTGTCAATAAAAATATTAAGCCCCGGATTTTATTCGGCGGGAACCGTTTCCGCTTCGGATCGGAGATCGGCATCTTCCGACCGGAAATGTTTCTTCCGGCAGGAAAGACAATGCCTAAACCAGCGAACCATTTTCAGATAACCGAAAGAAACCACCGCCGCAGCCCCAACCCAGGCAATCGGACTGGCAAAATAGATTCCTTCATATCCCATCCGTGAGGCCAGATAAACCGCGGCAAAAGAACGCATAACCAATTCAACGATACTGGCCGCCATCGGAATAACCGATTGCCCCATTCCCTGCAACGTATTGCGGAAAATAAAAATCTGCCCCAAAAAGACATAGAACAAAGTCGAAATGTCCAAATACCCTTTGGCGATATCAATAATCTCCGGTTTTTCGCCTTTAATAAAGACCCCGATCATATCTTCGCCGACAAAGCGCACCAGTAAAGCAACGGAAATACTGAACAAAACCGAAACCAAAGAACTGCGCACCACTCCGCGGCGGATTCTGCCGATTTTTCCGGCTCCGAAGTTTTGCGCCGTATAAGTCGCCAAGGCAAACCCCAAAGCAACCAGCGGCGACGTTGCCAGCTGTTCGATTCTCAAAGCCGAGGTAAAAGCGGCAATAGTATCGGAACCAAACGAGTTGCAAACCGTCTGAATAATAATCAGTCCCAGTGCAATGACCGAAAACTGCAAAGCCATCGGCACAGCAACATACAAATGCTCGCGCATAAAGGCCGGATTATAAACCCAGTCCGTACGCCGCAAACGCAGTATCGGAAACTTCCGGCCGATATAAATCACGCATAAAACGACCGAAATAGTCATCGCCGTCAGCGTTCCCAAAGCCGAACCGACGACGCCGAGCCCCGTAAAATAAACCAAAACCAGATTCAGCAGCGCATTGAGCACCGTTGAAAAAATCAGAAAATAAAGCGGTGTCTTGCTGTCACCCAAAGCCCGGATAAATCCGGACAGGAGGTTATAGCTGACAACCAGAACCAGCCCCGAACACAAAACAAACAAGAAACGGTAAGCATTGTCCCAAATATTCTCAGGCACATTCATCAAATGCAGGATTTGCGGCAAATAAAACAACGTCAGCCCGGTCATCGCCAGACTCAATATCGTACTGGCAATCAGGCTGTGCACCACCGAAGCACGCACGCCCGACACGTCTTTGGCTCCGAAACGCTGCGCCGTAATCACCGTCAAACCGCCGGTAAAACCGAAAGCTATCATCAGCAGCACCATAAAAATCGGCGCCGACACGCCGACTGCCGCCAATGCCTCTACACCGAGCAGACGTCCGACAATCAGAATATCCGAAATATTATACAGTTGCTGAAAAATATTTCCGATTAAAACCGGAACCGCAAAAGTCATTATCAGCTTAATCGGCGAACCGGCCGTCATATCCTTAATCATCTTTACTCACCTCTCGGCCGCACAATCTAGTCCTCACAACTGAAATTGTAAAGCCTTTCTTTTTCTGATTTTTCACTTGGGAACACAGGTATAATATAGTATGCCGCAGCAAAGATAAAAACAGCGTTAACAAAAAAATCTGCCGCCGCATATTTTCTCGGAAATTTGAATATAAAAAAACACCCTGTTAAGGGTGCTTTTTTATGGCTGCCTCGCCTGGATTCGAACCAAGATACCAACATCCAGAGTGTCGTGTCCTACCGTTAGACGACGAGGCATCAAACTGATGCTGATATTTAAGCCATTTTTTTATGAATGTCAAAAGATTTTTTTATTTTTTTTGCATTTTATTGCAAACCTTTTTTAATCATTTGAAAATCATTGGCAATATTCATATTAACCTTAGCCAGTGCATCTTTCATCGCCCGAATGCTGCTCATGACATGAGCTTCTTCCTCATTATAGCCGTAATACATGGCTACCACTTCCTCACCATGCCCGACCACTGTTGTTTTCCAGACCAAATCGCCGCTGCGGTCATAAATCGAAACTTCCGTCTCCAAATCCGTATTTGCATACAGATACGGCATTCCCAGCAAATTCAGCGTATGCAGACTCAAAATCGAGGGAACGGCATAATAAAGCCCTGAATTGTAAACACTGCTGTTGGTCACCCGCAGCTTAATTGTTCCCTTGCGTTCGCCGTAAGCCTGCGACACATTGGCCGCATTGCGGTCAAACAAAGTTATCATGTCGCGCATCCGCCGGTCGCGCTTGCGCACGATATTAACGCTGTCAATGCTTCCGCCCCAGCCGCTGGCATCCGTATAGCCCGAACGGGAAGAACTCCCCGAATACTGAACGTCAAAACTGTCGCGGACACTTTCCCTGTCCACTTCCGTATTCAGCGGCGGCAGCAGATTCGCATTCGGCATCTGAACATTTAAATCGTTAAACGTCACCGATTTGCACGCCGACAACATGATGAGAACAGTCAAACTCAACCAAAACTTTTTCATTGTCTTCTTCCTGATACATATTGGAACAAACAAGGGCTTTTCTCCGGAAAAGCCCTTAAATTCGTTATTTCTTGTCTTCTGCCGGAACAATCTTGATATGCAGTTCTTCCAGCTGTTTTTCTGTCACGAAGTTCGGCGCCTGCATCATCAGATCCTGTGCTTTGCCGTTCAACGGAAACAGAATAACATCGCGGATAATCGGTTCATCCAGCAGCAGCATAACCGTCCGGTCAATTCCGGGAGCGCAGCCGGCGTGCGGCGGAGCCCCGTATTTGAAAGCATTAATCATGCCGCCGAATTTGCTGTCCACAAATTCTTTGTTATAACCGGCAATTTCAAACGCCTTATACATAATCTCCGGCTCATGGTTGCGAACGCCGCCGGAAGCCAGTTCCACACCGTTGCAAACCAGGTCATACTGATAAGCCAGAATATCCAGCGGTTTCTTGTTGCACAGGGCGTCCATACCTCCCTGAGGCATTGAGAACGGATTATGCGAAAATTCAACTGCGCCGGTTTCTTCATTTTCCTCATAAAACGGAAAATCAACCACCCAGCAGATGCGGAAAACGTTTTTCTCGTTCAAATCCAAATCTTCGCCCAGTTTTAAGCGGGTTTTGCCGGCAAACTTGTCCAGTTTCAAACCGCTGCCGACCATAAACAGCACGGCATCGCCGTCTTTAGCCCCCAGCGTTTGTTTGATTTCTGCCAATTTCTCGGCGCTCAGCAGCTTGGCAATTCCCTTGGCTCCGCCTTCGGCAAAAGCAATATAAGCCATGCCGCCCATATCGTTTTCTTTGGCAAAAGCATCCAGCTTATCAAAGAAAGAACGCGGCTTGTCTGCAATTCCCGGCACAACGATGGCCCGTACACTTGCGCCTTCGGCAACTTTGCCGTCATATACGCCGAAACCGGAATTGCCGAACAGCGCGGTTGCTTCCTGAATAATCAGCGGATTGCGTAAATCAGGTTTATCCGAACCGTATTTCAGCATTGCCTCCCGGAAAGGAATACGCATAAACGGAGCCTGATCAACTTTCTTTCCGGCGCCGAATTCGTTAAAAACACCGCCCATGGCATGCTCAATGACTTTAAAAACATCTTCCTGCGTGGCAAAAGACATTTCCATATCCAGCTGATAGAACTCTCCAGGAGAACGATCGGCACGCGGATCTTCATCGCGGAAACACGGCGCAATCTGGAAATACTTGTCAAAACCGGCGACCATCAGCAGTTGTTTGAACTGCTGCGGAGCCTGCGGCAACGCGTAAAATTTGCCCGGATTAATACGGGACGGCACCAGAAAATCGCGCGCACCCTCCGGCGAAGAGGCAGTCAAAATCGGCGTCTGATACTCGGTAAAGCCCTGTTCAACCATCAAACGGCGCATCGCGGCAATAACTTTTGAACGCAGCATAATATTCTGATGAATGCGCTCTTTGCGCAAATCAAGAAAACGATATTTCAAACGCAGTTCTTCCGGCGCGTCGTCTTCCATCGCCACCTGAAAAGGCAGCATTTCCGCCCGGGAATAAACTTCCACGGCTTCAACCTTGATTTCAATGTCGCCGGTCGGCATATTTTTGTTGACGCTTTCGCGATGCAGAACTTTGCCGGTTACACCGATAACGCTTTCCACGCGAATATCGTTGAGTTTATCGAACAAATCGGAAGAACTGTCCACAACGCACTGTGTAATGCCGTAGTGATCTCGCAAATCCACGAAGCAGAGATTGCCCAAATTCCGTTTACGGTGAATCCAACCCGCCAAAGTCACGGTCTTATTCACATCCGCTTCCCGCAGTTCCCCGCAGGTATGTGTTCGATATTGATTCATAAAAACCTCATACGTTTAATTAAAAAACTCTCTATTTGTAGAACCAAATTCCCGGCTTGGCAAGTCCTTAAACGCGCTATCACCCGGAAAAGCGCATAAAAGAGCAGGCTTTTAACCGCAAACGCCGCCAAACCGATTTATTTTCCTCCCTTGCCAGACATAAAAAAAGAGTCGGTGTTCACACACCAACTCTTTAAATTTCTTTTTTCTGGCTTAAAAGAAACTACATTTCGCGGATCTCGGCATCCCAGAGAACAAGCTCGGCACCCAATGCTGCTGCGACTTTAGCGAGCTGCGGCTGCCACTGTTCCACGGTCAAACGGCGGTTTTTGGAGCAGAAAACTTCCACCCACGGCGTCTCGTCTTTGGCAAGAATGTCCGAAACCTTGAGTTTAAGGAAAATCTTGCTCTCTGCCCGAACTTCGTCCAGCACTTTTTTCACCGTTTGAACCACTTCGTCGTAGGGTTTGTTCTCAACGCGAATGGTTCCGACAACGGCAGAACACAATTCGTCACCGTGACCGTAAGCATGAAGCTTATAATAGGTAATCGGTGAAACGCGGTGTGCCAAAGCGCGGCAAATGCCCTGCGTCGTGTTCGAATGGTTGCGGACACGGATACGCATAAACTCTTCTTCGCTGTAAGGCGAAAGATAAACAGATTTACGCACGTTGTTTGACTGGCTCTCGAGAGCTGCTTTCAAAGATTCATTCTTCGGTGCGAAGATAAATCTCTTAACTTTACTTGTTTCCATAAAGCTTGAACTTTTTGAAAATTTAACAATAATTTTTGGTTGTCACAAAAACCTGAAGTTAACCACGCAACAGGCCTGTATCTGATGTAATATATCTCAAATAATAGAAAGTATGAGTTTTCATATATCCCAATTTAGACAAAAGTGCAAGTCTTTTTTTTAAAATTTTGCGAAACAGATTTTTCTGTTGCACCGCCATTAAAACAATATTAAATAACAGAAACTATAATTATTTCGCAGTACAAAAAACTTTAGAAAGGAAGACGGTTGGGCTTATCTATGAAAGTAATTGATTCGACGGCGGCATTGACAGAATTTTGCCACAGTTTACAAAACCGGGAATTTATCACCATTGATTTGGAGTTCCTGCGCGAAAAAACATATTATGCAAAACTCTGCCTGATTCAGGTCGGAGCTGCGGATGACGCTGCCGTTATCGATCCGCTGGCCGAGGGATTGGACCTTTCCCCCTTTGTCGAATTGCTGAAAAACCCCGGCATCACCAAAGTTTTCCATTCCGGGCGCCAGGACATCGAAATTCTTTACATGCTGACCGGCTTTATTCCCGAACCGCTTTTTGACACTCAGATTGCCGCCATGGTCTGCGGCTACGGCGATTCCGTCAGTTATGAAACGCTGGTCAAAAAAATCTGTGACGTTGAGCTCGACAAATCATCCCGTCTGTCCAACTGGTCTATCCGACCGCTCGATAAAAGCCAGCTCTGCTATGCTCTGAGCGATGTCACCCACCTGGTAAACGTTTATCAGGCTCTGCGCGAACAATTAAAACAGAACGGACGCATCCACTGGCTGGATGAAGAAGCGGAAATCCTGAAAAATCCGGAAACCTATACCGTTAACCCTCAGGACGCCTGGCAAAAAATCAAACACCGCTCCCATAATCCCAAAATGCTGACCGTTCTGAAAGAACTGGCGGCCTGGCGCGAAAGCCGGGCCCAACGCAAAGATACCCCGCGGCAAAACGTCATTAAAGACGACCTTCTGCTCAACATTGCCGCACTCTGCCCGACCTCAATAGAAGAGCTGGAACAAATACGCAACATGCGCAAAGAAGTCGCAACCGGAAAACTCGGAAACGAAATAATCGAAGTCCTCAATGCCGCCCGTCAGATTCCGGCATCGCAATATGTCAAACTGCCGAAAGAAAGGCCCCTGCCCCAAGGCGCAGCCGGCCTTCATGAACTGTTGAAACTTTTGTTGAAACTCACCAGCCAGGAAAGCGGCGTCGTTGCCAAACTCATTGCTTCTGATGACGATTTGAAACGTTTTGCCACGTTTAAAGACCGCAACAATCCGATTTTAAAGGGCTGGCGCAAAGAATTGTTCGGCAACCGGGCGATTGAACTGCGCAACGGCAAACTCAGCATCCGCTACGACAACATTAAACATTGTGTCAGCATTACGCCCGTTGCGGACGTTTCCGCCTAGCACTCGCCGTTTTGATACGGCTTATTATAAAGCCTGTCCAGCAGATTAATCAGCTTAAGCGCCGTTTCACTGCGGATTGAATAGAAAATTGTCTGTGCCGAACGGCGGGTTTTAACAATTCCGTTGTTCCGCAAAACCGCCAGATGCTGCGATAATGCCGACTGGCTGAGATCAACCATTTTTTCCAGCTCACCCACGTTCAATTCTTTGCCCGACAGATGATAAAGAATTTCCAACCGTTTCTGGTTGCCCAAAGCCTTTAACATTGCCGCTCCTTGCGTAATAGCCAGATTTTTCATTTTCTTCCTCCTTTAACTCCTTCTAATTTAGCATAAAATTCAATAGATTGGGAGTTATAGAACAACTAAGAGCTATATAGACTTTAGCCTTTAGTCACATCGGCTATATTGCTGTTGCCTTTCCCCGGCGAATATAATAAAATTGCCGTAAACCAAAGAGGAGGACAAATGAAAGACGAAGATTTACAAGGGCTGAGCTTTGAAGACGCCCTGCTTAAACTTGAAAACATTGTCCGCGAACTTGAAAGCGGACGGATTAAGCTTGATGACGCCGTCACGGCTTATGAACAGGCCGTTAAACTCAAACAGTTCTGCGAACAGAAACTTCAGGCGGCCCAGCTGAAGATCGAAAAAATTGAAATCGCGCCGGACGGAGAAATCAAAACGGCTCCGCTGGCAGCTATGGACGAACAGTAATGAATGATATCAAAACGGTTATTGCCGAATATTCCGAACGGTTTAACCGCCGTCTGCCGGATTTCTTTTCTTTGCCTGACGGCCCTGAAAAACGCGTCGTCGAAGCGATGAAATATGCCGTTACCAACGGCGGCAAACGACTGCGCCCCTATTTGGTTTATGAAACGGCCCGCCTCTTCGGTGTTGATTTTTCCTCTTCCCTGCGTACGGCGGTCGCATTGGAAATGCTGCACTCCTATTCTCTCGTGCACGATGACCTGCCGGCCATGGACAACGACGACCTCCGCCGCGGCAAACCGACCTGTCACAAACAGTTTGACGAGGCTACCGCCATTTTGGCCGGCGACGGATTACTGACTTATGCCTTTGAAATTTTAAGCGCGCCGCAAACTGCCGCCGATGCCGAAACCCGTTGCGAACTCATCAGCCTGCTGGCCAACGGCGCGGGAGCCTTTGACGGTATGATTGCCGGTCAGATGCTTGATCTCTATGCGGAAAAGCTTCCCGCCTCAACCGATGCCGAAGCCCTGATTAAGCATATTGAAGAGATGAAAACCGGCCGTTTAATCCGCTATGCCTGCGAAGCCGGAGCCATCCTCGGCAAAGCCTCTCCGCAGCAGCGCCAAGCTTTGATTGACTATTCCCGCAAAATCGGCATCGCTTTCCAAATTGCCGATGACATTCTTGACGTTGAGGGCGAGCAGGAATTGGTCGGCAAAACCCTGAACAAAGACGCGGCTCAGGGGAAAGTCACTTTCGTCACACTGTACGGCCTTGACAATGCCAAACAGATATCCCGGCAACTTATCGACGAAGCCCGGCAGATCATCGCCATTTTCGGAGACAAAGCCGAAAATCTCAGCGCTCTGGCACAATACATCATTGACCGCAAATATTAATCATTCGCTCAGACATAAAAAAAGGGAGTTTTAAACTCCCTTTTTTTTAATTTCCGTTCAGAACTATTTGTTCAGCGCATCCTGAATAACGGAACCGTCCAGAGTCTGAACCATTTTACCGTTAACTACCAGAGCCGGAACACCGTTGATCTGAATCTTGTTAGCCAGTTCGCTGACTGCGGCCAGTTCATCGGAAACCGCCTGAGAATTCAGGTCAGCTTTGTATTTTTCCATATCCAAACCTTGTTTGCCGGCAATTTCATCAATCGCGGCTTCGGTCAGCTGACCGCCGAATTCAAACATGGCATTGTGCATTTCGATAAATTTGCCCTGTTTGTTGGCAGCCAAAGCGGCACGAGCAGCATATTCGGAAATCGGAGAAACGAAAGTCAACGGTTTGAACGCAAATTTAACATCGCCGTTGTTCGCCATAACGGCTTTGAGTTCCGGGAACAGTCTGTGGCAGTAGCCGCAGGAATAGTCATAAAATTCAACAACGACCTTTTCCGCATCGGCCGCGCCGACAAACGGGGTATTGGCATCATTGTTGACGTCTTCAATATTGGCGTCAATCAATTTCTGAGCGCCGGCCAAAGCCTGTTCACGCATATTTTCTTCATATTTCTGCATTGCATTGACAATCATTTCCGGATTATCCAGCAAAGCCTGTTCAACGCTGACGGACTGTTTGTTGTTGCAGCACATGATGCACATAACCAGAGCTGCAATGGCAACAACCAGAGCCAGAATGGAAACATAAATTGAATTCAATTTGTTCATAGTTGTATCCTTAAGTTTCGAATTATAATTAAAACATCATATAATCTAGCCAATCTCCCATATATTTACAAGAGAAATATAATTATATTTGCTAAATAAATATCTCTTCCGCTAAAACTTTTTTCATAATTAGCGGTTATAATTTATGGCAAACTGTTCAGGATAAGGAAAAGAAGAATGTTTCACGTCAAGCTGTCGCTGTTTTCGCAAACCAAATCGCTGGAAAGCAAAATAGACCTCTTCCACGATAAAATCATTGACGCCGCCATGACTTTCAAAAAAGCCATCCGCATTTATCTGGCCGAACAGCGCAGCGACGAATATAAAAAGCTCAACAAACAAATCAAACAGATAGAACACGACGCCGACATCACCCGCCGTGACATTGAAAGCCGGCTTTACGAACAGAACCTGATTCCCGACCTTCGCGCCGATGTGCTGAATCTGGTTGAAAATCTCGATAAGGTTATCAATAAATTTGACGAAGTCTGCTACCGCTTTTATATTGAGCGCCCTGATTTTCCTGCCGAATACCACATCCGCATGCTTGAACTTTGCGACCAGGTAACCGACTGCTGCGAAAACCTGGCAATCGCTTCACGGGCTTTCTTTCGAGACATCAGCACCGTCCGCGACTATTCGCAGAAAGTCTATTTTATGGAACATGAAACCGATTTAACCTCCGGTCATATGAAAGAAGCGATTTTTGACTCGGAACTGCCGCTGGCCAACAAACTCCAGCTCAGCAACCTGATTACAGAAGTTGCCGACATCGCCGACATTGCCGAAGACTGCATCGACGAATTGCTGATTTTCACTATCAAGCGTGATATCTAGCGGAGAAACGGAATGGACTATTCCTTTTTTATTTTTTTAAGCAGCGGCCTGTTTCTGGGGTGGTCATTGGGTGCCAACGACGCCGCCAACATTTTCGGCACTGCCGTCGGCACCAAAATGGTTCGTTTCCATACCGCGGCCGTCATTGCCTCCGTATTCGTCATGCTGGGCGCCGTTTTTTCCGGCGGCGGCGCCAGCACCACTCTGGTTGAACTGGGTGCCGTCAATGCCATTGCCGGTTCGTTTATGTGCGCCTGCGCCGCAGCCCTCACCGTTTACTGGATGGTCAACAGCGGCATTCCCGTTTCCACCTCTCAGTCCATCGTCGGCGCGATCATCGGCTGGAACTTTTACAGCGGAAAAGAAACCGACTACGGCATTCTTTCCCAGATTGTCAGCACTTGGATTCTCTGCCCGCTGCTGGCCGGCATTATCGCCATTTTGCTTTACTGGCTGATTCGTTTTTGGCTCAAACATTCGCGCATTCACCTGCTGCGCCAGGACAGCTACACTCGCATTGCCCTTATCATAACAGGTGCTTTCGGCGCCTATGCCTTAGGCTCAAACAACATCGGCAATGTCATGGGCGTTTTTGTTGACGCCAATCCGCTGCAAAGCGTCTCCCTCAAATATTTGCACCTCAGCGGCACTCAGCTTTTGTTTCTGATCGGCAGCCTTGCCGTCAGCGTCGGCATTTTCACCCGTTCCCACAAGATCATGCGCACAATCGGCAAAAAAATTATGGTAATGACCCCTGTTGCCGCTTGGATTGTTGTTATTTCCCAGTCGATTATCCTTTTCATCTTCGCCTCACAGGGGCTGGAACAGTTTCTGCTTTCCCGCGGTCTGCCCGCTTTGCCGCTGGTTCCGGTTTCCAGTTCGCAGGCGGTTATCGGCGCCGTTATGGGAATAGGCCTTGCCAAAGGCGGCCACAACATGAGCTGGGGTCTGCTGGCGCGCATTGCGCTCGGCTGGTTCACCACGCCGGTCATCTCCGCCGTCATTTGCTTTATATCTCTCTTCTTTTTGGAAAATGTTTTCAATCAGGTCGTTTACCTGCCCTGACCGAAGACCAAATCTTTTCACAAAAAGCGGGAGGACGCCCTTTCCGTCCTCCCGCTGAATCAAGCAACAAAATCACACCCCGAATTTGAGGCTGTTCCAGCCCTTGTTTTTCTTTTCCTGAACCGGCTGCGCCTTGGGCTGTTCCCATTTGCGTATCGGCCCGCTTTGCTCTTTGACGATTTCCTGCTGCTCTTTCGTCTGCGGAACCCCGACCGGAAGCAGTTGGTTAAGCAGCGCCGGAGAAACAAACGGCACCGTCAAATCTTTAAAAGCGTCAACCATGGCATCCACCAGCTCGGCCCCCGGGCGGAAATTAAAGGTTCTCACTTTGCCGCCGTAAAAAATGGAATAAGAATAGCACGGAGCCGAAATCAGCATATCCGTAAAATCCACCCCTCTGACCCAGCGAATCATAATCTTCGGCTTAATAATGCATTTTTCTGAATTAACAAAATCAATGTTGTCCGCCGTTGAAAAAAACTGCTCTTTAATCGTTTCCTGCAACTGGGGAGCCACCACGCCGCAAAAACCGGTGACGACCATGCCGTTAATCGTATAGCCGCTGTAATTGTTCGGACGGCTGGTTATCTGATAACAAAACACCTGCTCCGCCCCGGTAATGTTGGCCAGTGCCGCCTGACCGATTGAATCGCTGATTCCCTGCAGAATCTGCAGCCTTTTTCCGTCTTTGCGACGCCAGGCGTCTTTGTCCTGCTGAAACGACTGCACACCCTCCGGCTCATCGCCGAAATAAGTGGCCTGGGCTTTGGCATCATATGCCCCGTATCCCAAAGACATTAAAGCTGCGGTCAATAAGGCTGTCATCTTCATCATCTTAATCTCCTTGCTGATAAAATCAGTATAACGAAAATATTTAAACATTACCTTAAAAATATAAACCGGCTGTTCATAAGAAAACACCCCGCTGCAGCGGGGTGTTTTTTCTTGCCGGTCCTACCACGGGTCGGTATAACCCAGCGTCGGATCATTCAGACGCTTATTATAATTGGTATTGCCTTTACTGTAAACCGCCCGCCAGTTATTCAGCTGGTCATAGTCTTTATCAACCAAAGTCTCATTCCAAACCGATTCTTTGCGGTTAAAGTAGCAATAAACCGTTGCATAGCCCTCCAGCGTCTGGTTATAAACCGGAAACAGATTCCAAATAACCGTTTTGTTTGCACCGCCGCTGGTATCGACCGTCAGTCCCAGTAAATCAATATATTTCTTATAATAAGTATAAGGATAAATAAAGCCCATTGCCGTACTCCAGCCACGGAAAGTCGAACTGTTCGAACCGGTCAAATAAGGAATAACCATTGAACGCAGCCAGGTGTTCTTCTGGAAATACAGAGGAGTCGGCGCCGTCGTTACATAAGAAGACTTATTATAGTAATGCGTCCCGGTATCACCCTCCACATATTCGTTCGGATCACGAACGTTATAGTCAATAATCAAGTCCGGTTTCTTTGTCGTAATCGGCCCCGGAATACCCGCCTGAGCCATCGAAAACGTTGCCGGCGTTAACGTAATAACTTTCATATATCCCGGCGGACATTGCGGTGCCGGCACAAAACCGGCCCACGGACTGACCTCGCAGGAGTGAGTTGTCCCGCAGTCGGAAAAAGCCGTCAGAGGATTAAACCCGCCGGTATGATAGCCGTTGGCATCCCGCTTGGCCCAGGAATCACCGACTGCATCTGCTTTATAGGTATTATCGACAATATAAATCCCCTTATTGATAAAGTCAGGCAGAATGTCGCTCAACCGAGCCCCGCCGCGGGTCGTCAGTTTAATATCATGCATCACCGAAGTGTAAGCCGGATTAACCTGATAATAGTCATAGGCTCCGGCAGCCCCCTGCTGAACAAAAGAAACTCCCAAATCTGTCGGTTTGCTCAGAGCCGATGTATCCAACCCTTTATTATCAACAAAACGGTCGGCTTTGACATACCCCTGATGTTCAGACAAATCTCTGGCCGTCGTACCGGTGTTTGTTGCCAGCTCCATAACTCCCTTGCGGACATAAACCGGCCCTTTATTTGCTTCTGTATCAGCCTTCAATGCTGCCGTCGTATCAACCGTTAAAACCTTGGTTCCGTCTTTTAACTGGTTTACCCGCAGATAATCATTGCTGACATTAACGGTCGAAACATCTTCCGTCTGGTTATTCGGCGTAACCTGAAACAGTTTCGTTGCATCCGTATTGGTTACAGTCAGCTTGCCTTTCATGGTCGCAGCCCCTTTATCCTGTGTCAGCGGGTCAACCACCAAGATATCACCGCCTTTTGGATCTTGAACCTGTAACTTCATATTTTTAGTCAACAGCTGTTTGCCGCCCGGATTGATAAAGGCCTGCGTATCACCACCGGCAGACGTCGCGATACGATAAGAATTAATGATTGATTCAATCTTATTGGTTGATCTCATTAATTTCATCATCTGATCATTCAGCGAAATCGGAGAAGCATCTGGCGTACCGCTGGTAATATTTACTTGTCCGGTCGAACTCATATTTAAATGCCCGGAACCTGCTGTTACCGTAATGCCTCCGGCTGCTGCACTCTTCATTGTCACATTCTGTGAAGAATCCAACAGCAAGCCGCCGGTTCCGCCGCGCAAAACAGATTCTGTCGCATTGGTAAACAAACGGGCATCATTTTTATTGGTACCGCCAATTCGGAAATCCGGCTGTTTAAAGACGGAGCTGGTTTCCGTAACCACTGCATTGGTCGGGGCAGACGGCGTACCGCCGACGGTCAATTGTGTCCGCGCATGCAGTTTATCGGCATCAATCGTACCTTTAACTCTCAAATTACCGCCGACATATTCATTTCCGGTCACATGCAGATTTCCGGTTATTTTGGTATTGGCATTAATATTAACCGGAGCATCGGTAACACCTGTTTCATCTCCCCAGGTGCCGCCGTTATATTTTACCGTCAGTCCGCTGTTGGTTGCCGTAAAGGCATCGCCGAGTTTTAACAAATCCTGCTTGGCGTCAAAATTGCCGGCCACAAATTCCACAGCCGTCGTCTTACCTGCCGTATCCACCGTAAACAAAGCATCCGCGGCCTTAATACCGCCCTTAATCGTTGCTCCGCCTTTTTTAACATACAGAGCATGATCCGCCTCTGACGTTCCGGTTTCAAAATTTCCCGGCCGCCCTGCCTCGATAATCATCTGGTTTACATTGATAATATTTTGTCCCTGCGCCGCATTTGCACCCATCAGCAACGTCGTTTCCATCGTATTTAACTCACGATTGCTGCGCCATTTGCGATACAGCACGTTTTCATTATCCACACCGCCCTGCGCGGCAATTCCCTGTACCGAAGAGGCAATAATCGCTCCGTCTTTCACCTTATTGGCGGCAATTCCCAAATCAGTATTCAGATTATCTACACTCCAAATACCCTGGGTACCCATCGCCGAAGCAACATTATTGGCAACGTTAATATAACCGCCGTTGCTCCCGATCATTGACGCAATACGGGAAGCGCGCAGTTTCGGGAAAGTCCCGCCGTCACTCGGTTCGGTAATCAAAAACGCGGTAACCACTCTCTTCCGGCCGTCACCGCCGTCAACTTTTTTCAAAACCACCTGATAGTTTTTGCTGAAAGTCTTGGAATCTTGTGCATTTTTACTTTTATCCAGAAAACCGTACGGCAGATATTCGCAAAAATGGTTGATGTTAATTGTTTTCTTCTGCGTAGATTGCCCTGATGTTGCAATCATATCACTGTAATTCACTTCGGCCGTATTACAGTTCTGCTGCACCTTTTTACCCTGAATAATATCATCATAGTGGTCGCTGACATAATCGTCCAGCGACTTAATCAGCGCCCGCACCTCGCTCGCCGCGTTAATATCCTGCAGCTCAGTCGTTCGTTCGGCGGACTTTTTATACAAAATCGGCGTCACCATGGAAATGAGGGCCAACATTGCCATAGCCTCAATCATCAAGCTGCCGAGCTCGTTTAATTTTGACTTTAATTGCTTTTGCATTGTTTTTCTCCCCGTTTTCCTAGTGATAAGAGGTCATATAAATCAAACAGTAAGGACAGTTTTTGTTATTGACGCAAACCTTGTTGAACGACTTGTTTCCGACCCCGTCCAAACTGTTGGAAATTATATACTGCGGAATAGAGGTATAAGTCACCTCCCGCCCGCGGATTGCCATGGTTGACTTAACCGTTTCCGTTGCTGCCCAGCGGCTGGCATCTGATTTGTCGGCATAACCGAAGTCGGAGCCGGCCCCCACCACACGTTCCATCGCTTTCAGCAAGTCATTGTCCGGCTTTCCGGTAAAAATATTCCGCCACCGCGACGGCACACAGCCGAAAGTCACCAGATAAGCCACCGTTTTCGGATCATTGCAGCAGCTGGCTCCGGTTGCGTAACACCCGGGCACCGCCTGCGACAGATTGGTGCTTTCCCTGTCCAGACAATAAATCAGCGACGTATATTCGCTGTCACGTTCAAAACCGTACGGCAGATAATACTGCAAGTCATCGATCTTAATTTCGCCGGGATAGTAGGAAATCGTCGTCGTCCCGTTATCCGGCGGCAGATGGTCTTTCATATATTGCCGGGCTGCCCGATGCTGGGTAACGATTTTGGCCACAACCGATTCTGCCTGCGGAACCGTGTACAGGGAGCGCATATCTTCCCTGGTTGACAGGTTAAAGGCATACAACATCGCAATAAATGTCGCCAACAATACCCAAACATACATAACATTGCACCTTATTTGGCCGTTTCGCGTCTCTTTTATATTACCATAAAACACCTGTTTTTGCTATGGTTAAGCCTTTAATCCACTGCAAATTTAACATATCTGTAACATAAAAATCGCCCAACTGCGGCCCGATTACTCCAATTCGCCTAATTCTACTCTTTTATTCGATAATTATTGGTTAAAATCAGAAAAAAACCTCTCACCGGAGGCTTAAAACCTTAAATCCGTTTAATAAGTCGCTTTTTAATGTTTAATAATAAAATTAATAATGTAAAATGGCTGTGAGAATAGTTTAAGAATGGGGAAAACTATGGTCAAACCAGACGAAAGCTTCGACAAAGCCGAAGACGAAGAACTGCAGATTAAACCTTTTAACAAAAAAAAGGTTTTAATTTACGTTGTGCCGGTTATTGTCGTCATCGGCCTGGCAGTCAGTTTTATCACCGTCTTCACTCGCAAGGACCACCTCGGCGGCGAAGGCGATTTCAGTATTGTAACAACTGCCGGTGAAGGCGAAGACGCCGGAAAAATAACCGTTTTTTACACGCTTCCCGAGTTGTTCGTCCGCTTGCGCTCATCTGCCGAAACGTCATCAAACGTCAAAGTAAAAATCAGCATTGAATTATCCTCGGTCGATGATATAAAGACAATCGAAGCCATGCTTCCGCGGATTAACGACACCCTGCTGGCTCACATTGTCGAACTGACGCCGGATGAAATCAGCGGCTCTGACGGATTGTACAATCTCAAGGAAGAGCTGCTTTACCGCATCAATTTGCTGACTGCCCCGGTTAAAGTATCCAACCTGAATTTCAAAACCTTTGATATTCAGAAAAATAATTAAAAGAGGACTGAAAAGTGGCTGAAGAAAACAATCCCGCTCCGGCAAACGCCCCGGAAGAAAAGAATCAAGACTGGACGGACATGATTGAGGTTCGTGACCGCGGCAATGCGGCTTCCGTTTCCGGCGACGGCGATTCCAAAATTCTGAATCAGGAAGAAATTGATACCCTGTTCGGCTATTCTGCCGACAAGGAAGGGGAAGACGACGGCTACACTATGAAAACCGGCGTCCAGGCTATTTTAAATTCTTCCATGGTATCATACGAACGACTGCCGATGCTTGACATCGTTTTCGACCGTCTTATCCGTATGATGGCCACCTCGCTGCGCAACTTCACGCAGGATAACGTCGAAGTCTCGCTCGACAACATTGAATCCATGCGCTTCGGCGAATATATCGATTCGCTCACCCTGCCAACCCTGCTCGGCGTTTTCAAAGCCGAAGAGTGGGACAACTACGGGCTGATGTCTTTTGACTCCTCGCTGGTATATTCGATTGTTGACGTTCTGCTCGGCGGACGGCGCGGCACCGCGGCCATGCGCATTGAAGGGCGCCCTTACACCACCATTGAACTCAATCTGGTCAAAGACATGATCGATCTCATTCTGGCCGACCTCTCCACCGCCTTTGACCCCATCACCTCAGTCACGTTCAGTTACGACCGGCTGGAAACCAATCCCCGCTTTGCCACCATCTCCCGCTTGTCCAACGCGGTCATTGTTGCCCGCCTGCGGATAGACATGGAAGACCGCGGCGGCAAAATCGATCTGATGATTCCCTATGCCACGCTGGAACCCATCCGCGACCTGCTGCTCCAAATGTTTATGGGTGAACGCTACGGCCGTGATGCCATCTGGGAAAACCACCTGATTGAACAGCTGTGGGAAACCGACGTCGAATTGCAGGCCATTCTCAAAGAAAAAATGATTACCCTCGGCGAAATTGCCAAATGGGACAAAGGGTCTTTCCTCCCGCTTGACATGTATCCCCACGACGATGTCACCGTCCTTTGCGGCGACGTGCCGCTGTTCACCGGCTCCATGGGACGCAAAGAGGAAAACGTTGTCATCAAGATTCAAGGCAAGGCAGAAAAAAATGGATAGTTTGGAATTAATCATAAATCTGAGCATTATCATTTTGCTGATCCCCACCATTATTTACGCTTATAAGCTGAATAAGAATCTGAGTCTGCTCCGCCAGAACCAGAAAAGCCTGTCACAGCTGATTTCTTCCCTCAACGAAGCCACCAACAAGGCCGAAAACTCCATTCCGAAACTGAAATCGGTTACCGAACATTCGTCGGAAGACTTGAAAGAGGTTATTGACAGCGCCAAAAATCTCAAAGATGACTTAACCTTCATCAACGAACGGGCCGACAATCTGGCTGACCGTCTGGAAAACGTTATCCACGCCGGCCGGGAAATCAAAACCGGAAATTCTTCTGCCCCGCAAACAGCAAAATCTTCACTGCACGAAGAAGCCGAAGATTCGCGTTCTCTCGCCGAAATGGAATTATTAAAAGCCCTGCGCTCTATTAAATAAGGTTTGCCGCATGTTTAAAACACTGAAACAACATTTTCGCATTTTGCCCATGGTTATTTTTATGGCGACGTTAATGCTGTCCGTCCGTATCAATAACCTTTTCGACATGTTGAAAAACCCCGCAGCCGACAGGTTCAGCATTTCCCAGTCTCTCGCCGCGGCCGAAGAAAAAAACAATAAAGAAACCGCCGATTTGAATAAACTTCTCGAAGCCTCGGATTCCGTCGGTTCCGACACGCCGGCCGGAACGCCCACCCCAAACTCCGGCTTCACCCAGTCAGAAATCATGATTTTGCAGGAACTGGCCGAACGTCGGGAAGCTCTTGACATCCGCAGCCGCGAAATCGACAAGAAAGCCGTCCAGCTCAAAGTTGCCGAGCAGGAAATTGATAAACGGCTGAAACAGTTGCAGGATTATGAACAAAGACTGCGCAAACTGATTAAAGAATACAACGATAAAGAACGGGCTAAAATCAACGCCTTGGTCAAAGTTTATTCAACCATGAAACCTAAAGACGCTGCTCGCATTTTCAACACGCTTGACATTGACGTAACCGTCTCGCTGCTTAAAGAAATGAAACCGTCCACCTCTTCGGCCATCCTCTCGCAAATGAAAGCGGAAAAAGCCAAAGAGATAACCGACAAAATCATAGGCAATAATTTTTAACCCGGATAAAGATCTTGACAATCAAACGGCAACATAGATTTCGTTTTTTTCTGCAGACAACAATCTGCAGCGCCGTTTTTTTGAGCTGTTTCGATACCTTTGCCCAAACTGCGCAATATACCGGTACCGCGGAAGAAACCATCATCACCCTTCCTCTTGCCGATAATGTTGATTATACGATTGAAGGCAAAGACAGGGAACTCTATCTGTCTTTCAGCCGCCCGCTGGCCGACCGGTTGCAGGATATTGCCGCAAAGCTTCCGTCGCTGGTTGCTGCCGCAAACATCGCCAACAATCAAAAGAGCATGCTTCTGACGCTGAAAGAACCGCTATCGGTTCAAAACTTCCGCAACGACGGCAATCTGATTATCAAATTGCGGAAACAAGACGGCGAACTGGCCGACAGGGGAATAGACAGCCGTCTCAACCGTCTGCTGCTCAACTACGGCAATCACCAGGATTTTTCTCGCTTCAGCTTTGAATTTGCTCCCGGCCGTAAACCTGAATATATCGTCAAGGCAGGCCCTGAAACGACAACCGTTTCATTCAAAAAAAGACCGGACCTCAAAACTTCCAAACTGGAAAACTACGGCAAAGCGGCATATGTTCTCCAGCAGATTAACCCTGAAGGCGGATTGGACATCATTTTCCCGGCCAAACTGAAAAAATCGTTCGAACACGAAAACAAAATTGTTTTTGATCTGGAGAACAGCCTCCTTCCGCAACAACAAAACACCGAAATAGTGCCGCCGGTAGCCACGGCTCCGATAAATATTCGCAATCAGAATCTGACCCGGCTCCAAACAGCCATGACTTCGGCGCAGGTTGCGCCGGTCCAGCCCAACCAGGTCGCCAGTTTAAGCTTCTCTTGGAATATGCCGGTCGGCCTCTCCGTTTTCCGCCGCGGCAATTACATCTGGGTTATTTTTGACCACCCGCAAAATCTGGATATTGAGAGCCTGCGGGAAGCGGCCGCTCCCGTAGCCGATGAAGTCTTGCAAATTCCCCATCCCGGAGCAGCCATTCTCCGCATTCTGCCCAAGACCAAGCTCAACGCTTCCGTCCGTAAGGAAGGACTGCTGTGGATTGTTGACCTTTTTACCCGCGATGCGCCGGAAGAAACCAAGGACCTCCCGGTTTATACCCAATACAACGTCAGCAATCAGCCTTACCTGTTTATCCCTTCCACGGCAGCCGGAGAAGTTGTTTCGATTATTGACCCGGAAGTCGGAGACCTGATCGTCACCGGAACCAGCACCGACATCGGCCTGGGAATCAAAGACGAATACCGCTATCCCGACTTAACCCTGCTGCCGACAATTCAGGGTGTGGCTCTTAATGCCGACGCATTGGACATTGCACTCAGCCGGGGAAATACCGGTTACACCATTCAGGCTGTCCGCCGCGGTTTAAACATTTCGCCCGATTTGGACTTTCTCAAACATCAGGAACAGCTCAATCAGATTGACAACCGCATCGCCCGCCTGTCCGCCGACTTCAACAAAGAGCTTCTCGGAAAAACATTTGCCGAAGCGGAAGATCAGCTTCGTCAGGAAATAATCAAAGCGGAAGACGAGCAAAAAAACAACGCCAAACTTGAATTGGCCAAATACTACATTTCTCAAGGTCTGGGCACCAATGCGCTGAATATTCTGAACAAACTGATTGCAGACAAAGCTCCCGAGACCGAAACGGAACGTTTCCACGGATTGCTGGGCGTGGCCAATTTTCTGGCCGGACGCTATGAACAGGCTCTGGAAAACTTCTCATTCGGACGATTGCCGGAAATTAACGAAGCTGTTTTCTGGCGAACGCTGGCTGCTTCGGCACTGGAACCTACCCCGGAAAACAACGCCGTATTAATCAGCTATCTCAATTTGGTACGCAACTACCCGCCGGAAATCCGCAGTGCCATCGCCAAAGTCGGTGCGGTTACGGCAATCGCCGCCGGAGATGACATCACCGCCCAAAGCTTTATCGATATTCTGAAAACCATGGATACCCCGCGCAACCTGATGCCGCTGGTCAATTATCTGACCGCGGAAAAAATCCTCATGCAGGGATATCCGCGCAACGCCATTCAGGAATATCGCAAAGCAGCCAACAGCAACGACCTCAAATATTCATCCCTTGCCCGCAAAAAAATTGCCGATTTGGAAATCCGCCTTAACGTTATTCCTCCTGCCAAAGCGATTCGCGAGTTGGAGGGGCTGCGCTTTGCCTGGGGCGAAATAGAGTTCAAAAAACAATTGCTCAGCGACCTCAGCGACTTGTATGTTCGCAATTTCGATTACTATCAGGCGCTCCGCACCCTGCAAAACCTGGAAAAAATATCTCCCGCCGCGGATAAGCCGAAAATCGAACGCCGCATGGTCAAACTGATTGAAGACATTTATCTTAATAATCAGGCCGACAATTTGAGTGCCTTAAAATCTTTGGCCCTTTATCAGGATTACAACTGGCTGCCGCCGAAAAGCCGTCATTACAATGCCATTATCCAAAAACTGGCCGACCGTCTGGTCGCGGTTGACTTGCTTGACCGGGCATATGAACTGCTCGATTCCCGGTTAAGAACCGGAGAATTGACCGCGTTGGAAAAAGCGACGTTCGGTTCCCGCCTGGCATTAATCCAGCTGTTTAACGGTCAAAACCACGAAGCTTTGGACATTCTCGACCGGACGGAGACGCCCGGCCTGCCGAAAACCATTGAGCTGCAACGCCGCATCGTCCGCGCCAAAGCTCTGTCCGGAACCGGCAACGAAGCTCAGGCTCTGGAACTGCTGAAAGACGATTACAGCAAAAATGCCCTGCTGCTTAAAAGCGAAATTTTCTGGAACGGAAATATGTGGGGCGACGCTGCCGACGCCATTAAATACCTCATTGAAAAACCGACCCCCGGCCAGCCACTGAGCGAAGAGCAGATAAATTATATTCTTGACTGGGCAACCGCACTGAAAAAAGCCGGAAGGGAAACCGTAATTGTCCGCCTGCGCAACAAATTTATGCCTTACTTCAAAGATACGAAATATTACAGCGCCTTCAGCGTTCTTACCGATACACTTGAAAACGACCAAATCAATATTAGAGTCATAGACAAGGCAATCAACGATATTGAAACATTCAGCGACTTCGCCAAAATTTACAACAAGTCGCTGCTGAAATCGAACTTAACCGAAGCGCCAGCAGTTCAAAACAATGTCCGACAATAAATTTAAAATCGAAAGTCCGTTTGAACCTTCCGGCGACCAGCCGGAAGCAATCCGCGATTTGTGCGAAGGCATTGAACGCGGCGAAAAGAATCAGGTTCTGCTTGGCGTAACCGGCAGCGGCAAAACCTTCACCATGGCCAAAGTAATTGAACAATGTCAGCGGCCGTCACTGATTATGGCACCCAACAAAATTCTGGCCGCCCAGCTTTACAGCGAGATGAAAGAGTTTTTCCCCAACAACCATGTTGAATACTTCGTCTCTTACTACGACTATTACCAGCCCGAAGCCTATGTTCCCAAAACCGACACCTATATCGAAAAGGATTCGGCCTTAAACGAGCAGATTGACCGCATGCGCAACGCGGCCACCCGTAACATTCTGGAAAACAACGACGTCATTATCGTGGCCTCTGTCTCCTGCATTTACGGTTTGGGCGACGTTGAATCTTATGCAGCCATGACCCTGCCGCTGGCCGTCGGCGACAATGTGGAACCTCGGGATGTTTACAAACGCCTGACCGAATTACAATACGAACGGAATCAGACGAATTTCGTCCGCAGCACTTTCCGAGTTCAGGGAGACACGCTGGACATCTTTCCCGCCCACTATGAAGACCGGGCCTGGAGAATATCCTTCTTCGGCGATGAGATAGATGACATCTATGAATTTGACAGCCTGACCGGCAAAAAGACCGCTTCTCTGCAAAAAGTCACCGTTTACCCGGCCAATCATTACGTCACGCCGCGCCCGGCCATTTCTCAGGCAATTACCGGCATTCGCAAAGAACTGGCCGAAACTGTCGAAAACTTCAAAAATAACAACAAACTGCTGGAAGCCCAGCGTATCGAACAGCGCACCCGTTTCGACTTGGAAATGCTCGAAACCACCGGCCATTGTAAAGGCATTGAAAACTACTCCCGTTATCTGACCGGCCGCAAACCGGGCGAACCGCCGCCGACCCTGTTTGAATACCTGCCGCCCAATGCCTTGATTTTCATTGACGAAAGCCACATCTCCGTTCCTCAGATCGGCGGCATGTTTCGGGGTGACTATAACCGCAAAAAAACATTGTCGGAATATGGCTTCCGGCTGCCGTCCTGCGTTGACAACCGTCCGCTGAAATTCGAAGAATGGAATATGATGCGCGGACAAACCGTTTTTGTTTCCGCCACCCCCGGCGACTGGGAACTGGAACAGAGCAAAGGCGTCTTTGCCGAGCAGGTTATCCGCCCCACCGGCCTGACCGATCCCGTTTGCGTTGTCCGTCCGGTCGAGAATCAGGTAGATGACCTGATGGAAGAATGCCGCAAGGTCATTGCCAAAAAAGAACGCGTTCTGGTAACGACCCTGACGAAAAAAATGGCCGAAGACCTCACCGAATATCTCAACGAAAACGGCATCAAAGTGCGCTACCTTCATTCAGACATCGACACGCTCGAACGTATCGAAATCATTCGTGATTTGCGTCTCGGCGTTTTTGACGTTTTAGTCGGCATCAACCTGCTGCGCGAAGGGCTGGATATTCCGGAATGCTCGCTGGTTGCCATTCTGGATGCCGATAAAGAAGGTTTTCTGCGTTCAACCCGTTCGCTGATTCAAACCATCGGCCGGGCTGCCCGCAATGCCGAGGGTAAAGTCATTCTTTACGCCGACCGTATGACCGGTTCCATTGAAGCCGCGCTGGAAGAAACCAACCGCCGCCGGGAAAAACAAATAAAATATAATACCGAACACGGCATTACCCCCAAAACCATCAAAAAAAGCATCGCTTCTTCACTCAAGGAAATGACGGAAGGCGACTTTATCAAAGACGACAGTAAAGAAGTCGAAGATCTTAAGAATATTGATAAAAAACTCAAGGAATATAACCGTAAAATGAAAGAAGCCGCCCAAAACCTGGAATTCGAGGAAGCTATGGTTTACCGTGACAAAATCAAAGAACTTGAACTCCTGGCCATGAAAAACCTCTGACAAAAAATTTCCCGACACAATTAGATCTTGACAATTGACAGAAATTAGACATAATAGAAAGCAAATTTTCTATTTTTATAACACTTAAAATTATTAAAAAATGAAAAAGCTTAATTTCTCTCAGACAGAATTAATCGCTGACATCCGCCGGCAGTTTACCAACAACAGCAACGCGCTCAATACCGGAATTCCGGCTCGCAATTTACCGGTTCTGACTTTCAAGCAGCCGGTCGAAGACATTCAGACCGCTATGGAAATTTTCCAGCACTGCTTGGAATATGAACAGCTTTCCATCCAAAAGATTGAAAGAGTTCAAGGCGAAGATGACATTCCTGCCAAGCTGTATCTGACGATCATAGACAGTCAGACCATCCTCGCTATCGGCAACAACGGTCTGTATGTCTTGGATCAGCGCATTTACAAAATCGGCAAAAAAAGCAGACACTGCATTGCCGAAATCAAAAAAATCTTTGACGGTCAAACCCTCGCCGTCTATAAGTAATCCAAAGTCTGACAGTTTAACCGGCGGCCTCAGGGCCGCTTTTTTTATAATACCGGCCTGACACAAAATCAAAGAGTTCGGATAAGCGCACCGTTAATATTCAAATCCAAAAGCATGCATAAACAGGGAGAAAGCTTTTCACTCCCGATGATAAGGGTGATGAGCGATAATCGTCTGAACCCGATAAATCTGCTCGGCAAGAACCGCCCGCATCAGCATATGCGGTAAAGTCAGCCTGCCGAAAGACAGCAGCATATCGGCTCGTTCACGGGTTGAAGGCAAATGCCCGTCAGCGCCGCCGATTAAAAAACAAATTTCAGAACAGCCGTTCAGCATCCAGTTTTCGATTCGGTGCGCCAATTCCAAACTTTTGATATTTTCCCCGCGCTCATCAAGAACAATAACTTTGGCTCCGGCGGGAATGGATTCCTGCAAAAATTTTGCCTCTTCCGCCTGTGTGGCATTATCCTTTTCTTTAATGACAACTTCCCAGCCTGAACGTTTGATATACTCTGCAATAATCTGCGCTTCGGGAGAATTCTTCCTGCACTTGCCGATAGCTATAATTAAAACTTTCATTTCATCCTCCATAAATTTCAGACAGTTTAACATTGAACGCGGCGGCAAAACAAGCCCTAAGTTATGATTGACATTTTAGACAAAAGAAGGCATAGTCTGACTATCTTTTTATTATTAATTAAAACCAATTATCATGAATACGTACTTATATATGTTTGTCGATTATGACGGCGTGGTCAAAACTTATGCGGAAGGATTTCCGACTTATCACAATCGGGAACAGGCTCCTTTCAGCCATTCAATGATAAGGGTCCTCTCCTACATAGCATGGGAAGCAACCCTGCCCGCCTACTTCATTCCGATTTCATCCAGCCCGGGAAAATACAGCCGGGAAGAACTGGAACAAATGTTCAGAAAGGTTTACCAGGTTGATAACCTCTTCCTGCATCCGGAAATTGAAATAACCCCGGTACGAACCGATCGCCAGCTCTACGTCAGGGATATCCTGCAAAAATATCAGGTTCAACATCATCTGGTTCTGGATGACGAACCCTTCTGGTATGAAAATCAGGGATTAAACTATTTTCAAACCGATACGTTCGACGGCATTACCCACAAAGTTTTTCTCTCAATGGTAAAACTTGCCGAAGAAATCGCCCATAAACAAAAACATCTATAAATTTTACTATTATGAAACAAGAAGCAAAAACAAAAATTCAGGAATACCTGAAGAAAAACGACGAATTATTTGAAAACGCCGGAGAAGATGAAAAAGTAGAAGCCGGCCTGGTTACCGTCGCAACCAACGACAAGGCCGTTTACACGCTCAAACAAGTGCTGAACTTCTGCCGGAAATTTATGGATTTTCCGCCCCGGACAGCCGATTTGACCCTGACTTGGATACAGCTTCCGGGTTTTAAGCACAAAACCCGGGGCTGGATATGGCAACAGCAGGACGGTTACTTCTTTGTCAAATGCGGCGGAACAACCGCCCATTTTATCGACCGCCGTTTTTATTAAAAAATTGTTCAACCTCTAAAAAAGCCCGCGGTTTAGGAACGCGGGCTTTTTTCTCCACGAAGTTTTGCTAAATTTTCCGGAGAACATAATAATAGGTAAACCTGTCAGATATTGCCGAAAGTCGTTGCCAAACCAGCATCGGTTGAACCTGTCGCATACTCAACGATTGACCCGGCGGCGGCCAAAATAGCCAAGCCCAAAGCCAAACCGGCAAACCACTTCAAATTAACCTTGCCGATAATTGCCGAATAAGCAATCCCGACCAAACCGAAACCGCCGATAATAAAAGTAATCGTCTTGACATTGTCAAACACATTACGGGTTTTGGTTTGCGCCGTCGTCATTAAACTGGCACCGTCTGCCCAAGCCTCGCTGCACAACCCCATTGTTACCAGCAAAACCAAACCGCAAACGGTAAAAAGATTCTTTTTCAAAAAATTCATGTTCCGTCTCCTCTAATTCTAAAGTCCATTCTTGGACTGACATAAAAATCAGCCTGCTTTTAGAATAATATACTTATCTTAAAAATGCACGAACTTTTTTCATGAATTTTTTGTTACACAAAAAAAAGCCTCCCTTCAGGGAGGCCCAAAGTAACCTGATATTTTTGTATTAGTTGTCCGTAGAACTAAATTGATTAAAACACATTATATGCGGCGAGCAATAAGATTTTAAGGGGGAAAAAGCGGAGTACTGCGGCAGTAAAAATAGTCTGTGGGACTATTTTTCGCCGAAAAGCACTGGCGGAAAGAAAACAATCCGGTAAATTGTTTTCTGACAACAGACAGAGTTTGTTGATTTTCAAGCTAGCGACAGCGCAACGATACAGCAACTTAGTCGGAATGGGCAAAAGTACGTGAGCATTTTGCCAACCTGCTAAATCTGTATTAATCGGCCACAGAACAAACTTTACCTAAAAATTTGGTATGTGTGGCAAATAATAAGAATTAAAAGTGGAAGTACCGCAGCGTACATACTAGTACATGAGGAAACTTCCGTCTTGAAAATTCTGTATTAGTTGTCCACAGAACGAATTTTTAAAGAGGACCACATTTTTTCCAAACTATAAAACGCCCTCACTTCCGGCTTGAAAATATGAACAATGACATCAAAGGCATCAATCAAAACCCAATCGGCTTTCTCTTCACCCTCAATCGTAGAAGAAAAACCGGCTGCTTTCAGATTTTCCTGAACTTTCTCCGCCAAAGAAGCGACATGACGCTGCGATGTACCGCTGGCAACCACCATTTGGTTGGCAATCGAAGTTTTGCCGCGAAGGTCAATAACAACAACATCTTCGGCTTTGTTGTCATCCAATGTTTTTTCAATAATTTCCAAGACCTTGTCTTCATCTTGTTGAACAGCTGCTTTCGCCACGTCATAACTCCTTTTATATTTAGATTCCGTCAATCCGATTGTAAAATTTAAATCGGAGACCATTCCTTAACGGTATTTTCTTCTTCTTTGTTGTTAACTTCTTCCTGATTTTTCTTCAATCTGTCGCGGGTAATATACTGATTCAAATCCAGCAGACAGTCAAAAATACCTTGTTTGGCAATGGCCGACATTGCATAAACCTTATGCCCGACAGCCTTTTCCATCGCTTTAACTTTCTTTTCAACTTCTTCTTTCGATAAAGATTCGCACTTATTCAGAGCCACGACTTCGTGCTTTTTCATCAGTTTGTCATCATACAGCTCAAGTTCGCGGCGAATAACCTTATAATCATTCACCACATCCTCAGCCGTTGCGTCAACAATATGCAGAAAAGCGGCACAGCGTTCGACATGTTTCAGAAAACGGTCGCCAAGCCCTGTCCCTTCATGCGCCCCTTCAATCAGCCCCGGAATATCGGCAATAACCATTTCATAATTGTCAACCCAGGCCACACCCAAATTCGGATGCAGCGTTGTAAACGGATAATCGGCAATTTTCGGACGAGCTTTGGTTACCACGGAAAGGAAAGTTGACTTTCCCGCATTCGGCTGTCCGATAAGTCCGACATCGGCAATTACTTTCAGCCGCAGCCAAACCCACATTTCCTGTCCCGGCCACCCCGGTTCGGCATAGCGCGGCGCCTGATTAACCGACGTCTTAAACTGCATATTGCCGCGACCGCCGTCACCGCCCTTGGCAATCATAAAAATCTGCCCCGGCTTGACCATATCGACAATGACTGTTTTCTGGTCTTCAGCCAGAACCTCGGTTCCTACCGGAACTTTGATGATAATATCTTCACCTTTGGCGCCGGTCATCTGCGACCCCATTCCGTTCTGCCCTTTATGAGCTTTGAAATGCTGACGGTAACGAAAATCAATCAGCGTATTGAGATTCTCGACCGCTTCAAAATAGACGCTGCCGCCTTTTCCGCCGTCACCGCCGTTTGGGCCGCCAAACTCAATATACTTCTCCCGACGGAAAGAAACGCATCCGGCGCCGCCGTCCCCCGATTGAATAAATATTTTCGCCTGATCCAAAAACTTCATGTTTTTCTACTTCACAATCCAAAGAAAAGATACTTTCAAAGTAATCTTCCGATTAGAAAAATAAAGGGGATGTTAGACACCCCCTCCACCTGTTGATTGAATTTTCAACTACTCGGTAACAACAGAAACGACTGTCTTGTCACCGGCTTTTTTGCTGAATTCAACTTTGCCTTCAGCCGTAGCGAAAATCGTATGGTCTTTACCCAGACCGACATTTTCACCCGGGTGATATTTGGTGCCGCGCTGGCGGATAATGATGTTGCCCGGAATAACGGACTGACCGCCGCTCTTTTTCAAACCTAAACGGCGTCCTTCGGAATCGCGTCCGTTGTTTGAGCTGCCGCCTGACTTCTTATGTGCCATGATTTAATCTCCTAAAACCTAACTATTTACCGAGAATGTCGGTAATTTTAACCAAAGTGATGCTCTGTCTGTGGCCGTTCTTGCGACGGTAATTCTGTCTTCTTTTCTTTTTGAAGACAATAATTTTGTCATCTCTGGTCTGCTTCAATACTTTAGCCTTAACGCTGGCACCGGCAACCAACGGCGTACCGATGGTATCGTCCAAAGCCAGAACTTCGTTAAAAACTACTTCTTTACCTTCTTCACCGGCGATTTTTTCCAACTTAACAACATCACCTGAGGCGACTTTGTATTGTTTTCCGCCTGTTTTAATTACTGCGTACATTTTTATTCACCTAATTTTTCGTTATTTTAAACATAAAACGTTGCTTGCAATATACATAAGTTTTCAGCTCTGTCAACAAGAATCTGTGCAAAAATGCACTTTTCCGGTCATTTCATCAAAATCCGATACAATTCCGGTTTCATAAATTTTCCCTGCCAGATTCCGCGTTTGTTTCGGCGGGCATTTTCCTCTGCCGCCAGATAATCGGGATTATCGCTGCGGTAAACTACCGCCCAGCCGTTTTCCAGCATCAGACGGTTAATATCCCGGCCGCCGGCATAACAAATGCTCAAATCTCGCTTATAAATATCCTGCTGTTTTTTGCGGCATTCGACTTTTTCCGAAGCAATCAGCTTCTGCAAAAAAGCCAGTGCCTCCCGCCCGCAGGGATAATCACAGCCCCGGGCATCACCGCATGTCTGGGCATACTCCGGCGCGTCAATTCCCAGCAAACGCACCCGCCTGCCTTCCGCAACCAGACTGTCGCCGTCAACCGCCCGTACTTCCGCCGCCGCGTTCCCGGCTCCCAGCAGCAACAAAACAAACAATCCGCAAAAACGCATTTTCCCTCCTTTATTCCGACTATAAACCTATTTCCGCCGATAGCAAGACCTTCCCCGAGTCTTCCCCTAAAATACGCTTGATAACCTGAAAAAAAACTTTGTTGTTTTATAATCTTTAGCTTATGATAGGGGCAGGTTTTTCATGAAGAACACAAAGGGTATAAAGTCGTGTTGAAGATTATCACCAAAAAGAGCCTGTCGGTTTTGGCCTTGCTGGCCGTCGGCGGCTGCAATTTCCAGAGCACATTTAACTTTCTGGACCATCCTTTTGAAAAAGACGGCGGCGCCGCTTATGATGCGCCGATAAAAATGCCGAATTCAGTCGTCGTCTGCCGCAGCAAACAATGCGCTGCCGCCAAATTGTCCATGTCCAGAGAGTACATATACAACAGCCTGCTCCACCTTTTTGACAACAATAATCACAAAACCGCCCTTATCTGCGCCGCCAACCCCGGCAGCCATACCTGCACCGAAACTTTCATCACCATGCCGATAACCGTCGGCATCACTCCGGCTTACGCCTATATCGACGCCGTTAAAATCACCGACGTTTCTGTCGGCAGCGGCACCACCAAACTGGGACTGGTTCTCAACTACAATGTTACCTACAACGGACAGACCCCGAGCTGTGTTCCCGCCAAAAGCCTGATGTATGTCAAAAATGTCAATAACATCATTCTGGAAGACGCCGGCTATAACTGCAAAATGACCACCATCGGCCAGACAACGATTAAAACGCTGTTTGCAATTGATTACATTGACCTGGACTACGGCTTTATCGGCGGCTATTATTCCATCGGCTTTTCCGGCCCCGCTTATGGCGGCGGTTCGGGCTATATGATGATACGCCTGCCCAAAGACGCTTATCCCCTGGCTCCGGAACTCCGTCAGCCGGAAAGCGCCGGACGCAGCGTCAGCTCCCTGCTTAACGGAACAGCGGCCGCGCCTGCCGTCACCGAAGAAAAAGTTGAAATGAACACTAATGTTCAAATCTTTCCGCTGAACAAAAAATAAGACAAAACAGGCGGCCTGAAATTTTGAAAAGATATGTATAAAGCAATACACGAACAACAAAATTTCAGGCATGGCTGCCTTAAAGAAAATGGGATAAATGCAGGTGCTGCGAAGAAATTTTGAAGAGATGTGTATAAATCAATACACAAACGACAAAATTTCAAGCATGACCTGCATTTAGCACATTTTACCCATAAGTAAAGTATTGCGCCGCCTCATAAACCACAATCTTCTCCACATTGCTGAATTTCAGCGTCTGCTGTCCGTGAATAATAACCCCGGAGGAAGCGGGAAGCTGCCCGTAACGGGTCTGATATTCCTGCAAATCGCGAAAACTCATAAACAGCCCATTGTCAAACGAAATATTCCAGCCATAATTGGAAATGCCGACGTTGACATGAATGATTTTACATTGATCTGTTCCTTCAAAGTTTCCTGAGGCAGAGCGGGCATCAAAAGAAAAGCATTTGTCGCCGGAGTTCCCGCTGTACCAGCGTACGGCACGCGCCTGTTCCCGCTCGTCATTCCGGCGGTGCACTTTTCCTGTCGGAACCAAAATCCCGCGAACGTCGTTGAAATAAAGCTTGGCAGCCTTCGGCCCCATCAGCAAACCGGAAACCGGTTTATTGAAACTGATCAGCTGTCCCTGTTTATCGCTCAGGGTAAGATTAATAAAATCCTTGATAATCAGTTTTGAATTATTGGCGATATTGCCGTAAATGAAATGTCCCCGAATTTTGACAAACTCCTCAGTCGGCGCCATAAAATTATACTGCGTTTCATTAAACAGTTCCAACTTGGTCTTGCCGCCCTTCAGCAGTTTGGCATAACGGACAACATTATCTGCTTTCGGCAGCACCAGCTCTTTATCTTCCGGATTCAATCTCAGCCGGTAATCGTCAAAAATAATCAGACTCCAGTTTTCCAGCTCATAAGTATCAAAATCCACATCACTCAAAGTCAGATTATATATTTTTTCATCTGCCTGGAATTGGCCAAAACCGGCTCCCTTGTTAAATTCATAAAATGTCGGAATTAAGGCGTCGCGTTCATCATCAGTCAATTCCCGACAGACAATTTCAACCGGCTGTTCATCCGTTTGCTGAAACTCCCGGCCGTCTGCCGATATCTCTTCTGCCGGCACCGAAGGCCGGGGAACAAAGACCGGAACGTTTTCTTCCGTTTCCTCAACAACAGATACTTCCTCATTCGGAGCAGCCTCCGGTATTTTCGGTTCCGGCACTTGGTAATCCTTAACCGGAACCGTTGCGGCATCAATTTGCTGCACACCCTCATCTTCACTGACGGAAGCCTCGACGAAAATATCTCCGCCGGCATCAATCTTGCTTTCCGGTTCTGTCTTAACGCCAGTCACATCTTCAAAAGCGGCGACAACGGTTTCCGACGGTTCATCTTCTTTTATTTCATCAACCGCAGCTTCCGGCAAAAGCGATTTCATTTCACCCCCGGCCGGCTGTTCCGTAACCACTGGCTGCTCAATCTGATTTTCTGTCTGAATCTCTTCGAAAATCAGCGGTCCACTCTCCTCTGCCTCAACCGCATCAAAAACCTCTGCCTCCGGCATCTCTGCCGCCTCAATCTCAGTTTTTTCTTCCTCGGCAGGGATATTTGGCTCTGGCTCTGGCTCTGGCTCTGGCTCTGGCTCTGGCTC
>ERZ779850.191-NODE-191-length-82567-cov-11.128406_pt1 | contig 82567 bp, 67 predicted proteins | sample MGYA00511249_ERZ779850 | MGnify/ENA primary metagenome ERZ779850 (study PRJEB29588, sample SAMEA2162475) | human gut metagenome | biome: human gut; feature: human-associated habitat; material: faeces | place: Denmark | collected 2008/2010 ...
ATTTATTATAAATTAAATATTTAATTAAAAAATAAGATCCTTTCAATGTCACTTTATTATCTGTTCAATAACTCTATTAACATCCTCATCACTCAACGCATGGTGCATTGGCAAGCATATAACGGTATCTGCCATTTTATGTGCATTCAGAAGATTATCCGGTTTTGCACTTTCAAGTCCACGATAAGTGGAGAATTCACTTATAAGCGGATAGAAGTAACGGCGTCCGAGAACATTCTGCTCCTTCATCTTGAAATAAAGTTCATCACGTGTCATTCCATATTTCTCAGCATCAACAAAGATTGGGAAGTAAGAATAGTTGTGCTTTACTCCCGGCATATCATCAAAGAAGGTTATACCTTCTACACCACGCAATGCCTCACGATATTTTATTGCAACCTGATGACGTGCCTCGATAGCAGCATCCACCTGACGAAGATTTAACAAACCATACGCTGAACGTATCTCATCCATCTTACTATTAATGCCAGGGCCTACAACAGTCACCTCATTGGCAAAGCCAAAATTCTTAAGATAATCTATGCGTTTCTTTGTCTCTGCATCGTGCATAACAAGTGCACCACCCTCAACAGTATTATAAACCTTTGTTGCATGGAAACTCAATGTTGACATGTCTCCCGCATTAAGTATGCTTTCTCCATTCACCTCTACACCGAAAGCATGTGCGGCATCATATATAACCTTCAATCCATAAGTATCAGCTATCTCCTTAATACGTTTAGTGTTGCAAGGTTTCCCATATACGTGCACTGGCATTATTGCCGTTGTTTTCGGTGTTATGGCAGCCTCAATCTTTTCAGGATCCATATTACCCGTTGCTGGATCTATATCAACAAACACCGGTTTTATTCCGTTCCACCAAAGACTGTGAGTAGTAGCCACAAAGCTGTAAGGGGTTGTTATAACCTCACCGGTTATACGGAGAGCCTGCAAGGCTGTAATCAAAGGCAATGTTCCATTCGTAAACAAGCTTATATATGGTACTTTCAGATATGCAGCCAATTCTTTCTCAAGTTGCTTGTGGAAAGAGCCGTTGTTTGTAATCCACTTACTTGCCCATATCTCCTTAAGAAGGGCGTTAAACTCGTCAAGATCAGGTAATAATGGCGAAGTAACTGTAATAATTTTGTTATCCATATAGATAGATTTATATTTATTATTTACGTTTCAACATATATTTAACATCATCAAGTTCACTGAATTTGAATAGTATGGCACCGCCTATATATACTATCGCACCCAAGATGCCACCACAGATAATCTGAAGCAGCATATTTGAAATAAAATAGTTAGACAAATGTATAACAGCAAACATGACAAGCCCGAGCAATACGATAGGCAAAAGATCACGCATTTGCTTGAAATAGCCTACATTTATAAGTTTACCGGTATAATATGTATTTATAACCAATGCAATTAATGAAGACACCACACTTCCACAGCAAAAAACAATTAATCCATGAGGTAAAGTTATTGTCAGGATTGATATGCCTACAATCTTTTTTATGATTTCAAGACGAAGAAATAAATCAGAACGTCCTTTCACCTGCAACAGATTAAGATTAATTGCATGAACAGGATACCACATAAATTGAAAACATATTATCTGTAGAAGAATAACGCATGATTCCCATTTAGCTGTGACCAGTGTTATAACTAACGGACGTGCCAATGCAGATAACATCATCATTATTGGGAAGATGATAAACGCCGTTGCTTTTAACATTCTACGATAATTGTGTGCTAATGCTTCATTATCATTTTGCATCTTACTCAATACAGGAAATGTCACACTTTGAATTACCCCCGTAACATTCTGTGACGGCATCATTGCATATCCCTGTGCACGATTGTAAACACCAAGTTCTGCCGGACTATAAAATTTTCCAATAAAAACCGGTGCAATATTCTGATATAGCGTCTCAAGTAAACCTGAAGCCATCATCTTATTACCATAATCCCAAAGATATTTGAATGAATCTTTTGACCAACCTGCCTTAGGGATCCAACGCACCACATACCAGTTCATAAGAAGACTTAAAAAGCTCGATAAAAGTCCGGATATAACCAACGACCACAAGCCATAACCCATAAAAGCCATTGATATACCGACAATAGCAGAAACAAATTTTGTAATTATAGATATTGTTGTAGGAGTTTTAAAATCAAGCTTTCTTTTTAAGATAACATTCTGTGGAGTTCCCAAAGGTCCCCACAGAAACCCTAATGCTGTAACACGAATGAGTGGAACAAGTACAGGGGTATTATAGAAATCTGCTATCCATGTTGCAGAAAAAAACAAAGCAACATACAATACTATACCAACAGAAATACTATAATAGAATGCTGTGGAAAGATCTTTTTCCGATAAATCTGTCTTGCGTATCAATGCATCACCCAATCCTCCATTCTGCAAAATATAAGCCACAGCCATAAACACCGCAGGCAAAGCCGTTATTCCATAATCAGACGGCGATAACAGTCGTGCCATAACAATTCCGACACAAAACTGCATTCCATAATTTGCGAACTGATTGAAAAAGCTCCAGTATAATCCCTTCTTTGTCTGTTGTTTAAGATTTCCTTTTGTTTCTCCTGACATTTTTGTTCCCTCAAATTATCAATTTATTTCCTTTCACAAGGAATGACATAATTACAACTTCAATTTATTTATATTTTTATAACAAAGCATAATACGTGTTGTACAAATATATTTCATTCTATAAATCCAATTATCTATTGTGCTGACAAAATCGCATTATTATTTTGTCTGTAATACTTTGAGAACATCATCTAGATTAATATCAGCTTCGACACAACAATCAGAAACAGATTGGTGAACGACTGTTAAGCTCTTAAATAACATTTCTGAACATATATTACAAAATCTATTCATGTAAAAATCTTGTCCATTAAATTCTGCTACACCTCTATCACGAAGAATACTATAATATTTTTCACAGATCATATCTTTAGAATCATTCATTATACTATTCTTTTTATATGCCATTATTTTAGGATTATCGTCTGAAACTATGTATTCCCTCGGAGGATAACTTACTATAAGTCCCATTTCCTGATACTGAGATTTATCAAAAGACGTGAAACCCTTCAATAACGAATTTATTTTAACATATGACGGAGGTATCTGCAAAATGGCTTTTTTACGAACATCTGAGAATCCAGACTTCATCTCAAGATATATTATATAATGTGAATCTTGTGTATCCAAAAGCAGAACACCGTCACAAATTTTATTGAGAAAAAGAGTTTGTCCCTGATTTTTCTTGTAAATTTCTTTTGTTTTATCAAGTATATCCTGTTTTATATAAATTATGTGGCCACTGAAATTGAATGTTACTCTTGACAGTGCTTTTGGATTGGTTTTCTGCTCCTCTGTAACAGTCATAACACCATCAGCGTCAGAAATATATTCAGGACAATATATCTGCCTTAAATCTTCAACAGTTATCACCTTCTTCTAATTTTTCAAATTCTTCATTTATAGTTTCATCTTTTGCAGCCAAATCACCAACTGCATTGAAAAAAGTTGACATAGGAATGCCATGTTCACCAATTTCCAGATGTATCATTTTGGTATATCCATTCTCTGCATAAAAATAATATGCTTTGACATTATTACGATTAAGATAATATCTATTATTATATAAATTTTTCTTACAAAAGTCAATAAATGCAGTTTTATTTTTTTCACGCATACAACCTAATTTTAACAATTGGTTGAAACGCTGCATGAAATAATCACTATGTGTAGTAATCTGCATATATGCTCCTTTATTTATACAAGCAGCAAGCAGGTCAGCTACTGCTATCTGCATCTCCGGATGCAAATGTGCTTCAGGTTCCTCTATACACACAGACTGATTTTCTATAAACACTCCTTGCATCCACAACAGCAATGGAGTCAGTTCTTTCACAGAAGAAGCAGCTGCATCCAATGGAATGGAATGACCATTATCCAAGACAAGATATATACCTTCCTTGTCAGTTGACAACTTTCCATTGATCAGATTATGTATATGCGAAAGGAAAAAATTGTCCACACGATCAGGATGTCTCATTGCATCACGGTTTATCTCATCATTATCACGTAGAAATATATCATACAGTCCCAAACGACTGGAACTGTATTGAGTTGAATAATTTCCAGACAACAGTGATGCACGTCCCGGAGGAAAGAGGAACGAACGGATGATTAATTTTCCTAACAATGTCTCACCGAGCGACCTAGTCATATCATAGAGTAAAAAATATTTCTTATATATACCACTTATCAGAATATTTTTACTTTTACCATTCAATGAAAGCGAAGCGCTATAATAATCCGACGAACTTAATTTTTCAGGAATGTCGCCCTCAATATATTCAAATTCGAATTTATCAGGTACATTATTATTAAATAAAAACTGAATCTGACACGGTATGTCTTTATAACTTAAAAGGTATTGGAAAAATGCCCTTATATCATTTTCCATCCACAAGCGCAAATCATCTGCTTTTATTGTAAATGCAATTTTTTTAGCCTTCTCAACATCTACAGTTATCTTGTTTGTAATAAAATCATAAAGACGCTGGCTAGAAAACAAATTATACACGTAATAAGCAAGAAAGTTCACATAACTCTTTCCCAAATTAGACTTTCCTGTAAACAACATAACCGGAGCAAGTGTCAATTCGCAATCCTTTACCGGCCCAAGTTCAATTATATGTATTTTTATATTCGACATAACTGTATTCTCTTTTTTTAGGATATAATTAGTTCCTGAGAATTTTAAATAACTTATAAAGCATCTCTAAAATAAATGACATATTGATATTTTATCATAGGCGCTATTAAAAATATTACTCCTTTTTATTACGAAAGCACAATATGTCATTTGATTAGATTTATAAGTAAAGCAGATATCCTTTATCTACCAATGCAATAATACTCAAACCCGTTCTGCTTGAGTTCCTCGGCATCGTAGATGTTGCGACCGTCGATGATAAGAGGCTTCTTCATCGACTTGCTTACCACGCCCCAGCTTGGCAGACGGAACTGCTTCCACTCGGTGAGCATGAGCAGGGCATCGGCGTCGAGCACGGCGTCGTACATGTCTTTGGCGTAGAACACCTTGTCACCGATGCGGCGACGGCACTCGTTCATTGCCACGGGATCGTAAACGCGGACGGTGCAGCCGGCTTCGAGCAGGAGGTTGATGGTGACGAGGGATGTCGCCTCACGCATATCGTCGGTCTCCGGTTTGAATGCCAGGCCCCACATGGCGATGGTCTTTCCCTTGAGATCGCCGCCGTAGTATTTTGAGAGTTTGTTGAAAAGCACGTGCTTCTGGTTCTCGTTCACCTGCTCAACGGCTTTCAGCACGCTCATATTGTAACCGTTCTTCTCGGCGGTTTTAATGAGTGCCTTCACGTCCTTGGGGAAGCATGAGCCGCCGTAACCGCAGCCCGGATATAGGAACTTGCTGCCGATGCGGGCGTCGGAACCGATGCCCTTGCGCACCATATTGACGTCGGCGCCCACCAGTTCGCACAGGTTTGCGATGTCGTTCATGAAGCTGATGCGTGTGGCGAGCATTGAGTTGGCTGCGTACTTGATCATCTCTGCCGAAGGTATGTCGGTGAATATCACACGGAAATTGTTGAGCAGGAACGGACGGTAGAGCTTGGACATGAGTTCCTTTGCCTTCTCCGACTCCACACCTACGACCACGCGGTCGGGGCTCATGAAGTCCTTGATTGCCGCACCTTCCTTGAGGAACTCAGGGTTGCTCGCAACATCGAACGGGACATCGACGCCGCGCTTTTCCAGTTCCTCACGTATGACTGCCTTCACCTTCTTCGCCGTACCTACAGGAACGGTAGATTTGGTTACGAGCACCGTGTATTTCTTAATGTTCTGACCGAACTCGCGTGCCACCTCAAGCACATACTGCAGGTCGGCGCTGCCGTCTTCGTCGGGAGGAGTACCCACGGCACTGAACACTATTTCCACGTTGTCGAGACAACTCGTGAGGTCGGTGGTGAAGTTGAGTCGTCCCTCGCGGTGGTTGCGCAGCACCATCTCGTCGAGTCCCGGCTCATAGATTGGCACCTGACCGTTCTTCAGTGAGTTGATTTTCTCTTCGTTCACGTCAACGCATGTCACGTTTACTCCCATCTCTGCGAAGCATGTGCCGGACACCAGTCCGACATAGCCTGTACCTACAATTGCTATATTCATATTGTATTTAATATTAAAATTCCTCCTCATCTTTTCCCCTATAGGGCAATTAATTTAATAGCGAACTTATCTCGTTGAGGAAGAATGTTTATTGTTTATATTTTTGTTTACTATTTTGTTCGTGGTTATTTCCCTAATGAAACCGTGCTTTATGTTCTCGGTTTACCAATAACAGATGATTAATTATGTATCATAAAAAATCTATCTCGTTATCACATTCCAAAGGTATTCCCTTGGTGCGCTTGGCAAACGCAATGGCATTTGTCTGCTCTGCCGCGCTGTTTCTCGGGAATGTTTCGGATACTATGATATGGCAGGTAACATTTACTTTCTTTCTGAAATCTATATCAATAGCATTTATCTTACTCTCAAAAATATTCAATGTTTCATTAAGTTGGTCCATCGCCTTAGAATATGTACCCTTTACTGCATTATCGGTATTGCCTTCTGCGTTGGACTTGAACTCTACGAAATGAAAGTCTTTTGTATTAAACAGAGCTGAATCAGCTATGCCTCCCTTATGGTTAATGATGAATTTTCCATCAATGGGTAAAAGGATGACAGCTTCATCTGTTGAATTGGATACTTTGCAGGATTTGTCATCAATCTTTTTACAGGTATAGATTGTACATCCGACTTCACGACTATCCTCCACAAAAAACTCTTTATCTGCTATGGGCAGGACACAATCCATTATATCAGGATTATGTCCCTTGAATGCACGGCATAAATTTAAATTGCTTATTGCTACTGGTATATCCATCATTCAAATGTTTTCAGATACAATTTATACAGTTTTCCGAACTCATCTCCCATAACAGAAGATGCTGTATCGAGGTAATTCTGATCTATTGTTCCTGTCTCCTCATTAAGGATATCCTTACAATAATTATTCTCACCGCCTAAAGCGTAAGCACCTACATCACCTGATGTCAAATGATATTCCTCGGGGAGTATTTTCAATACTTCATCCTTATATCTCGCATCTTTGGCAACCAAACTTGCCAAAAGTGATATATTTATGCCTGACAACAGATACGGGCTGTGCGTTGTGATGATACTGCGTCTATCATAAGCATTGTTCTTACTGATAATATATCTTAATACCGCCAACTGATTATCGGGGAACAGATTCTGTTCCGGTTCTTCTATGACATACGAATTGTACATATTTTCATTAATACAATAATCGAGTACCATCATCATTGGTAATAATGATTGTATGCCTGATGAACACTTGCTTAACGGCAACAGTTTTGTCTTTTCGCCATCGTTTATCATCAATCCTTCTTCTGAATTGCCATAGCGGTATTTTATATCCTCATTGAAAGGTATAGTGTATTCGGCATTTGCTTTTCTTGCCTGCTCAAAATAGCTCATATATTGCAATACCAATTGTGGTATTGGTATCTTTGCCAGCATTATATTAGACATGGCTGGTAATAATGTAGAAATTATACTTCTTTCGGCCGGTATATATAATGCAGTACCGCAATAGGGTTTCAGGAACAAGTAATTATTTGTGATGAATTGTTCTATCGGTTGATCTTTCGGGATATCCAATTTATCTCTGAGTTCTCTTACTTTTTTTAAAATCAGTACATCACAATAATTCTTGAATTTATTATTATCTGATATGTTATTGTTTTTTATATCAAATTTTCCATCCTTGAAAGTGATACATATATTATTGTATTCATATTCTATATCCGTATCGTCTCTGAAATATTCATATATCCCATAATCATTAAACGGAGCATAAATATTTGTACCATTCAATAAATTGATATACCAAAGATAATCCTGAAAGATGGATACCAATTTTGCAATAGTGCTCTTTCCGGTTCCCTGCCCGCCAATGAGCACAAGAAAGGGTTTTAATTCTATATAGGCCTCTTTTACAGGACCGAAATTCTTTATCTTAAGATAGTTCATAAAAAAATTCTATTTACCTTCTTTATGTATGCAGGATAGTCATCTGTATTGACTTCAACAAAAAACATACGTGGATTTGCTGCTCAAAGTCTCACTGTCTCGAACTTCACCTTACCAATGATTCCCGACGGTGGCAGCGGTGTTTTGGCGTTGAGGTGATTGACATACAGATATATGTCGCGCTGGTTCTCGGGAAGGTTCATGTCGCCCACGATGCGGTTGACCCACGTATTCACCACTTCTACACGCACGTCGTTGCGTCCGTCCTTCACGAAGTCGGTCACGTCGAGCTTGTAAGGCGTGGTCCAGACGCCGCCGGCATACTTGCCGTTGATATATACCTTAGCCATCGTACCCACGTTGTCGAACGCCATGAACATGTGCTCGCCGCGTCCTGCACGGTCGAGATTGACGGTGGTGGTGTATGTGGCGGTGCCGGAGAAATAGCGTATGCTGTCGTTGGCGTTGGTGGAGAGATTGTCGAGCTCAGTCATCCTAACCGGTGCCGGTGTCTTGAACGCGCTCTCGAACGCCACGTTCCATTCGCCCTTCACCTCCTGAGTGCGCAGCGGAGCGGGATAGTTTGCCTCGAGGGTCGTCGCCTCAGGCTCACCTTTCTTGCGGAACACCACAAAGACGCACTCGTTCTTATCGAGCCTCATAGGCACCACCGTGGTTTTCTCCTCCTTACGGAAGGCGGGCAACTTGCGTATGACGCCCGTAACGGGATTCCACAGTTCCGGCTGCTTACCCGTGACGCGGAACGCCACATCCATAGTCAGCGCGCGGTTGTCCTGGTTGGAAAGGATGTATATGTCGGTGTCGCCATCTTTCTGATGACCGGAATATACGTTCATTCCGTCGGGTGTATTGCAGTCGGGCACATAACCTATCTGTGCGAAGAGGGTCTCCAGGTCGAGTCCGTCGCATATCATACCCTTGCCGTAGCGGCGCTGCTTCACGTTCACTCCGTCAACATCGCCCCATATTCTCGCTGCCATCTCCTTAACCCTGCGGTCGGCCTCGGGCTTGTTCTGAAGGCTGGGTGAGCGTTCGGGTGCCGGTCCCATGACTATCGCGCCGTCGAGTATCAGCCGTTCTATCTTCTCGAGCAGCTCCGGACGCATGGTCTTCAGGCGTCGCGGCAGCACCAGTACCTTGAACTTCACTCCATGGGGAAGCGTGAGCATGCCGTCCTTCACGTTCATGTCGCGCATTATCACCTCCGCGTTCATGTGCTCATACAGATAGCCGGCGGGTAGCTGCGGTTCCATGATGCCCACCATGCGCGGCGCATCCTCGCCGATGAAGTAGGCCACGTCTGCCTGATACCATCCCTGGCGCATCATGTAGTTGCAGCGTTTGATGTATCGTGTGTAGAGGTCCATCTGACTGAACCACGTGTTGTTGCGGTTGAACTCGGTGCCGAACCATGCGTTTGAGCCCGGCAGTCGGTCGGTAGAGGGTTGAGATATGTAGAGATGGAGCACGGTGTTGTTCACTCCGTAGGTGAAGAAACGGTCCATGCGCTGCTTCAGACTTGCGGGTGTGCGCACGAACGACGGTCCGGCGCTTGTGCTCGTCTCAGACGATGTGAGTCTCTTGCCGTAGATGTGGGCGCACGATGTCGCCAGATGGTTCTCGATGTCGCCGAGCGGCGGATCAGCCCAGAACTCGCCTCCCACCTCGTCGGCCTGTCCGCCATACTGGAGGAACTCGCCGGGAAATCCCCAGTGGCCGTAGTTCTCGAGCCAGGTGGTAAGTCCGTGCTTGTGGGCCACCTCACGCATGCCACCCACATGGTCGTAGGATATCTTGTCTGCCACGAGTCGGCGCAGGTCCCAGAGGAAAGCGTCGGAGTCTTGCTCACTGCCCACCACCACGCCGCTGAGCACGGGCAGGTAGGGCACGGGATCGTAGCCGTAGCGTTGCTTGAATATCGGTATCATGTCGTCGGTGAAGTTCTGTCCGCCCACCTCATAGCTGTCCTGCACGAGTATCTTGAACGACTTGCGGTCGGCCGCCGGTATGCGTCGGAGTATCTGTCCGATGTATGCGTCGAAATGTTCCTCGGCGTGCTTGCTGCTCATCTTGTCCACCTCATAGCCCGTGGCTTCGGGACTTGCGGGCTCGTTCACCACCCCGGTGGGGGTCATGCCCGTGCGCAGCACGGTCCACTCGCCTTCGGGCACATCCCATGTGAGAGTGCCGTCTGCCGTCGTCTTGTCCGACAGGTCGATCACCTGTCCGGGCTGCACCACCATGCTGCGGTCGTCGGCCTGCGGCTGTTCGCGCCACAGATATTCGTCCCATGCCGGCACCTCGCTCTGGAACAGCTTGGCGAGCGACTTCTCCTTGTAACGCTCAACGCGCGGCACTGACGATAGCGACAGCTCGGCTATGCCTGCTCCGGCGCCCACCGAGCGGAACAACACGCGATAGGAGTCGGACGTCACTGGGTCGAAGCTCATGGCCACGTCAGCATACGGGTCGAAGCCCACCTTCTTCCAGTCGCGAGTGCGGTTGATATTGAAACGGCTCACGGTCTGATAACGGCCATCGGCATCCATCGCCTGCAGCTCCACATCCGTGTTGATGGGCGCCGGTGCGGGACGCACAACGATGCTGCGCGCCGTGAATTCGCCTTGTGGATTTATCTCTATGACATACTCACCGTTGGTGGTGAAGCGCACGTCCGTAGCGTTGTCGCCGTCGGTCATCGCCGTGAGGTCGCCCATCATAGGTGCCGACGTGATGCCGGCGTTTGCCGTGGTGAGCACAGTGCCTGCGGGTGTGGGGTTGGGAAACGCCACCACCTTCACGTCCTCAAACTCATCGGCAGGTTGCGGAAGCTTCACCGTCACCCGTCCGGGACCTTTGACCACCGTGCGCGAGCTGTTGAGATAGCGCATGGTCTGGTTGGCTTTTATCCACGGACCGCCCGACTGGCTCCAGCCCGGCGAGTTGAATATTCCTATATCTATGCCCAGTTCAGTGGCCTTCTTCAGTGCTGCACGGGTGATGTCCCACCACTCGTCACTCATGAACTTCACCCTGTACTGGGCGTTGGGGTCGCCTGTTCCGGTGCCTCCGATATTTGCCATGAACGCGCGGTCGATGCCGGCAGCCTTCATGGCCTCAAGGTCTTTCACCACGCCTTCCTTCGTTACGTTGCCGTCAATCCAGTACCAGTAGGTTCCGGTCTGCACCGAAGAAGGTGGTGTTACGAACTCAGTCTCTCTCTTGTCTGTCGTCGCGCATCCCATCATCAGCGCCGAAGCTCCGGCAAGAAGGACGCAAGTCAATGGTTGCCTGTTTTTCCGTGTCATCGGTTTCGTGGTCTTATGAGCTGACGGTCAATAATCGTTCTTCTTTTCAACCGGTTCTATCATATCCGGATGCACCGTGGCCATCGCCACAGCTATGACGCCCTGCACGGCCACCACCACACAGCGCGACCGCTTGCCGGGCACTCGCATAAGTATGCCTTCGAGGCCGGCGAACGGTCCTCCGATGATGCGCACGGCGTCACCGCACTTCATGTCGAGCTGTCCGGGACTGAACCACATGAGCTGTTCGTCGAGCGTGCCGCTAACGGCAATGAACTGCTGCATCTGCCGTTCGGGTACGATGACAGGCTCACGTCTCATGCCCTCGTCGCGCATGATGTAATGAAGATAAGGCATGTTTTTCTTGAGTGTGGCTATCGTCTCGCGATTTGTCATAACAAAAATCAAATCGCGAATCACCGGTGTCAACCGTGGAGCGGTGTGACGATGGTTGCCAGAGCGCGTGTAGTGCATGGGTATGAACGTCCGTACGCCATGCTCGTTCAAAACATTTTGCGCCATGAGGTTACGGCCATAGGTGGCACGCATGGCAAACCATTGCTCGTCGTCTGCTACTTCAGACATCTGATTAAACTAAATTTTGATGACAGAACATACTCTCGGGGCATTGAAAACCGTGTAAAACATTGATTTTCAACTACTTATAATATTAATAAGGTGAATAAGAAACATTTTGCAGACCCGCTGCCAACCTCATTTAAGGCCATAAAATCTTATTCATGGGCAAAAGTAATAATTTTATTTGGAAAATAAAAATATTTCATGTTACAATACGATATAAAAATTCGGACATTTAGAACAAATCATTGAAAACCGTTAGCGAGACCGTCTGATGACAGGAAATATGTATGAGAAAAACAGCAAACAGGTACGAGAGTTATGTAAAATAGAGCAACTATAAAACGGGAAATGTTAAAATAGTATTGTCAAAATATGGTGTTCGGAAGGCGATGAAGCATATACGGACGGGAAACGTGGTAAACACTACAACATGAAAACACGTTGTGTGTCAGAATGTTACGCAATAAACGCAGGGCATAACGAACGGGATAATCGCGTGATAATATCCATTCCAAGGACTGGAAAAGTCCGTTTTATACCCCGAAACAGGCTTCATTATGGAATGAAACGGACCTTATCGGGACATAAGAGAGACTTTATTTTGTGAGAATAATGATTTTATCCATATCAATACATACCATTCGCAGAAACGAGAACATAAAAATTGCGCCCGTAAATCATGCTGAACGATTTGCTAACAAGATTCGGGCGCAAAGAGTTTAACTTAAAAGTGTTAATTAAAAACAGTGTATTCCGTACACCGGATGTTAATTTTCAGGAGTCGTTACGGGTGCCGGCAGCAACCGGTGTACGCTCACTGACGGCATCATCGGTATGTGACTGCAGTGTGACGGGCGACGTATTGTCGAGGAACCGGCGTATATCGTCGAGGACGTGTCCGCACGGTATGGACGAGGTGAACGCCGTGTTCTTCTTCAACAGCAGTTCAACATCCGCCACACTGCCCGTATAACACGACAGTTCGTTGTGGCGTTGGGTGGAATGAACACTCTGGCGCGATATCTCATTCTCGCGTTCACGTATCAGTATGTTGCATATCTTCTTCAGCATCGGCACCACCACCTTGTCGAAAAGATGGTGTCCCTGCACATACAGATATGTGGTGTCGGGCGTCACTCCGAGGCGTTTTATGTCCTCCTTCACATCCTGCCAGCTCTGTTTTGCCGACGGATAGTGGCGCTGCAACTGCTCCACCCGCCGTGCCACCTTGCGTCTGAGGACGCGCAGCGACAATTCGATGTCGTTGGGATTGAAGTGTCCCATCTCTATGACATGCAGGAAATCGGATATGGTGAACTCGCTATATTTAGTTGTGCGATAGAACCAGATGCTCCACACGAACAGCGGAAATATGGCGAGGGAGAACTCGCGGAAGTAGTTCTCGAAGTCGAATATGGCGTGGTCGTTGAGCGTAACAGCCACGCACACGTCGTGGAGCGAGGGCGCGTAGCACTGCAGGTTCTCTATGGAATAGGCGTAGGTGTGGAATATGTAGGGACTGTTGAGTATGGTCTCCGACATCGGTGTGGCGCGCTGTATGAGATAGTCGTAGTCGGCATCGACGCAGGCTATCATGTCGCGGCCCACCCTACCGTTGAGCAGACTCATCAGGGCCGCCTTCTTGCCGCGCTCAAGGTGTGGCACGCGCGAGGGCAGCATCACCTCAAAGTAGCGGGTGTCGTCCTCAAAACGCGACAGCACCGACCGCCAGAAAAACACGTCGTCGTAGCTCTCTACGTAAGCCACGATGCGCCGGCGGGCTTTCTTCGAGGTCATGCGGTTGGCAGCCTCGAAGTATCCCGACGTAAGATTGTCTTTAAGTCGTTTACTCATAAGGGGCATGGTTTTGAGATTGTCACATGGTGATGTCGGTCACTTCAGTCACACGGTCGGCCCATCCGTTCATGATGACAGCCGGGCTGTGTGTGGCAAGTATTATCTGCACGTTGGGGTTCAGCTCCAGAACTATGTCGATGAGCCGCTGCTGCCAGTCGATGTGCAGGCTCACCTCGGGCTCGTCCATGAACAGCACGTAGCTGCGGTTGTCCTCCACCAGCACTGTGAGGAGTATGGCGAGCATCTGTTTCTCGCCGCTCGAGAGCTGATAAGGAGCCAGCGTCTCACCTATCTGCGTGAACAGAATCTCGTTCTCAGTGCGCTTTATCTTCTTGCCGGTGCTGGCAAACAGATCGTCAACAAGGTCCTGGAAGCGTTGCTTGGGAGCCGAAATCTCGCGCGCCTTCTCAGCCGCGTCGGGATCGCCGCTCTGCAGAACGGCAATCATGCGGTTGCCTATGTTCACCTGATAGTCGAGATACTTGCGCTGCAACTGGTAGAGCTGCACGTCGAGTTCGGTGGTGAGCGACGTGATGCTCGCGTTGAGCTTGCTCAGTGCCTCGACGTTGAGCAGCGGCCGGTCCACAGACCTGATGATGTCGTAGCGTATCCATCTGGCATCCTCGGGCACCACCTTTATTTTCACGCCCTTGAGCATGTGGTTGGGGAACTCGCCTCCCGCGGCAAGCCCGCGCACCACCTTGTTGAGTATGGTACTCTTTCCCACTCCGTTAATGCCGCTTAGTATGTTCACCTGGCGGTCGAGATTCCACACGATGTGGTGCTTTCCGCTCCACAGCGAGTCAATCTCTATCTGTTCAATGTAATCGGCGTATTTCATCTTCGTAGTGTTTTTGTGGCCGGCATCATGCCACGACGGTGCCGGAGCATCTGTGCCGGCGATGGTTGAAACAAATTGTCCGGGGATATGTCACGGCGTGTCCCGGCGCATGGAAACGCCGTTGGCCTACCGCTACATTATCCATAACAAAGATAAGAAATAAATCGTCAGGATGCGTGTTTTGTGTCGAAAAATAACACTTTTTGAGGTGTCCGGAACCACAAGAGGCCCATGACGGAGGATGCGGAGATAAAAGTGATGAACCATGAAGGCACATGTTGCCGGACAAGAGGGGGTGTCACACGGCCGGATGAACCCAAACAGGTCATTAGACCGCATGTGTCTTTATATATTCCGTGCATTCATGCTTTCAGCCATCTTATTGTTTTACATTGGCCTCTTTTTGCTCGATCATTATTGAAATGACCCGTCATGCCTGCAAAAAACTGCCGAAAACGCGCTCAATATAAAGCAAAAACACCGACTGAATCCTAATGACCGACTTGGATTTAATGACATTCAATATTCCGGAGTGTTATATTTTGATTTACAGACATATTTCCACAACACGCATACGCCTTTAACCCGATTTTTCTTACCTTTGCACATCCTTTACGATAAATTAATAATAATTACATATTATGGATGATAAAAAACCATTGATTGCTCATTTAAGTATTCTTACAGCATGTGTGATATGGGGACTTATGTCGCCTGTCGGCAAAAGCGCGATGGCAGGAGGCATAGACGGACTTAATCTGGTGTCGTTCAGAATAGCCGGAGGCACCATCCTGTTCTGGGCTGCCTCGTTCTTCGCAAAGAGGGAGCACGTGCCTCTGAAAGACTGTCTGCTGATGCTCGTGGCAGGTCTCTTCGCACTCGTCTTCAATCAGTGCTGCTTCACAATAGGTCTGAGCATGACGTCGCCGTCAAACGCCAGCATCATAACCACATCGACACCTATCTTCGCCCTGATACTTGCCGCCATCATCCTTAAGGAACCCGTGACGTGGAAGAAGGCATGCGGAGTGCTCATAGGATGCTGCGGCGCCGTGATACTGATACTCACCAGCGCATCGGCGGGCAACGCCAAGGTGGGCAATATATGGGGCGACATACTCTGCATAGTGGCTCAGCTGTCGTTCGCCCTGTATCTGACGCTGTTCAGCAAACTGATAAAGAGATACAGCGTGTTCACGATAAACAAATGGATATTCCTCTGGTCGGCCGTGCTCATACTGCCGTTCTCGTCGCAACATGTGCTTGCCACCGACTGGAACAGCGTGCCAACAGCAGCATGGCTGGAGGCAGGCTACGTGGTGTTCTTCGGTACATTCGTGGCCTATCTACTCACCATGGTGGCACAGAAAGTGCTGCGCCCGACGGTTGTCAGCACATACAACTACGTGCAGCCGATGGTAGCCGTGAGCGTGAGCCTGCTCACCGGCATGGCTGTGCTGAAGACATCGCAGTGCGTGGCCATGGTACTTGTGTTCTGCGGAGTATGGCTCGTGATAAAGTCGAAGTCGAGAAACGATATGCTAAAAGCCGAGCAGGCAAAGCTGGAGGCTGAGAAGGCGAAGCAGGCAGCCGCAGAGACAGAGAAATGACATAAGCACAGGAGACGACCGGAGTATCATATTTTTTTCGTATCTTAGCACTTGCATTACAAAAACCGTAGTAATATGAAAAAAATAGCACAACGCCTTACCGACCTGATCGGGGGCACACCTCTTCTCGAACTCAACCGTTTCGCAGCCGAAAAAGGGCTCGCACGGCCGATAATAGCAAAACTGGAGTATTTCAATCCGGGCGGAAGCGCAAAGGACCGCATCGCCCTGGCGATGATTAAGCAGGCCGAGGCAGACGGCAGACTGAAACCCGGAGCGACGATAATAGAACCGACAAGCGGCAACACGGGCGTGGGACTGGCTCTCGTGGCTGCCGTGAGGGGCTACCGGCTCATACTGACAATGCCGGAGACGATGAGCATCGAGCGCCGCCAGCTCGTGAGTGCATACGGCGCGAAGGTGGTGCTTACGCCGGCGGCTGAGGGCATGACGGGAGCCATAAAAGAGGCGGAGCGTCTGCGCGACAGCATAGACGGCGCACTGATCCTGCAACAGTTTGAGAACAAGGCCAACCCCGCGGCACACTTCGCGACCACAGGTCCGGAGATATGGGACGACACCGAGGGACACGTCGATGTGTTCGTGGCCGGCGCGGGAACGGGCGGCACAATATCGGGCGTGGGCCGTTATCTGAAGAGCAAGAACCCCGCCGTACGCATAGTGGCCGTGGAACCGGCTTCGTCGCCGGTGTTAAGCGGCGGCAAGGCAGGTCCGCACGCCATACAGGGCATAGGTGCGGGATTCGTGCCGGCGGTGTATGACAGCAGCGTTGTTGACGAGGTGATGACCGTGAGCAACGACGACGCCATGTCAACCACACGTCTGTTGGCGCGCAGCGAAGGTCTGCTCACAGGCATATCGTCGGGTGCAGCGGCATGGGCTGCGGCTGAGCTTGCCCGTCGCGAGGAGCTGCGCGACAAGACGATAGTTACTCTCCTGCCCGACACGGGCGAGCGTTATCTCTCCACTGGAGTGTTCGGCTGACCACAGGTCTGAGCAAGCGGAGGAATGGCGCAGGCAGTATGCGCTGACAGATGATGACACACGGGGCGCAGGATAAAGGAGCGCGGGACAGAATGGACGTGTGGCCTATCAAAAGAAAGACATGACATTGATTGACCGAACAATGTGGATGGGGATTGTATAGAACCCACACGCGGTAAAAAAAGAAATGGCGAAACCGCCTGCACGCAAACACGATGCAGGCGGTTTCGCTGTTTTATGGGGTAGCGGAGCGACATCTGAACTATAAAAACGTCCGCTGTTGAGAATCGACGGGGATTGATATCATCAGAATATGCGGCTCCTCGACCGAACAAACGGTGTTTTATGCTGACGAGATGAAAGCAATACAGGCAACTTTCAAATCGTAACCGTTTTTTTGTTTTTTCCCTCCCGGTTTCCTGATATACCCCGAAAAATAAGCGCGTATTTGCGGAATGACTCTCCTTCGGGCGCAAATACGCGGAATATAAGAGGTTATCATAAAACACTGAATATCAATAAATTATGTTTAAAGGGCATTTTATCGTTTTGCAATATGCACCATTTCGGCATGCGAAATGGCCTATATTGGGATGCGAAATGGTGCTTTTCACCCTCTGAGATGGGCTTTATCGCACCGCGAAATGGGCATTATCAGAAAGCGAAACGAATGTTATCGGACTATGATATGGGGTATATCATAAGACGATTCGGGCTGAAACAGCCTTTATTATATCGGTTTTAACATTCCTTTACACCTCTTTTGCGAAAATATTTTGTCAAAATTTAGTCAAGAAAAATTGTAAGTTCGTCAGTCGGTTTTTCATTAAAAACACTGATATCAGGCATGAGGGGAAGCATAAAAACCGTGTTTCGGTCTGACGGAGATGATTTATCGGATGCGGCAATTTCAATTTATCACTATATGAATATCCGACTGTCACGGGGCAGACAACACTCGCGTTGTGCGGAAATATTTGTCTGACGAGCCGGAAACATTACGCTATGCGATGGCATGTCATCAATAAAACCAAGCCACACCGAATACGTATCGTTCCGGAAAAGATGAATTAAATACGTCAGAAGAGGCTGTTTTGGACATTATGGAGACGTGTCAGCGACTATGATAAAAGGCTCTCAGAACAAAAGGAAAGCCCGTTACGCACGACGAGCGACATTGTTGCGCACAAAAGAACGGGACATTATGAATTACGGTTTCGTCGATTGCTCACACCGGCTTTGAATACGCTCAGTATCCACCGCGGCAATACACGAAACCTATGGGCAAAAAAAATCCCTGCAGTCCCGAAAGACTACAAGGAAACACCCCTGTGGGCGTTGACGGATTCGAACCGCCGACCCTCTGCTTGTAAGGCAGATGCTCTAAACCAGCTGAGCTAAACGCCCTTGCTTTTTGTAAGCGATTGCAAAGGTATCGCTTTTATTTTAATCCACCAAATTTTAAAAGCAATATTTTCAAAAAATCATGTTTTTGACGGTTTTATCACCTTACGTTCCGGCGATTTACGGGGATTTTCCGAACAAATAAAAGACTTATCCGATGCAGGCGAAGCGTCATTACGCAATATGACAGCAAATAAAAAATGAAATATCACGGCTTAGCATAGCGCAAAATGGATTTATGTGTCCGGAAAATCGCGGTATGACGGAACAGGGAACAGATTTATTTCTTCGGCTGACAAGGTTGATATATGCTGATGATAGGGTTCATACATGCTGCCGGTAGGTTTATATATGCTTTTGACAAGATTTATATCTGTTGCTGACAGGTTTTATATCTGCCTCTGATAAACACGCAAACGCTCTGAAAAAAGTCAATCATAAGGTCAGAGAAAGGCGGTATTATTCCATGAACCGGACTATATCAGACACGGAAACAATATATAACGGACTTGGAACGGTCTGTATCATGCACCTATAATAATAAATACCGGACCATAAAACGGCCGGTACAGCAACGCCATAAGGCCCGCGCCATAAATCGGAATACCTGGCATTGAGGTCATAAACATAAATAACAACTACATTATGTTTATATAATCACGCATCGGACTCATGCTGATTATACTTCATCTGCGCGCCATCACGCCGGTAAACACAGCGCCGCCATGCACGCAAAGAGCCTTTCCACACAGATAGTCACGATAAATCCGCGCTTCTTCAGGCACCACGCTGCAGGACGATAATCATCAGACTACAAGACACAAAAAAAGAGACATACCCGAAAGTATGTCTCCTTTTTCTATTTGTCAAGCAATTATTAGTCCTTAACCTGAACAGTTGCACGACGGTTGTAAGAGATCGGTGACAGATCGTTTACACCACCCTTAGCAGCGGTAGAGATGTTGTCACGGCTCATACCCATCTTAACGAGTTCGTTAGCAACGGTCTCAGCACGTTTCTCAGACAGCCACTGGTTGTAGTCTGGTTTACCAGTTGCGCTATCAGCATAACCTGTAACGAGGAGGCTTGCACCATTCTCTTTAGCGTACTTAGCAAGAGCCTCAACATTTACGAGATCCTTCTTAGAAGCAATCTTATACTTGTTGATGTTGAAGAATACAGATACCGGTGTGTTGATGAATTCCTTAACAGCCTTCGGTGTCTCGTTCTTCTTCTCTGCAAGCAGCTTCTTCAGGCGAGCGTTCTCTGCGTTAGCATCGTTGAGCTGTGCGTTAAGAGCATCGATCTGAGCCTGTGAGAGAGCCTTGATAGCGTCAACATCAGGAACTTTATTCCATGTAGCCTTGCCGAGGTTTACGGTCAGACCAACTTCAGCATAGAGGCTGTTGTCGTGGCTATCCCAACCGCGGTCACCATTGTTAACCATCGGAGAGCTCATGAAGTCGTTCTCGTAACGGTTCCATCCAAGTTCGAGGTTGATAGCAACCTTGCGGCTTACATAGAACTGGTTCAAGAGACCTACGCTCAGAGCCATTGCATAAGTGTTGGCGCTGCAGTTACGAGCGAAACCTGCACCTGCGAAAGGAACAACGTTCCAAACACGATCAGGATTGTAGCCACAGAGCATGTTGCTCAGATTGAAGAGCACCTGCTCCTGTGCGTTCCAGTACTTGAAGCTCTCGTCCATAGCCTTACCCCAAATACCTGAAACCTTTGTACGGAGACCGATACCCGGTGTGAACCACTTACCGATGGCTATTGAAGCCTGCGGATTTGAACGGAAGCTCTTGAAAGGACTTCTTGAAAGACCTTGTCCGTGTTCTGCTGATGTATAGAAGGCAGACCACTGAGCACCACCCTGGATAAACCAATTGCTCCAGAATGAGTTTGTAGCAACACTGTGCTTGAGCACAGGGTCAGCGTCCTGAGCGATTGATGCCATAGAGACGCCGGCAAAAGCCAAAACAATCAATAATTTTTTCATAACCTATATTTAATTAAATAAAAAATATCATACAAACGGAGGCCTAAGGCATTCGTTATGTGCACAAAGTTAGCAATAAAATCCATATAGCAACACTTTTTAGCAGAAAAATATTGTGTTTTGTATCAAAAAAAAGCTTAAATCAATCAAAATTGCATAAATCAACGCAATATTTACGAGAACAGATGTTCAATTTCAGTTTCCTTCAATATGCACAATATTTTCTTTCCGTCGGGTGTATAATTGAAATTTGAGCAGACAAAGAGGGCGTTGATGATGTTCTCCATCTCCTCATTGCTTAACACCTGACCGTAAACCACCGCCGCGTTGTCTGCAAGACCTGCCGCAAGTGTACGGCTCACTTCGTCGATATCGCCGGCAGGACATTCGGATGCCGAGCCCACCATGTCGCGCACCAGATTGACGTAATTGAGGCCGTCGATGCCCGACGGCACGGCGTTTATGGCATAGGACGAGCCTCCAAGGTCGGTCAGTTCGAATCCGAGCGAGCTCATCTGAGGCATTATCTTGCGCAGGACAAGTTCCTCTGACACAGAGAAATGCACCACTTCAGGGAACAAAACTTTCTGCGGGAACGACTTGTTGTCGTGCAGCAGCGACAGATATTTCTCGAAAAGTATGCGCACGTGTGCCCTGTGCTGGTCGATGATCATCAGTCCCGACTTGACCGCTGTCATGATATAGCGTCCCTTATATTGATAATGTGCGGGTGACTTCTCGGCTATCTCGTTATGCTCGGCAGACTGAACAGGCTCGTCAGCCTTCGGCTCTTCGTCGAACAGTCCCGGCGCAACATCGTCATCAGCGGGCTTCAGACCTTCGTAAAGCTGTTCCCATCCTGCCGGAGCACTAGACTTGCGCGGTGACGACATCTCCTCGAACGGGTTGTAAGACGGATTGTACTGCACCTTAGGCATGGGCAGGTCGCCACCGTCATCGAACACCGGAATGTCGGGACGGTCCTGAGTATCGAAGTCGATTGCGGTGACATCATTGAACATTCCCACGCAGTCTTTCACCGCGGCGGACAGTATCTGCCAGATGGCCTGCTCGTTGTCGAACTTTATCTCGGTCTTTGTCGGGTGGATGTTCACGTCGATATTCTCGGCAGGCACATCGAAATATAGGAAATAAGGCACCTGTTCGCCCACCGGAACAAGCCGCTCGAACGCCGACATGACAGCCTTGTGGAAATAAGGATGTTTCATATACCGGCCGTTGACGAAGAAGAACTGATGGACACCTTTCTTGCGCGCCGACTCCGGTTTGCCCACAAAACCATGAATTTTACACAGCGTAGTATCTACATCGACGGGCAGAAGAGTCTGGTTTATCTTCTTTCCGAACACATCGACAATGCGCTGGCGCAGTCCACCGTTCTTGAGATTGAACAGTTCGTTGCCGTTGCTGTGGAGCGAGAACGTCACCGACGGGTTGACGAGCACTATGCGCTCGAAAGCCGTGATGATGTTGTTCAGCTCCGTGGAGTTGGACTTCAGGAACTTACGGCGCGCCGGAACGTTATAGAAAAGATTGTCAACCATGAAATTGCTTCCCACCGGACAAGAGCACGGCTGCTGGTCGTCGAAGCGCGAGCCCGACACCGACAGATGCGTACCTATCTCATCCTCCGGCCTGCGGGTCTTCAGTTCGATATGCGCCACGGCGGCGATGGAAGCCAGTGCCTCACCACGGAATCCCATGGTGTGAAGCGAGAAAAGGTCTGAAGCATTGCGTATCTTCGACGTGGCATGGCGTTCGAAAGACATGCGCGCGTCGGTCTCAGACATACCCTTGCCGTCGTCGATCACCTGTATGGACGTACGTCCCGAGTCAACCACAAGCACACTGATGTGCGTGGCGCCGGCGTCGATTGAGTTTTCCACAAGCTCTTTCACAACGCTTGCAGGTCTTTGTATCACTTCGCCGGCCGCAATCTGATTGGCGACAGAATCGGGCAATAATTGTATGATATCACTCATATCAGAAGTTTATGAATATACTGATCAACGCAATAAACAATATTACAATAAACAGCAGCAGGAGTACGAGTCCGGAAAGCGACTGGCGGCGGTATTGTCCGCTGCGCCTTGTGTCACGGTCGCCGGCATAGGGTCGCACGGTTACGTGCTTTCCGACGGCTTTGCCGTCTTCTTCCGAAGACAATTCCTCTGCTGCACGGCGCTCTATGTCGCGCAGCATCTCACGCCGTTCGTCTATATATATAAAGGTGTGATTGAAACGTCGCGGACGAATATTGCGGAAAAACATCATCGCTGAAGTCCTCCTCCCCTACTGCGCAGGCGCTGAATAGGCGCTGCCTGACGTTCCACTATCTTGAGTTTCTGATCCTCACTCTTTCCGCGCCAGTTGAAAACATCGGCAGGACTGGTCGGACGCAGTTTGTCGAACCACGCAAATTCCGGCAGCTTGTAGCGCTCGGGCGGTATCTGCGTCATAGGATAAATAGTGCCGACAGCCTTTGGTGCCCATATTTTCTCGAGCTGACGGGTGGGCGACATGAACAGACGCATGGTGTCGGTCTCTATGTAATTGAGATTGGTAAGCGTACTATCCTTGTCGTCGGAGATGTAATAAACAGACTTGACGTTGCCTGTTGATACGAGACGACGCAGCGCACCGTCGGTGAAATAGGCATCCATGAGCCGCGACGACACCTGATTGTAGTGTTCTTCCTTATCAATGAGCTCCACCGACAACGCCTGACCGATAACCCGCGCGAGCCTTACGGTGCTGTCGTTCATATAAACCTCTATCTTCTCACCGAGTAACTGACGGTTGTCGTTCCACACTATCGGATCGCGATACATCGTAAGACACGAATCGAGCGAGTTGAACACGAGTGAGTCGCACACCGCCTGGACATCCGTGCGATATACTTTCACCTTACTGAAACCATGCACCTTGCGATAGACAGAGTCTGTATCTATATTATATGTATAGAGTTTCAAAGAGTCGGAGTGCATATACAGCGTGTCGGGTTGGCGCGAGAAGTCCTTCAGCAACACGCTGTCAGTGGCATAGCCATAGCCTGTCTTCTCATTGTAGAACAACCTATTGCACCTCAGTTCGTTCTTATTGAGCGTATCGATATATATCACATTGCCGAAACCCTCGTTTATTCCTGTGTCATTGTTGTGGAAAAGACTGTCGCCGACAATGGTTTTCTCCTTATCGATTATGGTCGAACGTCCGTACAGTTGCGACTGGTCGGTCTTGGTGTTGAGGTATGCATTCTCGGTCTTAATTATGCTTCCGTTAGACGTTATGCGCGAAGGACCGGTCACATGAGCCATAGACTTGCCGGTATCATAGAACAAAGAGTCGGTCAGGATGACTTGTTTGTCGCTGAGCATCTTCACGTTGTAGAAGAACGCTGCCTCCCTTGTCGCAGTGTTATACTCACCCCAGTCGGCCACGAGCTTATCTTTTCCGTCAATCAGCTCGCCGCCTTCGAAGAAGTAAGCGTAACTGTAAAGGCGGTCATAATTAAGACTGTCGGTATAAAGAGTGCGTCCACGATGTTTCATCACCACATTGCGACGCGCCAGCATCATCTGCTCCACGCCGTCGTACTCGGCGTAGTCGCACGTCAGCGAGAGCGTATCACCCTGTTTGAACCTCACATGTCCGAAAGCCTTCATGGCATTATCTTCCTGGAAAAAGTACGCGCTGTCGCACCAGAGATTTGCTCCGTTGTGTCTGAAATGCACCTTGCCCTTGGCTATCTGCGCCATAGGATTCAGTCCGTAGGCATCATACTTCAGTTCGTCGGCGTGCACCAGATACACCCTGTCGTCCTTAGAAGGTTTCTTGGGAGCGGGCAATCTGAGAGAGGAAGCGATAAGGCATAGTCCAAACAGGCATAGAACCAACATCATGATGATTCTATGCCCGCCCTGTAATCGGATTTTTATGTTATTATGCGTCATCTGACCCAACCTTCGTATTCGAAATCGCAGTTCTTATATTTGTCGTTCATTCTGACGTATGTTTTCTTTATCTTATCCACGACCCAATCGTGCAGGAACTTGTCTCGTTCCTTCTGCAGCACCACATTCTTCATCACCTGATAGTCCTCGGTGATTGTAGCGCGATGAGCTTCGGTGCGGCTCTTGAGCTTAATGATGGCACACACGGTCTTACCTTGATTGTTGAGCATCTCGAAAGCGTTTGATATCTCGCCCACCTTCAGCTTCTCAACCTCACGTGCAACCTCTGTCGGCAGGTCCTGCATGCGGAAACGCGAGGTGCGGCCCTCAGCCGAAATGTATGACATGACACCGTGGTTGTTGCGTGTGTCCTTATCGTCTGACACATAAGTCGCAGCTTCCTCGAACGTGTATTTGCCGTCGCGGATCTCTCCAGACAACGAGTCGAGCTTGTGAGTCATCTCGTCTATGGCCTCCTGTGACACCTTAGGTCTGCGCAGGATGTGGCGCACCTTTATCTTGTCGCCTCGCTTATCGATGAGCTGAATGATGTGATAACCATACTCAGACTCAACAATCTTGGATATTTTCTTAGGATCGGTAAGGTTGAACGCCACGTTGGCGAACGCCGGATCGAGGTAACCACGTCCCACGTAATCCATCTCTCCACCTTGTCGTGCAGAGCCAGGATCTTCAGAATAAAGACGTGCGAGCGTTGCGAAAGTAGTCTCTCCGCTCATTATTCGTTCGGTGTATGAACGCAGATCGTTCTTCACACGGTTGATTTCCTCCTGCGATACCTTAGGCTGTTTTGTAATGATTTCCACCTCTACCTCTGTCGGCACGAGTGGCAGACTGTCTTCAGGCAGGTCACGGAAATAGCGGCGCACATCGGCCGGAGTCACGGTGATGTCTTCCACAAGTTTCTTTTTCATCATGCTGATGAGCTGACTGTTCTTGAACTCATCATGCAGTTCCTGTCGCATCTGCGACACAGACTCCTTGCGGTATTCCTCCAGTTTCTCGCGCGAACCTGCCACCTGAATCCAGCGGTTTATCTGCTCGTCGATGGCTCTTGCCACGTCCGACTCCGACACCTCTATAGAGTCGAGTTCCGCCTGATGCAGAAACAGTTTCTGCACAGCGAGCTGCTCAGGTATGGCACAATCGGGATTGCCGCGCCATTTGATGCCTTCGGCCTCGCCCTGCAGGCGCATCATCTCGACATCAGACTTCAGGATGGGTTCGTCGCCCACAATCCATATCACCTCATCGGCAATGCTGTTTTCCGGTATCTCGGTTTTCTGAGCCGTTGCCACGGAGTCGCTGTCGGAGCCCCCACGCGCGGCCTGAGTACGTGCGGTGACGCTCAAGCCGGACAGGAACACCAAAGCCAGCAAACCGGTATAGATGTTAATCACTTTTCTCATTGTATTCTGTTTAGTTTAAAATCGGCAAAGACCTTCAATGCTTGTTCACCGTGGCGAGCACGCTCTTGTCCACCGTGACTGCATATTTCTTTCTCAGATCAGCCACCCACTGCTCTTCGAGCTGTTCCTGATAGTCGGTCACCACAAGCTCGCGCACATCCTCGTACGACTTAGGCGACTTGAGCAGCTTGCCATAAACGGCAGGTATGGGATATTCGGCGGGCGGAGTGACAACCGAGTCCTTTCCGAACACCACCTTGTCTATCAGCGCGTTGTCGCCTTTCTTGAATATACCTTTCACCACCTTTATGCGTATGGTGCTGTCGTTGAAAGCATGGCGCAGAGTGTCGGCCCAGTCTTTGAAGTCCACTTTTTTCAAAACGTCCTTCACGGCCTGCACGTCGGCCTCGTCTTTCACGTAGTAAGCAATACCTTTATATCTGGGTGAGTCCCAGCGATATTTCTTCTTGTTCTTCTTGAACATGCGCTCGAGTCCCTTCTCGTCGGTGGCAGCCTTCTCCCATACAGTGCGGTTGCTTATCTCGTAGAGCAGCAGACCGTCGTGATATTCGCGTATGAGGTTCTTCAGGTCTGGGTCCGAAGCCTCCATCTCGGCGGCTCTCTTGTCGAGCACCTCATCAGGAGTCATCTGCGGCACAGAGGCCTTGGCTATTGAGTCGATGTTCTGCGTTATGATGCGCTCGCGCACTCCGCGCTGGTCGATGAAGCGCAGTATGTCGGCGTGAATGGAGTCGTAAGGGAAGAACTTGCTCTTGTCCTCGAGCAGCACTATGTGATAGCCTGCCGGCGAGAGGAACGGTTTGCTCATTTCACCCTTCTTCAGTGAGAAGATGACATCCTCAAACTCCTTGAGCGTCTGACCTTTCTGCAGCCACGGCAGTAGTCCGCCCTCGACGGCAGAGCGGCGGTCGTCAGAGCATTTGCGTGCCAGTTCGGCAAAGTCGGCACCACCCTGCAGCGCGTTGTATATGGAGTCTATGCGTTCCTTGGCCTTTGCCTGAGCGTCGGCCGGAGCATTCTGTCTGAGCCCCACGAGAATGTGCGCCGGTCTCACAAGTCCGCCGAGTGAGTCGACACGAGTCTGCGTAGCCTTGTAAATTTTCCAAGCCTCGTTCTCTATGTCGGTGTTGTTGATGAACGACGGGCGTATCTGCTGATTGCGGTAGAGCAGGAATTCAGACCTGAAACTCTTTGTGGTGTCTATGCCGGCATCCATTGCTGCCTGCACCTTCAGTTTATAGTTGATGAAAAGATCGACATACTCGTCAACGCTTTTCTTATCGACCACTGTCTCAGAGTTGTTCTTATTGTAAGAATATTCAAACTCAGAACGTGTCACGGGATGGCCGTTTATGGTCATCACCACCGGGTCGTTCTGAGCATTTGCAATGCTTCCGCAAAGAAGCATTGCAAACATCAGTACACTGAATTTCATTATAGGTTTCTGTTTTTACAAAAATATCGTCAGTACCTTCCCATTATTCAGGACGTGAATAATTAGGAGCCTCACTTGTGATCATGATGTCGTGAGGATGGCTTTCAAGCACACCGGCGTTGGTGATGCGTGTGAAGCGTGCACCGTGCAGTTCCTCTATGTCGTGAGCACCGCAGTAGCCCATGCCTGAGCGCAGACCACCTACGAGCTGATAGATCACCTCTTGAACAGTTCCTTTGTAAGGCACGCGTCCTGCTATTCCCTCCGGAACGAGTTTCTTCACGTCCTTTGTGCCGGCCTGGAAGTAGCGGTCCTTTGAGCCGTTCTCCATAGCCTCGAGCGATCCCATACCGCGATAGCTCTTGAACTTACGTCCGTTGAAGATGATTGTGTCGCCCGGGCTCTCCTCTGTACCTGCTACAAGCGAACCAATCATGACGCATGTTCCACCGGCTGCAAGAGCCTTGACAACATCGCCCGAATAGCGGAGTCCGCCGTCGGCGATCAACGGAACGCCTGTGCCCTTGAGGGCTGTATATACATCATAGATGGCACTGAGCTGCGGCACACCTACACCGGCAACGACACGTGTGGTGCAGATAGAACCCGGTCCGATGCCCACCTTGATGGCGTCGGCGCCATTGTCAACCAGCATCTTGGCTGCCGCGCCTGTAGCTACGTTGCCCACTACTATATCGACATTCGGGAACGCGCCCTTGGCCTCGACGAGTTTCTCGATGACATATTTTGAATGTCCGTGAGCAGTATCGATGACGATGGCATCGGCACCGGCCTCAACAAGAGCCTGCATACGGTCGAGCGTATCCACCGTCACGCCTACTCCGGCAGCCACGCGCAGACGTCCTTTGTCGTCCTTGCATGCCATCGGTTTGTCCTTGGCCTTTGTTATGTCCTTGTATGTGATGAGTCCCACCAGGTGATTGTCCTTATCGACAACCGGCAGTTTCTCAATCTTGTTTTCCTGTAATATCTGTGCTGCAGCGCTGAGGTCAGTCTGCAAATGAGTGGTGACAAGGTTCTCAGAAGTCATCACCTCGTCAATGAGTTTGTCAAGATGACGCTCGAAGCGCAAGTCGCGGTTGGTAACTATACCCACAAGATGCTTTTCATCATCTACGACAGGTATTCCGCCGATGTGATACTCGGCCATTATGTCGAGAGCATCCTGCACCGTGCTTCCGCGGCGGATGGTTACCGGATCGTATATCATTCCGTTCTCGGCACGCTTTACGATGGCTACCTGACGGGCCTGTTCCTCTATAGACATGTTCTTGTGTATGACACCTATACCTCCTTCACGCGCAATGGCGATTGCCATAGCCGATTCGGTGACTGTGTCCATGGCAGCAGTCACAAACGGCACGTTCAGAGTGATGTTACGTGAGAAACGGGTTTTCAGATCTACCATCTTAGGTAATACCTCGGAATAAGCCGGAATAAGAAGGACGTCATCGAAGGTCAGACCGTCCATTACAATTTTATCTGCAACAAATGATGACATATAATACATTAAAAATTTATTGCGTGCAAATTTAGCATAAATTTTTCACATTGAACGTAACACGGCGGGCTTTTCATTAATACATTAACACTATTTATCCGAAATCGGCAGACGCCGACACCCTAAACCGTTCACTATGGCACGACCCCGCGACGGGAAAAAGGGCTTAAAAGATGTCATTAAATCCCGCCGGCGTAAGGTCAGAAAACAAGAAGCCGGGAACGGCGGAACGACTCTGCCGCGCACCGCGACAGCTCCGGACGAGAGCCCGGTCAGACCGCCACGAAAACGGACTTCCGCGTATCCCTCGGCAGACAGCACGCAAAGCCGAGAAAAAGGCCGGAAAGGGACGGAAACGAGGAAAATTTCCTTGACTTTTTTTTGACAATTAACATTTACAAAATAGAAATGAAGAAACTACGAAAAGGCCTTTTTCAGCCTTCTGAAACGGAGAAATGACCGGGTTGCGACACGGAAAAAACAATGCGGCGGTGCGAAAAAGCCCATTTCACGATTCAAAATGCACCATTTCGGGTGATGATATGCACCATTTCAGCACACAAAATGCACCATATCGCAGTCCGAAATGGGGCATTTCGCAACGCAATCCGTTTTTTATTATTGCACGTTATGCGCGCAATCGCACATAACACACAGATATCCAGCGCATTAAAACTGCACGCTCATATTCGCGATATTTGCACCCAAGAATAAAATTTTTCAGAAAACAGGGCTCCATGACGAGTTGAGCGGGACGATTTAACACAATTAACAATAGTTCACATACAGTGGTTTCAACCCATATCGCGAGGCTGCACGGCGGACGACGACAAACAGCAGCGTGGCAGACTTTCGGCACATGACCGCAAAAAAATGTGCGGACCGCACGCACAAAGGCATACGGTCCGCACACGTATCATATTTTTACAGCCGGTACAACAAGGCATCAGTTGCCCATCTCAGACAGGAACTTTATGCGCACCAGGCGTATGTCGTTCTCCGTGCTGTCGTCGCCCAGCTCCTCGAGAGCCGTCTCTATGTCTCCCGTCTCGCTTTCGCGGAAATACTCGTATATGTCGTCTATGTGGTCGGCATCCATCACGTCGTCGAGGAAATAGTCGATGTTGAGCTTCGTGCCGCTGTAAACTATTGCCTCGATCTCGTCGAGCAATTCCTCAAACTCGAGTCCCTGCGCCGACGCTATGTCGTCGAGCGGTATCTGGCGGTCGATGCTCTGTATTATCTTCACCTTCAGCATGGACTTCTTCGCCACGGTGCGCACGCGCAGCTCCTCGGGCCGCTCAATGTCGTTCTCCTCACAGTGGCGCTTTATCAGTTCGCAGAACTCGCGTCCGTAGCGCTTGGCCTTGCCTATGCCCACGCCCTGTATGTTCTGCAATTCCTCTATGGTGATGGGGTACATGGTGGCCATCTGCTCGAGCGATACGTCCTGGAAGATGACGTATCCGGGCAGTCCTTGCTTCTTTGCCACCTTCTTGCGCAGATCCTTCAGCATGGAGTAGAGCTCCGGATCGAGCGCCGCGCCCGAGCGGTCGCCGCCCTCCTCCTCGTATTGTTCGCTGAAATCGTTGTCCTCGACAATCATGAACGAAGTAGGATTCTTTATAAACTTGCGTCCCGCCGGAGTTATCTTCAGCACTCCATAGTTCTCCACCTCCTTGTCCAGATAGCCGGCAATGAGCGCCTGACGTATCACGGGGTTCCATATCTTCGGGTCTTCGTCCTCGCCCGAACCGAACTCCTCGAGCTGGTCGTGCTTGTGAGAGACAATCTCGTCGGTGGAGCGTCCTTTCACAAAATCAATGAGATATGGCTGCTGGAACGCCTCCTTTATGGCCACCACAGCCTTGAGTATGATGAGCAGAGCATCCTTGCCCTCGCGCTTCTCCTTGGGATGCAGACAGTTGTCGCAGTTGCCGCAATTCTCTTGATGATACTCCTCGCCGAAGTAATGCAGCAGCAGCTTGCGTCGGCATACGCACGACTCGGCATAGGCTGCCGTCTCCTGGAGCAGCTGTTTGCCAATGTCCTGCTCGGCGACAGGCTTTCCCTCCATGAACTTCTCGAGCTTCTGCAGGTCCTGGTAGGCGTAGAAAGCGATGCAGATGCCCTCGCCTCCGTCGCGTCCGGCGCGTCCTGTCTCCTGGTAGTAGCCCTCAAGGCTCTTTGGAATATCATAATGTATGACGAAGCGCACGTCGGGTTTGTCTATTCCCATGCCGAAAGCTATGGTGGCGACAATGACGTCGATGCGCTCCATGAGGAAGTCGTCCTGCGTCTGCGAGCGTGTGGCGGAGTCGAGACCTGCGTGATAAGGCGCCGCCTTTATGTCGTTTGCCTGCAACACGGCGGCAAGCTCCTCCACCTTCTTACGCGATATGCAATACACTATGCCGCTCTTTCCGGCATTGTGCTTTATGAATTTTATTATCTGTTTGTCTATGTCCTTGGTCTTCTGTCTTACCTCGTAATAGAGGTTTGGACGGTTGAACGAGCTCTTGAACTCGCGTGCGTTCAGTATGCCCAGACTCTTCTTTATGTCTGTCCTCACCTTGTCGGTGGCGGTGGCGGTGAGCGCTATGACCGGCGCCGCGCCTATCTTGTTTATCGTAGGCCGTATGTTACGGTACTCAGGACGGAAATCGTGTCCCCACTCCGAGATGCAGTGCGCCTCGTCTATGGCGTAGAACGAAATCTTGAATGATTTGAAAAATTCGAGATTATCCTCTTTGTTGAGCGATTCCGGCGCCACATAGAGCAGTTTGGTCCTGCCGGCGTGCACGTCGTCCATCACCTGTTGTATGGCGGCCTTGTTGAGCGACGAGTTCAGATAATGAGCCACTCCGCTTTCCTCACTCAGTCCGTTGATAACATCAACCTGGTTTTTCATAAGAGCGATGAGCGGCGACACTACTATGGCCGTGCCTTCCATTATGAGTGACGGCAGCTGATAGCACAGACTCTTTCCGCCACCTGTCGGCATGAGCACGAAGGTGTCGTTGCCGTCGAGCAGGTTGCGTATGATTGCCTCCTGATCGCCTTTGAACTTGTCGAAGCCGAAATATCGCTTCAGTTCTTCGTTAAGATTAACTTTAGATGTCATAGAGTTTGTTTAGAATGAAAGGTAGAGAACTGCGTGGCAGTTGTATAAGCAACAGATAATCGGCAATGCGCGCGACCGGATTCAGGCTTCCACCGGTCCGCGCAGATGCGATTTGTCAAGCTGGCTCTTGGCATAGTCAAGGGTCACTTCGAATGAGTCAATGTGTTTGGACGGAGCATCGAACATAGCGTCGGTCATTATCGACTCAACAATCGACCTCAGTCCGCGCGCTCCCAACTTGTATTCCACAGCCTTATCGACAATGAAATCGAGCGCCTCGTCGGCGAAGGTGAGCTTTATGCCGTCCATCTCGAAGAGCTTGCAATACTGCTTCACGATGGAGTTCTTCGGCTCGACGAGAATCCTGCGCAACGCCGTGCGATCGAGCGGATCGAGATATGTGAGCACCGGCAGACGGCCGATGATCTCAGGTATGAGTCCGAACGACTTGAGGTCTTGCGGAAGGATGTATTTCATTATGTTCTCCTTGTCTATCTTGTGAGCGTTGCGCACGGTGTTGAAGCCCACCACTCCGGTATTCATGCGCTGGGCAATCTTGCGCTCGATGCCGTCAAACGCACCGCCGCAGATGAAGAGTATGTTGTGGGTGTCAACGTGTATGTAGTCCTGGTCAGGATGTTTGCGTCCGCCTTTTGGCGGTACGTTTACCATCGTTCCCTCAAGCAGCTTGAGCAGTCCCTGCTGAACGCCCTCGCCGCTGACATCACGTGTGATGCTCGGGTTGTCGCTCTTGCGGGCTATCTTGTCTATCTCGTCGATGAAGACAATGCCACGCTCGGCAGCAGCCAGGTCGTAGTCGGCCACCTGCAACAGACGGCTCAGGATGCTCTCCACATCCTCGCCCACGTAGCCTGCCTCGGTAAAGACAGTAGCATCGACGATGGTGAAAGGCACATCGAGCAGCTTCGCTATGGTGCGGGCCATGAGAGTCTTGCCCGTTCCGGTGCTGCCAACCATTATGATGTTGCTCTTCTCTATCTCAACACCACCGTCGTCCTTGGGCTGTTGCAGACGTTTGTAGTGATTATATACGGCAACCGAGAGATAGCGTTTGGCCGCGTCCTGACCTATGATGTACTGGTCGAGGAAGTCTTTTATCTCTTTCGGTTTTGGTACTTTCTTTATCTTGAACTTGTCGCTGCCGGCGGAAGATGTGCCGTTATGGTCGAGAAGGCCTGTCGATTCCACAATATGATAAGCCGACACGGCGCAATCCTCACAGATAAAGCCGTCGAGACCGGTTATCAGCAGTTTGACATCTTTCTCGCTTCTTCCGCAGAAGCTGCATACTTTTTTTGGCATTCTACTTCTTGTGTCTTTTGATATATTCGTTTATTCAGTCAGGATCCGTGTGCGTCATAAGCTCCGCCTGCACGGTCCGGACATTTTATTTGTCGGCGCCGCCCTTGCGTTTCATCACCGCATCAATCATGCCATACTCCTTGGCTTCCTCGGCCGTCATCCAGTAGTTGCGGTCGCTGTCCTGCCATACTTTCTCAAACGGAGTGTGTGAGTGCTCGGAGATGATGTTGTAGAGTTCTTTCTTGAACTTCTGTATCTCGCGTGCCTCGATCTCGATATCAGAGGCCTGTCCCTGCACTCCGCCGAGAGGCTGGTGTATCATGACGCGGCTGTGGGTGAGCGCGGTGCGCTTTCCTTCCTTGCCTGCCACGAGAAGCACGGCTGCCATCGATGCTGCCATGCCCGTACACATCGTGGCCACATCGCTCTCGATGAACTGCATGGTGTCGTATATGCCGAGACCTGCCGTGACGCTTCCGCCCGGAGAGTTGATGTAGATGTTGATGTCGAGCGAGCTGTCAACCGAGTCGAGGTATAGCAACTGTGCCTGGAGCACGTTGGCTGTATAATCGTTTATTTCCGTTCCGAGGAATATGATGCGGTCGGCCATCAGTCGCGAGAAGACATCGAGCTGTGTTACGTTGAGCTGTCTCTCCTCAAGGATGTAGGGGTTGAGATAACCGGCCTGCGCCTTAACGACGTCGTCAAACGTCAGTCCGTTTATACCAAGATGACCTGTGGCATACTTTCTAAAATCGTTCATACTATGACAATAATATATTTATTATATTCAAAAAAACCGATTAATAAATATACAGAAAAAGAGGTTATCGACTCTTTTCTGCAAATTATCCTACACAAAGATAGGAAAAAAAGTCGATAACCTCTTAAAAAAGAAGTTTTTTTTCAAATTTATTTATTTCATCAACTCATTGAATTCATCAAGAGTTACGGTTTTCTTATCGAGAGAAACAACTCCCTTCAATGCATCAACAAGTTTTTTCTCTACTGCGCTGTCAACGAAATTCGCTGCGCTGTCGCGTTTCTTCAGCATCTCGTCGGCATAGTTGTCGAGATATTCCTCAGGAACATTGTTCATGCCATACTGAGCGAACTGCATGCGTGCAGCCTCTTTTGCCGCAGCCTTGACGTCGGCGTCCTCAACCTTGATGTTGTTGGCAGCGACGAGCTGCTCCTTGATGAGGTGCCACTTGAGCTGTTTGATGCTCTCGTCGTAGTTCTTCTCTACATATTCCTCGCCCTTATCCTTGTTGTTGAGGAGCATGATGCGCTTGAGCAGAGCGTCCGGGAATGTCAGCTCACCAACCTTGTCCTCAGCATACTTGCGTACGTCGAGCATGAACTTGTAGTCGCTGTTGGCCTGGAGCTGCGGTTTGAGTCCTTCAGCAATCTTGCCACGGAACTCCTCTTCGCTCTTCACTGTGTCCTTGCCGAACACCTGGTCGAACAGAGCCTGATTTACATCAGCCTTCTTGAAGCGGTTGATTTCGATTACCTGATAGCTGAAGTCAGCCTCAACATCCTTAACGGCGTCGCGGTTGATCTTGAGCAGGTTTGCAACCTCTGAGTCGTTATCCGGATAAGCCTTGCGCGGGTTGAAAGTGATGATGTCGCCCGGTTTTGCGTTGTCGAACAGTTTCTTCTGGTCGTCCACCTTGATGTATTCAGGCATCATGACAGCGCCTTCCACTGTTATGCCGCCCTCCTTTGTATTGCCGTCGGCGTCGAGCTCGCGCAGATCGCCTTTCAGCATGTCGCGCTTCTCACCGTCGTAGCTGTCAGCTTTCTCGTAGCTTCCCAGCTGGCTGGCGAACATATCAACCTGCTGGTCGATGAGTTTGTCGTCTGCCTGGATTTCATAATAAGCTATCTTTGTGTCTCCGTTAAGCTCGATCTTGAACTCAGGAGCGACAGCTATGTCGAACATGAAAGTATAAGGTCCGTCCTTCTCGATGTCAACCGGCTCCTGCTTCTCAGAAGGCAGAGGCTCGCCGAGCATCTGTATCTTGTTTTCTCTTATGTAGTTGTAAATCTGTTCTCCCACGTACTTGTTAAGAGTGTCCATCTTTACAGACGGTCCGAACTGCTTCTTAATAAGTCCCATCGGCACCATGCCGGGGCGGAAGCCCGGGAAGTTAGCTCTCTTACGATAGTCTTTCAAAGTCTTTTCTACATTATCTTTGAAATCTGCGTCTTCGACGGTGACGGTCATAAGGCCATTCACTTTGTCGGGATTCTCAAATAAAATGTTCATCTGTGATTTGATTTTCTATATTTATTTATTGATTATTTTTCGTTTCGAAAGTGCAAAATTACTCATTATTAATGTAATAACCTAACATAAGAATGAAAATTTTGTTTTTTTACCACTTTGTGAAGCGGCTGACAGACGATGGCGCGCGGCACAGGAAAGGCGCCGCACGGAACAGACGGCAAGCAGCCGCGCACAACGGGAATCATATCCGCAGGCTCGCAACCACGCTTCCGTCGAGCCGGCGTATGCTCATCTCGCCGTCGTCGTAGAGCGCGAACGTGGGCTCGCGGTCTTCCTTGGGAAACGTCACCGAACCGGTGTTGCATATCACCTGTCCGCTGTTGTCGCGACAGAGTTTCCACAAGTGGGTGTGGCCATACACGAACACGTCGTGGCGGCACGGCGGCATGTTGTTCTCATTATATATATGTCCGTGCGTGAGGAAGAGGCGTCTGCCGCTGTCCACCACCACGGCATAGTCGGCCATCATGGGAAACTTGAGGAGCATCTGGTCGACATCCGAGTCGCAGTTTCCCCTCACGGCCACGATGTCGCCGCTCATTGCGTTGAGCCGTTCGACGATGGCCGCGGGATTGATGTCGTCGGGTATGCGGTTGCGCGGACCGTAATTGATTATGTCGCCGAGCAGGAGCAGCATGTCACAGTGCTCGTTTCTGTAAAAGTCGAGGGCGCGTTCGAGCCGGCCTATTGAGCCGTGTATGTCGGACAAAAGCATGTATTTCATAATCTCAGCGCATCATTCGTTGTCAGACATGGCCTTCTCCCTCGCTCTACGTTCCTCGTCGATGAGCTGGAAATTCTTTTTCTTCAGCTCGAAACTGTTGCTCAGATACTTCTCGCGCACTATCTGGTTGGCCGCCAGTTCCTCGGGCGCTCCCTGGAACAATATCCTGCCTTCGAACAGAAGATAGGCACGGTCGGTGATGTTGAGCGTCTCGTGCACGTTGTGGTCGGTGATGAGAATACCGATGTTGCGGTATTTCAGACGCCAGACAATGTGCTGAATGTCCTCCACGGCGATGGGATCGACGCCGGCGAAAGGCTCGTCGAGCATGATGAACTTAGGGTCGATGGCAAGACAGCGCGCTATCTCCGTGCGTCGGCGCTCGCCTCCCGAGAGCTGGTCGCCCTTGTTCTTGCGCACCTTGTTGAGTCGGAACTCGCTGATGAGACTCTCGAGCTTGTCGAGCTGTTGGGTGCGCGAGAGGCCCGTCATCTCGAGCACCGAGAGAATGTTGTCCTCGACACTCATCTTACGGAACACGCTCGCCTCCTGCGGAAGATAACCAACGCCGGCACGCGCACGCTTATAGACGGGATAGTCGGTGATGTCCTTATCGTCGAGATATATGTGTCCCGCGTTGGGCACGATGAGTCCGGTGGTCATATAGAACGACGTGGTCTTGCCCGCGCCGTTAGGTCCGAGCAGTCCGACAATTTCTCCCTGTCTTACGTTTATCGACACATCGTTCACCACGGTACGCTTGCCGTAGCGCTTCACGAGTCCTTCGGTGCGCAGCACCATTCTGTGTTCGGGCGCCGCGGTTGTCTTGTTGTCTGTTTCGTTCATATCAATGATTATATCGGTTACAAAGTTAAATGTTTTTATCTTTCCGTGCAAACCATGTTTTATGCTTTTTTTACAAGCACGCGGCGATGCGCTCCGCACACCGGCACAAATGCGCGGCCGGCAGCTTATGAAGACATCATACGGGCGGAATATCCGGAGAGTAAAGCCATGCCAGAGACGCCATTGTGTTAACATACATTTACTTTCGGAAATCAGGATTTAACATTTCATTTTTCTCAATCCAGAGAAACGACAGGCGGCAAAAAGGCCCATATCACCCCATCGGGAACAAGACGCGGACCGTCCGACGGCGGATGATTTTGCGAAATGGGCTTTTTCGCACTCCGAAATGGTGCATTTCGCAGCATGAAACGGGCTTAATCGGGAGCCAATATAGCCTATATCGGAAGTCGAAATGGGATATTTCGCAAAGCCGTCCGAGCACAGGCGAATTGCCATATTTAGCAAACGGCTGTGTATCAGCGCATTGCGCAAACGCCGAATTTTCGCGATTTTCAGAGCAAAACCGTCGCCGGTGCGCTGCGAAACGATTTTTGAGCGTCTGCGGCGGCAAATATTTAACATTCTACCTACATAAATTCCGATTTTTTATATTTCGTCACACATCATCGACCATCCGCCCCTCTCCCACCCTACGCACTGCCGCCGGAGGCGCGTCAATCTGAAATAAACATAAAACTTCAACGCTTTTGACAGTTTTTCAATCTTTTATTACTACTTTTGCACCCATAGACACACAGGCATATCAAAAAATCAGAATATGTTGATTACAAAATATTTAAACACCCTCGGACGCTATCTGATGCTGATGGGCCGTTCGTTCTCGCGTCCGGAACGTATGCGCATGTTTCTCAAACAATACATCAAGGAAATGTCGTCGCTCGGCGTAAACTCCATCGGCATCGTGCTGCTCATCTCATTTTTCATCGGAGCCGTGATTTGCATTCAGATGAAGCTCAACATACAGAGCCCGTGGATGCCGCGGTGGGTGTCGGGTTACACCACGCGTGAGATACTGCTGCTCGAGTTCTCATCGTCAATAATGTGTCTCATCCTCGCCGGAAAGGTGGGGTCGAACATAGCCTCGGAGCTCGGCACCATGCGCGTGACGCAGCAGATAGACGCCCTGGAGATAATGGGTGTGAACTCAGCCAACTATCTCATTCTGCCGAAAATACTGGCGCTGGTAACCATCATGCCGTTCCTCGTAATCTTCTCATCCACCACCGGAATACTGGGAGCCTACGGCACGGCATACATCGGACACATACTGCCTCCGGACGACCTGACGCTCGGACTGCAACATTCGTTCAACCCGTGGTTCGTGTGGATGAGTATCATAAAAAGCCTGTTCTTCGCGTTCATCATTTCGAGCGTGTCCTCATATTTCGGCTATACGGTCGAGGGCGGCTCGGTAGAAGTGGGCAAAGCGAGCACCGACGCCGTGGTGAGCTCGAGCGTGCTCATTCTGTTCTCCGACGTTTTCCTCACACAGATGCTGTCTTAACCGGTACAGACTGCTGCGCAAGGCCCGGCACGGGACACGGAAACGCGACGGACATATCATAAGGAAAAATGAATTTATCAGTAAGGAAGAAAGAAAATGATTGAAATACAACATCTATATAAGTCGTTCGACGGAAAAGAAGTGCTGAAAGACATCAACGCTGTGTTCGAGGACGGCAAGACAAACCTCATCATCGGACAGAGCGGAAGCGGAAAGACCGTGCTGATGAAGAATCTCGTCGGACTGCTCACTCCCACAAGCGGGCGGGTGCTGTATGACGGCCGCGACTTCGTGGGACTGAGCAAGGCGGAGCGCGTGAACATGCGGCGCGAGATGGGAATGATATTCCAGAGCGCGGCGCTTTTCGACTCGCTCAACGTGCTGGAGAACGTGATGTTCCCGCTCGACATGTTCTCGTCGATGAACTATCGCGAGCGTGTGAAGCGTGCGCAGGAATGTCTCGACCGCGTGAACCTCGGCGACGCACAGAACAAGTATCCGGGAGAAATATCGGGAGGTATGCAGAAACGTGTGGCAATAGCACGCGCCATTGTGCTCAACCCCAAATATCTGTTCTGCGACGAACCTAACTCCGGACTCGACCCGCGCACATCGCTGGTCATCGACTCACTGCTGAGCAGCATCACAAAAGACTTCAACATCACGACCATAATAAACACGCACGACATGAACTCGGTGATGGGCATAGGCGAGAACATCATCTTCATATACCAGGGCAACAAGGAGTGGCAGGGCACCAAGGACGACGTGATGACCTCAACCAACGAGAAACTGAACGACCTGGTGTTTGCCTCGGAGCTGTTCAAGAAGGTGAAGGAAGTGGAGATGGAGAAAGCCGCCGCACGCAAAAACAAGTGAAAAAACAAAAACGAAAACCTTTATAATTTCATATTTTATTTCATACAGAGTAAACACCACACAATAAAAACATCCGTCATCAGTTACCACAACTGATGACGGATTCGGTGTTTCTCTGGTTTCAGACTATTGAATATCTTCGAATGTCGTCGTCAGGAAACAATCTGCAATAAATCTCAATGCACAATTTGCATGATTGCTCCTGGCCGACGGCATCTTTTATTCGTGTTATTGAGAGATTAGTTCTGCTTTGAATGTCTCGTTGAACACATCCACCGTGATGCGGTATGTTCCGTCTTTGGTGATGGTCCATTTGGTGTCGTCGCCGTTTGTTCTCACGAGCTTGGTTGTGAGCGGGTCCTCACCCTGCACAAAAGGATGAATCTCTTTCTGTCCCCAGTTCTTCCAACCCATAATCTTGAAGCTCGACGGCTCCTCTATGTTCTGATGAGTCTTCAGCTCGCCGGTCCATGTCCACACCATCTCGTTGTTCGGGTCCTGTGTCATCGACTCGGCTGTGAACGCGTTCCATCCGGTCTTGGTGGCTCCGCCGCCGATGTAAGCCTCTTCCCACGGAATGAAAAGTTCGCCTCTCACGGTCTTGCCGTCACTGCTTACGTAGAAGCGGTAGCGGTCTTCCGAGAACGGAACAATCCACGCTGCCTTGGCGGCATCGGCTGTCTGAACAGTCTCAACGCCCTTGTTCACGATGTAAGAATCCACATACTTCGGTGCGATGTACTTGGTGTCGGCACCAGCCTTCCCGGTGGTCATTATCTTAAGGTCGCCGTCTTTGAGCGAGCCTGCGAATCTGAAACATCCGTCAGGAGTCTTCTGCAGCTGACGTGTTCCCTCAGGAACAGCGCTTCCTGTTATCCACAGATTCTGATAAGTCTGGGCTTTGGCTGTATATCCGAACAGTATTGACAATATGAATATAATACTGATATTTCTCATTTCTTTCTTTTTTTTATTTTACGAACCATTGATTCTTTTCCGGTTTCATGTCTTCCGCCACCGTGCAGAGCTGTCCGCACGGAGCGGCCTGAGCATGTATTGTCAACCGGAGCCTTGCTTCTGGCTCCGTTCCGGATTTATTTTTTCACGTCCACTTTTACCACAGTCTTCTTAGCACAAGGTATGTTTGCGAGGTTTATATTCACCGTGCGTGTGGCTGCGTCGTAGCTCCAGTCGGCGCTACCGAGCTTCTTGCCGTTAAGGCTTACGGCCGTAGGAGCGTTCTCGGCAAGCAGTTTCACGGTGTAGTTGCGCTTCTCCGGCATTCCGGGGAACGAACCTTCGCGCGCATTGATGGTCAGGGTTACGCTTCCTGCGGTGCGCTTCTGCTCGAACTTGGTGTTTGTGAACAGACCCTTCTTGTAGCCTTCGGTGTTGTTCTCGTCCTCATAGAGGGTTGACGAACCGTCTGCTCCCGGCACAACCTTCAGCACGATGCGGTCAGGACGGTTGTTGAGGTTCATCACGTTCTCGTAGTTCACGATTATGCTTCCTACCTTATAGAAATAAGGAATCTCGGTCTGCTTGTATGAATCAACGAACTCTCTGTTGCCGTCAACCACCTTGTTGCGGCATACATCGAACCATTTGCCTTCCGGCAGCCATATCTTTCTTTCAGTAAGACCATTCTTTCCGGCGGTCAGGACAGGCGCGACGAGAATCTCATCGCCGAACATATATTCGTCTTCGTAACGGTAAGCGTTGTTCACTTCAGGATAGTCGTAGTAAAGCGGACGGCAGATTGACACACCCGTATCGTATGCCTCGCGTGCCGCAGTGTAGATATAAGGCATGAGCTCATATCTGAGTTTCACCGTCTGGAGCAGATCCGGGAAGTTAGGATATTTCCATATACGCATCTCGATCTTCGGATCGTTTGTGGCGTGAGTTCTGAACAGAGGAGAGAATACTCCGTACTGCATCCATCTAAGATAGAGTTCCGGATTGTTGTTTCCGTGCTGATGACCACCGAGGTCGTGTCCCCAATAGCCGAAGCCTACGTTTGCAGCCGTAGCAGTGAAGTAAGGCTGGAAAGCCAGTGTCGGGAATGTGGAGAATGAGTCGCCGGAGAATCCGATAGGATAACGATGGCTTCCGAGTCCTCCCCAACGGTGGAATATCAACGGACGGCGGTCCGGATGAGTGGCTTTCATATCATTATAGAACACGTGGTTGCACCAGAAAGTCTCGCTCAGTCCGTCCATGCGTGGGTTGGTGAGGTTCTGCTGCCAGTCGAGCCACCAGAAATCCACACCGTCCTTCTCTCTGTTGTGCAAGATGTCCTTGAACATATTCTTATAGAATACAGAGTCCTCAAGATGCCATGGCACAACCTTTGTGGTTGCGGGATCCATGCCCATATCCTTCACAAGCAGGCTGAAGTTCTCTTCGTCGCTATCCACTCCGTCAGCCGGATGAAGGTTCATGGACACCTTCAGTCCCTGTTCGTGCATCCATTTGAGAAGTCCCTGAGGGTCAGGAATAAGTTCCTTGTTCCATGTCCAGCCGGTCCATCCTTCGGTGTGCCAGTCCATATCCAGAATCATCACGTCGATAGGAATATGGTTTTTCTTTATGTCTGTCACAATGTCGATGAAGTCCTGCTGAGAATAACGCTGGTATTTGCTATACCAATAGCCGAGCACGAAGAGCGGCGGCATAGGCTGTTTTCCGCCTATGAGCGTATAGTCGTGCAGAGCTTTCTTATATTGATGGCCGTAACCGAGGAAATACCAGTCAACGGCTGTCTTGTCAACGAGCGGAGCCACCCACGGCATTCCGTTCACTTCCTTATCGAACGCGAATGTGCGGCTGCCGTCGCCACGTCGTGCCGAGTACGATTCGTCGATGATGGCCCATCCTGCACGCGAGACCAGACCGTTCTCGAGTTCAGGACGCTTTGAGTCGCCTATGCATCCGTCCAGCGTACGTGTCGTGCCCTTAAGGTTGAGCGCGTCGTCCTTACCGGGATACCATAACACCTTTTTGCCATTGAGCGTGAACGTGATTGAAAGCACGTCAGGGTTCTTGTCGGCGGTGTTTATTTCCGCATTCTTACGGTATTTCAGCTCAAGATCGCTTGTGCTGATATACAAAAAGTTGTCGTCTTCTCGTGTCTTGAACGCTGGCACCGGCAAGCGGCGGTTCACAACCGCAAACGTCGCGCGGTCCTCAAACTTCTTTTCCTTGCTGTACTGAATACGTATCATTTGCGGCGTGAGCACCGTGAAGCGCGCGCAGCCGGATACAACCACAGCCTTGGGATCGGCCTTCGGCTCATAGTTGTCCTGCGCCTTTGCCATCAGAGCCAGGCAAGCAAAAGACAGTAACAATAAAATCTTTTTCATCTTATATACCTTTATTTTAATCTTTATAATGTATTTATTTTATAAGTTCTTTATCAATACGGTTCAGACCTCGAGCATTACAACGTCAAATACTGTTTCTTGAGGTTGTCTGAACGGGTCTGCAACGTGGCAGACCCGTTTCAGAATAATTATTTAACTAACACTTTGCGTACCGTTCCATCAGACATCTTAACCACGTTGATGCCCTTCTGCAACGTATTCTGTTTCATTCCTGACAATGACCATATACCTGTAACGGTAGCACCTGTGGTGTCGGTCGTACTTTCTATGGCATCCGGAAGGAGCTCGTTCACATATTTTGTTCCGTCGAAATAAACCACCTTATGTGTCTTGTCGAGTACAGGATGGCTGTCCTCGCCAAGTGTCTGGAAGAAGACAACATCGTCGCTCTGCTTTCCGTTGAGCAGATAGCACAGCTCACCGTCGGTCACCTGATTGCTTGTAACAGCTGTAACCTGACTTCCGTCGAGCTCATAGCAGTTAATATACTCGCAGTTTGTTCCGCGTGCGAATGTCAGATTGCCGTCGAGTCCTGTAGCGGCCACAATACCGGTGTTGTAGGTGTTCACCACTTTCGCTCTGTTGCCAAGCCATCCTGAGATGGCGGCGCTCTCACGCTGAGCGGTTATTGCACCAGTGTTGTAGCAGTTGGTGATATATACCATCGCTGTCTGCTGGTCGTTCACACCGAGTATTCCACCTGCGTTCGCGCCGGTAACAGTGATGTCTGCCTCGTTGCCGCAGCCCGTTATCTCCACGAGTCCGTCGTTCTTTGTCGTTCCGACGATACCTGCAGCCCAAGCCTTTGCATAGATATAAGAAGATGCGTCGAGCACAACGTTTCTTATCTTCGCGCCACCTGTCACTACGCCGAACAGTCCTACGTTGCCTGCGGCGTCGTTATCTATCGTAAGGTTGAGAATGCGGTGGCCGTTGCCTTCGAATACACCTGCATACGGATAGTCCACTGTTCCGATGCCCGGATAATCGTATATGCCACTCATATCGATGTCTGCGCCAAGAGTAATCTTCATTGCGCGGCTCGCAAATCCTGAAGCTATTGCATCAGCGGCAGCCATAAGCTGTTCGCCTGTGGTGATGTAGCGTGCTCCACAAGTCTGGCATACGCCGTCAACATAGTCGTGATCCTTCTTGTTGAGAGAGCCTTCGGTGTTAGAGAAACTTGCGTTTGCTCCCAGTGTTCCGTCGCAGCTAACGTCACCCGACACGTAAACCGGCTCGTGACTCTTGAACGGCAGCGGGCATGCATCCGTACCCAGAGTCTGTGTCCACTGACCTTCGCCTGAGGTATATCCGTTGAGAATGTAGCACAGACCGCCGTTTCCGAGTTCGTCCTCGTTCTTCAGCAGTGTGCCGAAGTTGCTGTCTGCATACGGTGTCCAGTAGTAGCAGTTGTCATATTGCGGATCTTTGCGTGCGAACACATCATATGTTCCTGAAGGCAGGTTAAGGTTGCTGACCACGTATGAGTTCTGAATCAGTATCTCCTTACCGCCGTGTGCGTAGCCGATAAGTCCGGCGCAGCCCTCACTCTGCGGCGCATCCATCTGTCCGGCATAACCGCAGTTGCGGAAGATGATGTTGTCGTAAGTGTTGGAAGCCACACCTCCGTGTGTAGCGTCACCGCTATAACTTGATGTGATGTTCACCAGACTGACACAGTTTTCTATTACAGAAGCGTTTCTCGACACACTCAACAAACCTCCGGCATAGCGCGCTGTGGTGTTGATAGAACCGTCGATGAGCAGGTTGCTTATCGTTGCGTTCTTTATGTAACGGAACAGAGCCACATTGTCTTTGGTGACATCATAAGCTATGGTAATCTTATGTTCGCATCCGTCGAACTTTCCTGTATAAGGCGCATCCTCCACTTCGCCTATCATAACGCTCTTGGCTGTGTACTCACTGAAGTCGATGTCGGCAGTGAGATATGCGTCGACAGACTGGTTGATTCTGTTCACATAAGCAGCGAACCAGTACAGCTGTGCTGCTGTTGCGAGCGGATATTTTCCGTCGGCATCGGCCTTTACGAATTCGCGGTCAACATCTCCGCAGACGCTGCACACACCGTCAACAAAGTCGTGAGGAGTGCGTATGGACTCATCCTTGTTGGAATATCCGCTCACGTCGCCCATAGGTGTGCCGTCGCAGTTGAGGTTGCCCACCGCATACACCGTACCATGCGTATTGAACGGCACCGGATGCTTGTCCTCGCCAAGCGTCTGATACCATATATTATTATTGCCGTTGTTGTTCATTTTGTAGGCAGCCGCACCGCTCTCCAGTTCTTCCATCGTGATGAGCGTGCCCTGATATCCGTACACATCGAAGCATCCCTTAGAGGTGCAAGTGTTACGATAGAGCGAGCTTGTGCCGTCCATGCCAACCACATTGCCGGCGTTGTAGCAGTTAGTAATCACCGAACTGCCTCCTACCCATCCTGATATGGCGGCGCTCTCTCTGCCTCCGTTTATCGAACCGGTGTTGTAGCAGTTAGTGATATTGAAATTACAGTTTCCCAGATAGCTGACGCCGATAATTCCGGCGGCGTTAGCTCCGTTTGCCATTACAGTGGCTTCGTTGCCGCAGTTCTCTATAGTGACAGTACCGCTGCCTATCGATCCTCCGGCGATACCGCCGCAGAACTCTTCTCCGCTGATTGAGCTTGCAGCGTCAACCACTACATTTTTAATATAAGCACCGTCGGCCACAGCACCGAACAGTCCCACATAACTCTCTCCGGGAGCACTGATGGTCAGGTTGCGCACATAGTGGCAGCTTCCGTCGAATGTTCCCTTGAAAGGCACCCCGCTGTTGCCTATCGGTTGAAAATCTACACCAGCCATATCGACGTCGCTTGTCAACACAGCCTGAATACTTGAATTTCCTTCGTTTACAAGACGTGAGAATTCTGCCAGATCCGCACCTGAAGCAATCTGATAGACTCCGTCATTAATGTCAATTGCAAACGTATGCGTCACGCTGCACATTCCCATTGCGCTGAGCATAAGATAAATCGGTAATCGTTTGATCATACGTTTAACTTTTAAAGAATTAATTAATAATTTAGGTTTTTGAATTAATGAATTTAAATTCGTACTTTGCAAATTTAGGAAAAAAAGGAATACATTGCTACTATTTTAATATTTGTATAATCACTTTATCATCTGTATAATTGTATATCGCTGATTATCAGCACATTAAAATTTACAATGTAGCTACTTTGTATTACGTATAAAAGGCGCGCGGCGCCGTTCTCCGACACTTTCACATGGTTGTGCCGGGGTGTTTTTCACGTATGTATCGCTCTGTCGGGACGCTCTCTTGCGCCGCAGGCAGACCGTCTCTATATGGCCATGATGGCCGGTTCGAATTTGCTGTTGTCGAGCAGTGAGCGGTTCTTCACACGCGTCTTGTATGTGTTCACCGTGTGCACCGAATAGTTAAGGAAGTTGGCGATGCGCTCACTGTCGTTAATTCCCAGACGTATAAGCGCGAAGATGCGCATTTCGGATGTAAGAGAATTCTTTCGCGGTATGGTGCGGTATTTCTCCTCGAACAGCTGGTTGTATTTTTCTATGAAATCGGGAAAAAGATTAAGGAATGCCGCGTCGAACGAGGCATACATGCTGTCGCGCTCGGTGTCGAGCACGGTGCGGTCAAGCGTCGAGCGCAGTTCGCTGTACTGATGGGCCACAATCTTGTGGTCGAGCGCGGTGAACATGCGTTGCAGTTTGGACAGAAGCTCGGAGTTGGCACAGAACGACATGCCTATGTATTCGTTCTTAATCTTGTTGGCTTCGGTGAGTTGCAGGTTCACCTCCTGCAGCTTATCCATGTTCTCCTTGATGGTGTTCTGAGCCTGGAGTATCTTTGCGTTCTTTCGCCTTACGAACCTTGCGGAAAGCAGCGACACCACAAGCAGCACCACAAACAGCGCCGCGGCAAGCATGAAATAGTTGCGCTGGCTGCGTATGGCCTCATATCTGTCCTGCTCGATGACCGGCAGTATGGCTCCGAGGTCGATCTTACGCTGGCGCGAGTCGTAGAAAGTTATGTCGTTGAGCGCAAGATGTATGTATCGGCTGGCGCGGTCGTAATCGTCTTTATATATCAGTTTGGCGAGGAGATAAAGCGCCGTTATCTCGCGGGTACTCGAAACATTGTCGTAGATGGCCGACCGGGCGAAATACACCTTTGTACTGTCCTTCAGATTTAGTCCGGTGAAAGCCCAGGCCACCACGGCATAAGTCATCGCCTTGCTGTGAGTGTCCACGTTGCCATACTTCTGAAAGTTCCTGAATGCCTCGATGCTTTTCTCCCACTGTTCGGTGCGCATCATGAGCGTACACATGTTCATCCAGTACTCGGCGGTATTTTTTGGAGTGAGCATCACCAGCGTATCCACATAAGCTATGCTCTTCTTTTTGTATTTCTCACAGTAAGGTGTTCCGTTGGCATAGTTGGCATTCTCCTGCCACAGTTTTGAGCACACCTCATAATATTTTCGTTTCTGTTTCAGGTCAAGGCGTTCAGGTCTGATGACAGATAGCGTCTTGAAGGCTTCGTTCATGATGCCCGCCGATATCTGACAGAAAGCCATAGCACAACGTGACTCCACTTTTACGGCTTCAATGCCTGTCCTTTCCGCAAACTGCATACACTTCCAGGCGTATGTCATTGCCGAATCGTTGCGATAGGCTTTATATTCCTCGAACAGCCGATAGCACAGCCTGTACTGCTTCGCGGGGTCATCTGTATTGGCAAGCTCGCGGCGCAGATACGCTATGCGATTCTTCTTCGCATCCTCATATTTATCCTTGTGTTCCAGACTTCTGTCCAGCTTGTTGAGCCAATACTGCACATTGCCATCACCGTTTGCCGTAACGGGGAGACAACATACCATAAACAGTATGAATAATAAGGACTTCATTATATATGTGTTCTATATGATTAGGAAGAATGTTTAGTCTGTAATCCATTGTGGCAGAAGCGTATGCAGAGCACATCTGTTTATGCCGCGCATGCCGCACACCATGCGGCTCAATGTCCATACCATGCAACTGGGCGTGGCAGTATTTACCGATGTATTTTGCCTACGACACGTATCTTTTCACAAAGATACACATTTTTTGAATAACGGCAGACTTTCATCATTATTTTTTTACAATTCTGTTGTGCGCTACACATGCGCATACCGGCGCAATGACACGGGAGAGCCGCGTGGCGGAAAATGTTAAAAGCAGAAGGCATTTTAAGTTAATTCAAGAAAAATTTTAACGCGACTGTTTTTTTAATTCTGGAAAAACACATGACGACAAACTCACCAATATTATGGAAAAAGAGGATTTTCGGCAAACGATATTATTAAGACCGGATTACGAAAGAGTGCATTTCAGGGTGCGAAAAGCACCATATCGGAAGGCGAAAAAGCCTTTATCAGGGGCTGAAACGGCCCATTTCGCACTCCGATATGGTGCTTTTCGCAACGTTGTGAGGAGCATACCGGATGTCCATAAAGCATAAACCGTTGTGCAACAAACAGTTACGAAAACGCTCAATTTTCGGCCTGTAGCCGGCGAAAAAGTTTTTTGCTGGAAATATTCAATTTATTTGTGGGGTAGCATAGTGACGGAGGTCGATTATAGTTGCGTATAATCAATTATAAAATTCACCAACTGCCCTCAGTTCCCGACGGCGGATATATTATCGCAGGCGTCGGCGCCGGCAACGTGGGCGGGGGTATTGTGGGGTTGCGGGGCTGCTGTTTGCCGAACACGGCATCCTCAAGCACATCTTTCACGAGCCACCCAACAGGCAGCGCCACCACTATGCCGCGGCCGAAGTTCACCACAGGTGTCACAATGGGTACGGTGGTCCAGCGGCGCAGGTATGGGTCGTACACCCGTTCCACACCGAGGTCTATGCCGAACCGTTCGCCAGTGTAGCTTATGTATCCGCCATAGGCCGAGCTGCCGATATAGGGCATGGCAGCCATCGACACGTACCGTGAATTGTTGTAGAAACGGCCGAAGACCGTAAGCGAAAGATTCTCGTTGAAACTGTATGTTGCCGAGGCGTTGATGCCGTAAACGGTCCGCAGGCCGCGCGTGAGCATATACCGGTCGGCCGTCACGCCGGCCGTGAGCATCAGGTTGCCTGTGGTATGCACCACCTGCAGCGACGCGTTCTGGCGCGAGAGGAGTCCTGGCAGCGTGGCGCGGCTGCCACTTCCGACGATGGCTCCGCCCTTCCAGCGCATCAGGTCGCCGCCGGAAGAATAGTCGTAGAAGAAAACATTGCGTGAGAAATCGGCTCCGCCGCGCGGATATACTGACGGATAATAGCGTGTGGGCATGGTTGACATGATGCGCCGCATGGCGCTGTCGGCAGACAGGGTCTGCTGTTGCGGCGCTTCGCCGGGAAGCGTGGTGAAAGGCTTACGGGTGACAGCCGTACCTACGGCGGCAGGCTTCTGGCTCAGCCCGACGTCGGGAACGCTGTGTCCTGCGTCCTGTCTTTCCACCGGTTCCTGTGCACGGGCGGCAGTCAGCGTCGTGCATAACGTCATGACAAACAATATGTTTCTGAGCCACATCATAGGCCATCAATCAGTAGTTCATTTCATCATCCATACGCCCTTGTGCTCCACCATCGGCACGACAATCTCCTCCTTGGTGCTATCGCCATAGCAAAGCAGCAGGAAGGCGTGGCCCACATGGCGCACGCTGTCGGCACGGGCACGCAGCAGACGCACGGCGGCTATGCCGTTGCGCTCCTCGCGTTGCTGTGCCGCGAACATCTTGGCGTTTGCTATGAGTTGCTCGCGATATACCTCGGGTATGCTGTCGGGCTGATAGAATCCGTCAACATAGGCGTCGTACTTACCTTCTACGAGGTAGTCATAATAAAGTTTTGCCGCGCGGCCGGCTATCTCGTCGGCCGACGGTTTATGTTCTGAGCAGGCCCACATTGTCGCGGTCATCAGGGCCGCAATGATAAACAATCTGCGCATACGTTAATATTTTTTATACTAAAGGCGCGCCGGGCGTCATTTCTGTCTTATGAAAACATTTATCGGACAGCCGTGCATAGGCCAGTTCTCGCGTATCTTGTTCTCGAGAAAACGGCGGTAAGGCTCCTTGACATACTGCGGCAGGTTGGCGTAGAACACGAACGACGGTATCTGCGTGTTGGGCAGCTGCGTGCAGTATTTTATCTTGATGTACTTGCCCTTTATCGATGGTGGCGGATAAGCCTCGATGAGCGGAAGCATCACTTCGTTGAGTTTGGCCGTGCCCACCTTCGACTTGCGGTTGAGATATACGTTCTTCGCCATCTCGAGCACCTTGAAGATGCGCTGCTTTGTGAGGGCCGATGCGAAGATTATCGGGAAATCCACGAACGGAGCCATGCGCTCGCGTATGGCGTTCTCGAAGGTCTTTATCACCACCTGGTCCTTGTTCTCCACGAGGTCCCACTTGTTCACCACCACCACGAGCGACTTGTTGTTGCGCTGTATGAGCTGGAAGATGTTCATGTCCTGCGCCTCTATGCCTCGCGTGGCGTCTATCATGAGTATGCAGACGTCGGAGTTCTCGATGGCGCGGATTGAACGCATTACCGAATAGAACTCCAGATCCTCCGTGACCTTGTTCTTGCGGCGTATGCCGGCAGTATCTACGAGATAGAAGTCGAAGCCGAACTTGGTGTAGCGTGTGTATATGCTGTCGCGCGTGGTGCCGGCTATCTCGGTCACGATGTTGCGGTCCTCGCCGATGAAAGCGTTTATAAGGCTGCTCTTTCCGGCGTTAGGACGTCCCACGACGGCGAAGCGCGGAATGCCGTCCTCGAGCAGTTCCGACTTGTCGTCGGGCAGCTTCGAGAGCACGAGGTCGAGCAGGTCGCCCGTTCCGCTGCCGGTAGCCGAGCTAATGCATTGCGGGTCGCCCAGTCCGAGCGAGTAGAACTCGGCAGCGTCGTATATCTGGTTGTTGTTGTCGGTCTTGTTTGCCACGAGTATCACGGGGCGTCTGGTGCGGCGCAGAATGTCGGCCACATCTTCGTCAAGATCGGTCAGTCCGGTGGTGACATCCACCAGGAAGAGCACGAGGTCGGCCTCTTCAGTCGCCACAAGCACCTGCTTGCGGATGGCGTCCTCGAATATGTCGTCTGAATTGACAACCCAGCCGCCGGTATCGACGACGGAGAACTCACGGCCGTTCCAGTCGCACTTGCCGTACTGGCGGTCGCGCGTGGTGCCGGCAGTATCGCTCACAATGGCGCTGCGCGTTTTGGTCAGTCTGTTGAAAAGTGTCGATTTGCCTACATTAGGGCGTCCGACTATTGCTACTAAATTTGCCATTTCTCAGATGTTTTTTTATTTTATGATATTTATGGTTTGCCGCAGAAACGCACGTCTGAAGCCATCGCTTGGCCGACAAGCGCCGCAGCGGCGGCAGGCTTTACATGGGATTATATCCGAAATTGTCGAGCTCGCGCTTGGAGTTGCGCCAGTCTTTGTCCACCTTGACAAATATCTCCAGATAGACATTCTTGCCGAAAAACTTCTCCAGAGCCTTGCGGCTCTCGGTGCTCACTTTCTTCAGTGCCACGCCCTGATGGCCTATGATGATGCCTTTCTGCGAGTCGCGCTCCACGTATATCACGGCTCCTATGCGTATGAGATTGTCAGTCTCCTTGAACGACTCCACCCTCACCTCGACAGAATACGGTATTTCCTTCGAATAGTAAAGCAGGATTTTCTCGCGTACAATCTCACTCACGAAGAAGCGGGCGGGCTTGTCCGTCAGCTGATCCTTGTCGAAATAAGGCGGCGAGTCGGGCAGAAGCTCCTTGATGCGCTTCATGAGCAGGTCGATGCCGAACTTGTTCTGCGCCGATATGGGCAGTATCTCAGCCGATGGCAACAGGCCGTGCCATTTCTCGACCAGGTCGCCCAGCTTCTTGTTGTCGCTCTGGTCTATCTTGTTGATGAGCAGCAACACGGGGATGGTCATCTTGCCCACCTTCTCAAGAAAGTCCTTATTCTTCTCGGGATTCTCCACCACGTCGGTGACGTAGAGCAGCACGTCGGCATCCTGAAGGGCCGACTCCGAGAAGGCGAGCATCGACTCCTGGAGCTTGTAGTTGGGCTTCAGCACACCCGGAGTGTCTGAGAATACTATCTGCGCATCGTCAGTATTGACAATGCCCATTATGCGGTGGCGCGTCGTCTGCGCCTTGAATGTGGCGATGGATATGCGCTCGCCGACAAGCTGATTCATAAGAGTCGACTTGCCGACGTTGGGATTTCCCACTATGTTTACAAAACCTGCTTTGTGCATTTACATTATATATTTATGTTGCAAATATACGTTTTTTTTCCCGTACCACAAAAAAAAGCATATTTATGAATACCGGCGTGGGCTTTTTAGACCTGGGAATGGTTATGTGTGTATGCCATACGGGGTGTATCACAGGCTGTGGGCACATCAAAAAAAGACAGCAGCCGGAAAGACGATTTACCGGTTGCCGTCGTAAGAAAGTAATTATCGAGTTATATTTACATGTCCGGATTGAAATTCATTCTCCACACATTGTAGCTCTGACGCTCATTCGCACGGCTTGAGATGAAGAATATGCTTCTGCCGTCGGCTGCGAAAACAGGCGACATATCGTCGGCAGGATGATACGTCAACTGCGTGAGACGTGTGCCGTCAGTGCGTACAACGAAGATGTCGAGATTGCTTTTCTTAGATATACTCGACACGCTGTTGCCGACACATACTATCCATTTACCGTCAGGCGAAAGCCGAGGATGGGTGAAACTTCTGTTTTCATCAGAAAGTATAAGGCTCTCCTTGCCGTTCACAAAATCGACATACCATATCTCGCTTCGTCCGCTGGTGGAGTTTCGTACGCAATAGAACGTATTGGGTTCATCCTTTATCAGGCACGGCATGAAACCTCGTGCACACGACGTGAGCGTTCCGTCCTTCCTGTTAAGCGCCCATATCGACGGGCCTCCCGAGCTCATGCGCTGGAAGAAGAGCATATTACCGTCAGACGAAAGCATAGGATTGGTATCGGTTACGACGCCGTTTGTGAGCTGATTCATCATGCTTCCCTTTTCCGCATTGACCGAACAGATGTAATAATTTCGTCCGTTATTGTCTGAGAAATATATGTTACCGTCAGATCCCCAGCTGAAACTGTGAACATTACGGAACGTTCTCTGAGTTGCCACACCCTGAGTACCGGTACTTCTCACCATGACATTGTCCTGGCCGTTCATTCTCGTGCAATATGCAAGGCTCTTTCCGTCCGGAGACACATCGAGTACACGCATTGAAGGCCATGCGACACCAAACTTCCGCGAGACGCCATAGGCATAGGAGCCGTTCACATAATTGTTGATGTAATAAGAAGACGCTTTGAACAGTCCTCCGGCAAGAACCGAATTGTTGGATTCGTCCGTAACCTTGACAAGGTTCAATCCGATTTCCTCAGGAGACGACGTCTCCATATAAACACCTTTAGAAGAACCACACGACACGACAGTTGTTATCACTCCTGCCGATAACAAAACATTTAATAATTTCATATACTTTTATATTTAAAGAGTTAACAATCATTTCGGCACATCGGGATTCACTGTTTCAGTAGAATTGTCTGAACCCCCAATCATGGTTTTTAAATATGCATTGCCATAGACACTTTGCCCGGTCCCGCATCCGGAAAGACATAATGAAAGAAACACAATAGCAACAAAGACTGTTGCCTTTGAAAGGAAATGCTCATAAACTTTTAATTTTTCCATAATCAACGATTTATTTACGCATATCAAGCTCCCGAAACTTCTGCTTTATAAAAATTGTTGACTACTGAAAATAAAAAAACGTGGGAGTTTCTACATCCGCTTATCTCAGTCTTCTGGCTCTCGCATTGCCTCACCCCAAAGATAAGCAACGAAACTGCCCACGCCATAAATATACATAATCTTTCCCCATATGCTTAGGGAAAGTATCCATATACGCTAACGCAGACGTTCACGTTGCAATATCTCTTTTGGGGCTTGTCAAATTTGCGAGATTTGAAGACTCAAAAGATATTCGTTCGTAACGTCTTTTTTACACACTATGCAAACGGTACACAGCCTTTAGGCCATCCCGCCACACTCATGCGTTTTCCAGCAAAGATATCCCGGACAAATCATTTTCTTCATTCTCCGTCCGGATATTTAATCTTTCACAAAAGTAATAATAAAATCTGATATCTGACAAGAATGCGACAGAAATATTTTAAACAGCATGCGGCATAAATGCTCTCGCATCATCAACGTGACACAATAAACCGACCGCCACGCCGTTATTGTCTATAACAAAAAATAATACATAATGAAAAAAATCTGTTTGATGTTGCTCACGGCAATGACTCTGTTCTGTTCGTGCAGCAACGAACCTCATCCCGCTGATCCGAGCGCATACAAGGCGCAGCAGGAACTGAGAGAAAAATATCTCAATCTGATGTACGGTGAATGGCAGAACGAGATGCCGAGAGAGGACGGACAGCTGAAAAGCGTGGTCAATCTGAAGCTGAACGAGGACAGGACGTTCACACTCGTCGAATCGACACTTACTCCCGGCAACAACGGAGAATGGACAAGCGCACACGAGTACACCAGCGAGGGAACATGGAGTCTGCGTGTGGTGCGCGACGACAACGACGAACTGCGCCCCATACTTTATCTTAAAGAACGCCAGGAAGGCGGCACCGTGGGCCGGATGGTGGACTTCATGAATGTCGATAACGACGTGCTGCACATCGACTTATACCCTTTCAGCGAGCTGAAAAGAGTGGAATAGACAGCAAATATCCGCAATATTTCGCATAAAACCCGTGTTTTTCACGATTTTATACTAAATTTGCAGGCGAATCAATGATATATTAATAATGACTCACAATTTATTGAAAGGTAAGCGCGGTATCATTTTCGGCGCGCTTAACGAAGACTCCATTGCATGGAAAGTGGCTGTGAAAGCCGTTGAAGAAGGTGCCACCATCACACTGAGCAACACTCCGATGGCACTTCGCATGGGTACGCTCGACGAACTGAGCAAACAACTCAACGCCCCCATCGTGGCTGCCGACGCCACAAGCGTTGAAGATCTGGAAAAGGTGTTCGCTGAATCAGTGAAACTCCTCGGAGGCAAGATAGACTTTGTGCTCCACTCTATCGGAATGAGTCCTAACGTGCGCAAACACCGCACATACGACGACCTGGACTACGGTTATCTGCAGAAGACACTCGACATCTCGGCCATCTCATTCCACAAAATGCTTCAGGTGGCAAAGAAACAGGACGCCATCGCCGAATACGGTTCGGTGGTTGCGCTGACATACGTGGCTTCACAGCGCACATTCTTCGGCTACAACGACATGGCCGACGCCAAGAGCATGCTCGAAAGCATCGCCCGCAGCTTCGGTTACATCTACGGTCGTGAGAAGAACGTACGCATCAACACCATATCTCAGTCGCCTACTCCCACAACAGCAGGAAGAGGAATCAAGGATATGGACAACCTCATGGACTTCTCAAACAAGATGTCTCCTCTGGGCAACGCAACGGCCGAGGAGTGCGCGAACTACTGCGTAATGATGTTCTCAGACTTCACACGCAAGGTCACAATGCAGAACCTTTTCCACGACGGAGGTTTCTCGTCAATGGGTATGAGCCTCAGAGCCATGAACCAGTATGCCAAGGATCTCACTCCTTACGAGGACGAGAACGGAAAGATTATCTACGGATAATAAGCAAAAAAGCAAACATGACATAAAAGAAACGGCATCGCGAATTTATCGTGATGCCGTTTCTTTATGGTCCAACATATTAATACGGGCCGGCTACTGATGCTTCAGGGCCGGCCGTAATTCTCACATTATCACTTTCTGACCATTGTTGTTTATATATATTCCGTGCTGCGGATCGACGACTCTCTGGCCGGAAATATTATAATAAACGCTTTCCTGACTTTCATCCAGCGTGACATTGCCGATATTATCAAGCACATCACACGAAACTTCAAGCACCGTATAACTCTTAGCTTCCAGCGTCATCTGCATGTTCTGCAGCTCCGTTTCCTGCGGGATTATCTTCTCCGGCTCGTGTGGAGTATTTATGTCTGCAAGGTCTCCACAAAGAGATACTCTCCTGATATTGCTTATGTTGCCGGCATTTTTAATGTCGATATCCACTGATATATCATTAGAAGATGTGTTCACAATATGCAATACCACAGTGCGTCCATCCTCACTGCGCGTAGCGGTCATATTGATGTTGCGGTTTGACGACACACTGTTTATCAACAGAGGCTGATGATGTGAGGCTGCCATCTGCTGTGCGTAGTACGGCGGTTGGCACCATGACATGGAACTGTTGAAGAATATCTGTCCCTGATCCCAACCGTTGTCGTTCTGCAGATATGGCTGTAAGGCATTTGCAGGACTGTCGAGCTGGACAAATCCGTTCATCTTTCTCACAGCGTTCAATACCACAGCGTGGCTGAGCGCACGGTGCATGTTGTGAGTGTTGCCGTTCTCTTCGAGTATCGCGCATCTCATTGATGTCTGCGGATTCCAGTCGAGGAACATCTGCCGCATGTTCTTAAGCTCCGTCTCAACAGCACGCGCCTGGTCTATCTCGTCGGTCCATGGATGATAATCCCACAGCGCTGCCTTGCCGTCAAGACTATTGAACACATACTTCATAAGCTCCGGTTTGTCCTGACGCCACCACGCGGCGTTGATGAACTGAAGCTCCGGATAAAGCGGATGTATGGCATTGTAGAAGGCAAGGAAACGCTCAACGTAATGCTCGTATGCGCTCAACGATTCGTCGCCTATGTTTTCCTCGTTGCCAATCTCAATATATTTCAGGTCGTAAGGTTCCAGCTCCTCGAGCAGAGCGATGACGTCCTGAGGATCGTCCTCGATGTTTATGCTGAACGTAGGTTCGGTTCCTATCTTACGCGCGAACGCCACAAACTCAATTATTCCGAATCCGTTCGTGCTGTATCGATACCAATGACCTTTATAAGGAGGGCGCTGGTCGCGCGGTCCAATCATGTTCTTCACCTTATATTCCGGAGCATTTATCATCGTACCGCCATAACGAAGGAACGTGAGTTTCTCGTTCATGAAATTCTGTGTAAGGTCAGCCCTGTAAGGAAAACTTGACGTATGGAGCATCGCCATGTCAACCCACATGGTGCCTTCTCCGTCGAGCGCCACTACAAAACGCGCGTTGTTGTCCGATGCGGAAGGCGTCATCTCGAAATCGAACCGCTGCCAGTCCTGACCTATTCCGCCGATCTCGCTCCGACAATACTCCCTACTGCCGTCCGCACTCTGCAACGCCACATATGCATTATCCACATTTCCTTTCAGATAAACATAGCCAGACATCGGCGCTGCCTCTACAATTCCAATGCCCCACTTGTTCAATCCGAAATTGCAGATGCCATCGCCGGCTGCGCCGGTTATCTTCTGCGAGTATGTGCCATTGAATGCCTGAGTGCCGTCATGCTCGTAAACTCCACTGCCGACAGGAGTCCACATGCTGCTCACTCCTACCGGAGTATTTCTCAAGGCTACCGCTTCGCCATCAATCCTAAAGTCGCGGAAGCTTGCCGGACCGTCGAACGTACGCAGTCCGACCTTACCTTTCATCAACGGATTGCTATCGTCCGTATATTCATAAACGCTTGTTCCATTAAGGAAAACGGTGAATGTGGCTCCAGAGAAATCCACACGCAGGCTGTTCCAGTCAGAAGAATTGAACGACGCGGGAATATCAGCTATCGGCTGCCAGTCATGATCGTGCTTGCCGACAACCACCTTATGGTCGTCCGCATCGAGGCTTATCTCATATCCCCTGAAAGCGTCCGCGCCATTGCCGGCATCGGAGACATCTATTATAAATCCGGATATCGAGCGCGCACCGTCCATGCGGACATCTGCCGATACAGACCCTTCCTGCATTTCGCCGCCCTGATAAACAGCCTTGGCAAAGCCCTGGGTGGATGTCCTCATCACATCGTCCTCAACAATCCAGTAATCATCATAGCGTCTGAAATTATCAACATCAGCAGGCAAAGCGCCGAATGTTATCTGACTGCCGTCAATCTTCAGATTGCGGAAACTTGCCGAACCATCGTAGCTCCTGAGGCCTACGTATCCTTCCGTCAGCGGATTAGCCGTATCCTGATAATCGTATATCTTCTCGTCATTGATAAATACAGAGACCTTTGCGCCGTCAAAATCGACGCGCAGTCTGTTCCACTCTGCCGGGCTGAACTCCACAGGCACCTCGGTGATCGGCTGCCAGTTATTCTCGTGCTTACCCACAACCAGCTTACGGTCGCCGGCGTCGAGGCTTATCTCATAGCCGTTGAAGGCGTCAGCTCCATTTGCAGCGCCACTGACATTGAATATGAAACCGGCTATGGCATCAGCCCCGTCAATGCGCATATCCACCTCAACCGTCGCTTTACTGAGCTTACGGCCGTTATAGACAATCTTACCGAAACCATCCGTGTCCAGCCTCAACACGTCACCCTCGAGGCTCCACTGGTTGTCGTAAGACGCAAAACCACTGATCTGAGTGAACGCCGGCTCCTCAAAACTCTCACCGAATATACGCTGATCATACAGGCCTCCGTATATCTCATGGTTCACATCCTCAGCCCCGGCTCCATATATCAGCTGAGGAATTGTGCCTTCCACCTTTGCGGCATCCACCGTAATGCGGCTTTGCGCCGAGAGGGTCAGCGGCACGACAAGCGAAAACAACATAATAAAACCTTTTCTCATAAGCGTCTGTTTTGTTTAACGATAAATACACGTTAACGGTTAATAATGATTTAGATTCCGCAACAAATATAGCGACATTATTCCATACTGATACGAACTGGTACGATTTTTAATTTTTTATAACAGTCTGATTGACAGCACATATTTTCGGCTTCACATTCAAATTAATAAAATTAAACTATGTGAAGATATTTATTTTACCGGATATTATGCGTATATTTGCAAAAGACACTTCACGTGTTCACACACTCACGCAGAATACATGAAACAGAACGAATCAAAATACAAGCTGGTTGTAAACCACGTGATAGACGGGATAAACAGCGGCGAGATAAAAAAGGGTGACCAACTGCCATCCATAAACGAGTACCGCCACATGTTCAACCTGTCACGCGACACCGTGTTCGCAGGCATAAAGGAGCTCAAGGCCCACGGCATAATATCGTCGGCACCGGGCATAGGCTACTTTGTGAGCAACGTACGCCTGAACCTGAAACAGAACATTTTCCTGCTCTTCAACGAGATAAACTCCTTCAAACAGGAGCTCTACGACGCCTTCATGTCGGCTCTCGACAAGGACGACAAGGTTGACCTGCAATTCCATAATTACAACCGGCGGGTGTTCGAGACGCTGCTGCGCGAGGCCAACGGCAAATACACCACCTACGTGCTTATGCCGGGAAAGTTCCAGGGCCTGGCACCGCTGCTCGACAGCCTCAACGGACGCGTGTTCCTGCTCGACCATTACCACAACGAACTGCGCGGCCGTTACTCCGGCGTGGGACAGAACTTCGAGAACGACACATACAACGCTCTCGTGTCCGGACTGCCCCATCTGCGGAAATACAAACGCATATGCATGATTCAGAGTGAGGCAAAGGAGCCTTACGAACGGTTCACCGGACTTCAGAGATTCGCACGCGAGAACGGATTCGAATGTAAATACATGAACGGTTTCAACGGCAAGCACATCACCCCGGCCGACCTGTTTATCATCGCGAACGACACCGATCTCGTGAAAGTCCTGAAACAAGCAGCACGCCAGGGCATGGAACCCGGGCAGGAGTTCGGCATCATATCATACAACGACACGCCGCTGAAGGAGATTCTCGCCGGAGGCATCACCACCCTATCAACCGATTTCAAGAAAATGGGCAAGACCATGGCTGCGCTGCTGAAACGCAAGGAGACAGTGAACATAGACAACCCGTGGAACCTGACAATACGCAAATCGCTATGACACACGGGCGCGCCGGCCACCCTGCAGCTGCCCCGGCCGGCACACCATGAGCCCCTTCACGACCGCCCCAGACACACGACCGCCAACCGACCTTCAGCACACCGCGCGACCCGAGCCACATAGCCAGCCAACCATAAGCGACAATCAGAGCCGCCGGAAGCGACAGACTCCGGCCACAGCACGTACCGGCCACATCGCCACTACCACGTCATGAGACACGCCTTCTTCACAAGTCGCACCATGAAAGCCGCAAAAGCATGAATTCTGGAAAAAGAAAACGTGTGTACAGTTCATACCGTACACACGTTCTTATGAATGATTAATGTATTCTCTTTATTTCACGTCGGCCACCTTGTCGCCATCGTAAGCCCACTTATAGAATGAAGCTCCGTGAACGAAACCGGCTCCGAATGCCGTAAAGATGACGTTATCGCCCTTCTTGAGTTTCTTCTCATAATCCCACAGGGCAAGCGGAATGGTGGCTGCACTGGTGTTGCCATAGTGCTGGATGTTCACCATCACCTTATCCATCGGGATGCCCACGCGCTTGGTCACAGCCTCGATGATGCGCATGTTTGCCTCATGAGGAACGACCCATGTCACGTCGTCGGCTGTCAGATGATTATGCTCCATCACCTTTACAACGTCGTCGCCCATGTTGGTCACTGCATAGCGGAATACCGTGCGGCCTTCCTGATACAGATAGTGGAGACGATGGTTTACGGTGAAGTGAGAAGCAGGACAAACCGAACCGCCGGCCTTCATGTGGAGGAACGGAAGTCCCATGCCGTCAGTACGGAAGTAAGCGTTCTGCACACCTACGTTCTCCTCCTCCGTAGCCTCAACGAGCGCGGCTCCGGCACCGTCGCCGAAGAGCACGCAGGTGGTACGGTCGCGATAGTCAACGAGCGACGACATCTTGTCGGCTCCGATGACAATCACTTTCTTGCAGCGTCCGCTCCGTATCATCGACGAAGCCATGTCGAACGCATAGAGGAATCCGCAGCAAGCAGCCTCAAGGTCGAATGCGAAAGCGTTCTTCAGTCCCAGCTTACCCAGTACGATTGAAGCCGTGGAAGGGAATTTGTAGTCAGGCGTTGTAGTGCTGACGATGAGAGCATCGATGGTGTCAGGATCCGTGCCGGTCTTCTTCAGCAACTGCTTGGCTGCCTTGCGCGCCATATAGCTCGTGCCGAGACCTTCCTCGGCAAGGATGTGACGCTCCTTAATGCCGACGCGAGTCATAATCCACTCGTCGCTCGTGTCAACCATGCGCGACAGCTCCTCGTTGTTGAGGACATAGTCGGGCACGTATCCGCCGATGCCGGTGATTATCGCGTTGATATTTCCCATCGATTATTCAGCAACTTCCTTTACGACTGCCACCTTACCTCTGTAATATCCGCAGGTCGGGCATACTGTATGATAAACATAATAAGCGCCGCAGTTAGGGCATACTGCCAGTGTAGGAGCTACTGCCTTATCATGAGTTCTTCTTTTGAGTGTACGAGTCTTTGACTGTCTTCTTTTAGGATGTGCCATTTTCTTTTAATCTTTAATTATTGTTTTTAATTTTTCCAATTCACTCCAACGCGGATCCACCGCCGTCGCTCCGTTCTCCTCGCTGCTTCGGGCAGCCGAGTGCTCTTCGAGAGCCTTTATCATGACAGGATTACATTTGCCAGGTGCATGCACGTGTCTGACGGGAACGGCAAGAGCAATGAATTCGTATATGAGCCACGCCACGTCGATGATGCCTTCGCTCTCATCCACGACGACGAGGTCTTCGTCTTCTGAACATTCGTCACCAAACTTAGCCACGATGTGGTTCTGTGTCTCGATGGGCTGCTCCATGTCGTCCAGACACAAGTCGCAAGCCACAGTCACATTGCCTGAGATGGAGAAGTCGAGCTCGAAATAGGCCGACGAACGGCGCACGTCCAGACGCACGAGCACGTCGCCTCCACTCACTTCCGAGCCGCCGATGGCACTGAAGTAAGCATCGCCGAGGTCATACTCAAATGTTGTGACGTCGGTCTCCAACCCTTTCAAATCTATTTTAAAAGACTCCAAACTGAACATCGGGCTAATATGGATAGTCTGTGCAGACATTCCGCCGCGCCGAAACAAGATGTTTCAAACGCACGCAGACATTTACTGCCTTTGGGATGCAAAGTTACAAATTATTTTCATTCCAGCATATAAAAAATCAAAAAATCATATTATTTAACCCAAATAGGCCGTTTGTGGCCCTGAAAATTCCATTGTGTCGCCGGCCGACAGGTTTGACGGCTTTGCCGGGAGCGTGGCTGGACAGGTAGGGAAACATCGGCGGACGTGATGCTGACAAAAGGACAGGAAACGGCGTACGGATTGATGATATCATAATAAAACAAAATATATCTGATGATAATATATTTTGAGTCTGAGCGTCAACCACCGGCAACCTGCCGCCCACACCGCTGTTTTACGCTCGTTTTTACAGAAAAAATGCCCCACCCGTACTGCGCCCGTCTTTGCAAATTTCCGTTAACATCCGCTCACAGTCAGGACACGGCATTTAACATTCCGATTTTCTCATTCCAGAAAATCTCCGACCGAAAAATGCCTCCCGAAAAGCCCGTTCCGGGCATTTCGCAACCCCGCTTCGCACCGTCGGTTCTGCGAAAGAGCCCATTTCGCACTCCGATTAAGCCCATTTCACGGCCTGATATAGGCCATATCACCACCCGAAATGGCCCATATCGGAGGCTGAAATAGGCTCTTTCGCAGAACGAAGAAAATGCATCCGCGTCATCGTTTACCGTAAACCGCTGTCAGACAACGGTTTACAAAAATCGCGAAATTTTGCGGTTTTTCGCGCAAAATTCCGCCGCGAATGATTTCAGACGAATTTTGGGCGATTTTAAAAGCGAAAATTTAACGTCTCCGTCCGCATTTTTCGTTTTTTTATCATTCGGCGTATTGTTTTGCAGTGCACTTATGTCCGTATTGTCTTAATGTGCCTGTTGGCGGCGCTACGCGAACTGAACAGATAGCGGTATGAAGTCGGACGACTGATTGAAATTAAAAAACGCGCGATTCATTTGCGCAAGTTGATGTATTTTCGTACATTTGTATAATATAGGAGGCGGCTCGGCATAGACCAGTACGGTAAAACTTCGTGATTATCGTAAACCACTGCACTCACCTTTCACTATATTTGTAAAATACATAAATATGCGGACACTAAGATGCGCAACAGGATATAATTCCACGAAGACGCACGCATCTTATCACGATGATAACAGAAATCCAATATACTAACCCTCAAAAGCAATAATGCCAACATGAAACCAGAAGCTATCAGCAAAAAACGGACGGCACTGCTCGCCGCACTGTTTGCAGGCGCGCTGTGCACATTCGGACAGGTCACGACCGACTATGACGAGTTGCCCAACCCCACCGCAACCGACGCCAAAGCGTGGAGCGCGGTGAAAAGTATCACCGTAGGATGGGGCGACACAGACACCCGTTACAAAAAGGAACTGCCCGCCGGGACAAACGCCCGCAGCATAAGTCTCACGGCATGGCGGGGCGAGAAAGTGTCGGCGCAGCTCGCAGTGAGCACGCCGGAGAAGCTCTCCGCACTCACCTTCGAGGCAGGCAACCTCACCGGCTCAGCCTCAACAATAAGCAAGGCGAATGTGCGGACGGCATTCGTGAGATATGTAATGGCGGACGAACTGCAGAAGGACGGACAGAACACGTGCAGCGGCCGCAACCAGGATGAGTACAGACATTTTCTCGTGGCCGACCCTATCGACCACCTGACGTCCCGACTCGACATGGAGCCCAACACCACCCGCTGCGGATGGGTGAGCATAAGCGTGCCGCGCGACGCCAAGGCCGGCACATACAGCGGCACCGTAGAGGTGAAGGCCGACGGCAGGACAATAGCGTCGCTGCGCCTCAACGTGAAGGTGAAGAACCGCACGCTGCCGCCTGCCAAGGACTGGAAGTTCCACCTTGACCTGTGGCAGAACCCGTACGCCGTGGCCCGTTACTACAACGTGGAGCCGTTCAGCGACGAGCACTTCAGACTCATGCGCCCCATAATGCAGCTGTATGCCGACGGCGGTGGCAAGACGATAACCGTTCCGATAACCCATCGTCCGTGGAACGGACAGACCTACGACGCGTTCCCGAACATGATAACGTGGATGAAGAAGGCCGACGGCACATGGGCGTTCGACTACACCGCGTTCGACAAATGGGTGGAGTTCATGACAGGTCTCGGCATCAACAAACAGATAAGCTGCTACTCCATGATTCCATGGAAGCTGTCGTTCACTTATCTCGACCAGGCCACCAACTCGTTCAAGGCCATCGACGCCAACCCGGGCGACAAGGCTTACGAACAGTTGTGGACGGAGATGCTGCGCTCGTTCGCCGCTCATCTGAAAGAGAAAGGCTGGTTCGACATCACCTATATTGCCATGGACGAACGCCAACTGAAAGACATGCTCGCCACGCTCGAGGTGATACGCAAGGCGGACAGCGGCTTCAAGGTGGCGCTCGCGGGCTCATATCACAAGGAGCTGGAGGACAAGCTCGACGATTACTGCGTGATAATAAACGAGGATTTCCCTGCCGAGAGCATCGCCCGCCGGCGTGCCGCCGGCATGAACTCCACGTTCTACACATGCTGCACACCGCCGCGCCCCAACACCTTCATACAGAGTCCGCCGGCTGAGTCGGAGTGGTTGGCATGGCACAGCGCAAAGGAAGGACTCGACGGATACCTGCGCTGGGCATTCAACAGCTGGACGGTGAGTCCACTCACCGACGCCTGCTTCACCGCATGGCCGGCCGGCGACCCGTTCATTGTCTATCCCGACGGACGCAGTTCGATAAGGTTTGAGCGTATGACTGAGGGCATACAGCAGTATGAGAAGGTGCGCCTGCTGAAGGAGGAAGCACATGGCAAAGGCAACAAATCGATGCTGAAGAAAATAGAAAAAATCCTGTCGGCGTTCGACAAGAAAAATATCGACAAGATGACAGCCGCCGAAGCTGTGAACAAGGCGAAGGCCGCCATAAACAAACTCTGACTTGACCGACACACCGCGACAATATGCGAAGACCGTGGCACTGAGGCTCTCAGCCTGTGCCACGGTCTTCTTCGTTATATGTTCCGCAGCGACATGCATGCCGTCACCGTGCCGCGGCCATGCCCGTATCGCGCAGAATAAATATCATGACCTACTATGATGAAACGTAAAATCCATCTGCCCGTCCCGTACGTCGCGCGCCGGAGACAGACAGATGTCACAGGGTTACGATCAACGCAACCGCGGATTATTCGTCTGTTGCTTTCTTTTTAAGAAATATATTCACCGTATTCTCGCCTGAAGTGCCGCCTTTATTCACCACAACCGACTCTATATCGTCCGGCGAAAGGGCTTCAATCTCTTCCTTTGTCACGGTCTTGCCGTCAATCATGTAGGTGGGTTCTTCCTCCATGTTGTAAACCTCGACATTAGTTGATTTGTTTCCTTTACTGCTCAACTTGACAAGACTCATATCCATCACGTCACCTGCTGCCGCAGGATTGCCCTTTTGGTGTATCGTAATAGTATTCACATTGCCTGCCGTTGCCGTATTTTCTGAAGAGGCGGAAGAAGCAGAAGACTCATCGGCAGACTTTTTCAGTGTAACGATTAACGCACCACTTTTTCCCTTATCACCATAAATTACGCTGGCATTTTTTCCTTCTATAACAGTAAAAGATTCTATATTATCAATGTCTATTTTATACAACTCTTCTTTATTTGTCAAGCGTCCGTTGATACATACAAGTATATCGTCAGGGATCGGTTTGGAAAAACCACTTATTAATGACCTGACCGAATCGTTCGACTCTACTCTCGCACGATCTGACACAGACTTTTTTCCAAAAACAGCTTCTATCAACGATGTCTCGTTCTCACTATTTGTGTCTGCCTTAACTATCATCGCGCCGGCTTCAGACACGACCTTACCACTCTCCTGCGCTACCTCACCGGCCATCTTCGTGGCTGCCGGAGTGGCAAAGACGATTACAGACACTGCGGCCAAAGGGAGCACTATGGCTGCCTTGACACGGTTCCACGGATTTGATTTTTTCATTTTCATCATAGTTATACGTTTCTTTAAGTTAGTTTGGTTCAGGTTGTTTGCCATGGCGAAAAGGCGTTCGCCCACAGCCTTGCGTATGAGAAGGAGCTGATAGCCGGATGCATCGACGCCATGGCGGAGCACTGCGTCGTCGGCCTCATACTCGTGAACGTCGCGCAGCTCGGCACGCAACAGCCACGCTGCCGGCGAGAACCAGCAGAACATTATTATGGTGTTGCACAGAGCTATATCTACAGAATGATGGTGGCTCACGTGTGCCTGCTCGTGTATCACTATCTCCCTGGCTCCCGACAGGTAGTCTTTCAGACTGATTACTATGCGGTTGAACCAGCTGAAAGGTGCCGTGTCGCCACTGACTACGGTCACCAGCGTGCCGCAGGTCTCGCACAATCGTCCGCTACGGAGAAGCATCATAAGACGCACCAGCGACACAACCGACCGCACCAACAGCAGCACGAAACCGGCAATCCACACCAGCGTGAGCACCTGTATGAACGTAAGCCCCGCCCCATCGCCGTCCGCCACGGTGGCAGTCTGTACGAATGTCGCCTCGGCAAGGGCGATGGTATGATGGACGGGAGCCGGCGTCTCCAGCGTGATGTGCAGAAGAGGCAGCAGGAGAGCGGCCGCCTGCATCGTGAGCAGCACACCGCGGTTGAAGGCGTGAAAGCTCTCACGGCTGAGCAGCAGTTTGTACGTCAGATAGAAAACGGTCTGAAGCACTGCCACCTTTATTATATATACGAAGAACATTCCCATATTTATTTTGTTTTCAGATTAGTATTTCCTGTTTGTCCAGTCCGGCACATGGCTGCGGCAGAAGCGCAATGCAGCGTGCCGACAAAGGCGCATTGCTATTTGTCCTTCACCATGTCGATGAGTTTCTTAAGGTCATCCACGGTGAGGTCTTCCTCCTTGACAAGCGACGACACGGCGTCGAGATATGAGTTGCCGAAAAACTTACGGATGACGTTTTTCAGCGATCCGCGGCTGTACTCCTCACGGCTCACCGTGGCGAAATACTGGAAACAGCGTGCCGACAGTGCCCTATGAGACAGGAAACCCTTCTCCTCGAGTATGTGCACAAGCGTTGACAGAGTGTTTACATGGGGCTTAGGGTCGTCATAAAAACTCTGAAGCTCACGTATCTGCATGTCACCGCGATTCCAGTAATGATTCATTATCTCTTCTTCCTTGTTCGTAAGTGTCTTCATAATAGTTTCTGTTGTTACGATGACAAAGTAACTAAAACTTTTAGTTGAATACAAGAAAAAGGAGTTAATAAAACTAAATCGTTTAGTTATTTAACTAATTCTTTTAGTTGAACAAGCGTTTTCTTATACAAATTCGGAACAATAACGCCTGACTATCTGCTTTATGCGTACAACTTGTCGAGAACATTTCATATAAGCATAGCCAATAACATTCTCGTTATTGTCAGCCATATCAGTAGCACAATATGCCATATCGGGCACTAACTTCCAGTCTGAATCACTCGAGAACAAGGTTCAGACTTCTACCGGTTAGCCCTATACTTAATAATACAAACACGATTAATACCGACAATTTTCACAGAAACCTTTTATTCTAATAATCTGCTAAACAGCAGTATATCAATGCATTACGAATAAATTCCGCGGAAAAACCGCGGAAAACCGCGGAAAAGTCGCGGAATTTTCAGCATAAAACCCATTGTTTTTCTTTGTTAAATTCTATACAGCCTCTTTCTTTCAGTTTCTTCAACAGATAATCAATCTTGTTCTTCTTCTGTGTGTCATTCAACACATCCGACAGCTTTCCTGTCAGCAATCCGTTTATATCTTTGCGTGAAGCCTTACCGAATTTATTTAAATATTCAAGTATCAGTTTCATAAAGTATTCATCATCAAAACTCCGGTTCTTTATATACTGTCCCTTCAAGTTTGCGTCCTTTGTCTTTGAAACCACTTTATGAGCAAGATAAAAGTTTGGTTTACGACCTTCTATAAATCTGCGTTTTCTCAAATAAGCAGCCTGTTCATCGGTTATGCACTTTTTCTTCTGCACTTTGTCAAGCAACATTATATCATCAAGATGCAATTCAGGATTGTCCGTCAATATACGAGCAAAGTTTTCATCAATAACCTTTCCTATTATCGTCACCCTTACCTTGTTGTCCGACAAGTCATATTCCGGCATAGGAAACAGCCTCATCCGCTGGTTGACAAACATCTTTTTAATGCCACCACCTTCTGTTTCAATCATATTCAGGTTACGCATTGCTTCCACGAGAAAACGATTACGATAAACCGACTCCGGGCAATCTTTCGTCACAACATTCTCCACACTCTCCGGCAAGAACGTTCCATAGTTTTGAAATATAATATGATCATCCTCATATTCCACTACTTCTATTCTTGCACATTTAGTATAATCCTGGTGTGCTATTGCATTGTTCAGTGGCTCACGGATGTTGAACATATCATAACGCAACATCTCATCAGGAAACATCGAGTCCGGGCGTACAAGTCTGTATTTGACATTACGCACTTTATTATAAAGTTTGTCAACGCTTAACAATAAGGGCATAGACAGTATTTCGTAATCTTTGTTCTGGGTTGCTCCTACCTCGCGCAATGACCAACGTATGCAGGCAACGTACGGAGTTAGCAGATGTTCGCTCTCTTCTTTACCCAACAAGACTAAAGCCGTGCGGGTTATCTTACCGTTAATTGTAATTTTTGCTTTATCAAGAAACTTCGTATCGTCCCATGCTGATATTTCCGCCTTGCGAAACGGATTCCTTTTTGTGTACTCCTTACGCGCCTTCTCAATTGCCTCCGGATCAAGGTCTGCAATCGTGGCGTCCTCAACAACCGCGACGCTCCAGTCGTCTGTTATGACAAGTTCTGTCAAAATAGACCGCAGCCTGTCGTCAGTCATCCCAACCAAAGAGTCTCCGATGCGTTGCCAAGCCTTGTTGTGCGCATAAACAGGCAGACGCGGTTTATGTTTGGGTATTGTTATTATCCATACTTTTTCACCTGTGTCTTCTGCTGTAAGCTCATCTATATTCAGTTCTTCGGAGGATATATTCCTACATTTCTCCACAATCTTTGCCTTTGCCGATTCTATCGTGTAATTTCCAAAGTCCAGGATGCCAACCACATCGAAAGTTTTGTCCTGTATTCCGATAACTATCGCACCGCCATTCATATTGGAAATGGCTGACACATACGACACCACATCATCGCCTTCATGTCCGCAAAGGCTGTTTCTAAGATTTTTATATTCTTTCCAATCACATCCTTCATTTTCGCGAGGATATTGTATTCGTACGTATTCCGAAATTTCTTGCTTTGTCATAAAAGGAACTTTTCAACAGACTTTCAATACACAAAGATATAAAATGTAAATGGAATGAATAATAGCGCAGCATCATTATTATTCAATATTTTATTCAACAACACTTACATCCATTCATATCAGAATGTTGTTTGTATAAACATTACCACAATAATCGTAAATGACCGGGTAATTAAGGTTTTATATTATTATTTCTATTTCCTCAACTCTATCCTGAACGTCGTACCGCGTCCCGGCTCCGAGCTTTTCACGTATATCCTACCGTGGTGATACTCCTCCACGATGCGCTTTGCGAGCGAAAGGCCGAGGCCCCAACCGCGTTTCTTCGTGGTGAAACCCGGGCGGAACACGTTGCCGAGATTCTTCTTCGCTATGCCCTTGCCCGTGTCGCTCACCTCGACGGCCGTGCGTCCCGGCTCGTCATAAACGGTTATGGTGATGCTGCCCTCGCCACTCATGGCATCGACGGCGTTCTTGCAGAGGTTTTCGATCACCCACTCGAAAAGCGAGGCATTGATGTTCACAATCACATCGGTGTCGGGGATGCAGCAGGTCATCTTGATTTTCGACGACGTGCGGCGGTCCATATAGTTCACCACATGGTCCATCACGTCGCGCAGGTCGGTGGGCACAAGCTCCGGCAACGACCCTATCTTCGAGAAGCGGTCGGCTATGAGCTGCAGGCGTTTTATGTCGTTGGACATCTCGGGGATGAGTTCGTCCGACGGATAAGTCTCCTTCAGCACCTCCACCCACGCCATGAGGCTCGATATGGGTGTGCCGAGCTGATGGGCGGTCTCCTTGGACAGACCCACCCACACCTTGTTCTGCTCCGCCTTCTTCGAGGTGAGCAGGGCGAAGATGGCTATGACAACGAAAATCATCACCACGCCGAGCTGCACGTAAGGATAGGACGACAGGCGGCGGAGCATCACCGAGTCGTCGTAGCACACATACACGTAGCCGGAAGGGATGCTGTCGGACAGCGCCACCTTTATCACCTTGTCCGACTGCAACAGCCGCAGTCCCTCGGCCTTGACATGGGCGAGCGTGTCGGCATAGTTGTCGCACGAATGTATGGTAAGGTTGCGGAAGGTCTGCACGTTCTTGTTCTCGTCCATCACGATCACGGGGATGGTGGTGTTGCTGTTCAGCACGTTGAGCACGAGATTCAGGTCGGCATTGCTGTCGGCATTGCTGAATGTGCGCATGGCCTCGGCCCACGTCTCCATCTTCTTGTGCTCCTCTGCCGAGAGATCGCGGATGAGAAAATGAGACACGAGCAGCGATGCGACAGCTATTATCACGGCTGCCACAACGAGCAGAATCTTAACACGGCGTATCTGGTCTGTCCATTGCATACTGATATGATAACGAGATTACGCGCGGTTTATTGCCTCGACAGGCTCCGCAGGGGACTATGGAGAAAGACGTACTTACGATTTTTCTTGACTTTATTTTGACAAAATATTTTCGCGAAAGAGATGTAAATGAATGTTAAATCGCGCATAATGATGGCTATTTAGGCCATACCGGTCTTATGATATACCCCGTAACATAGTCCGAAAATATACATCCCGCGTTCCGATATTGCCCATTTCGCGGTGCGATAAAGCCTATTTCAGGGGACGAAAAGCACCATTTCGCACTCCAATATAGGCCATTTCGCAGGCCGAAATGGTGCATATCGCAAAACGAAAAAATGCCTCTCAGACATAAGTTATTGATATTCAATATATTATAAAAACCTCTCATAATCCGCGTATTTACGCCCGAGGAAGAGTCGGTCCGCAAATACGCGCTTATTTTTCGGGGTATATCAGTAAACTGAGGCGTAAAAATCAAAAACCGCTTACAATTTGAAAGTTGCCCGCATCGTTTTCTTTTCGGCATAAGTAAACAATGCTCATCCGTAAGCAAAAGCCGCAGTCCGGATGTCTTCCCATCGTCATATCACAGCAATCCGCTTTCACAAAAATCAAAAAAAATGATGCTCCGCATGTCACAAATACAAAATTGCTGCGTAATATAAATAAAACGCGAAGCAGAATTAAAAACATATATATTATGAAAATGAAGACTTTGGCATTGACAATTCTTATCTCGACATTAGGCATGACATCATGCAGCGGTGCCAACAAAACCACAACGGATAATCATCTTACTACCGTGACTGAGCCGACGGATAAGGATGATGTGGAAAAGACGCTGAAATTCAGTAACTTCGACGGCATAAAGTCGGATGTGGATATAGAAATACACTACGCACAGGACGCAAAATACAGTGTTAAGGTGAGCGCGCCACAAGACCTGCTTGACAACACCGACATATCGATGAACGGTTCTACCATCACGCTTAAAGCAAAAGACGGCAACCGACAGAGCCACCCGAATATCATAATGGACAACGGTCAGATATATTATCTGAACGGCGACGCCAACAGCAAAATCAAGATGTATGTCACGGCTCCGCAGATAAGAATGCTGAATAACGATGGAGGCGGCATGGAATTCTACGCAGTACACATGGACAACGATGAACTGGCAATAAACACTACCGGCTTATTCAAGATAAACGTGCAGAGCATTAAATGTACGGGTGAGAACGGTATGAGCGTAAGCAACATAGGAAACTTCACGGCGGAGGTGCCGACAGTGGACGCGAAACAGTTGTCACTGGACAACACGGGAGCTTTGTTGTTCAACGGCAAAAGCATAAACAGCTCGCTGTATATAGACAATTCGGGACAGACGACATTCTCGGGCGACGTGAAAGGTGCTGATTTCACACTCGACAACAGCGGAATGTGCAAACTCAGCAGCACGTTCGTTCTGACAAACGAATATAGTTTTGACAACAGCGGATTGGCTTCCGGCGATGGAGACATCACGGCAAAGACCATCAACATATCGAGTTCCGGACAGGAACAGCGCAACGGTGCGTTTAAAGCAGACCGTATGTCGATAGACATCAGCGGCAACAGCAAATATCAGATAAGTTTCACAGGTGGAGACGTTTTCCTCGACTGCAGCGGCGTCGGCAACTTCAATCTTGCTCTCGACTGCCGTAGCATCGACGTTGACTCAGGCGGATTCATCGACGTGACGCTCTCCGGCACGGCCGACAAGACGTCGTTCGAAGGCTCCGGTTCATCGCATCTGAACACTTCCAAACTTAACAAGTTCTGACCGTCACCCCACTACCGCCGGAAGACAAAGGTGACAACGCACAGCCGCAACGCGCAATACAGCGTGTTTTCTTCCGCACATCCGTCCGCCGGTCATAGCTTTATCACAAAAAACAACGCCCCGCATATCACAAACACGACTACGATGCGTTATATAAACGACAATAATTCGCTATCGGTAACCGTAGGTTTCTATTTTCCTGATTTCAGGTAACATGACGATAGAACCATCTCCAGCCGATTGCCGGACTTACAGACTTTTACAATTCGTCTGACCACGTCAAATCAATTATATTTACATATTATGAAAAGATTATTTTTTGCTTTTTTACTTACCTTCGTACTTCACGGTATGTCTTTCGCCGGTGATTTCTCAAAACATCGCGGCGTCTGGGCATCAAACGATGCCGAAGCTGTCATAACAGACAGTGTATGTATGTTCTTCGAGAAGACTCCAGCGGGTTTGAGAGCGTTTCTCAACGTTCCTACGCAAGACATATACAGCTGCACCACTTACAAGGATTCGGCATTTGTTGTTGAGACGGCTGCGCCTCTCGTACTCACCGATGGGGTTAAGACCATTAACGGAGTAACCGTCAAGACTCTGCGTATCGGAGACAAGGTTATGTCTAAAGTGGAGGAGATAGAGACCTGCAAGCCTTATGAAAAATCCCGTGCAACAAGCAAGTCTGACGTAGGCAAGTGTTTACAGGAATGGAGGCTTGGTGCCAAGTTCGGAAAAGACGGCGATATCTTTATGTGTGAGGTCAATACCAACCGCCACATGTTTATCTATCTGATTAATCCTAACATGACATATATCCGGGCAGCAGCAACGGCGAACAACGATAACGGCACATTGTTTTTTCAGAACATCCGTATGATGCGCAACAATAATACCGGAGAACTGACATCGTATATGGCACCTGATAATTATAATATCGCCGCAGACAATCTGCAGATTGACAACAGCAAATTCAATCCTAATGCCTGCGTGTTCAATCCTGACGGAGGAATATATTGGTCGCTCATCTCGTTTACGGCAGACCAGATTAAGATAAACGGATGCGGTGAGACTTATTATGTAAACCGTATTGATCAGTTTGAAGAATACTTTAAGTATGTCCCATACGAAACAGCACACATACAGCAATAGTCTGTCCTTGGTATAAAAGGGTTCACCGTGCCTTCGCTGATTGGCAAAAGCTGTATTTCCATTCGACGGACAACCGGCCCGATGAGCATCTCGCGTAAAAGCATATCTCCATAAAAGTCCAATCCGAAAAGGCGACGGTTTCCGCTTATCACCGGCATTACGGGCCTCAACGAACCACCGGACTCACGTTAAATAAAATACGAAACAAGATTAAATTACATATTATGAAAATTAAAACTTTGGCATTGTCCATCCTTATCACCACTTTATGCATGGCTTCATGCAGCAGTGCACGCAATAGCACTACTGACAACGACATGACGGTCGTGGCAGGACTGTCCGGCAAAGGCGAGGTGGAAAAGACCCTGAACCTGGGCAAATTCAACGGCATAGAGTCGTCCGTGATTGTGGACATACACTATACGCAGGGCTCTAAACGTAACGTGAGGATGCGCACGAGCAAGGAACAGATTGACAGATACGACATATCTGTGAACGGTTCGACTCTCGTTCTGAAAAAGAAAGACAACAAGTCCGGCTCCGGTAGAGGCTCCAAGGAAGATAAAATCACACTGTATGTCACGGCTCCGGATATAAACTTCATAGATAACCGTGGCATAATGAAGTTTTACACCAAGCTGATCGGCAGTGACGGACTGCAGATAAGAAACAAGGGAATACTCGATATGAACATTCAGAACGTGCACGGCAAAGGCAGCAGCACACTGAGCATAGACAACAGCGGAAGGATGACGGCAGAGATGTCGGCGGTGGACGTGAGAATGTTCTCGCTGGACAACAAGGGCATGCTGACATTCAGAAGCACCGGCATAACAGGAAGTCTGAAACTGGACAACTCCGGACAGCTGACATTCTCAGGCAATGTTGAGGGCTCTACAGCCGAACTGGAAAACAAAGGGGTGTGCAACTTGACAAGCGCGTTCAACCTTACCGACGACTATTCATTCAGCAATGGCGGACAAATGAGCATGTCAGGCGACGTGAAAGGCACGTCGGCAACACTGAAAAACACGGGTGTGTACAGGATGGAAGGTTCGTTCAGACTGAACGGTGGCTATATTTACGACAACTCCGGACAGGCGGACAACAACGGTGGTGTGACGGCAAAGACCATCAGTATGTCCAATTCAGGAATGGACAGCAGGGATGGTAGTCTGAAAGCAGACCAACTGACAATGAGCGTAAACGGCCAAAGCAACTACAAGATGAGTTTCACCGGTGGCGACGCAAAGCTCAAGTGCAGTGGTATGGGAGAATTCAGACTCGCACTCGACTGCCGTAGCATAGAGGTGAACTCGAACGGACAGATAAACGTAGAGCTCTCGGGTACGGCCGACAAGACATCGTTCGACGGCTCCGGAATATCGCATCTGAAAACATCCAGGCTTAACAAGTTCTGACCGTCTCCCCACTCCTGCCGGCAGATAAAGGTGGCAACGCGCAGCCGCGACGTGCAAGACTACGTGAGCAAGTCCCCACACAGAGAAGGCATGATAGCGAAAGAATCCGCCCACTGAACCCATACGGCGTATCTGAACCGCCGGAACAGTGTATTCCATTCCGCCCATTCATCCGTCGGTCACCGCTTTTTCACAAAAAGCAATGCCCCAAGTGTCACAAAAACGACGCTGATGCGTAATATAAATAAAACGTGAAACAAAATTAAAAACACATATTATGAAAACTATAACTTTGGCTCTGACAATTATTATCTCTATATTATGCCTTACTTCTTGCAGCGGTGTGAGCAAGAACACGACGGATAATGACATGACAGTCATGGCCGGAATGACGGACAATAACGAGGTGGAAAAGACTCTGAACCTTGGCAAATTCAGCGGTATAAAATCGGAAGTGAGCCTGGACATACACTACACGCAGGGCTCAAAACGCAGCGTAAGGATAAGCGCAAGACAGGATGTGATCGACCAGACAGACATATCGGTGATGGATGGTGTTCTCGTTCTGAAAAAGAAAAATGACGACCCGGAGTATAAGAACAACAACGAGAAGAATAAAATCACGATGTATCTCACGGCTCCGGATATAAATTCTCTGGAAAACACCGGCATAATGGGATTCCGTACAGGGACATTCAACAGCGACGGACTGCTGATAAGAAACAAAGGCATATTAAACCTGAAGACACAGGACATACACGCCAACGGCGCGAACGGAATGCAGATACACAACAGCGGAAAGCTTAATGCAGACGTGCCGACGATAAACGCGACGCTCATGTTGGTGGACAACGACGGCATAATGACCTTAAATAACAGCGACATAAAAGGCGGAAGCCTGACAATAGACAATTCAGGAAAGATTGACTTGTCGGCAAACGTGGAAGGAAGTTCGGCAAAACTGAAGAACAGCGGAATAAGCAGAATGGAAGGTTCGCTCGCTCTGACCGGCGACTATGACTGCACCAACAGCGGGAAACTGACCATAGAAGGCGGCGTGAAAGGCGCGACGGCAGAACTGAAGAACAGCGGAATATACAAGATGGAGGGCTCGTTCAGCCTGACCGACGCTTATACTTATACCAACAGCGGCAGGTCTGACATCACCGGAAACGTGACGGCACGCACCATAAGCATGAAAAACTCGGGCATTGACGACAAGCATGGCGCGCTGAAGGCCGACCAATTGACCATGAGGACAAACGGAAGGAGCAATTACGACATGAGCTTCAAGGGCGGCGACGCACAGGTAAACTGCAGCGGTATAGGCAGCTTCGTCATGGCACTCGAATGTCGCAGCATCGAGATAAAATCGAGCGGAAGAATAAAAGTAACGCTGTCGGGAACGGCAGACAAGACAACATTCGACGGATCGGGAGTGTCGCACATCGACACATCCAAGCTGAACAAGTTCTGACCACAGGCCCGACGACAAGTTTAGACAACAATGGCGGACGACAGTCGTGCGCACGGCTGCAACGAGTTACGCACTGAGAGGAAACAACACTGAGAGATACATGACAACGGAAGAATTCGAAAACGAGGCCGAACTGGTGCGCCCCATGCTTGTGGCAACAGCCGCACACATGCTGGGCAGCGACAGCGAGGCCGAGGATGCGGCACAGGAGACGCTTGCGAAACTGTGGGGCATGCGCGGCGAACTGCGCAGTCCGATGGCAGCTCTGGCACGCGCCGTTGTCAGAAACCTTTGTGTTGACACCATAAGGAGACGCCACGCGGTGATTGTTCCGCTGTCTGACAAACAGCGCAATATGGCTGAGACGGTGACAGACAACGACCCTTTCAGTCACGTGATGAAGGTCATCGACCTGCTGCCGGAGGCACAGCAGATAGTAATCAGGCTGCGGCACATCGACGGAATGAGCACCGCAGACATAGCACAACTTACAGGAACGAGCGAGGCCGCCGTGCGCAAGACGCTCAGCAGGGCTCGTATGGCAGTGAGGAAACATTATCTTGAGGACATCAGAAATGAACAGTAAGAAAACAAAAGAAATAGAACGGCTCGTGGAACGCTTCTTCGACGGCGAGACAACCACGGAGGAAGAGGCACGGCTATACAAGGTGTTCAGACGCAAAAGGCTGTCCGACAGTCTGGAACGTATGCGCCCGGTGATGGAGGCTTTCGGCTCTATGAGCGAGGAGAAGCCGCAGCGGGCAAAGACAGTGAGCATAGTGCGGCGTGCGCTTATGGGCGTGGCGGCCATGCTGGCACTGATTGTGGGAATAGCCATCTATTCGAACTATCACGAGGAACAGTCGCTGGCGCGCATCTACGGAGGCAGCTACGTCATAGAGAACGGCCGGCGCATAGACGACCTGAGTGCCATACAGGACGACATAGAACGAGCCCTGGCCGACTCGCGCCGCATAGAACAGCACGCCGAGCACAACGTCATAGACCGTGCCGAGCAGGATGTACTCGACAACATATCGGACCCTGACATGCGCGACGAGGTGGAAAAAATGTTGAACGAATAAATAAGCACAGATATGGACATACGCAGAATTATCATAACGGCGGTGATACTTGTCACGTCAATGGTGAATGTAGCGGCGCAGAACAGGATAGACGAGATGATAGAGAACTACTCGTCGCGGGGCACAAGCAGATTTACCTCGGCCGTGGAACGCGATCCTAAGACACGCAAGGTGCTGAAGGTGGTGAATGTGCTTGAGCTGAACCAGATGGGAATAAACGAATTCATCAACGTGTTCAGAGGTGAATCGAAGAAAGGGAACTTCACCGAGAAACGCACGGAAAGCAGTCTGACGCTCATGCTTACGGTGCGCGACGAACGGCAGAACCGCATATACATGATGCACTGCACCGACCCATACACGCCATACAGGAAGAATACGCACTATGGTCAGGCTAAGATAACGGTCATCATAAAATACGGATGATTGTCACCCGTGGGCGAAACAATCGACAACCAAATACATACAGTAAACAAAAAGCTCCTGATTTGTACCTGAGAGCAGTCCGCACAGCGGTGACGCACGGCGGGAAAAAGCGACAGGCCACATGAATATATACATGGAAAAATAACAGAGGAGGCGATGGACATCATCGCCTCCTTTTTTCGTTTATTCCCGACCGTCAGTCTAAAGTCCTGTGAATTACGTTATATTGCAAAGCCGTCCGTCGGGCGTAATTGCCGAAAGCGTGGCGGGACTGGCCATGATACAGTGTCGGACGGGATGGCGCATAGAGTGCGTCATACGTAAACCGCCAACCATATGGCGCAGTGTTTGTCGCAGCTTGAGTGCATGCGCGCCACCTGCTCCGGTGCTCATGTGGCAACGACAAATGAAAAAAAACTTCGCCTTACGGCCGATGGCGGAGTATCATGCGGCTCCGGTGTCAGCAGTAAGGCGAAGGAAAGATAAGGCATTCATGGTCTTACACGGCTTTTACGCCATGTATCATACGACTCATTTCTGCACTCTCGTGTATGTCTTTTTGTCCGGACCAACGCCCGTTATGGTGAGTTTCTTCCAGTGCGGAGGCAGCGCAGACGGCACCTGGCGTATGCCTTTGTCGGTTATCTCCAGTCCGCAGAATCCGTTGATGACAGCCTGAAGCATACCGCCGGCGCCCGTTGTGAAGTACGGATTGGTGCCGCCCGCGCCCTCGGATATCACACCGAACGGAGGCAGCTTGTTGGGACGGTAGCCCTGTACGAACATCTCGTATGCCTTCTTACCTTGCATCAGTCGTGCGTACTGCACGGCGAAGATGGAGAACGACATGGCCGGACCGTTCTTGTCTATCTTGTCTTCGTAATACACAAGGTTTTTCTTGATATCCGATGCGTCCGTAACCAGCTGCAAAGGATAAGCCAAGAGATTGACATCCACCTGTTTTATGCCGCGGCCGTCATAATCTTCGTATTCCTTTATCACCCCGTCATCGAAACGATGTATGCTTATTTTGTCCGCCACCTCGCTCCATATCTTCGGATATTTCATGCCGCAAAGAGCTGCCGCCTTGCATGCGTTTCTCAGCGAGACGATGGCCACGCCGTTTGTGAAAGCGTTGTCGTCCATACCTATGGCGTACTCGTCGGCACACACTACATTGTTTATCGAGTATGTTCCGTCGGCATTCTTCGTTGCGCGGCTTATCCAAAAGTCGGCTATCTCCTTTATCAACGGATAGCCCTTCTGCTCGAGCCATTTCCTGTCCTGCGTCATGCAGTAGTAGTTCCACGCCGCTATTCCTATGTCGCCGGTTATGTGATGCTCGAACGGACCGGTCAAAGCCCACGTCGGACAAGCCTCCTCGCCGGCGTCATCGCTCTCCCACGGGAACATCACTCCCATATATCCGTTGGCCTCGGCCTTCTTTCGTGCGGCGTCGAGACGGTCGAAACGATAATCCATCATCGACTTGGCCATGTCGTTGTTGAGGAACAACATAGGCGGATACATCCATATCTCGGTGTCCCAGAATATGTGACCGTTGTATCCCTGTGACGACAATCCGAAAGGCGGGATGCTCAAACGGCTGTTCGCACGGATGGATGAATACAGATTGTAGAGGGCGAGACGCACGCTTGTCTGGGCTTCGTCGTCGCCTTCTATTATGATGTCGCTCTTCTAGATGTCGTTCCACAGAGCCTCATGTGCCCTGACCAGCTGGTCCACTCCCTCGTAAACGCCATATATCACCTGTCGGTTCGACTCGTTACACGGGTCTATGAAGTCGCGGTTTGTGCAGATTGAACCGATAAGACTGAAGGTGAATTTCTCGCCTTTCGTCAGATGCTTGTATATCTCGACGCTGTTGCCCGAAGCAGCCACGCCGGCATCGTCGTTCTTTGGCAGTACGAACGCCGACGAGGCCGACACCTCGTTGTTGCGGTATAGAGAGTAAGCACGGGTGCGCATTATGCTGAGAGGCGTGCCCTCGACGTTGATGTTCTGCATCTCGGTGACCGGCTGCTGATATTCGTTCGGCACAACCGGCACGTTGCGGACATTTATCACAATGTCGTCCAAGGCCTCGATGCTGACGTTTATGAGGCCCGCATAAGGCATATTGCGCAGTGCGCGGACATCATAGGCTACTTTTGCGCGGTTCTGATAAGAAAAAGATGTGCTGTGAACGGCGTGCCTCATATCCAGCGTCTGGCTCCAGTCGTCCACGTTGTTCAGTTCCATGCAACGACCGTCTATATACACCTGCAACTGAAACGGATTGATGGCTCTCAACACACGGCTCACTCCGTTTTTGCCGTCAGCATCGAACACATGGTTCAGGAACACGTCTCTCACCGAGAACGGCTCTCTCCACGGCAGTATGCCGATACGTCCGCTGGCCACGACGGCTCCATAATAATCACCTCCCTTGTCAGATGTGGAGATCTGCCATCCGACAGAATCATCCGCAAAGGCAATAATAGACTGAATGAACAGAGATAGAAATAACAGTGTTTTTTTCATTACTATAAATCAATTATTAAGTTATGTATTTCATTGTATGCACATCCTTACGCCCCGCCCGCATCACGTTATAACCAGCAATGTATTTTAATAGTCTGCCGGCCACAGGATGACGGCTCTTGATATTTCCTACAAAAATAATGGAAATAAGCGACACTGTAAAGCGCACGGTAATAATTCTGATAAATAAATATGCCACCACGGAACGATGTATTATCCCCGCACGCCGTCATAATGAAATATTAGACGATGTAAAATCTGCTCAATGGAAATTATATGGTAAATATTTCACAATGAAACATTGCCGCTTCACTCCTGAATAATCATTGTTTACAGCTGCCGTCAATGCCGCTTCGTTCCCGAATAATCATTGTTTACCGCTGCCGGAAGACAGCCTTCCGGCCCACTTTCAATTTGTAACCTGATTCCGGTTTTTTCCTCTTTGTTTCCCACTCTACCCCGAAAAATAAGCGCGTATTTGCAAACAGACTCTCCTTCGGGCGCAAATACACGAATTATAAGAGGTTTTCATAAAGCATTGAAAACCAACAACTTATATTAAATAAGCATTTAGTCACTTTGCGAAAAGCACCATTTCGGCCTGCGAAATGGCCCATATTGGAGTGCGATATGGTGCTTTTCAGCCCCTAATATGGGCTTTTTCGCATGATGAAATGGGCAATATCGGAACACCGTATGAATCTTTTCGGACTATGTTACGGGGTATATCATAAGACCTATACGGCCGGAACAGCCCTCATTATGCCCGATTTAACATTCCTTTACATCTCTTTTGCGAAAATATTTTGTCAAAATAAAGTCAAGAAAAATTGTAAGTACGTCTCTCTGAAAAGCAATAAAAAAGCTGATTGGGGAGCGTGAACAGCCAGCGGAAGATACGCACTGGTTCTACAGTGACGATTTACCGGCCGCGATGTAAATTTATTATTGACGTGAAAATCGCGCTGTCACAGCTTGTTTCATCCCACATTATAATATAAGGAAGTTTCTTTTCATTCTATAATGAATGAATTAATAAAACCAGTCTTTTCTGAATTCCTCATATACCGACATTTCTGGATTTTCTGTATTTCAACGCACTGTTGTTTATGTATTAGCATTTCTGTATTTATGTTACTGCCAGTTTATTTTATATTAACGTGAGTCCGACGAATTCACGTTACATTACAAATGTCACTTTTTATATCGAGATTCGCCATTAATTTCATTAATTATTTGCGCGATAATGTAATACCACGTGAGTTCGACGAATTCAAAACAAAGCGAGCTGTGTGTCAATAGTTCTTGTAA
>ERZ779850.197-NODE-197-length-81032-cov-5.884585_pt1 | contig 81032 bp, 73 predicted proteins | sample MGYA00511249_ERZ779850 | MGnify/ENA primary metagenome ERZ779850 (study PRJEB29588, sample SAMEA2162475) | human gut metagenome | biome: human gut; feature: human-associated habitat; material: faeces | place: Denmark | collected 2008/2010 ...
TGCTTTCTGTTTAATTAGATATTATCATCTTATGTCTGATAATTCAAGAGGTTTCGCTAATTTGGAAAAATATATCCGTTTCAAAAATAAATTTGTGGGGCAGCGCAGGCTGCCCCTTGTTTTTCAAATCATAGGAAATTCCTTCCTATGATTTGAAAGTGTTCCGCGAAAGTGTGCGGCAAGCGCACACTTTATTAAATGGTTCCGGAAATGGTAAGGGTGGTAACTCCGGGATCGGTGCTGATCGTACCGGTTGCCGGATTTGTGATAAAGGTTGCGGCCGGCACGGTGATACGTCCGGCGACAGTTGCAAATTCGCCGGTCGTTTCATCGTAAGTATAGTCGGTATTCAGAACAAGCGCTGTGCCGTTCAGCGTTGCAGTCAGGTTGGACAGGCGAGGCGTGAAAGTATCAGTGATAACAATTCCGGCTGCGGCATCGGCAGCGGTATTACCGGAGTTCTGAATCTGGAACGTGTAGGTCAGAGTTCCGTTTTCAGTAACCGGAACCGGGCTGACAGACTTGGTGATTGCAAGAATTGGAGCGGCGACAACACCGACGGTTTCTTCTGCGGTGATGGAAGTGATTCCTCCGCCCTCCGCAGTGACGATATTTGTGATTGTTGATTCACTTTGTAGAGGGGCAAACGCATTTGTCTGTGTTTCATAGGCAATGATCGCATTGCCTCCGGCAGGAACATTGATTCCCGTAATGGAGAGCGGCGGTCCTGCGGTAACGGTTGGTGTGGTCTGCAAAACCCCATTTACATAATATTTTACAGAGTCAGCAAGATAGTTAAGAGGAGTCAGCGTGGCTGTCCCGGAAGCGTAAGCTCCAAGGTTGTCGGTCAGAGTAAGACCGTTTATCGGGAGTGTGCCTGAATTCAGAATGCTGATGACATAGGTGATAGGTCCGTTGGGATCATATTGGTCCCGTACAGCAGTCTTGGTCATGGAAAGTACTTCAAGAATTTCCCCTACAGCAATGTTTGAATTTGTTACGGAATTGCCGTAACGCAATTGAGCCTGATTTGTAAATCTTGGCATAATTTTTTCCTCCTTTTCATATATGCGGGTACACTATAAGATATGCATGAAATTTCTTAAGTGATATTAAGAAATTCTTTAACAAAACTTGATGGTATTCCGGGGGCGCTTCTTGTATGATGAACATAGATAGTTAGAGGAAAACCACCGAACCATCTGACCGACAGAAGATAAGTATCATTTCGGTCAGGCAAAACAGAGGTGGAACAGGGGGATGCGTATGAGAAAAATCATTCAGAGATTGGTTATGGTATTGGTATTGGCGTTGACACTGATCAGTCCGCTTGAAACGGTCAGCAGTGCGGCTTCGGAGACGGTCCGTGCTGCCGAAGCGGGAGGAGAGAATCACACAGATCCGGTGATTTCGGATGTCAAAGATTCCGATTGTGAAAATACGGATACAGCAATGCCGGATAACGAGAATCCGGGCGCGGATGAGCCTGATACGGTGGAACCACAGCCGGTATTGCAGGGGCTGATTCGTGATGAGAACGGTAATTTGTTTTACTATAAGGATGGCGTTAAGATTAAAAATACATGGAAGGCCGTAAGCGGAAGTAAGTATTATTTCGGCAAAAGCGGGAAAGCCTATGTTGGAAAACGAAAAGTCGGCAAGGCAACCTACTATTTTTCGGTTAACGGAAAGCGCAAGACCGGATGGCGCACGATCAATGGAAAAAAATATTATTTTTCTCCGAAAAACGGTAAAATGGTAACCGGAAAGAAAACAATATCCCACTATTTATGCTATTTTAGTGAAAAAGGCGTTTTACTGCGAAAAATTGACAAAAATAAGAAGATGGTTGCTTTGACTTATGATGATGGACCGTCCATCTATACACCGCGTGTTTTGAAAACTCTTAAAGAAAATAACGCGGTGGCGACATTTTTTGTGGTCGGAAACCGTGTGCCGACGTATTCAGACACGGTAAAGAAAGCGCATGATATGGGATGCGAAATCGGGAACCATACTTATGAACATAAATGTCTGACGCGCATGAGCGAGACGGAAGTAAGGCGGCAGATCAGCAGAACAAATAAAAATGTAAAAAAGGTGACCGGACAAACACCGGTGATCATGCGTCCGACCGGCGGTGCAACCAACGCGAACGTTAAGCAGTGGGTGGGAATGCCGTCGATCATCTGGTCGATCGATACGCTTGACTGGAAAACACGCAATGCAGACAGCACGAAGAAAGCGGTGCTTGATCACGTAAAGGACGGCGATATCGTGCTGATGCATGATCTTTACAGCGCCACGGCAACTGCGTCCGAGACGATCATTCCGGAACTTGTAAGACGGGGATACCAGCTTGTGACGGTCAGCGAACTCGCGGAATGCAGGGGTGGAATGAAAGAAACCGGTGCATATTACAGTTTTCGTAAGTAAACGTGTGGAAAACATTAAATTTGTATTGCACGGAGAAAAAAACGTGTATTATATAAAGTAACATGTTAGAAACAGTTAGACAACAGATAATGGAGGAGTGAAAAGAAAAATTTTGGCTTTTGTAATGGCAGTTACATTATCCTTATCGGCAGTTGAGGTAATTCCTCAATTAAATGATACAATTGTGGCGGAGGCTGCAACTGTCGGTTTGGTTGTAAAGCGGCAGACATTAGCAACCGGCTGGGAATTCACAAATACTTTGAAAGGTGCCAAAGCATCAAAGGTAAAATGGAAAACAGCAAATAAAAAGGTCGCTAAAGTTAATGCAAAAGGAAAAATTGTTGCGGTAGGCGTTGGATCGACTAAGATTACTGCAACTTATAACAAGAAGAAATATACATGTAATATTAGTGTGGTAGAGGACATGAAGGCGGACGATTTCAATTTCTGTGAAGAGGGAAGTGACCAGCTTGATAGTTATATTGAATGGTGCGAGGCAGGTGGAAATACATCTGCGTATCTTGAAGATCTGAGCCTGAATGAGAAAAATAACCGTGGAATTAAAGAGGGAAGTACCTACAAGCAAGTAATTGCAAAATATGGCGATAATTCTAATTTTGAAGCAATTGATAGTCAGGATAGATTCGCATCTTCCATTGAAACGAGTACACCGATTGTTTATACGCATACATACTACTATGAAGCGGAAAGCGGACGATCATATAACAAGACCTTTTATTATGATAAAGGGAAAAAGGTGGTTGCATGTCTTTTATGGTGGTAAATATATTCGCTTAATTTCATGCGTGGAGCTATTATAATGGATAAACAGGTACAGAACAAAAGTTCGATTTTGTTCTGTACTTTTTTTTTATACTTTGCTATAATCAAGGGAAAGATAAAGTGGAAGTCGATAATAGCAGGAGAGCATATATGGATCATTTCGTTTTGCACAGTAAGTATGAGCCGACCGGCGATCAGCCGCAGGCAATTGAAAAATTAGTAAAAGGTTTTAAAGAGGGCAATCAGTTTGAGACATTGCTTGGCGTTACCGGTTCCGGTAAGACATTTACGATGGCGAATGTAATTCAGGCATTGAACAAACCGACGCTGATTATTTCCCATAATAAAACACTTGCGGGACAGCTGTATGGCGAGATGAAAGAATTTTTTCCGGAAAATGCGGTAGAATATTTTGTATCCTATTACGATTATTACCAGCCGGAGGCATATGTGCCACAGTCGGACACCTATATAGCAAAGGATTCTTCGATTAATGATGAGATTGACAAGCTGCGTCTTTCGGCGACGGCTGCTTTGGCGGAGCGAAAAGATGTTATCATTGTCGCATCGGTATCCTGCATTTATGGAATTGGTAGTCCGGATGACTATATGAATATGATGGTTTCCCTGCGCCCTGGTATGGAGATTGACAGGGACGATGTGATCAAGGGATTGATCGATATGCAGTATACGCGTAATGAGATGGATTTCAAGCGCGGTACTTTCCGGGTGCATGGAGATGTTTTGGAAATTTTTCCGGCAAACAATACCGATACGGCAGTGCGCGTGGAGTTTTTTGGCGATGAGATTGACCGGATTACCGAGGTAGATGTTCTGACAGGGGAGATTAAATGTCTTCTGCAGCATATTGCAATTTTCCCGGCATCGCATTATGTGGTTCCGCAGGAGAAAATGAACGCGGCATGTGACCGCATTGAAGCGGAGCTCGAGGAACGGGTGAAGTATTTTAAAGGTGAAGATAAACTTCTCGAAGCACAGCGCATCGCGGAGCGGACAAATTTTGATATAGAGATGATGAAAGAAACCGGATTCTGCAGTGGAATTGAGAACTATTCGCGTCATCTTGCCGGACGTGCCGAGGGGGAGATGCCAGAGACGTTAATTGACTATTTTCCGGATGACTTTCTGATTATTGTGGATGAGTCACATATCACGATTCCACAGGTCAGAGGCATGTATGCAGGCGACCGTTCGAGAAAGACAACCCTTGTGGATTATGGATTCCGTCTTCCGTCGGCATTGGACAACCGTCCGCTTAACTTTGAAGAATTTGAAAGTAAGATTGATCAGATGCTGTTTGTTTCGGCCACACCGAATGTGTATGAACAGGAACACGAACTTCTGCGGGTAGAACAGATCATTCGACCGACAGGACTTTTAGATCCGGAGATTTCCGTGCGGCCGGTAGAAGGACAGATTGATGATCTGATCGGTGAAGTAAATAAAGAAACAAAGAATCACCACAAAGTGCTGATCACGACATTGACTAAACGTATGGCTGAGGATTTGACACAGTATATGGGAGAACTGGGAATCCGCGTAAAGTATTTGCACTCCGATATTGATACATTGGAACGTGCGGAAATTATCCGTGATCTGCGTCTGGATGTATTCGATGTGCTTGTCGGTATCAACCTGTTGCGAGAGGGACTGGATATACCGGAAATTACACTGGTCGCAATTCTTGATGCAGACAAAGAAGGATTTTTGCGTTCGGAGACTTCGCTGATTCAGACAATTGGTCGTGCGGCGCGAAACAGCGAGGGACATGTGATCATGTATGCGGATAAAATTACGGATTCCATGCGCGTGGCAATCGACGAGACAAAACGCCGGCGCGAAGTTCAGCAACAGTACAATGAGGAACACGGAATCACACCGACAACGATTCAGAAATCGGTACGTGATCTCATTGCAATATCGAAAAAGGTTGCTGCGGAGGAGATGGAATTCGACAAGGATCCGGAATCCATGAGCCGCAAAGAACTGGAAAAACTTATTGGAGATATTCAGAAGAAGATGAAGAAAGCGGCTGCAGAGCTGAATTTTGAAGCTGCCGCAGAATACCGTGACAAGATGGTAACATTGAAGAATATGCTCAGAGAGATTGACTGATCATAACTTTGTTATGATTGATAAGGAGAACTACAATGCCAAAAAAGCAAAGAAAATATATAAAAATACGAGGTGCCAATGAGCACAACCTGAAAGCAATTGATATTGATATTCCAAGAGACGAATTTGTGGTACTGACCGGATTGTCCGGTTCCGGAAAATCTTCGCTTGCTTTTGACACGATTTATGCAGAGGGACAGAGACGCTATATGGAATCGCTGTCTTCCTATGCAAGACAATTCCTTGGACAGATGGAAAAGCCAAACGTGGAATCGATCGAAGGACTCCCGCCGGCAATATCCATCGACCAGAAATCGACCAACCGTAACCCACGTTCTACGGTCGGAACTGTGACTGAAATATATGATTACTTCCGTCTCCTGTATGCACGTATTGGTATTCCACATTGTCCGAAATGTGGCCGTGCAATTGAAAAACAGACGATCGATCAGATGGTAGATGCGGTAATGAAACTGCCGGAACGCACAAGGATACAGATTCTGGCACCGGTTGTCCGAGGTCGCAAGGGAGAACATCAGAAGCTGTTTGAAAAGGCCAAGAAAAGCGGTTATGTCCGCGTGATCGTAGACGGAAATATGTATGAATTGTCTGAGACGATTCCGATGGACAAAAATATCAAGCACAATATTGATATCGTGGTGGACCGGCTTGTGATCAAAGAGGGAATTGAAAAGCGTCTGACGGATTCTCTGGAGAATGTGTTTGATCTGTCGGAGGGAAATGCCATTGTGGATGTGATTGATGGAGAACCGATGAACTTTTCCCAGAATTTCGCCTGCCCGGATTGTGGAATCAGTATTGACGAGGTGGAGCCGCGAAGCTTTTCTTTCAATAATCCGTTCGGAGCCTGCCCGACCTGTTATGGACTTGGTTATAAGATGGAGTTTGATGAGAATCTGATGATTCCAGATAAGAAGCTTTCCATTTCCGAAGGAGCGATTCAGGTGATGGGCTGGCAGTCCTGTACGGATCCGTCCAGCTACACCTATGCCACGTTACGGGCACTGTCCGAAGGATATGGTTTTTCTCTGGATACGCCGTATTGTGACCTGCCAAAAGAAATCCGTCATATGCTGATTCATGGCGGGGATGGAAGAATTCTCAAGGTACATTATAAGGGACAGCGTGGAGAAGGCGTGTATGATCTCAACTGGGAAGGACTGATTAAAAATGTGGAGCGTCGTTACCGGGAGACCGGCTCTGATACCATGAAGCAGGAGTATGAGCAGTTTATGCGTATTACGCCTTGTGCATCCTGCCATGGACAGCGTTTGAAGCAGAGTTCCCTTGCAGTTACTGTTGCAGATAAAAATATTTATGAGATGACCAACATGGCGGTAAAGGATCTGTGCGTCTTCCTGGATGGAATGGAATTGACACAACAGCAGCATTTTATCGGGGATCAGATTTTAAAAGAAATTCGTGCAAGAGTTGGATTTTTGAAAGAAGTTGGATTGGAATATCTGACTCTGACACGTGCGACAGGTACGTTATCCGGTGGAGAAGCGCAAAGAATTCGTCTGGCAACCCAGATCGGTTCCGGACTGGTGGGTGTTGCCTATATTCTTGACGAGCCGAGTATCGGTCTGCATCAGAGAGACAATGATAAGCTTTTGCGGGCGTTGATGAATCTGAAAGATCTGGGAAATACACTGATTGTTGTTGAACATGATGAAGACACCATGCGGGCTGCTGATTATATTGTGGATATCGGACCGGCAGCGGGCGTACATGGTGGAGAAGTTGTGGCAGCAGGTACAGCCGCAGATATTATGAAATGCAAGAAATCCATTACTGGTGCATACCTCAGTGGACGCATCAAAATTCCGGTACCGGAGGAACGCCGGAAACCGACGGGATTTCTTACGATAAAAGGTGCAAGGGAGAATAACCTGAAAAATATTGATGTGGACATTCCTCTTGGCATCATGACCTGTATTACTGGTGTATCCGGTTCGGGAAAGAGTTCCCTCACGAATGAAATCCTCTATAAGCATCTGGCGAGAACATTGAACCGTGCACGATGTGTGCCGGGCGAGCATGATGATATACTTGGAGTTGAACAGCTGGACAAAATCATTGATATCGATCAGTCACCAATTGGACGTACGCCACGTTCGAATCCGGCAACTTATACCGGTGTGTTTGATATGATCCGTGATCTTTTTGCAGCCACAGCAGACGCGAAAGCCAGAGGCTATAAGAAGGGACGTTTCAGCTTTAATGTAAAAGGCGGAAGGTGCGAGGCCTGCAGCGGTGACGGCATTATCAAGATTGAGATGCATTTTCTTCCGGATGTTTATGTGCCGTGTGAAGTATGTGGTGGAAAGCGTTACAATCGTGAAACACTGGAAGTGAAATATAAAGGGAAGAGTATTTACGATGTGCTGGATATGACCGTGGAAGAGGCACTGGAATTTTTCAAAAATGTTCCGACAATCCAGAGAAAAATACAGACATTGTACGATGTGGGACTTTCTTATATCAAGCTTGGCCAGCCTTCCACGGAACTGTCCGGAGGAGAGGCGCAGAGAATCAAGCTTGCTACGGAACTGAGTAAGCGGAGCACAGGAAAGACCATTTATGTGCTTGATGAGCCGACAACCGGTCTGCATTTTGCGGATGTTCACAAGCTCGTGGAAATCCTTCGCAAATTATCAGAGGGCGGAAATACGGTGGTTGTCATTGAACACAATTTGGATGTGATCAAGACGGCAGACTATATTATTGATATGGGACCGGAAGGCGGAGATGGAGGCGGAACAGTGATTGCGCAAGGTACGCCGGAGGAAATCTGTGAAGTCCCGGAGTCTTATACGGGACAGTTCTTAAAACCATATTTAATGAAATAGAGCAATTTTAATGAACCATTATATGGAAAGTGTACAACCTTATTCACAATAAAACCGTGTATTCCTTAAAATTTACTTAAATTGTCGTAACCTTCAAAAAAACGTTTGAAAAATGCCAGTAATTGTATATAATGTTACTGTATGTTTAAAATATGAATAATTCCGGTAGTTTCGCAAAACGATATTACTGCGGCTTTATGTTGAAAAGCTGAATTTAGATAGATAACGACAGAACCAGATGGAAAGGGGCATTTTTGGAATGATAGGATCAGATATTGGAATCGATTTAGGTACTGCAAGTATTTTAGTATATATTAAGGGCAAAGGCGTTGTATTAAAGGAGCCTTCTGTAGTTGCATTTGACAGAGACACGAATAAGATTAAGGCCATCGGTGAGGAAGCAAGATTGATGCTTGGTCGTACACCGGGCAATATTGTTGCGGTTCGTCCGTTACGTCAGGGTGTTATTTCCGATTATACTGTTACAGAGAAGATGATCAAGTATTTTATCCAGAAAGCACTTGGCAAGAAGAGTTTTCGTAAACCACGTATCAGCGTCTGTGTACCGAGTGGTGTAACAGAAGTGGAAAAGAAAGCCGTTGAGGATGCAACTTATCAGGCAGGTGCCCGTGAAGTAGAAATTATCGAGGAGCCAATCGCAGCAGCAATCGGTGCAGGAATCGATATTTCCAGACCATGTGGTAACATGATCGTAGATATCGGAGGCGGTACTTCAGATATCGCTGTTATTTCTCTTGGCGGATCCGTTGTAAGTACTTCTGTTAAGATTGCAGGTGATGATTTTGACGAGGCACTTGTCCGTTATATGAGAAAAAAACATAATTTATTGATTGGTGAGCGTACTGCAGAAGATATCAAGATCAAGATTGGTACATGCTATCCGTTGGCACAGAATGAGACGATGGATGTGCGTGGACGAAATCTGGTAACCGGTTTACCTAGAACGATCACCGTAAGCTCAGAGGAGACAGAGGAAGCTTTACGTGAGTCAACATTACAGATTGTAGAAGCTGTACATTCCGTATTGGAGAAGACTCCACCAGAACTTGCAGCCGATGTCGCTGATCGTGGAATTGTACTTACTGGTGGTGGTGCGTTACTGCGCGGTCTCGAAGAACTGATTGAGGAGAGAACCGGTATTAATACAATGACAGCAGAACATCCGATGACCTGTGTTGCAATCGGAACAGGAAAGTATGTAGAGTTCCTCGCAGGAAAAAGAGATGACGATTAATAAGTGATTATAAAAAGTGCGCATATTTGCGCACTTTTGTTGTAAAGTATTTTAGAAAAGTGCCGATATATAACATAAGGGTTAAAAGACAATCAGGTGTTATATTGTGTATAGAAAAGAAGAGGTAAGGCATGGTTAAAGGTTTATATACAGCCCATACAGGCATGGTCAATGAAATGAAGCGACTTGATGTCCTGGCAAATAATCTGGCGAATGCAGATACAACTGGATACAAGAAGGAAGGTACGACATCCCGTACATTTGCGGATGAGATGTCGTTTCGACTGAAAGACAGCTCGAATGCCTATATGCCAAAGAAACTTGGGGGTATTACATATGGCGTGCATCTGGGACAGGTGTATACCGATTATTCCACAGGTAGTTTTAAGGTTACGGATAATACCACAGATTTTGCTATTGACGGAAACGGATTTTTTGCAATCGCTTTTACCGATAAACAGGGAAATACTTCTGTGAAATATACAAGAGATGGTTCTTTTACGGTAAATACGGAAGGATATCTTGTTACAAAAGATGGCGATTACGTATTGAATGCGACTGGCGCGATGAATGGTGATCCGAGCCGGAATAATTTTATTCAGGTAGATCCGAATGCGACAGTTACCGTGAACAAGATGGGATATGTTATTCAGAATGATCAGGTAGTTGGAACTTTGGGAGTCGTTGATGTGGACAACTACGACTATCTGGAAAAATATGGAGAGAATATGTATAACCTGCTGGATGGTGGCAATCGTATTGCGACAGATGCAAAGGTAGAGCAGGGAGTACTTGAAACTTCCAATGTCAATGTAGTTAATGAAATGGTCAATATGATTACGATTCAGAGAGCATATGAGGCGAACCAGAAGGTGATTACTTCCATTGACAGTACATTAGACCGTGCTGTAAATAACGTCGGCAGGGTACAATAGTGAGAGATAAAAAGATACAGATACCGAAAGGAGAGAGTGCCTTATGATGCGTGCACTTTATACTGCTGCTACAGGAATGATTGCTGAGCAGACAAATGTGGATACAATTTCCCATAACTTAGCGAATGTGAATACAAATGGATACAAGGCGGAACGGACAGAGTTCAAATCATTGTTGTATCAGACATTACAGACGAAGACAACATCTGCCAACGGTGATCAGAAGCCTGTGGGAGCACAGGTCGGATTAGGAACCCGTGTAGCTGCGACCACTTCCATCTATAAGCAGGGAGCATTACTGGAAAGCGACAATGATACTGACTTTGCTATCGAAGGAGACGGATTTTTTGCAGTCCGTGGAGAAGATGGACAGACTTATTATACGAGAAATGGTAATTTTACCTGGAGTATCGATGCAGCCGGTAACACAATCCTTACGGATTCCCAGGGATGTCCGGTATTGGATGCCCGTGGAAATGAAATTATGGTTCCGAAGGGAACGACATCACAGAGCATGGTGTTCAGCCAGGATGGCTCTATTTCTTATAAAGATGCGAAGACGGGAAATGTCATTCCATTGAATCAGTCTTTCGGAATTTATCAGTTTAATAATCCGGCAGGTTTGGAGAAACTTTCTTCCAGCCGTCTTGCGGCAACATCTGCATCAGGAAATCCACTGCTCGAAGGAGCAACCAATGGTGTGAAGGCCAGCAAGGTTTGTCAGCATTATCTGGAAGGATCCAGTGTACAGGTTGCGGATGAGATGGTCAATATGATTATTGCGCAGCGTGCCTACGAACTGAATTCAAAAGCAATCACAACGGCAGACTCCATGTTGGATACAGCAAACAATCTGAAACGATAATAGGATTTTATGAAGGACGAGAATTCCTTCAACAGTTTTGTCAGCATATGGCTGATATTCGAAAGAGAGGAACAGTGAATGGATTTATCCGGATTATCAGGACTTGATTCTAATTATACATCTGCGAAGACAGATGCCACATCTGCGACAGGTAATGCCTTACAGAGTTCATTAAAAAACATCTCATCAAATTCTTCGGAAGAGGAATTAAAAGGTGTAATCAAAGACTTTGAATCGTATTTTGTAGAACAGATACTAAAAGAAGTCAAAGATACATTTACCTCTGACGATGACGAGGATTCCACAATGTCACAGTACAAAGACATGTATATGGATCAGGCAATCGAACTGGTGGCAGATGAAGTAGTTGATCAGGTGGGAGAAAATTATACCCAGCAATTATACGAACAAATGAAAAGAAATCTTAACATGACAGAGTAAGACAGAGAGTGCACCCGAAAGATGGGTGCATTTTTTGCTGTATAGGAAAAGCAGACAAGCGCACATTTTTTACCCTTGCAAGGAACGGAAAACTGATTCATAATGGAACATAGAAAAAGGCCGACAGCCGGAAAACGAGGAAGACGTGTTGGAGAACAGGCAACAGACAGAAGATGAAACAATCAATGGTTATGTAGACCATATTATTTACAGAAATGCAGACAATGGATATACCGTTCTTGTGATGATCTGTGATGAAGAGGAAGTGACCTGTGTGGGGACTTTTTCGGATATTGCAGAGGGCGAAAATATAGAAGCACATGGAAATTATAACGATCATCCGACATATGGGCGGCAGTTTGCGGTAAAAAGCTTTGAAGAAAAGGCACCAAAGGACGAGATGGCCATTGAACGATATCTGGGATCCGGTGCGATCAAAGGTGTTGGCATTGCTTTAGCAGCCAGAATTGTGCGCCGTTTTAAAAGTGATACCTTCCGTATTATCGAGGAAGAGCCGGAACGCCTTGCGGAAGTAAAGGGAATCAGTGAGCGTAAAGCCATGGAAATTGCGGATCAGGTGAATGCCAAACGGGACTTGCGACAGGCGATGATCTTTTTGCAGCAATATGGAATCAGTACGACGCTCGCTGTGAAAATATATAATACATATGGGCAGGAGATTTATGGAATATTAAAAGAAAATCCTTATCGGATGGCGGATGATGTAGATGGTGTGGGTTTTCGGACGGCGGACGAAATCGCATCCCGTGTGGGAATCCGTACGGACTCCGATTTCCGTATCCGAAGTGGAATTCAGTATGCGTTGCTTCAGGCATCCAATGAGGGACACACGTATCTGCCGATGCCGGAACTGACACAGCGTGCCAGCAATCTGCTGCAGATCGAACCGGAATATATAGAAAAGCATTACATGAATCTGGCGATGGACCGCAAAATTATTATGCGTCAGGCTGGCAATACGACGCAGATTTATGCCAGCAGCTTTTTCTATATGGAGGCGAATACGGCAACGATGCTTAAACAGCTGAACGCAAACTTTAATGTGCCGGATATTGAAATTGAAGAGCGGCTGCGACAGATTGAAAAGCAGACGAAGATGGATTTGGATGAGCATCAGGTAGAGGCGGTAAAAGAAGCCGTTCGAAATGGTCTGCTCGTCATTACGGGAGGACCTGGTACCGGTAAAACAACAACAATCAATACAATCATTCGTTATTTTGAATTGGAAGGCATGGACATTTTTCTGGCGGCACCGACGGGGCGCGCGGCAAAAAGAATGAGTGAGACAACCGGCTTTGAGGCTAGAACCATTCACCGTATGCTGGAACTGAATGGTGGCATGGAGGGAAATGCCGGTTTTGAAAAAAATGAGCAGAATCCATTAGAGACGGATGTCATTATTATTGATGAGATGTCTATGGTTGATATTTCTCTTATGTATGCGCTGCTGAAAGCCATAGCGGCAGGTACGCGACTGATCCTTGTGGGGGATGTGAACCAGCTTCCGAGTGTCGGACCGGGAAGCGTTCTCAAGGATATTATCGATTCCAACGAATTTCATACAGTTAAACTGACGAAGATTTTCCGTCAGGCAAGCACTAGCGACATTATTGTCAATGCCCACAAAATTAACCGTGGCGAACCGGTAAGCCTGGACAACAAGAGCATGGATTTCTTTTTCTTAAAGAGATACGAAGCGGATAAAATCATCAATGTAACATTACAGCTGATCAAACAGAAACTGCCAAAATTTGTTGGGGCGAGTGAGTACGACATTCAGGTGCTGACGCCGATGCGCAAGGGGCTGCTTGGCGTGGAACGTCTGAATGGAATTTTGCAGATGTATTTGAATCCGGCAGATAAACGTAAGCGGGAAAAGGAACATGGTGGCACTATATTCCGTGAAGGCGATAAAGTTATGCAGACGAAAAATAATTATCAGCTGGAGTGGGAAATACGCAGCAAATATGGTCTGTGCATTGATAAAGGAACCGGAATTTTTAATGGGGATATGGGAATCATAGAGGAGATCAATGATTTTGCAGAGACTATGACGGTATCCTTTGATGAAGGCCGTATGGTAGAATATCCATACAAATTGTTGGATGAACTGGAACTGGCTTATGCGGTTACTATTCATAAATCGCAGGGATCGGAGTATCCGGCAGTTGTGATTCCACTGTTGTCCGGACCAAGAATGCTCATGAACCGGAATTTATTATATACGGCAGTTACACGTGCAAAAAAATGTGTTACGATAGTAGGAAATGATATAACCTTCAATCAGATGATCGAAAACAATTCACAATTAAAACGATACAGCGGATTGCGGGACCGGTTGACAGAAGATTCTTTGCAGTAGTTCCTGCTGTAGATGAAACCGGTTATGGTTCTTTTGAAAAAAGCAGAAAGCAATATGGAAGAAGGAAATAGTAAAATGGAAATAAAGATATTACAGACAGAAGAAGTGCCGAAGGCAGTTCAGCTTGCGCGGGGTGTTTTTGAATATTGCCTCAGAAATACAATCAATGAGGCTCAATTGATTGAGTCTTTTTACACGTATGTCAGAGAAGAAAATATAAGACAGCTCATGGAAACACAGAAACTGACGATTTGGGCGGCATATGATGAACAGAACAATATGGTGGCAGTTTCGGGCATGCAGAGTGAGGGACATATTACATTGCTTTATGTTATGCCGTATTACCAGCGCCGTGGATATGGAAAGAAACTGCTTCTTACCATGAGGGAGTACGCCCGCGAAAAGCTGGAGCTTGCACAGGTGACGGTCAATGCAATGCCGGCATGGACAGCATCTTATTTTGCTAAAAATAAATTCAAGGCAGTGCAGAATCCACAGTCGGTTCCTTATGTATTTATGCACGCAAAGACGGTAGAATCCACAGATTATCCGAAGAAAGAGATTCCGACAGCTGCCATACTTGCAACCTCGCTGGGAGGACTTGCAATCTGTACAGCGATTGCAATTGCATTTATTATGCAGCTGTTGTAGGATTTTTATCGCTTTTTCAGGCAATCTGAACAAAATGCATAAAATATGTATATTTATTAATAAAATCTCGGCACTTTTTTCTTCATCGAAAATGGTTGAAAAAAGTGTCATATTATGATAAACTTTTTACAATTTAGGCAGAAGGGATAATTCTGTCGAAAATGGATGGTATGAAAAAGAGATTCCCTCTTTTTTTTTGCCAAGATGCAGGAAAACACACAGAAAGGCAGGGCACAGAATGAAAGCATTTTTGATACTTGAAGATGGAACCGTTTTTGCAGGACAAAGCATTGGTTCTACGCGCGAAGTTATCAGCGAAATTGTATTTAATACCTCTATGACAGGATATCTTGAGGTTCTCACAGATCCTTCCTATGCAGGACAGGCAGTGGTTATGACATATCCTTTGATCGGAAATTATGGAATTACACCAGATATGGAATCCGCTCGTCCGTGGCCGGATGGATATATTGTAAGAGAACTTTCCCGCAGCGCAAGTAATTTCCGCTGTGAGGGAACGATTCAGGATTTCCTTGTAAAACATGATATTCCGGGAGTTGCGGGTATTGATACCCGTGCACTTACAAAGATTCTCCGTGAAAAGGGAACCATGAACGGAATGATCACAACCAATGAGAATTACAATCTTGATGAGATCATTCCAAAGCTTCAGGCATACACAACCGGAAATGTGGTTGATAAGGTGACCTGCAGCGAGAAAAAAGTATTAAAAGGCAACGGAAAGAAAGTTGCACTGCTTGATCTGGGTGCAAAAAATAATATTGCAAAATCTTTGAATGCCCGTGGATGCGAAGTGACCATTTATCCGGCACACACCAGCGCAGAAGAAATTCTTGCGACCAATCCGGACGGCATCATGCTCAGTAATGGACCTGGAGATCCAAAGGAATGTACAGAGATTATTGCAGAGATCAAGAAGTTATATGACAGCAATGTACCGATTTTTGCAATCTGTCTTGGACATCAGCTGATGGCACTTGCAACAGGTGCAGATACGCATAAGATGAAATACGGACACCGTGGTGGAAATCATCCGGTGAAGGATTTAGCAACCAACCGTGTTTACATTTCTTCCCAGAACCATGGATATGTTGTAGATACAGATACACTCGACCCGGCTGTGGCAAAGCCTGCATTTGTCAATGTTAACGATGGTACGAACGAGGGTCTTGAATATATTGGAAAGAACATTTTTACCGTGCAGTTCCATCCGGAGGCCTGCCCTGGACCACAGGATTCTGCGTACTTGTTTGACCGTTTTATTGAGATGATGGAGCAAAGCACATTATAGACGATGGGAGGAAATCAATAATGCCAAGAAATCATGATATCAAAAAAGTATTAGTTATCGGTTCCGGTCCAATCGTAATTGGACAGGCAGCAGAGTTCGATTATGCCGGAACACAGGCATGCCGTTCCTTGAAAGAGGAGGGCGTAGAAGTTTGTCTTGTAAATTCAAACCCGGCAACCATTATGACAGACAAGCAGATTGCAGATCAGGTATACATTGAGCCATTGACTGCAGATGTTTTAAAAGAGATTATTATCAAAGAAAAACCGGACAGTATTCTTCCGACACTTGGAGGACAGGCTGGTCTGAACCTTGGTATGGAGCTGGCAGAGTCCGGTTTCTTAGAGGAACACAATGTAAAGCTGATCGGTACGACTGCTGAGACAATTTTTAAGGCAGAGGACCGTCAGGCATTCAAAGATACGATGGAGAAGATTGGGGAGCCGTGTGCAGCTTCTCAGGTTGTAAATACCGTAGAGGACGGTATTAAATTTACAAATACCATCGGATATCCGGTTGTACTTCGTCCTGCTTTCACACTTGGCGGAAGCGGCGGCGGTATCGCACACAACGAGCAGGAATTGATTGATATCTTAAGCAACGGACTTCGTCTCAGCCGTGTGGGAGAAGTTTTGGTTGAGCGTTGCATCGCAGGATGGAAAGAAGTCGAGTACGAAGTAATGCGTGATGCAAACGGCAACTGTATTACCGTATGTAACATGGAGAATATCGATCCGGTCGGTGTGCATACCGGTGATTCTATTGTAGTTGCACCATCCCAGACATTGGGCGACAAAGAGTATCAGATGCTTCGAAGCTCCGCTTTGAACATTATTGATGAATTGAAGATTACGGGAGGATGTAACGTACAGTACGCATTGAACCCGGATTCTTTTGAATATTGTGTTATCGAGGTTAACCCGCGAGTATCCCGTTCTTCTGCACTTGCATCAAAAGCAACTGGATATCCGATTGCAAAGGTTACCGCAAAGATTGCATTGGGTTACACACTTGATGAAATTAAAAATGCGATTACACAGAAGACATATGCGAGTTTTGAGCCAATGCTTGACTACTGCGTAGTTAAGATTCCAAGACTTCCATTTGATAAATTCCTGACTGCAAAGAGAACATTAAGTACACAGATGAAAGCGACCGGCGAGGTTATGAGTATCTGTGACAACTTTGAAGGTGCACTGATGAAAGCCATCCGTTCTCTCGAGCAGCATGTAGACAGTCTTATGTCCTACGATTTCAGCGGATTGTCCGATGAAGAACTGGATGCACAGCTTCATGTAATAGATGACCGCAGAATCTGGGTGATCGCAGAAGCATTACGCCGTGGCGTATCTTACGATCACATTTACGAGATTACAAAGATCGACCGCTGGTTTATCGATAAGCTTGCAATTATTACCGAGATGGAGCAGCGCTTGAAGACCGAGAAACTTACCGTTGAACTGCTGAAAGAAGCAAAGAGAATTGAGTTCCCGGACAATGTGATTGCAGAACTTACTGGAAAAACCGAAGAAGAAATCAAGCAGATGCGTTACGCAAACGGCATTGTTGCTGCTTATAAGATGGTAGATACCTGTGCAGCAGAGTTCGCAGCAGAGACACCATATTATTACAGTGTATACGGAAGTGAGAATGAGGCAGTAGAGACCAATCCACAGAAGAAAGTTCTTGTTCTCGGTTCCGGACCAATCCGTATTGGACAGGGTATCGAGTTCGATTTCTGTTCTGTGCATTGTACATGGGCCTTTGCAAAAGAAGGTTGGGAGACCGTTATTATCAATAATAACCCGGAGACGGTTTCTACTGACTTTGATATTGCTGACAAACTGTATTTTGAGCCACTTACCGCAGAAGATGTGGAGAGCATTGTAAATATTGAAAAGCCGGATGGGGCTGTTGTTCAGTTCGGTGGACAGACTGCTATTAAGCTGACAGAAGCATTGATGAAGATGGGCGTTCCGATTCTTGGAACAAAGGCAGAAGATGTCGATGCGGCTGAGGACCGTGAGCTTTTCGATGAGATTCTGGAAAAGACGCATATTCCAAGAGCTGCAGGTGGAACGGTATTTACCGCAGAAGAAGCAAAAGAAGTTGCAAATCGTTTAGGATATCCGGTACTTGTTCGTCCGTCTTACGTACTTGGTGGACAGGGCATGAAGATTGCTTTCAATGATGAAGAAATCGAAGAATTTATTGGTATCATCAACCGTATTGCGCAGGATCATCCAATTCTTGTAGATAAATATTTGCAGGGTAAGGAAATCGAAGTTGATGCCGTATGTGATGGAACAGATATTCTTATCCCCGGTATTATGGAGCATATTGAGCGTACCGGTGTGCACTCCGGAGACAGTATTTCCGTATATCCGGCTCCTACGATCAGTGAGAAAGTAAAAGAGACGATTGTAGAATATACCAAGCGCCTGGCGCAGGCACTGCATGTTGTCGGATTGATCAACATTCAGTTTATTGCGATGAACGAAGAAGTTTATGTTATCGAGGTAAACCCTCGTTCATCCAGAACAGTTCCTTACATCAGTAAGGTAACCGGAATTCCAATCGTAGACCTTGCTACAAAGGTGATTATTGGAAATACAATCCGCGGACTTGGCTATGAGCCGGGACTGGCACCGGTTGCAGATTATATTGCAATCAAAATGCCGGTATTCTCATTCGAGAAGTTGCGTGGTGCGGAAATCAGCCTTGGACCTGAGATGAAATCTACAGGTGAGTGTCTTGGTATTGCAAAGAGCTTTAATGAGGCACTGTACAAAGCGTTCCTTGGCGCAGGCGTACAGCTTCCAAAGCATAAGCAGATGATCATGACTGTAAAAGATGCAGACAAGCCGGAAGCCGTAGGTGTGGCAAAGCGTTTTGAGGCACTTGGATATAAGATCTATGCAACAAGAAGCACTGCAAAATACTTGCAGGAGCATGGTGTGAATGCACTTCGTGTAAACAAGATTTCACAGGAATCACCGAATGTAATGGATCTGATCCTTGGACACAAGATCGATCTTGTAATCGATACACCGACACAGGGCAATGGAGACAAGACAAGAGATGGTTTCCTGATTCGTCGAAACGCAATTGAGACTGGTGTTTACTGTATTACAGCAATGGATACAGCAAATGCGTTGGCTCGTTCTTTGGAGACAGCAAACGGACAGCTTACCCCGGTAGATATTGCTACAGTAAAAAATATCTAAATTTATTTCATAGGCTGTTGTACTGAGAATTACTTGGTACGACAGCTTTCTTGTTTTGTTAGATGTAAGCGATTATGAATCACGATTAAGCTTACTTTAAGGAAGTCTTAACTTGTAACCATTATAAGGCTATGATAAAATAATACAGTATGAAAGAAAAAAGCTTTATTAAACAAAATAAAAACAAAATAATTTGTTTTATTGTAACATTATTACTTGCTGCGTTTACCATATATGCAGTATTCAGCGGGGGAGGCATTTCGTTCGATGAACTCATGACATGTATAAAGAACGCTTCCTGGCCGGAACTTATTCTTGCGATGCTCAGTATGCTCGGCTTCATTTATTTTGAAGGAGAGGCAATTCGTGTGATTGTTGCCCATATGGGCTATCCGACGAAACGCAGTCATGGTTTTGTCTATTCGGCTGCAGATGTATATTTTTCAGCAATTACACCATCTGCATCAGGTGGACAACCAGCCAGTGCCTTTTTTATGATGAGGGATGGCATGCCGGGAGCAGCAGTTATGACCGCACTTTTGGTAAACCTGATCATGTATACGCTGGCAGTTGTTACCATAGGATTGGTTGATGTGATATTTTTCCCTAAGATATTTTTGAATTTTACGTGGGCAGGCAAACTTCTCATTATAGGAGGCGGATTGATTCTGTCGGGATTTGCAATTCTGTTTTATTTGCTGCTTAAGAAACCACAGATCATAAAGGCGGCCGGAATGGGTATTGCATCGTTGTTGCGAAAGTTGAGATGTCATAAGCTTGCAGATAAAATTGAAAAAAAGATGGAATCTGCATTGGAAGAATATGGACAGTGTGTGGAGGTAGTTCTTGGCGGAAAGAGTATGATGGTGAAAGCATATATTCTTAACTTGCTGCAAAGACTTTCACAGATTGTTGTTACACTGTTTACTTATATGGCAATGCATGGAGAGTGGCATAATCTGCCGAAGCTTTTTGCAACCCAGATTTATGTGGTACTTGGATCAAACTGTGTGCCGATTCCGGGAGGTGTCGGAGTCGCAGATTATCTTATGCTGAAAGGCTATAAACAGTTGATGACAAAGGGAGAGGCATATCGGCTTGAGATTCTGAGCAGGGGGATATCCTTTTATGTCTGTATGATCATCAGCATGGTGGCTGTTGCAATCGGTTATATCGTAATCAAAAGAAAAAAGAGTTTGGAGAAAAGAAAATGATTGGATTTTATGACTATACGGTGATTTTGACTTATTTGTCAATTTTATCAGGAACGACAGGCATTATATTATGTCTGAATGGAATCGGACACCCATATCTGGGAATGTTCTTTTTACTGTTTTCGGGATTGTGCGATACTTTTGACGGAAAAGTTGCCAGAACAAAGAAAAATCGTACAGAGAAGATGAAGAAATTTGGAATACAAATCGATTCCTTATCAGATCTGATTGCATTTGGCGTACTTCCGGCCTGCATTGGAATTGCACTGTTACGTTGTGGATTGCGTACACAGATGCCATTTGGATTTACTCGTTTTATATTCGAAAAAAATCCAATGTTAGTGCAGATTATTCTTACCATTATTGCGGTTTTGTATGTGCTTGCTGCAATGATTCGACTTGCCTATTTCAACGTTATGGAAGAAGAAGGGGAGAACAAGGATGAAAAAGGCGAGAAGATATACATGGGACTTCCGGTAACTTCCGCTGCTCTTATATTTCCGGCAGTGTTGCTGGTACATATTCTGGTCAGAGCGGATCTGACATTGTTGTATTTTGGCGTGATGATTGTGACCGGATTGCTGTTTATCTGTAAATTTCATATTAAAAAACCAAAAGGCAAGGGAATTGCAGTTTTAGTGTTACTTGGAATTCTGGAATTTATCATATTGATACTGGTACTTACAAAAATCAAAGGATAGGAAAAACAGATGGAAACACTTGAGTTTTTATACCATACAGTCCCGGGAAGATTGTTACTTAAGGGATTAATACAGCCAAAAGTATCCCGGATTTGTGGAAGATTTTTGGACTCGCCTGGTTCAAAATATCTGATCAAATCTTTTGTAAAGAAAAATAATGTTGATTTATCGGATTATGAATTACAGGACATTCACAGCTTTAATGATTTTTTCTCCAGAAAAATAAAGCCGGGAAGAAGAACGATTGATGAAAATCCGTCACACATGATCGCACCGTGTGACGGACTTTTGTCTGTATGGAAAATAAATGATAAAACCATACTACCAGTGAAGCAGAGTCATTATACGTTAGAGTCTCTTCTTCGGAATAAAAAGCTTGCGGAACAATACAAGGATGGTTATTGTTTTGTATACCGGCTTTGTGTAAATCACTATCACAGGTATTGTTATGCAGATTCTGGAAAGAAGAGCGGAAACGTATTTCTTCCGGGAGTCCTTCACACGGTTCGCCCTATTGCGCTTGCAGAAGAACAGGTGTTCTGTGAGAACAGCAGGGAGTATACCTTGATTCGCACAAATAAATTTAAGACTATTTTACAGATGGAAGTTGGAGCAATGCTTGTCGGTCGCATTGTTAACTACGAAGGTCGGGGAAGTGCTGTCAGAGGAAAAGAAAAGGGTATGTTCCAGTATGGAGGATCTACCATTATTGTCCTGACACAGAAAGACGTTGTAAATGTCAGACAGGATCTTCTTATACAAGCACAGCAAGGACAGGAGACTGCAGTAAAAATGGGAGAGATGGTAGGATATGTTAAAGAAAATTGAAAAAATATTGCCTGGATATGCATTCGTGCCATTGCTTTCGGCGCTTTTGGTCAATATGGCAGTTTATGTAGGCGTAGCGCAACTTCGGGGAATTTTAAAATTTTATTCGCTGGAACTTCCAATCGACCGGAAGATTCCGTTTGTAGCTCCGTTTGTTTTGTTTTATGTACTTGCATTTGCACAGTGGGTAATCAATTATATATTGATTGCACGAGAAGGAAAAGAATTTTGTTATCGTTTTGCGATTGGAGATATTCTTGCAAAAGTAATCTGTTTTTTCTTTTTTTTATTTTATCCTACAACGCTTGCACGGCCAGAAGTAAATGGGACAGGTTTTTGCGAATGGCTGGTACGTTTTATTTATCAGATGGATGCTCCGGTTAATTTATTTCCTTCGATTCATTGTCTGGAAAGCTGGTGTGCGATTCATGCTGCATTTGCAATGAAAAAAATGCCAAAATGGTATCGCCTGGTTACTGTAATCATGTCTCTGGGGGTATTTGCATCAACACTATTTATTAAGCAGCATGTTATACTGGATATGTTTGGGGGAATTGTAGTTTTCGAAATTGGATATTTTTTTGCCGGGAAGATCGTTCCGCGCTTACGAAAAAAAGTATCATAGCATTTGCTATGATACTTTTTTATTTCGACGTTGCAAATCCTCACGAATCTGTTCTGTCAGAATCTTTAATTTGTCATCCGGGAAAAAGTGATTTAATGTTTCTTTGTCCATTTGGACACGGTTATCCATTGTTTTCATGATATCAGTAATTTGTAAATATTTGTAAACATGATCCTGGCGGAGATCATAAATCTGATTGTCTGACAGCCGTAGAATGACCGGACGCATAAAATCTTTTGTGTTTTCTATGAGAACGATTCCCTTATCTCCCGAAGATAAATCAATACTGGCAGCCTGTGGCACAATATGAATACATTCGGCAAGAACCGAGGTAATATCTGGTGGAAAATGATCGGTATCTTTTTCGAAAGTGCGCATGGCCATGATTTCCGAAACAGGATCGTGTCCAACACTCATGGCGGTCAATTGGTCAAACTGATCGGCCACTCTTAATATTTGAACCATCTGTTGTAATTCATCGTCCGGTCTGGCAGTAAATTTTTCTGGAAAATCGGCATATACGTAAGCCTGCATCAAGGCTAGTGACCGAGAAAAAAATTCGAAATCATTACGATACATAGAAAGTGGTTCTAACCCACGCTCCAATGCTTTTTGAATAATATCCCGGTCTGCGGCAGATAATTCGTTGCTTTTTTCTAATGTTGCTTTTGGTACATGCAGATAGCCAATATCATACAGCAATGCGGCTGTGATCATAGCCATCTGTTTTTGTGGAGCAAATTTCAATTGTGCAGACATCATGGCAACAAGAATTGCAGTGCTGATGGCATGCTTGTATACAAAATCTTCACCACTTCGCAGGTTCTGGTTGAAATTTACGCGATGGTTCAGGTTGCAGTAATGCTTCATGATATCTGCAAGAAGTGCAGGAAGTGAAGCAATTTTTTTGCGCTTTTCGATTGTTGAAAAACACTCGCGTAGTTTGAACATGTAAATAGTCTGTAATTGTTCGAATTCCAAATCTTCACGGGAAAGTGGTGGAACCGGCTCCGCAGGTTCGAGAATATAGATGCCAAATAATCCAAAGTTCCGAATGCTGACAATACCAGGCGCGGTCAGAGCGGAATTGCGGTCGTAGAGAAGTACACCGTTTTTATTATAGATTGGTTTTGCAAGGCGCATGCCGGCTTTTAAGTCATCTGTTTTTACAAATTTCATAGTTTATACCTTCCCTTTAATTAGCTGCGGCACCCCCCCATGCGGCGCTCAAAAAAACAGTCAGAAAATAACGTTTATAACTATTTCTAATATAGCATATAATGGTAAATTATGCAATGAGAGTAAAAGAGGTCATCTTTTTTTCGGTCATAAGACGAAAATAGATTGATTTTAAGCGAAAAATGTGGTAATATAAACATTGTTAAAAAATTAACAGCATCTACGGATGCGAGTTTGATTTAAAGGAGAACGAAGAATGGCAAAGAAAGTTGTATTAGCAGGTGCTTGTCGTACAGCAATCGGCAAGATGGGTGGAGCATTAAGCAATACTCCAGCAGCAGATTTAGGTGCAATCGTAATTAAAGAAGCTTTAAACAGAGCTGGTGTTAAGCCGGAGATGGTTGACGAAGTTAAGATGGGTTGTGTAATCCAGGCAGCTCAGGGACAGAACGTAGCTCGTCAGGCTTCCATCAAGGCTGGTTTACCAATCGAGGTTCCGGCAATCACAATCAACGTAGTATGTGGTTCTGGTCTTAAGTGTGTAAACGATGCTGCAACAATGATCATGGCTGGCGAGGCTGATATCGTTGTAGCTGGTGGTATGGAGAACATGTCCATGGCTCCTTACGCTATGACAAAGGCTCGTTTCGGATACAGAATGAACAATGCAACAATTATCGATACAATGGTTAACGATGCTTTAACAGATGCATTCAACCACTATCATATGATGATCACTGCTGAGAACGTATGTGACAAGTATGGTATCACAAGAGAAGAACTTGATGAGTTCTCTGCAAACAGCCAGCAGAAGTGCGAAGCAGCTATCGCAGCTGGTAAGTTCGACGATGAGATCGTTCCGGTACCGGTTAAGGTTAAGAAGGAAATGGTTGACTTCGTAAAGGATGAGGGACCTCGTCCAGGAACAACTGCTGAGTCTCTTAGCAAATTACGTTGCTGCTCTGGTAAGGAAGGCGGACTGGTTACAGCTGGTAACGCTTCCGGAATCAATGATGGTGCTGCAGCAATCGTTGTTATGAGCGAAGAGAAGGCTAAGGAGCTTGGTGTTACACCAATGGCTACATGGGTAGCTGGAGCTCTTGGCGGAGTTGAGCCAGAGATCATGGGTGTTGGACCAGTTGCATCTACAAAGAAAGTTCTTGCTAAGACAGGACTTACAATTGATGATTTCGATTTGATTGAGGCTAATGAGGCATTTGCTGCTCAGTCTATCGCAGTTGCAAGAGACTTAAAGTTCGATATGAGCAAGGTAAACGTAAACGGTGGTGCAATCGCACTTGGACATCCGGTTGGAGCTTCTGGATGCCGTATCCTTGTTACACTGCTTCATGAGATGCAGAAGCGTGGATCTAACAGAGGTCTTGCTACACTTTGCATCGGTGGTGGAATGGGATGTTCTACAATCGTTGAGAAATACTAATTTCTTTGTCAAATAAGATACATAGAGGGGATGCATTGCATCCCCTTGTAATGTGAATATATTTATATTAGGAGGAACTAAAATGAAGGTTGGAGTTATCGGTGCTGGTACAATGGGCCAGGGAATCGCTAAGGCATTCGCACAGGTTGACGGATATGAAGTAGCACTCTGCGATATCAAGCAGGAGTGGGCTGAAGGCGGAAAAGACAAGATTGCAAAAGGATATGCAAGACTTGTTGCAAAAGAGAAAATGACACAGGAGAAGGTTGACGGCATTCTTGCCAAGATCACTCCAGGTTTAAAAGAAGACCTCTGCAAGGACTGCGACCTGATCGTTGAGGCTGCTTTCGAGGATATGAATGTAAAGAAGACTACATTTGCTGAGTTAGACAAGATTGCCAAGCCAGAGTGTATCTTCGCTTCCAATACTTCTTCCCTTTCTATCACAGAGATCGGAAACGGACTTACCCGTCCAATGATCGGTATGCATTTCTTCAATCCTGCTGACCGTATGAAGTTAGTAGAAGTTATCGCTGGTGTAAATACTCCTGCTGAGACTGTTGAAGCAATCAAGAAGATCGCTGTAGAGATCGGAAAGACTCCGGTACAGGTAAATGAGGCTGCTGGTTTCGTAGTAAACCGTATCTTAATTCCAATGATCAACGAAGCTGCTTTCATCAAGATGGAAGGTGTATCTGATATTGCTGGTATCGATGCAGCTATGAAACTTGGTGCTAACCATCCAATGGGACCATTAGAGTTAGGTGATTTCATTGGTCTTGATATCTGCCTCGCAATCATGGATGTACTGTACAATGAGACAGGAGACAGCAAGTATCGTGCATGTCCACTTATCCGTAAGATGGTTCGTGGCGGTAACCTTGGTGCTAAGTCTGGTAAGGGATTCTACATCTACAATGCAGACCGCACAAAGACACCTGTAGACGCACAGTAGAAAAGTATAAATAAAAATAAATCATAATTAAGGAGTGTTAAAATCATGGATTTTACTTTAGACAAGAAACATGAGATGGCTCGCGGTCTTTTCAGAGACTTCGCTGAGACAGAAGTAAAACCTCTTGCACAGGAGACTGACGAGACAGAACAGTTCCCGGCTGAGACTGTTGCAAAGATGGGAAAATATGGATTCATGGGAATTCCAGTACCAAAGGAGTACGGCGGACAGGGATGTGATCCTTTAACATACGTTATGTGTGTAGAGGAGTTATCCAAGGTTTGTGCTACTACCGGCGTTATCGTATCTGCACATACTTCTCTTTGTATCGATCCAATTATGACATTCGGTACAGAGGAGCAGAAGAAGAAATATGTAGCACCGCTTGCAAAGGGCGAGAAAATTGGTGCTTTCGGTCTTACTGAGCCAGGTGCTGGTACAGACGCACAGGGCTGCCAGACAAAGGCTGTATTAGATGGTGATGAGTGGGTTTTAAACGGATCTAAGTGTTTCATCACAAACGGTAAGGTTGCAGATGTTTACATCGTAATCGCAATCACAAGCATTACCGAAGACAAGAGAGGCAGAAAGAAGAAGAACTTCTCCGCATTTATCGTAGAGAAGGGTGCTCCTGGATTCTCTTTCGGAACAAAAGAAAAGAAGATGGGTATCCGCGGATCTTCTACATACGAGCTGATCTTTGAGGATTGCAGAATCCCAAAGGATGCATTACTCGGTCAGGAAGGAAGAGGCTTCCCAATCGCTATGCACACACTTGATGGTGGACGTATCGGTATCGCTGCTCAGGCACTTGGTATCGCAGAGGGCGCTTTGGATCGTTGTATCGCATATACAAAAGAGAGAAAGCAGTTCGGTCGTTCTATCGCACAGCAGCAGAATACACAGTTCAAGATTGCTGATATGGCAGCAAGAATTGAAGCTGCTCAGCTTCTTGTTTACAAGGCAGCTATGGCTAAGGCTACACAGAAGACTTATTCTGTAGAAGCAGCTAAGGCTAAGTTATTCGCAGCAGAGACTGCAATGGCTGTTACAACAGAAGTTGTTCAGTTATTCGGTGGTTACGGATATATCCGTGAGTACGACGTAGAGCGTATGATGCGTGATGCTAAGATTACAGAGATCTACGAGGGAACTTCAGAAGTTCAGCGTATGGTTATCTCTGGAGCATTATTAAGATAGTATCACTGATACATCAAAGAACAAGATTGAAGAAAAGGAGATAGATAATACATGAATATCGTAGTATGTATTAAACAGGTTCCGGATACAAAGGGCGGCGTAAAGTTCAACGCAGACGGAACACTCGATAGAGCTGCAATGCTTGCTATCATGAACCCAGACGATAAAGCTGGTCTTGAGGCAGCACTTAGAATTAAAGATCAGAACGGTGCAAAGGTTACTGTTCTTACCATGGGACTTCCAAAGGCTGATGCCGTTCTTCGTGAGGCTATGGCTATGGGCGCTGATGATGCAATTCTTGTTACAGATCGTGTTTTAGGTGGAGCTGATACATGGGCTACTTCTACAACAATTGCCGGTGCACTTCGTAACCTGGATTACGATTTAATCATCACAGGTCGTCAGGCTATCGATGGTGATACAGCACAGGTTGGACCACAGATCGCTGAGCATCTTGGACTTCCGGTAATCTCTTATGCTGAGGATATCAAGGTTGAGGGAGATTCTGTAATCGTTAAGCGTCAGTATGAGGACAGATATCATGAAGTTAAGGCTAAAATGCCTTGTCTGATTACCGCTCTTTCTGAGTTAAATGAGCCAAGATATATGACTCCAGGCGGAATCTTCGATGCATGTGACAAAGAAGTTACCGTATGGGGCAGAGCAGACTTAAAGGATGTAGATGATTCTAACCTTGGTCTGAAAGGATCTCCAACAAAGATCGCTAAGGCATCTGATAAGGTACCGAAGGGTGCAGGAGAGAAAGTAAATCTGGATCCTGCAGAGTCCGTTGCATACTTAATCGGAAAATTCAAAGAGAAACATATTATCTAAGATTATAGAGAAAAGTGGTGAATAACATGGGTTTAGAAGAATATAAGGGCGTATTTATCTACGCACAGCAGGTAGACAATGAACTTAGCTCTATCGCTTTTGAGTTAATCGGAAAGGCAAAGGAGCTTGCAAAAGATTTAGGAACAGACGTAACAGCAGTCCTTCTTGGATCAAACGTAAAGGGCTTAACAGATGAGTTAGGCGAGTATGGCGCAGACAAGGTTATCGTAGTGGACAACCCTGAACTTGAGACATACCGTACAGAGCCATATGCACAGGCTCTTGCAGCAGTCATCAATGAGTACAAGCCAGAGATTATGTTAGTTGGTGCAACAGCAATCGGTCGTGACCTTGGTCCTACCGTATCTGCAAGAGTTGCAACTGGACTTACCGCTGACTGTACAAAGCTTGAGATCGGTGATTTCCCAATCAACGCAGTTCCTGGTAAGGAAGACGAGCAGAAGCACAACCAGTTACTGATGACCCGTCCTGCATTCGGTGGAAACACAATCGCAACCATCGCCTGCCCGGACAACCGTCCTCAGATGGCTACCGTTCGTCCTGGTGTTATGCAGAAGCTTCCAAAAGAGGCTGGACGCAAGGCAGAAGTAATCGAGTTCAATCCTACACTTGAGAAGAACAACCGTTACGTTGACATTCTTAACGTTGTTAAGGCAGTTGGAAACGTAGAGAACATCATGGATGCAAAGGTTCTTGTATCCGGTGGTCGTGGAGTTGGAAGCAAAGAGAACTTCAAGATGCTGCAGGATCTCGCTGATGTATTTGGCGGAATGGTAAGCTGCTCCCGTGCCGCTGTAGAAAACGGCTGGTTGGCACAGGATTATCAGGTAGGACAGACAGGTAAGACTGTTCGTCCACAGATCTACTTTGCAATCGGTATTTCCGGAGCAATCCAGCACGTAGCTGGTATGGAAGAGTCTGACCTGATCATCGCAATCAACAAGGATGAGGATGCTCCAATCTTCTCCGTAGCTGATTACGGTATCGTTGGAGATCTGAACAAGATCGTTCCAGCTCTGACAGAAGCTTTAAAGGCTGAAATGAAGAATAAATAATTTCATCTTACATAAAGATGTGAAAAGAAACTGCCGCGGATTTCCGCGGCGGTTTTTTTGTGTAAGGAAATACTTGACAAACAGGTTTAAATGACTTAGACTAAAAGTAGTCTAAGTAGTTTAGACCAAAAATAAATAGGTAAAGTAATAAATACGGTGATAGAAATGAAAACTTATTTGACAAAAGCAGAATTAAAATTGATGGAAGTAATTTGGGAGAAGGGTCAAATTCCTTCAAATAAACTTGTTAAAGAATGTTTAGAGCGGTTTAATTGGAAAAAGTCAACAACCTATACTAATTTGAAAAAATTAGTTGATAAAAAAATGGTTTGTAATTCAGAGGCAGTTATTACTGTATTAAAATCAAGAGCAGATTATGAAAATGGTCAGAGAAAAGAAGTTATAAAGGAATATTTTTCAAATTCATTACCGCAATTTGTCCTTTCGTTTATCAAAGAAAGAAATCTGACAAGAGAGGATATTCAAGAATTGGAGAAAGTAATAGACGAATATAAGGAGGAACTACATGAATGATTTTTTTAAATTTTATAGTGGTTCTTTGAGTGGAACAATAATAGTTATTATACTATTTTTGTTTATAAGATTTTTATTGAGAAAACAGTCTAATCACATAAAAATCATGTTGTGGGTGATACTTTTGATACGTTTATTGTTTCCGGTATCTATATATACGGAATATGGCATTTTGTATTCGGAAACATTTGTTGAAAAGAATGAAAATCTTTCTGCACAGGAAATGAAAAGTGATGATTCTTTGCAAATATTTCCAAAAGATGAAAATACATCGAAACCATACATGGGAAAAAAGAAGAATATAAATATTCTTATGATATTGTGGTATATAGGTCTTTTGGTTTTTGCTGTATATTACATTATACAGAGGATTGCTGTTTGTAGAAGAACAAAGAATGCAAAGAAGATATCTTCACAGGATGAAATCTATGAGTGGAAAGAAAGCATGGCTTGTGTTATCGGCTTAGTTAAACCAAAAATATTTTTGCCATTTGATTTGAGTCCAGAGCAACGGCAGATAGTGTTACAGCATGAAAAGACCCATATAAAACGCAAAGATTATCTATTGATGATGTTGTATTATATAGCTCTTGCTTTAAATTGGTATAATCCCTTATGTTGGTTAATTTATTTTGGAGTAAATAAAGATATAGAAATGGCCTGTGATGAACAGACATTACAAAATACATCAATGGAGGAAAGAAAATTTTATGCCAGAACATTACTTCGGTTATGTGATAAAGGTAGATTAAAATATGTATCAGCTATGCGACCTTTTATTTGCGAAAGGAGTACATTGAAGATGCGGATTAAAAATATTGGGAAAGAATATAGCTGCCAAAAAACAATATATATAGTTGTTGCCAGTGGATTGTTATTAGTAGTATTATTTGGAAGTTTTCTTTATAAAAAAATTGGTTTGAATAATGTTGATTCGAAAGAACTTGCAAGGCTGGCAAGTTACAAATCAACTTTAAATTTTGATGATACAATGCCTAAAATTGGTTATGTCGGAAAGGGACAATTAGTTGTTTATGACAATATGGGGGTGTATGTTTATGATCTTTCCTCTTCAGACCTGACGGATTATGTTGATTTTGAAAAAAATCATTTTAAGGGATTACAGGGAGATGATGCAACATTTATTCATGTATCGAAGGACGGACGGTATATCCAGCTAAGTGATAATGAAAAACAGTTGCAGTATGATTTGAAAACAAAACAACAAAAGAATCAATTAGATAAAAAAGAAAGCTGGAATCCGAAAACAGAACCGATGGGGGTGGAGACTGCAGAATATTACAGCATAAGCGATGTGTATCATATAGGTGAAGGAGAAACGTGTTTTCTTGCCATTAACAAAAATGTTACTCCAAATTATGGGGCATTGTTATGTGTAGTATCAAATGCGGGGGCAGAAAAAGAATATTCTTTATTTGACTGATGCATGAGTTATTTTAAAGGCTGAGATGGGCAAATAATTTCATCTTATATAAAGGTGTGAAAAGAGACCGCCGCGGATTTCCGCGGCGGTTTACTATATTTGTAACAGGTCTTTTGTTTTGCAGCCTAAGACACGTGCAAATTTTACGACATCAATGTCTAGATCGCGGGTATTGGCGACAAAATCGAGAATATCGCTACAGCGATACTTTTTCAATGGACAAATGGAAGGAATCCGGATGTCTTTTATTTTTGTCTGAAAATATGTAACAATGGAAGCGACAGGTTCGTTATAGTTAGCAGAGACAAAACAAAAGTGAGGAACGCGCGTGATTTTACTGATGATGGTGGACACACCCGAAGAAAAACGAAAATTTGTGATCCTGTACGAAAACTATCGTTATCTGATGTTGAAAGTGGCGGCGGATATTCTGCATGATTACCAGTTGGCAGAAGATGCCGTGCAGGAAGCATTTGTACGGGTGGCAAAACATATGGAAAACGTCGGACAGCCGGAGGAGACTGCCACGAAACGTTATCTGATTACGATTACAAAACATGCAGCCATTGATCTTTACCGCAGAAGAAACCGGTTACAAAGCAGGGAAATCTATATGGATGAACTTCCGGAAGAAACCGGGCAGCTTACTTATATGGCACCGGAGGAAGAACATGGAGTGTTAGATATTTTAAAAAATCTTCCACCAAAATACAGAGATATATTTCTGTTAAAATATTCCACACATCTGGAAAACCGGGAGATTGCCAGAATATGCGGACTTCGGGAGGGGACGATCCGGCAGCGGATTGCCAGAGGAAAACAGCTAATTGAAAAAGAACTGGAAAAAATCAAGAAGGGAGATACCGAATGAAAGTAACGGACGAATGGCTTTATGAAAAAATGCCGATCGTTGATGCAGCAATGGTACGGCAACTGGAAGTGTGCACGCAAAAAGATTACGTTTTTTCAGATAAATTCAAAAAGCGTATGAAGCGGATGATACAGAAAGAAAAGTATATGTATGCCGAAAAACAGTTGAAGAAAATCACACAGAAAATTGCGGCAGCAGCGGTTGTGATGCTTGTGGGAGCACTCACCGTCACGATGAGTGTGGAGGCTTACCGGGTACGGTTTTTTCATACGATAAAAATGGTGCTGGATGGTAACATCAGTATTTACTCTTATGAATCGGACGAAGAGAAGATTTCCGATACTATTTTAAAACCGCAGTATATTCCGGACAACTATCGGCTGAACGAAGAAAAAATTACGGATACCACATCCGTTTTGGAATATGGAAATGACAAAAAGCATTTGATTTTCCAGCAAACAATTGTGACAAATGAGAAAATGATTTTTGACACAAATTATAATTCTGTGGAACAAATCAGAATAAACGGAATGACTGTTTTTCTATATCGGTATACGGATGAGACATTTTGGGCATATGGGGAATATGGAAACAGCGTATATGTGCTGGCTGGAGATACAATCCAAAAAGAAGAAATTGAAAAAATATATAAACACTGGATCTGGTAAAGGAGAGAGAAAATGATGAAAAAGAGATGGATTTTACTTATGATGTGTGCGTGCATTTCAGGACTTGGAGGATGTGGAAAACAGACAGTTACAGAAAAAGCTGAGGAGACAGAAACTGCAGACAGTATGAAGGAGGATACAACAGAACTCTGCGCTTATATAAAGGAAATCAATGGAAATACACTGGTCATCGATCCCGTGGAGTATATCAGTTCCGGGGACAGTGATCGACTGGCAAGTTACAAACACACGGATGACGATATGCCTGACGGATATTATATATACAATAAGGATGAAAAAACAGAGGATGTAACATTGACAGATCAGACGGAGTACTCCTTTTTGGATTGGACAAGAGAATTTGGGGGAACAGATGCCGATATTCGTGTAGTAACAAAAGATAAAATGATTTTTGCAAAATATATGGAAACTTATACGGATGCAAAACCGGGAATGCCGTTTTTCCTGAAAATGAAAGGAAATACGGTGATTCAGATTTTGGAAAAACCGATGGCATGATGTGTAACAAAACGGATAATAATATCGTTCTTATTTATGTAAGAAGGAAAATAGAGAGAGGTGGGTAATACTACAAATGATAATTTCAAAATAATTTTACCTTCTGGTTATTTTGAAGTGTAGGTAAGGAGATAGTATATATGAAAAAATATTATGCAGCGTTTTGGAACAGATTATAAATTTGAAAATTATAAGATAAATATTCGGGATGCTGGTGAGAAGGATTCTCTATATATGGTAGATGTTGATATCGATGTTGATATGACATGGACAAAGAATCCAATCGAAAGTGATTATATAAAAGGAATGAAAAAAGCAATTACAAATATTCGAGATAATGAAGAAAGACAGATGATACAAAAAGAAGTCGATGATGAAATTACCGATTTAATGGAGATGTATATACTGCAAAAATGCCAGATAACGAAGAAAAAAATTATGAAATGGGTGAAAATGACGGGGAGAAATTTGTAGAAGAATCTTTAATTGATACTTTTAATATTAGGAGTGTTTCATATAATAAAAATTCGGCAGTAAAATATGCAAAAGATCACGCAAAAGATGCCCCTGAATTTTCGAGTGCTAATGGTATGGGAAGTGATTGTGCAAATTTTGTTTCAAAATGTCTGCATGCAGGAGGAATACCAATTGATAAGGATGGAAAGTGGTATCCAAGTTCTCAGTCGGGTGCATATGCAGGAGATAATTGGATGAGAACGGGGTATTATAATAATGGAGGGGTTATTCCATATATGACAGGAAAAGGTTATTTTTCAAAAGGAACAGCTTCTAGTTCTAAATTGGGAAGTATTATATATTGGAATGATAAAAGTCATGTAGCATTAGTAACATATAAGGATAGTAATAATACTATTAAGTACACACAACACTCAAGTAGTACACAATCGACGGTGTACAAAGTTTATTCAAGTTCTATGAATGTAAAGTTTTACAATTGGAATAATTGAACAAGATTAAAAAGGGCAAACAGATGAATTAAGCGAGCAATGACTGTACAAAACTTGAGATATTGGTGATTTCCCATTCAATGAAGTTTGAGGATAGGAAGATGAGTAGAAACGCAATTAAAATAATAGTTTGCGCGGATAACTAACCGTTTTCAGATATAATAAGAGACCGCCGCGGATTTCCGCGGCGGTTTTACTATATTTGTAACAGGTCTTCTGTTTTGCAGCCTAAGACACGTGCAAATTTTACGACATCAATGGCTTTGGTATGGTTGATATTACGTTGCCGTTGTTCGAAAAGCTGGATTTGCCGTAACGGAACCCCGGATAATTCGGATAATTCGCGTTGGGACAAACCAGCTAATTTCCGGAGTCGTTTGAGGTTGGTTTCTTTGTAATAATTGTCCCATAATTCATTCATGGTATCAATAAAATGTGTAATATCCATCTCGTGATAAATGTCATACATGGAAACAATCTTCTTTAACGATACCGCTTTATGAATTTTGGTAAAAGTCCGGCAAGTATACCACTGGTAATAGGCCAAAGCCCAGCCGGTCCAATATTCCGGCGATTTATCAAGATACATTTCATCTTCATAGGAGAGAGGGGACATTCCTGCATCTGCAATCACTTCTTTAACTAATTCGCAGCCTGTTTTTCCAGCAATGTAGGTTGGATTTCCGTTTTGAAATTGCACGGATACAGAAGATACCGTGAAAAGCCCAAAATACGCATCAATGTCCAGATCGCAGGTATTGACGGCAAAATCGAGCATATCGCCTAAAATGCGTTGGGCAGATGTAATATAATCAGATGGATAAGCGCGCATCTCCATTTTGTATTCCCTCCCTCATGATATCAAGCATAAATAGATCGTTTATATTTGCATTTCCTTTTTTGCTACTACGATACTCTTTTCGGGCTTTGCGTTCCCGCTCGGTTTTTTTGATGTAATATTCTTCTGCGTCAGCAACTTCATATCCGATAAAATTAAGCTGCTGAAAAGCCTTTTCACTTTTCAGGACGATCTGCTCACCTAATTTTCCAAGATGCATGGCTTCCGATAATTTTTGAAGTGATATCAGACCTGAAACAAAATCCTGTGCAAAAGAAAAATAGGAATCGTCTGCGCGATAACCAATAATTACATCATATACAGAAGTATCAAGTAGGAAATGATCCTTAATATACTTTTTTGCCTCCTCGGCAATGCTTCCGTTTTGCCAATAGGTTCGGTTGTCTGCGAGAATTGCAAGCCAGTTGAGGATATTGTATTCTTTACTGTTGAGATTTAAACATTTAAGGTCAGACATGTCCAATTCATAAATATTGGCATAGCCGTTTGTTTGTTTTCCACAGGCCCATTCTTTTGCTAATTCGATGTTTTCGGTGCAGTAAAAACCTCTGCCGTAATCATTGTGCAACGAACCTTTTCCGAACTGAGGATTTTCGATTAAATATTCTGAACCGTGATATAGTATTGTTCCCATAGTTCCCTCCTGATAATATAAAATATTATATCGCTTTAGCGATACTTTTTCAATGAAAAATTATGTTTTTGGAGATTAGGAGTTCACGATGCGTATGACTTGACCATAAGAGGAGCAAGGTGTAAACTGATAAAGTTGATGTTTACTTTATTCGCAAAAGAAAAAGAGAGAGACGGAAAAATGACATCCGCTTTCATCTGGAACAGGAGGAACCAATGCGAAACAATAAGACCGCGGAGCTGGTACTGACCGCTCTGTTTGCAGCAATTATTATCATTATGGCGTTTACACCGCTGGGCTACATCCCACTTGTGGTGATCAATGCGACCATCATCCACATCCCTGTTATTTTAGGATCGTTATTCTGTGGACCGAAGAAGGGCGGATTTTTGGGATTTATCTTTGGTCTGACCAGCTTTATCAAGAATACGGTTATGCCGACCTCACTTTCGGCATTTGTATTTTCCCCGGTGCTGGCGGCCAGCATGGTAGGCACCAGCGGAATCGTAAAGAGTGCGTTTATCTGTTTTGTACCGCGTATTCTTGTAGGAATCCTGCCATATTTTGTATATATCGGAGTAAAGAAAGCACTTTCTTCCCGGCACAAAATTCTCTGGGCAAGTGTGTTTAATATCCTGATCGGTGTGTTCCTGTTTCTTGGTGCGCGTGCGTTTCTGCTTCATGTGTTTGACAAGAAGCCATTGTCAGATATTGCATTGTATGCAGTAAGTGCACTGGTTGGATGGTTCGTTTTTATAGCACTGGAAGTGTATACGGTACTGAAATCCGGCGCAGTCTGTGCATTTGTCTATGCGGGTGTAACAGGCGCAATGGTCAATACGATACTGGTTATGGGCGGAATTTTTGTGTTATACAAAGATGCATATGCAAAAGCCCTGAGTGTTGATGCAGGAGCCGTGCTTGGAATCATCGGTGGTGTCATCAGCTTTAACGGAGTCATTGAAGCGATTGTGGCTGCAATCATTGTAGCAGCACTTGGCATGGTACTAAATAAATTAAAACCAATCCAGAAATAATATGTTTTAAAAAGGCAGCCGGAATGAAACACAGGCTGCCTTTTTTTCTGTCCTTTTGGTAAAAAGCGATAGTGTATGGAACAAGGATATGCTAAAATAGAAAAAGGTATAAATTTAAAAGGAAGTAGATGTATGCTTAATATTTATTACGGCGACATGCAGGAGTCTGTGTATAACACGGCAGCGTATTTTAAGTATGATTATGAGGACAGTTGGATTATAGATCCGTTTGTAAAAGAAATGATTCAGGATGTGGATCAATCAACGGTGCTGGATAGTGGCGTAATTGACAGTCCTGTTTTGGGAAAAATTCCACCGACAGGTTTATCCGGGGGAGTAAAGACATTAATCCTTGTAAAATTTGATAAGGATAAAATTTTTAATGCATCAACCTGTGGGGATAATTGTGCAAAATGGTTATTAAAAATAGCAGAATCCGAAGACCGTACAATTAATCTGCGGCATTTAATGAATTTTGGAAAAGATCCTTTTGTCATTCGTATTTTGAATACGGGTGAGATTGTTCATTCAATGGAAGAACTGGTGTCGATTGCAGGAGAATTTGTTTAATGAAGGGAAAACATAGAATTATTGTATCAACAAAGCGCTTAAAATATGATTTTGAAATTCGAAGAAATCTGACGGTCATCCGGGGAGACAGTGCGACAGGCAAAACCACATTGGTAGATATGATTCGGGAATACGTAAATAATCCATCCGGTACGCCCGTGGAACTGACGTGTGACAAAAAATGTTATGTGCTCGAAGGTTCACTGTGGAAAGAACAGTTATCAGCAATGCAGGATAGTATTGTATTTATTGATGAAGGAAACGAATTTATCAAGACAGTAGAATTCGCAGATACTATTCAGAAAACAGATAATTATTATGTCATTGTTTCCAGGGAATCCTTGCCTTCTTTGCCGTATAGTGTGGAGGAAATCTATGGAATTCGTACTTCAGGAAAATACGGAACATTAAAACCGTGTTATCATGAGTTTTACAGAATATATGGAGCACAGACTTTAAAGAAGGATATTAAACCAGAGGTTGTAATAACGGAAGACAGTAATTCCGGTTATCAGTTTTTTAATTCTGTATGTAGGCAACAGCAATTGAAATGTGAGACAATGAATGGAAAGTCAAATGTTTTCCATTATTTAAATATGCATAAAAATGAACGCATACTTGTAATTGCAGACGGCGCGGCATTTGGTTCTGAAATTGACAGAGTGATGCAGTTGATTGGTGGAAAAGATCAAGTGGTGCTTTATTTGCCGGAGTCATTTGAATGGCTGATATTAAAGGCAAAAGTAGTAAAAAGCAAATGGGCAGATCAGGTGCTGGAAAAGCCGTGGGAATATGTGGAAAGCAAAACATATTTTAGCTGGGAGCGTTTTTTTACGGCAGTTTTGATTGAAGAGACAAATGGTTCTTACCTTGCATATGCAAAAAGAAAATTAAATCCAGCATATCTGAACGATTCTGTCAAAGATTCCATACTGGAACAGATGACAAAAATTAAATTGTTTTAGGGAAAAAGTGTGATAAAATAGCAGAAGATATGATTTTTCTGCAAAGGAGTAAGAGACAATGTTAAAAGGAAAATGTGTGGTACTCGGTGTGACCGGAAGTATCGCTGCCTATAAAATCGCCTGTCTGGCAAGTGCGCTCGTCAAGCAGCATGCGGATGTGCATGTGATTATGACGGAAAATGCAACCAATTTTATCAATCCTATCACGTTTGAGACGCTCACAAGCAACAAGTGTCTGGTCGATACATTTGACCGGAATTTCCAGTTCAATGTCGAGCATGTGGCGCTGGCAAAGCGTGCGGATATTTTTATGGTGGCACCGGCTTCTGCCAATGTGATCGGCAAGATGGCAAACGGGATTGCAGATGATATGCTGACGACAACGATTCTGGCGGCAAAATGCCCGAAGTATGTCTCCCCTGCCATGAATACAAATATGTTTGAAAATCCAATCGTACAGGATAACATCAAAAAGCTTGAGGGTTATGGTTTTCATATTATTGATCCGGCAAGTGGATATCTTGCATGTGGGGATACCGGGGCCGGAAAGATGCCGGAGCCGGAAGTACTGTTTTCTTATATTATGAAAGAACTTGCCTGTGAAAAGGACATGGTTAGAAAAAAAGTGATGGTCACAGCGGGACCGACACAGGAGAAAATTGATCCGGTGCGTTTTATTACGAATCACTCCACCGGAAAGATGGGCTATGCAATCGCAGAAAACTGTATGCGCCGTGGTGCGGAAGTGACACTGATTACGGGACCGGTGGCAATCACTCCGCCGCCGTTTGTAAAGGTTGTTCCGGTTGTTTCGGCAGCAGATATGGCGGCAGCTGTAAAGGAGACTGCGGATCAGCAGGATATTATTATTAAGACTGCTGCGGTAGCGGATTACAGACCGTCGGATCCGGCAGACGAAAAGGTGAAGAAAAAAGATGCAGATACAACGCTGCAATTAGAACGTACCGAAGATATTTTGGCTTTTCTTGGGGCACATCGAAGAGACGGGCAGTTTATCTGCGGTTTTTCGATGGAGACAGAGAACATGCTGGAGAACTCCCGGGCAAAGCTTGCCAAGAAGAAGGTTGACATGATCGTTGCCAACAATCTGAAGGTGGCGGGGGCAGGATTCGGGACCGATACGAATGTCGTTACGATCATCACGAAAGATGATTGCAAGCAGCTTGAACTGATGAGCAAAGCTGAGGTTGCATCTTCAATCGTTACAGAGATTCTTGACAAGATGAAATAAAACAGACAAGTTGAGAGAAATGAGAACCGATTCATACATCTTAAATGTATGATGGTTCTCTTTTTTCTTGCAAAATAGCGCAAATGTGCGTAGTATAGTATACAAGTTGCGTACAAGTAAACTTATATAAGTACAAGTGAGGGCATATATGGCTGTAAATGAGGGAAAACAATTAAAATATTTTCAGTTAATGGAGGATCTGAAGGAGAAAATTTTATCCGGTGAGATTCAGGCGGGGGACAAACTTCCTTCTGAGAATGAGCTGTCCGGCGAGTATGGAATCAGCAGGCAGACGGTTCGTAAGGCACTCCAGATGCTGCAGAGTATGGGTTATATCTATGCGGAACATGGCAGAGGTACGTTCTGTTCGGAACTTGCGCGCCATACACATACTTCGAAGAATATTGCGGTTGTGACGACGTATCTGTCGGATTACATTTTTCCGCGTGTCATTGAGGGAATCGATTCTGTGCTGACCTCCCAGGGATATAGCATTATCCTCAAAAATACGAGAAACTCACGTTCAATGGAAGCAAAATGCTTAGAGGAATTGCTGCAGAAGGACATTGATGGTGTCATTATTGAGCCGAGTAAGAGCCAGATTTTCTGCAAACACACGAACTTGTATGATAAATTGGACGAATATAACATTCCATATGTGTTTATTCAGGGATGTTTTGAACAGATGAAAGACAAGCCACAGGTGCTGATTGATGATTGCAAGGGCGGATATATGATCACGAAATATCTGATCGAACTGGGACATAAGCATATCGCAGGCGTTTTTAAGGCGGATGATACGCAGGGACAGAACCGGCACAAGGGATATGTGCGTGCATTGCAGGAAGCGGGTATGCCGTATGATCCGGATATGGTTGTATGGTTCTACACGGAGGACCGCAAGATCCATCCGTATGAGGGCATTCAGAATATCGCGAAAAACAAAGAATTGGACGCGGTTGTCTGCTACAATGATCAGAATGCGATGGGAGTGATCCGGGCGCTTGAGGCACTTGACTTGAAGATCCCGGATGATGTATCGGTTACGGGATACGACAATTTTTATATGGCGAATCAGTCGGACTTTCGTTTGACATCAATCGCGCATCCGCAGGAAAAATTAGGTGAGATGGCGGCAGAATTACTGCTGGATCTTGTGGTAAACGGGGAGAATAGTGAAAAACAAAAGATTATGATCGAACCAGAATTGGTGGAAGGGACTTCGTGTAAGAGGAGGTAGTTCAGCCCCGCTCATACATTCGCAAAACCATACAAGCAAGCTTGTACTTTCCCGCAACGATGTTGCTAATTTTGCTCATATATGGGGCGGTGACTCTTACAAGGAACAATTCAGGGCTCCTGCACATAATTCGCATTTCCGAACACTCCGTGTTCTTTCTCGCCTCTTCGAGGCTAAAAATGCTCATATATGTGTGCGGAGCCTATTCGGACATATGTGTAAAGCAGCGCCTCTTACGTGCGAGCACGACGATTCGTTGCTTTACCCATACGTCCCTGAATAGTTCCTTGTTTTCTAAAAAACAACTTGTAAAGACGTTCGTACAAGTTGTATTCTAATCTTAAGATAAATGATTACGATCAAGATATCAAATTTAGGAGGGTTTACAAATGGAATTAAAGAAATATCAGTTTTGGTTTTGTACAGGTTCACAGGATTTGTACGGAGATGAGTGCCTTGCAAAGGTAGCACAGCACTCAAAGCAGATCGTGGATAAGTTAAACAAGTCAGGAATGCTTCCATATGAGGTCGTATGGAAACCGACACTCATCACAAACGAGCTGATCCGTAAGACTTTTAACGAGGCAAACGCTGATGAGAATTGTGCCGGTGTGATCACATGGATGCATACATTCTCACCTGCAAAGTCCTGGATCTTAGGTCTTCAGGAATACCGCAAGCCATTAATGCATTTACATACACAGTTCAATGAAGAACTTCCATATGACAGCATCGATATGGATTTCATGAATGAGAACCAGTCTGCACATGGTGACAGAGAGTACGGCCACATTGTAAGCCGTATGAGAATTGAGCGTAAGGTTGTTGTCGGACACTGGAGTGATCCGGTTGTTGTCGGTAAGATCGCAAGCTGGATGCGTACTGCAGTCGGAATCATGGAGAGCAGCCATATTCGTGTCATGCGTGTCGCAGACAATATGAGAAACGTAGCCGTAACAGAGGGCGACAAGGTAGAAGCACAGATCAAGTTCGGATGGGAAGTTGATGCTTACCCGGTAAACGAGATTGCAGAGTCTGTTGCAGCGGTATCGCAGTCTGATACAAACGCTTTGGTTGATGAGTATTATGACAAGTATGACATCTTACTTGAGGGCAGAGATCCAGAAGAGTTCAAGAAGCATGTAGCCGTACAGGCACAGATTGAACTCGGATTTGAGCGTTTCTTAAAAGAGAAGAATTATCAGGCAATTGTAACACACTTCGGAGATCTCGGCGCATTAAAGCAGCTTCCGGGACTTGCAATCCAGAGACTTATGGAAAAAGGCTATGGATTCGGTGCAGAGGGAGACTGGAAGGTAGCCGCTATGGTACGTCTCATGAAGGTTATGACAGCCGGAATGAAAGATGCAAAGGGAACTTCCATGCTGGAAGATTACACATACAACCTTGTTAAGGGTAAAGAGGGAATTCTTGAGGCTCATATGCTTGAGATCTGTCCGTCTATCGCAGATGGCCCGATCAGCATCAAATGCCAGCCTCTTTCTATGGGTGACAGAGAAGATCCTGCAAGACTTGTATTTACATCAAAGGAAGGACATGGTATTGCAACATCCCTGATCGATCTTGGAAACAGATTCCGTCTTATCATTAATGATGTAGAGTGCAAGAAGACAGAGAAGCCTATGCCGAAGCTTCCTACAGCCACCAACTTCTGGACCCCGGAACCGGATATCTACACAGGAGCAGAAGCATGGATCCTTGCAGGTGGTGCACATCATACTGCATTTACATATGACCTTACTGCAGAGCAGATGGGCGACTGGGCAGCAGCAATGGGGATCGAGGCTGTATACATTGATAAGGATACAAAGATTCGTGACTTCAAGAGAGACTTGATGCTTGGAGAGGTCTTCTACAGATAAGATAAAGCAACATTCCGCTCACTCACACAGTGGAGTGGGCTGAAAAGTTAAGCACTCATATTTTGGAGGGAAAACGATGACAAACAAAGAGGCAATTACAGCCGGAAATACATCACTTGGAATTGAATTTGGTTCCACACGAATTAAAGCAGTACTTGTCGGACCGGATAATGGTGTCCTTGCAATCGGAAGTCATGAGTGGGAGAATCGTCTGGAAAACGGAATCTGGACATATTCACTTGATGATATCTGGAACGGACTGCAGGATTGTTACAAAAATCTTGCTGCGGATGTCAAGACACAGTATGGCGAGACACTGACAACAATCGGTTCCATTGGATTCAGTGCAATGATGCACGGTTATATGGCGTTTGACAAGGATGGAGAACTTTTGGTTCCTTTCCGTACATGGAGAAATACAATTACCGAGGAAGCAGCTGCAAAGCTGACCGAGGCATTTTCTTATAATATTCCGCAGAGATGGAGCATTGCTCATTTATATCAGGCAATCTTAAACAAGGAAGAACATGTTGCCAATATCGCATTTTTTACAACGCTGGCAGGTTTTATTCATTGGAAACTGACCGGCGAGAAAGTTCTTGGTGTCGGTGACGCATCCGGAATGTTCCCAATCGATAGTACAACCGGTGATTATGATGCCGGGATGCTGGCAACATTTGATGAGATGGTTGCACCATTGGGATATCCGTGGAAGATTACAGAAATTCTTCCAAAGGTATTATCTGCAGGCGAGCAGGCAGGTGTACTTACCGAAGAGGGAGCAAAGCTTCTTGATCCAAGCGGAAACCTAAAGGGTGGAATTCCGGTATGTCCGCCGGAAGGCGATGCCGGTACCGGAATGGTTGCGACAAACAGTGTTGCAGTCAGAACCGGAAACGTATCTGCAGGAACTTCTGTTTTTGCAATGATCGTACTGGAAAAAGCGTTAGAGAACGTTCACACAGAGATCGATCTGGTTACAACCCCTACAGGTGAGGCAGTTGCAATGGTACACTGCAACAACTGCACATCTGACTTGAATGCATGGGTTAACTTATTTAAGGAATTCGCAGAGAACTTTGGCATTGAAGTTGACATGAATAAGCTGTTCTCCGTACTTTATAATAAGGCACTCGAAGGCGATGCTGATTGTGGCGGCCTGTTAGCTTATAACTATTTCTCGGGTGAGAGCATTACCGGATTCGAAGAAGGACGTCCTCTTTTTGCAAGAACACCGGACAGCAAGTTTACGCTTGCCAATTTCATGCGCGTGCATTTGTTTACTGCGCTCGGTGCGCTCAAGAATGGACTTGATATCCTTCTTAAGGAAGAACATGTACAGATTGACAAGATCTACGGACATGGCGGTCTGTTTAAGACTCCGGTTGTCGGACAGCGTATTATGGCAGCTGCCATGGACACACCGGTATCCGTTATGAAGACGGCCGGCGAAGGCGGTGCATGGGGTATTGCGGTACTCGCTTCCTATATGAAGAACAAGAAAGATGGTCAGTCACTTGCTGATTACTTAAATGATGAAGTATTCGCGGGTCAGGAAGGTGTAACAGAGGAACCGATCGCTTCCGATGTTGCGGGATTCGATGAATTCTTAAAGCTCTACAATGCGGGACTTCCGATCGAACGTGCAGCAGTTGAGACAATGAAACTGAACTTATAGAAGAAAAGAGGATCATCATGCTTGAAGAATTAAAGAAACAGGTATATGAAGCAAATATGGAACTTCCGCGCAGAGGCCTGATAACCTATACATGGGGCAATGTCAGCGGGATTGACCGTGAGAGCGGTTATTTCGTTATTAAGCCAAGCGGCGTGGATTACGATAAGTTGAAGCCGGAAGATATGGTTGTTATGGACCTTGAGGGAAACAAGATCGAGGGTGACTATAAACCATCTTCCGATACACCGACCCATCTGGAACTGTACAAGAAGTATCCTGACATTGGAGGTGTGGTACATACACATTCGCCGGAGGCAACTTCGTGGGCACAGGCCGGAAGAGATATTCCTCTTTACGGAACAACACATGCGGATTATTTCTTTGGACCGATTCCGTGTGCAAGAAGTCTGACACCAGAAGAGATTGATGAGGCTTATGAGACGAATACCGGTAAAGTCATTATCGAGACATTTGAGACTCGTGGCATCAATCCAATATATACACCTGGCGTGCTCTGTACAAATCATGGACCGTTTACATGGGGCAAGGATGCGGCAGAGGCAGTACACAATGCGGTTGTGCTGGAAGAAGTTGCCAAGATGGCAACCCGTACGGAACTGATCAATCCGAAGGTGCAGCCGGCACCGGATTGCATCCGCGATAAGCATTTCTTCCGTAAGCATGGAGCAAACGCTTATTACGGACAGAATTAGTTAAAGTAAAAACTACTGATACAATTTTTTCATAGTTTCCTAAAAATTTCCTTCTTAAGAACCTCCCCTTCCCCGGGGAGGTTTTTAAACATAAGTATTTCTTTTTGACGATGGAGGAGAGATTTTATATAATAGACATATAATGATGTGGAGATATTTTCGATGATGCAGAAGAAAAAAACAAAAAAGAAAGTTGCTTTTTCCATCCGGAATAAAATATTGGTATTGCTCTCGGTATCAACACTCCCTTTTTTACTGGTGAGTGTATATCTTTTAGTAACGATTGCAAGATATAATCGGACATATAACGATATTGTCGATCATCTGACGATTGCCAATAATTACAATATCAGTTTTAAAGAAGAGATGGATGAGAGTCTTTACAAGATTGTTGTCGGATATGTATCAATCGATACAATTTCTCAGGATGAGACATTAAAAAATCCATATATTATGATCCGGAGTCTGCGATCGAGCTGTACTGAGTTAAAGAAGGTGACGGAGGATTATGAAAGCCGGCTGTGGCTTGACAGCCTGCTGCGTAATACCGATACACTCGAGAAACGCGTCACAGATATTCTTGAGAATGTTCATGAAGGTAATCAGTACGATACGAACATTAGCGAGCTGGACAATAATATCTATATTATGACGGAATTGATCCAGGATGATATTCAGTATTATATCTACTATCAGACGAACAATATGGAAACCGTTACAAATGTGATGAATGCACAGGTGCGTGCTTTTATTATCTTACTTTCCGTGCTGCTTTGTGTATTGGGTGTGGCGGTCGCTGTGGCAGCCTTCCTGGTGACTTCCGGTATTCTCCGCCCATTGTGGCAATTATATGATGCCACCGGAGAGATCGCGGAAGGTAATTTTGCTGTCCGTACGAATGCGAAAACAAGCGATGAGGTTGCTGTGTTAAGCCAGGGATTTAACGATATGGCCGGAAAAATGCAGGAACTTGTTGATAAAGTAAGAGATGACGAACAAAAGATGCGAAAGGCAGATCTTCGTCTTTTGCAGGAACAGATCAACCCGCATTTTTTGTACAACACGCTTGATACGATCGTTTGGCTGATCGAATGTAACGAGGCGGATCAGGCTGTGGATATGGTTGTTACTTTGTCTGATTTTTTCCGTATCGTGCTTAGCAAGGGAAAAGAATTCATCAGTATTCGTATGGAGGAACAACATATTCGAAGCTATCTGCAGATTCAGGGAGCTCGCTATAGTGATATTATGGATTATCATATTGCAATTGATCGTTCCTTATACGGATACCAGATTCCAAAACTGACATTGCAGCCGATTGTAGAAAATGCCCTCTATCATGGAATCAAATATAAGCGCTCGCCCGGAACGATTACGGTAACAGGAGAAATGCTGGAGGGAAATATTTATTTTACAATCTGTGATGATGGTGCCGGAATGGATGAAGCAGAGCTGAATCAACTTAGGGAAGATATATCGAAACCTTGCAAAGAGACGGACCGCGGATTTGGACTGGCCAATGTCAATGAACGTATCCGAATGTATTTTGGAGCGGAATACGGGCTGACGATCGATTCAGCTCCGGGTAAGGGAACAAAAGTTACGGTTATGATCCCTGCTACTTTGGAAAATCATGAATTATTATCGGAAGGAGGCGGACAAAGTGGAGCGGAAACGTAGAATGCGTGGATATATCGTAGTATGTCTGCTGTTTGCCCTTCTTATGTCTACGGGATGCACTTCAGCGCAGCAGGATTTCAGTTCTGAAGAACGGCCGTATCCGGATGAGAACATGACTGTGATCGGTGTCTCGCAGCTGGGAAGCGAATCGATGTGGAGATCTGCAAATACGGCATCGATCCAACAGGTGTTTACAAAAGAGAATGGTTATTTCCTTATGTACAATAATGCCCGGCAAAAGCAGGAAAACCAGATTAAGGCAATACGGAGCTTTATCTCACAGCAGGTCGATTATATTATTTTTTCACCGATCGTGGAGAGCGGATGGGATACTGTTTTAAAGGAGGCAAAGGAAGCTAAGATTCCGGTTATTATTATGGACCGTAATGTAGATAGTGATCCGTCATTATATACCGCATGGGTTGGATCGGATTTTACGGAAGAAGGACGCAACGCCGGAAGGTGGCTTGAGGAGGAACTTAAGGGTAAAAATTTCAGTCATAGTCAGGTGAATGTTGTGATTTTGCAAGGGACACCGGGGTCGACGGCGATGCTTGGAAGAACCGAAGGATTCCAGACGGTTGCGGACAGACATGAAAACTGGAATATTCTTGCATGCGAGAATGCTGATTTTACTACAGCAAAAGGCAAGGAAGTGATGTCCAAGTATTTGAAAAAATATAGTGACATCGATGTGATTGTCTCGCAGAATGATGATATGACGATCGGTGTACTCCAGGCTATAAGCGAAGCCGGATATACGACCGGAACAGGTGGTGATATGACACTGATCTCTTTCGATGGAACAAAGAGTGCGTTAGAAAAAGTGAAATCGGGTCTGATCAATGTTGATATTGAGTGTAATCCGCTTCTGGGACCATATCTGGAAGAAATCGTGCGCAAGTTGGAGAATGGCGAACCGGTTGATAAGATCAACTATGTAGAAGAGAAAATTTTTACACAGAAAAATGTGTTATCCGTATTGGATAACAGAATTTACTAATAAGACTAATAGGGGATAGAAAATGTTAAAAGTATTTTTGGTAGAGGACGAGACTGTAATCCGGGAGGGACTCAGAGATAAGATCCCGTGGGATCAGTATGGATACCGCTTTGTTGGGGAGGCTTCCGACGGAGAGATGGCGTTGCCGCTTATCCGCAAGACACGTCCGGATCTGATCATTACAGATATTAAAATGCCGTTTATGGACGGTTTGTCATTAAGTCGCATGGTCAAAGAGGAGTTCCCGAAGACAAAGATTGTGATCTTAAGCGGATACGATGATTTTGAATATGCAAGACGTGCCATAACGATCGGTGTTGATCAGTATGTGCTTAAACCGGTTACCCGTGCGTCTTTGCGAACCGTTCTTCAGGAGATTCGGGAAAAAATTGAGCGTGAGCAGCAACAGGAGGATTATCAGACAAAACTTGCCGATGAGATGAGAGAATATGAGCAGTTTTCCATGAGACACTTCTTTGAGAAAATGCTTGAAGGAGAGATGAGTGTTACAGAGATTTACGAGGAAGCGGCCAAGAAATCGCTGGATCTCTCGGCATCCGGATATAATCTTATTTTTTTATATATGCAGGAAAATAAGAAAGGGATGCCGGAGAGCAATGTGAATCATTTTGTGCAGGTTCAGGAAGAAATTCTTCACTATTTTCTGCGTTTCCCTCAGTATATTCTCTTTCGCTGGAATATCAACTGCTACGGAATCCTTGTCAGGGGAGACTGGGATCGTATACAGGAGGATACGGATCAGGCGGTAGAACAGATCCGTACGGTATGTGAGGCGGACAGCAGTGATTATGAGTGGTATGCAGCAGTATCGGATCCCGTGGAGCGGCTGAGTATGCTGCCGGAGTGTTATGATCGGGTCAGACAGTATTCGGCGTATCGTTTCATTTATCCGGAGCAGCATTTCTTTACAAAGCAGACGCTGCAGAACAATCTTTCGACGCTTGATGACACACAGATTGCTGAAGTGGAATACTCACAAATGTCACCGGAAATGATACAGGATTTTCTTGCAAAAGGAAGTCGAATGGAAGTGTACAGTTTTGTGGAGTCTTATCTGCAAAATGTTGGGGATGCATTGAATTCCAAGATGTTTAGGGACTATATTATTCTGAATATCCGTTTTACAATCCTGGCTTTTCTGGAAACGATTGGGGCTTCCAAGGAAGATTATTATGACAGAATTGGAGAATATCAGGATCAGGTTCACATTGCCAAGGAGGAAGTGAATGCCTATTTTGCGGAAGCACTTCTTGCAGCATTGGCGATACGGGATGAACAGACAAGCGGACAAAGCAGCAAAATATTAAAGAATGCGATGGATTACATTGACGCGCACTATGCGGACGAAACACTCACGCTTGGAAGCATTGCCTGTGAGGTACAGGTCAGTGCAAACTATTTGAGTTCTGTGTTTAGTCAGAACATGAGAATGACGTTTACGGAATATGTTACGGACAAACGCATAGACAAGGCAAAGAAACTTCTGCGAAGCACCGACCTTGCGACCGCGGAGGTCGCGGCACAGGTCGGTTATAAGGATTCTCACTATTTTAGTTTTGTGTTTAAAAAGACACAGGGCGTCAGCCCGAGAGAATATCGAAGCGGTAAAGGAGTGTAATATCAATCTTTGCCCGCTACGGTTGAAAAATCCAATCCAGGTTTGATGAATTTGCAGGCAATCCTTTAAGCGGGGCTAATGCTGTTTCCGTAAGTTTTTGCTCCAATTCATGCTCCCGGTGGGAAAGTGAGAGAAATGAAGGCTGACTTGTTCTGCAAAGATAACTGTGGTCGAACGAGACAACGGTAATTTCCGATAGACGCGGATCAGAGGACATATGTAGAGCACGGATAAGTTCATAGGCAATCAGGTCGTTGTGGCACAGTATAGCGGTACAGGATGAAAAGGATTCCTGTATCGCTTTTTTTATGAAGTCTGTATCGCGTTTTTGTATTAATTGCTGCAATTCGAAAGTGTGGAACCAGCGCACGGATGCATCCGGAAGCGGAAGTCCGTTGTCGCGTAAGGATTCGATCATTCCCTGATACCGTTCACTTCCGGAGAGATCGTCTGCGTAAAAGAGGGCTCCGAGAGAGGTATGCCCCTGAGCAAGCAAATGTTCTGTAAGCATGCGACTCCCGGAAAGATTATCTTCCCCGACGCAGACAATTTTGTTTAGCTGAGGATAGCTGTGGCGGAGAAAAACAATATGACATTGATTCCGGAGCAATGTGCGGTACAGATCCAGATTGGGATTGGGAAGTGTACTTTTGACCGGTTCGACAATGAGTACTCGTGGCGGATCAGAAAGAAGTTCCGAAAGGATGGAACGTTCCTTTGCAATATCATTGTCGGTTATGTGAACGCGTAACATAAAATTTTTGCGTTGAAGTTCATGACGAAGATGATACAGAAACGTTGGATAGGTATAATCCGAATCACTGGAGATCAGAATCGACACAATATTCTGATCAAATGAACGCAGCCGACCGGTAAGAAAGCTGCCGCTCCCTTGTCTTTTCTCAATCAAGCCTTCCTGCGTCAGCTGCGCAAGTGACTGGCGGACAGTCTGCCGGCTGACTTTGTAACGTGATGCAAGTTCCGCCTCGGTTGGCAGTTGATGCTGTCCACGTGCAGCGTAGTCCGGTAATTGTTCGCGCAGCTTTGCTGCGAGCCATTTATATTTGATCGCCATAAAATTTTCCCCTTTTTTGGAAATTAGAATTTGTACGTTTAGATACAGAATCGTAAAAAAACAAACTTTTTTACAAAAAAATGCTTTTGAGGCAAATGCTTTTTCAGTTTTCACAATGGATTATGGTGTTGCATCTGTCGTAGAAAGCGGATTTATCTTGCAAAATCATAGAAAAGCATACACTCTGAAGTAAAAAAATTACATCATGTCACAATTTGTATTTGTTTTGATAATATCACAGTAAATTTGTATTGTAAATAACTTCCAAATACGAAGAAATAAGAAAAAATGAGATTGTCCATAAAATGAACGGATGGTATAGTGAACTTACAAAAGAGAAGGGCCCAAACGAAACAAACAAAACAATTCAAAACAATGTAACATGGGAGGAAAAATTTATGAAGAAAAAAATCTTATCAATCTTAATGGCATCAATGATGGTATTCGGACTGGTTGCCTGTGGCGGCAATACAGCAAAAACAGACGGAGCAGGTGATACATCGGCATCGAGCAGCAGCTCAAGCGGAGATCTTATCAAGGTCGGAATTATTAACAATGATCCAAATGAGTCTGGATATCGTACAGCAAATGACAAGGATATGAAGGCAATGTTCACAAAAGAGAACGGATATGATGCTTCATTTGCATACAGCCTTAAGAATGATGAGCAGATTACAGCTGCACAGAAGTTCATTCAGGACGGCGTTGATTATCTGCTTCTTTCAGCAGCTGATACATCAGGATGGGATTCTGTATTAAAGGATGCACAGGATGCAGGAACACAGGTTATCCTGTTTGACCGTGTTATCGATGCGGATGAGAGCCTTTATGCAGCATCTATCGTATCCGACATGGATAAAGAAGGACAGACAGCCTGTGATTGGTTAAAAGCACAGAATCTTGATGAATACAATATCATTCATATTCAGGGTGTTATGGGATCCGCAGCACAGAAGGGACGTTCCGGAGCTCTCACAGATATGGCTGCATCAGAAGGATGGAACATTGTAAATGAGCAGACTGCAGAGTGGAATGCAGAGAAAGCACAGCAGATTGTACAGTCTGTTATCGACAGTGGCGAGAAGTTCAATGTTATCTATGCTGAGAACGACGATATGGCAAAGGGTGCTGTAGCAGCTCTTGATAAAGCAAACATCTCACACGGTGTTGGCAAAGATGTCATCGTTATGGGATTCGACTGCAATCAGTGGGCACTTCAGGAACTGTTAGATCAGAACTGGAACTACGATGGACAGTGTAATCCATTCCAGGCTTCTTATATCGCTGATGTAATCCAGAAGCTTCAGAATGGTGAAGATATCACAGAGAAGACCATCATCATGGATGAGAAGGGCTTTGATGCAACAACCATTACTGCAGATGATGTGAGCACTTACGGAATCTAAACGCCGCACAGGCATTAGCACAAAATGATATTCTGCATGCAGGAATGACAAAATAAGCAGGTAAAAGAAGCGCGGCGCAGCGTATGAGGAAAACGCAGCGTCGCGTTTTTTGACGAATGAGCAAGGGGTGAATGAGCTGGTGAAAGAAAATGTAGTATTACAGATGAAAAATATCCATAAAAACTTTACAGGAGTAAAGGCATTGCAGGCGGTTGATTTCTCCCTGCGTGAAGGAGAAATCCACGCACTTATGGGTGAGAACGGAGCCGGAAAATCGACACTGATCAAGGTCCTGACCGGTGTGTATGAAAAAGATGAGGGAGAAATTTTCCTTGCAGGAAGTGACAAGGCGGTAGAAATCCATTCGCCGCAGGATGCGCAGAATCTGGGAATCAGTACTGTGTATCAGGAAATTACCCTCTGCCCGAACCTGTCCGTTGCAGAGAACATGTTTATCGGACGAACGAAGGGTGTGGGACAGAATTGGAAGAAAATGAACGAGGACGCAGATAAGATTCTGAAGTCTCTCGATATTCCGGCAAAGGCAACGCAGCAGCTTTCCAGCTGTTCGATCGCAATCCAGCAGATGGTTGCCATCGCCAGAGCCGTAGATATGGATTGTAAAGTACTGATCCTCGATGAGCCGACCTCCTCTCTGGATGACAAAGAGGTACAGAAACTCTTCGGGCTTATGAAGGATCTGAAAGCCAGAGGCGTAGGAATCATCTTCGTTACGCACTTTTTGGATCAGGTATATGAAGTATGTGACCGGATTACGGTTCTTCGGGATGGTAAACTGGTCGGAGAATATGAGATTGAGAAGCTTCCGAGAGTACAACTGGTAGCTAAGATGCTTGGCAAGGAACTTGACGATGAGGCTCAGATTAAGGATGAGACACAGATCTACCACGCAGACGAATCCGTTCCGCCGGTATTTGAAGTAGAACAGTTGCAGAGTAATGCAGGAATCAAACCATTTGATTTCTATATTAGAAAAGGCGAAGTCAACGGATTTACCGGATTACTCGGATCCGGCCGAAGCGAATGTGTACGTGCCATATTTGGTGCGGATCGCGTGATTGGTGGCAAGATCAAGAAAAATGGAAAAGAAATCAAGATTTCAAAGCCTATTGATGCTATGAAGAACGGAATTGCTTACCTTCCGGAAGATCGTAAAGTGGACGGTATTGTCGGAGATCTCTCTGTAAGAGATAATATTATTCTTGCAGCGCAGGTATTGCGGGGATTCTTCCGCCCGTTCTCTAAGGCACAGGCGAATAAATTTGCAGACGAATATATTAAGCTGCTGGAAATCAAGACGGCATCGGCAGATACGCCGATCAAGTCGCTGTCAGGTGGAAATCAGCAGAAAGTTATCCTTGCCCGCTGGCTTTTGACCCATCCGGAGTATCTGATTCTGGATGAGCCGACACGAGGCATTGATATCGGAACAAAGATTGAAATTCAGAAACTTGTACTAAAACTTGCTTCTGAAGGTATGAGTGTCACCTTTATTTCGTCCGAGACGGATGAGATGCTTCGTACCTGCTCCCGTTTGATCGTTATGCGTGACCGAAAGAAGGTTGGCGAGATTACCGGAGAAGATTTGACACAGAGCAAGATTATGGATACGATTGCCGGAGGTGACGAGAAGAATGCCTAAAACACAATCATTAACAAAGAAGAAAAGTATCATGGATATGCTGAGCGGAAAGCAAATCCTGATTCCAATTGCAGCATTGTTGCTGCTGGCGGTATTTAATCTGATTGCAGATCCGTCATTTTACAAAATTACACTCGATGTAAATAGTTCCGGAAATCATGTATTATCCGGATATCTGATTACAATCCTGGATTATGGCTCGGAACTTGCCATCCTCGCAATCGGAATGACACTTGTTACAGCGGCTTCCGGTGGACAGGATATCTCCGTTGGAGCAGGCATTGCAATCGCCGGTTCCGTTATCTTACGCGTGCTGTGCGGAAGCAATTCACGTCCGGATCAGTTACAGGCACCGATTATCGTGGCATTTCTGGTAAGTTGTGTCGTTGCGATGCTTTTTGGAGCATTCAACGGAATATTGGTGGCGGGATTTAAAATACAGCCGATGGTCGCAACATTAATCCTGTATACAGCAGGCCGTTCGATCGCGGCATGGATCAACAATAACGAACTCCCGGTTATCAGTGATCCTTCTTTCGGATACTTTGGTGGATTTATTCCGGGTATCCCAATCCCGACTCCATTCTTTATTGCATTGGCGTGTGTCATTGTGATTGCACTGGTTATGAAGTTTACGAACCTTGGGTTGTATACACAGGCAGTCGGCATCAATGAAAGTTCATCCCGCTTAAACGGATTGAACCCTGCATTCATCAAATTTTTAAGCTTTGTAATCCTTGGTCTTTGTGTAGCGGTAGCAGCGCTCATTAAAGTAAGCCGTATTTCGACCATTAACTATTCTGTTATTGCAAAAGACATCGAGATGGATGCAATCCTTGCCGTAGCGCTTGGCGGAAACTCTTTAAGCGGCGGAAAATTTAATCTTGCGGCATCTATTTTAGGCGCATATGTTATTCAGTTTTTGACCACTACACTGTACAAGCTCAATGTTAAATCAGAAGCAATCTCAGCTTACAAGGCAATCGTTGTCATCATTCTGGTTGTAATCAGTGCTCCGGTGGTGAGAGAAAAATTTGCAGCCTTCTCACAAAAGATGAAGGTTAAAAATGCAAAGGAGGTAGGCTAATATGAAATCAAAATCTTTAAAAAAATTATCACTTTCGGATGCCAACCTGCTTTTGACCATCACGATCGTAGTATTCTTCTTAATGTATATTGGAGCAATGATTTTCGAGGGCGGCGGATTCTTAAAGCCGCAGACATTCTTTAACATTTTAAATGCAAATGGCGCATTGATCATTACAGCGTGCGGACTCAGCCTTGTCATGATCACAGGAAGCATTGATATTTCTGTTGGCGGTGTGGTTGCATTAGTCAGCATGTGCTGCGCAGTATACCTGGATTTTATGGGTGGAAACGTATTTGTTTCGCTTTTAATCGCTCTGGGAATCGGACTCGCATTCGGACTGGTACAGGGATTTTTGGTAGCATATCTGGATATCCAGCCGTTTATCGTAACACTTGCTGGAATGTTCTTTGCACGAGGCATGACATCGATCGTGCATACAGATCCGTTCAACGTGCAGAATGAGGCTTTTGTAAAACTGAAAGATACACGTGTAATTGTACCGGGAATGGGATCGGTAAACCGCATCGGAAAATATGTCAATGCATACGTTGAGATTGGTGTGATTGTTGCAATCCTGATTGTAATTATCATGTTTGTGTTACTTCGCTGGACAAAGCTTGGCCGTTCATTTTACGCGGTCGGCGGCAACCGTCAGAGTGCATTGATGCTTGGTATCAATGTCAAGAAGACAAGATTCCTGGCGCATCTTTTGAGCGGACTTCTGGCTGGCATCGCAGGTTATGTATATTTCCTGCATGTTGGTTCCGGAGCTGCAACACATGCAAGCGGTATGGAAATGAATGCAATTGCTTCTTCCATTATCGGAGGAACTCTATTGACAGGTGGTGTCGGCAATATTATCGGAACATTTTTCGGAGTACTTTCACTTAGTACTATTCAGAATATCGTTTCATCTGCAGGCCTTGATCAGGCCTGGTGGACAGGAATTACCATTGCAGCAATGCTTTGCCTGTTCCTCGTAATTCAGAGTGTTGTCCTCGCACGTAAAAAAAGAGGTTAGTAGTACTCATATTTAAAGAATGTCTGCTTTTGTCGAAACAAGTACAAAAGCAGACATTTTTTTATGTCGAAATATAAAGTTATATCATTGCTAATTTGGGGTTATGAACGTATAATAAAAGTATCATTTTAAAAGGGAGAAGAAGTGGTCATATGAAGGGTACAGATGTGAACAAAAGCAAAGAGGGGAATGGAGAAATTCTATCGAAAGAAGAAAGTTGGAGACAAGTTAAAGTATGCGTTCGGAACGGTAATCGTAACCTTTATGTTTGCGATGCTGATGGCCTTTATTGCAATCATTCTAATGAATGCGGATACGAAGAAATTCTATGAAGAGGCCTATATGAGTAGCGTGACACAAATGGAGATCCGCAAGGATGTACAGCTGATGAGCAAGGATATTCTGTGGGCTCTGACGGTGGATAATACAGGTGCGGCACAATCCTATCTGAGTGCCGCGGACCAGGCGGCACAGAAAGTGGAAAGGCAGAGGGAAAAAAGCAAAGGCACTTGTAATTTTTAACGGTGATTATAATAATGCATTGGTTTCGGTTCAGAATAAGCTGGTAATCATCGGAGATAATGCGACACAAGAGGCAACGACTCAGTATCGTGCGGCACGCACTACCGGAATCGGATCGATCATTCTGATGGTGGTTCTTGGTGTGGTGAGCCTGAATTTCTCAATCGTAATCAGAAAGACAATCACGAAAAATATGCTCCGTCCGATCAAACAGATCCAGAAGGCATCTGCGGATCTGAAAGCCGGCAATCTGGATGTGGATATCACGTATGAATCGCCGGATGAACTTGGTCAGCTGGCCAATGATTTCAAGGATGCGTGTGCGACACTTCATGCGATGGTAGAGGATACGGGAGTGCTGCTGGACCAGATGGCGAATGGAGATTTTACGATATCGGAAGATAACAAGAGTAAATATGTCGGCTCTTTTGTGGAGCAGTTTGAATCGATGCATCAGCTCGGAAGTCAGATGAGCGACACGTTAGAGCAGATCAATGTTGCTTCCGAACAGGTCGCACAGGGTTCCGGACAGTTATCCTGCGGTGCACAGGCACTTGCGGAGGGGGCAACGGATCAGGCCGGTACGGTGGAAGAACTGACAGCTACGGTTGAGAATATTACAGAGGTTGCGAATAATAATGCGACAGCCGCAGAGAAATCTTATGAAACGGTAAGGGAAGCCGCAGAACATGCAGGACAAAGCCGCGAGGATCTGGAAAGACTGACAGAGGCGATGCAGAGAATCGATGCGACATCGAAGGAAATCCAGAAAATGATTTTTGAAAAATATATGGAAACTTATACGGATGCAAAACCGGGAATGCCGTTTTTCCTGAAAATGAAAGGAAATACGGTGATTCAGATTTTGGAAAAACCGATGGCATGATGTGACTTGACCGTTTACGATTAAGGGTGTAACCTATGAAGGTTGATGGTTACCGTAAGGAATCAATCAGCAAATACAATTACATTTTGCATGGACAAATGTTCGCATGTAAAAGAGGGACGGACTTGAAGAGAAGCCGTCACCTGGAATAGGAGGAAAGATGCGTAACACTAAGACAACGGAGCTGGTTCTGACAGCTCTATTTGCAGCAATCATCATTATTATGGCTTTTACCCCGCTTGGGTACATACCGTTGGTCATCATTAATGCAACAATCATTCATATCCCGGTTATTCTGGGAGCACTGTTCTGTGGACCGAAGAAGGGCGGGTTCTTTGGATTCGTCTTTGGACTCACCAGTTTTATCAAGAACACCGTAATGCCGTCATCTTTGTCAGCATTCGTATTTTCACCGGTACTTGCAGCAAGCATGGTTGGAACAAGCGGAATTTTTTAGAGTGCATTCATCTGTTTTGTACCGAGAATTCTTGTGGGAATCCTGCCATATTATGTTTACCTTGGAGTAAGGAAAGCTGTGACATCAGAGAATAAGAAGATCTGGTTAACGGTACTCAACGTACTGATCGGAGTGTTCCTTCTGGTCGGGTGCCGTACTCGGAGTCATCGGCGGAGTCATCAGCTTTAACGGCGTGATCGAGGCAATCGTTGCGGCAATTATCGTTGCGGCACTCGGCGTTGCATTAAACAAGATCAAGCCGATTCAGAAGTAATTTATCATCTGTTTTTGATAGAAATTCATAGGAGGAATGGACATGCTGAGGGGAAAATGCGTTGTTCTTGGCGTAACGGGCAGTATTGCGGCGTATAAGATTGCAAGCCTTGCAAGCGCGCTGGTTAAGCTGCATGCAGACGTCAATGTTATTATGACAAAAAACGCAACTAATTTTATTAATCCAATCACGTTTGAAACGCTGACAGGCAACAAATGCCTTGTGGATACATTTGACCGGAATTTCCAGTTTAATGTCGAGCATGTGGCGCTGGCAAAGCGTGCGGATCAGCAGGATATTATTATTAAGACTGCGGCGGTAGCGGATTACAGACCGTCGGATCCGGCAGACGAAAAGGTGAAGAAAAAAGATGCAGATACAACGCTGCAATTAGAACGTACCGAAGATATTTTGGCTTTTCTTGGTGCACACCGCAGAGAGGGACAGTTTATCTGTGGATTCTCCATGGAAACCGAGAATATGCTTGAAAATTCCAGAGCAAAACTGGCAAAGAAAAATGTGGACATGATTGTTGCCAACAATTTGAAAGTAGCCGGTGCCGGATTTGGAACAGATACAAATGTTGTGACTTTGATTACAAAGGATGATTGCAGACAGCTTGAAATTATGAGCAAGGCGGATGTTGCAGCAGCAATTGTCAGTGAAATTTTACAAAAGATGCAGTAAAAGATGGAAAAATGTTCGTAGAATATGTATGTAAGAACCTTCTGTATGGAAATGCTTGTAAAACAACTTCTATACGGGAGGTTTTTTGTTGCATAAAAGTACAGCTTATGCAGAAAAGGGAAACTTGAAAAAATAAAATAAAGTGTATAGTATAATATACAAGTTTGATACAAGTTGTGGGTAAAACATGTTAGTGAGGGATACTATGGGGACAAACGAAGGAAAACAACTGAAATATTTTCAGTTGATGGAAGATTTAAAAGCGAAGATTTTGGCGGGAGAGATTCAGGCAGGTGACAAACTTCCGTCGGAAAATGAATTATCCGCGCAATACAAGATCAGCAGACAGACGGTGCGAAAGGCACTTTCCATGTTGCAGAATGCAGGATATATATATGCAGAACATGGGCGAGGAACATTTTGTTCGGAGATGATGCGGCATGTACAGCCATCAAAAAACATTGCCGTAGTGACGACGTACCTGTCAGATTACATTTTTCCCCGTGTTATACAGGGAATTGATGATGTACTGACCGGCGCAGGTTACAGTATTATTTTAAAAAATACGAAAAATTCCAGAACCAGAGAGGCGGAATGTCTGCAGGATCTGCTGAACAAAGGGGTAGATGGTGCCATTATTGAGCCAAGTAAAAGTCAGATTTTCTGTCGGCATATGAATTTGTATGAACAATTGGAAAAACTTCATATTCCTTATGTTTTTATACAGGGATGTTTTCCGAAGATGTCAGACAAGCCACATGTACTTATGAACGATTGCCTGGGTGGTTATATGATTACAAAGTATCTAATCGACCGGGGGCACAAGGATATTGTGGGTGTTTTTAAAGCGGATGACATGCAGGGACAGAATCGTCATAAGGGTTATGTCAAGGCATTGCAGGAAGCGGGGATGCTCTATGATCCGGACAAGGTTGTCTGGTTTCATACCGAGGATCGAAGAATTCATCCTTACGAAACGATTCGCAGTATGGTGGCAGAAAAAAAGTCGATGGATGCAGTGGTTTGTTATAACGATCAGACGGCACAGCAGGTAATACGGGCATTGCAGGAAGAAGGACTTCGTATTCCGGAGGATATCTCAGTCACCGGATATGATAATTCCTCCCTTGCAAACAGAGAAGGATTGCGTTTGACAACTATAGATCATCCCCAGGAAAAGCTTGTCACAAATCCTTATGAAAAAAACAACTTGTAAATACATGTGTACAAGTTTTAAACTAAAGGTATCAAAACATGGGGAAGAAATAAGGAGAAACCAGTATGCAGTTAAACAAGGATTACAAATTTTGGTTTTGCACCGGATCACAGGATTTGTATGGTGATGAATGTCTGGCAAAGGTAGCCCGGCATTCCAAGCAGATTGTAGATGAGTTAAACAAGACAGGCGTTTTGCCATATGAGATCGTATGGAAGCCAACTCTGATCACCAACGAGCTGATCCGCAAGACATTTAACGAGGCTAACAACGATGAGACATGTGCCGGTGTGATCACCTGGATGCACACGTTCTCCCCTGCAAAGTCCTGGATTCTTGGACTACAGGAGTATCGCAAACCTCTGATGCATTTACATACACAGTTCAATGAGGAACTTCCATATGATACCATTGATATGGATTTCATGAATGAAAACCAGTCTGCACATGGAGACAGAGAGTATGGTCATATCGTAAGCCGTATGCGTATGGAGCGTAAGGTAGTTGTCGGACACTGGAGTGATCCGGTTGTTGTTGGCAAGATCGCAAGCTGGATGCGTACCGCAGTCGGTATCGTAGAGAGCAGCCACATCCGTGTTATGCGTGTCGCAGACAACATGAGAAACGTAGCTGTTACCGAGGGCGATAAGGTAGAAGCACAGATCAAGTTCGGCTGGGAAGTAGATGCTTATCCGGTAAACGAGATTGCAGAGTCTGTTGCAGCTGTATCCCAGTCCGATACAAACGCACTTGTAGATGAATACTACGACAAATATGAGATTTTACTTGAGGGAAGAGATCCGGAAGAGTTTAAGAAACATGTAGCCGTACAGGCACAGATTGAACTTGGATTTGAGCGTTTCCTGCAGGAAAAGAATTATCAGGCAATCGTTACTCACTTCGGTGATCTTGGCGCATTAAAACAGCTTCCGGGACTTGCCATCCAGAGACTGATGGAAAAGGGTTATGGTTTCGGAGCAGAAGGTGACTGGAAAGTTGCAGCCATGGTACGTCTCATGAAAGTGATGACCGCAGGCATGAAGGATGCAAAGGGAACATCCATGCTCGAGGATTACACCTACAATTTAGCAAAAGGAAAAGAAGGAATTCTTGAGGCACACATGCTTGAAATCTGCCCGTCCATCGCAGACGGCCCGATCAGCATTAAGTGCCAGCCACTTTCCATGGGCGACAGAGAAGATCCGGCAAGACTTGTATTTACATCCAAGGAAGGACACGGAATCGCGACATCCCTCATCGATCTGGGCAACCGTTTCCGTCTCATCATCAATGATGTAGAGTGCAAGAAGACAGAAAAGCCAATGCCAAAACTTCCGACCGCAACCAACTTCTGGACTCCGGAACCGGATATCTACACTGGAGCGGAAGCATGGATTCTTGCAGGCGGCGCACACCACACTGCATTTACCTATGACCTGACGGCAGAGCAGATGGGTGACTGGGCAGCAGCCATGGGCATTGAGGCTGTATACATTGACAAAGATACCAGGATTCGTGACTTCAAGCGTGATCTGATGCTTGGAGAAGTATTCTACAGATAAAAGATAGGTAACACCTGCTTTTGCAAGACGCAAAAGCGGGTGCTTATGGCAGAAAGAGAGGTATAAACAGTGAAAAGAAAAGACGAGATCGTGTCCGGGAAAACATTTCTCGGAATTGAATTTGGATCTACACGTATCAAGGCGGTACTGACCGATGCAGACCATACACCGATTGCATCCGGCAGTCATGAATGGGAAAACCGCCTGGATCACGGAATCTGGACCTATACAATGGATGACATCTGGGGCGGTCTGCAGGATTGCTACCGGGATTTAAAAAAGGACGTAAAAGAACAGTATGGTGTGACATTGACAAAGATCAGTGCGATTGGATTTTCCGCTATGATGCACGGATATCTTGCATTTGACAAGGCTGGGGAACTTCTCGTGCCGTTCCGCACATGGCGTAATACAATCACAGAGGAAGCAGCAGCAACGCTGACGAAGGAATTTTCCTATAACATTCCGCAGCGTTGGAGCATTGCCCATCTGTATCAGGCAATGTTAAACAAAGAGGAGCATGTGAAAGATATCGCATTTTTCACCACGCTTGCAGGATTTATCCATTGGAAACTGACTGGGGAAAAGGTACTTGGCGTGGGGGATGCATCCGGAATGTTCCCAATCGACAGTAATACAAAAGATTATGATGCAACAATGCTCGATAAGTTCGATGCGTTGGCAGAACCATACGGCTTTGACTGGTCACTCCGTGATATTCTGCCAAAAGTTCTTGTTGCCGGAGAAAATGCCGGAACGCTGACCACAGAGGGCGCAAGGCTTCTCGATACCGATGGCGAACTGGAAGCAGGAATTCCGGTATGTCCGCCGGAAGGTGATGCCGAAACCGGCATGGCAGCGACCAACAGCGTGGCTGTCCGCACCGGAAACGTATCCGCAGGTACTTCTGTATTTGCAATGATCGTACTGGAAAAGGCATTGAAGAATGTGCACACAGAGATTGATCTGGTGACCACACCATCCGGAGAAGCAGTTGCCATGGCACACTGCAACAACTGCACATCCGACCTGAATGCATGGGTCAACCTGTTTGAAGAGTTTGCAAACAGCTTTGGCATGAAGATCGACAAGAATGAGCTGTTTTCCGTTTTATATAATAAAGCACTTGAAGGTGATGCAGATTGTGGCGGTCTTCTGGCATACAACTATTTTTCCGGTGAGGGAATTACCGCATTTGATGAGGGAAGACCTCTGTTTGCCCGCACACCGGATGCAAAATTCAATCTTGCAAATTTCATGCGCGTGCACTTGTTTACGGCACTGGGCGCATTGAAAGATGGTCTGGATATCCTGCTCAAAGAGGAAGGCGTACAGATCGACAAGATGTACGGCCACGGCGGTCTGTTTAAGACTCCGGTAGTCGGACAGCGCATCATGGCAGCAGCCATTGATACACCGGTTTCCGTTATGGAGACGGCAGGTGAGGGCGGTGCATGGGGTATCGCACTTCTTGCAGCTTACATGGCTCAGAAAGAAGAGGGCGAGAGCCTTGCCGATTATCTGAGCAAGAGAGTCTTTGGCGGTCAGGAGGGCGTGACGGAAGATCCGGTTCCTGCCGATGTGGAAGGCTTTGACCGGTTCTTAAAACGCTACAACGAAGGACTTGCGATTGAGCGTGCAGCAGTCGAACATTTATAAAATAATAGTTCTGAATAGTTATAGATAAAAAACAGGTACAATCCGTCGTTCTCAGCAGCGGATTTTGTGGATATAGAAAGGATGGAAATCATGTTAGAGGAATTAAAAAAACAGGTTTATGAGGCAAACATGGAATTGCCGCGCAGAGGCTTGATCACTTATACATGGGGCAATGTCAGCGGGATTGACCGTGAGAGTGGCTACTTTGTCATCAAGCCAAGCGGTGTGGATTACGATAAACTGACACCAGACGATATGGTCGTTATGGATTTAGAGGGAAATAAAATCGAGGGTGATTTGAAGCCATCATCCGACACACCAACCCATCTCGAACTGTACAAAAAGTATCCGGATATCGGCGGTATCGTACATACCCATTCTCCGGAGGCTACTTCCTGGGCACAGGCAGGAAGGGATATTCCGCTTTACGGAACGACTCATGCGGATTATTTCTTTGGACCGATCCCATGTGCACGCAGCCTCACACCGGAAGAGATTGACGAGGCATACGAGACCAACACCGGAAAAGTCATTATTGAGACCTTGGAGACAAGAGGGATCAACCCGGTTTACACACCTGGCGTGCTCTGCACGAATCATGGTCCGTTTACATGGGGCAAGGATGCAGCAGAGGCAGTGCACAATGCCGTTGTCTTAGAGGAAGTTGCAAAGATGGCAACCCGTACCGAACTGATCAATCCGAAGGTGCAGCCGGCACCGGATTGTATCCGCGATAAGCATTTCTTCCGTAAGCACGGTGCGAATGCTTATTATGGACAGAATTAAACAATATTTTTATGGTAATATTCGCAAGGAAAGAGAGGGATACTTTTTTAGAAAAGCCCCTCTCTTTTTTCTGTGCAAAAATGTACAGAGAAAATGTAATGACATGTGTTGATGAAAAACGAATCTTTCAGTATACTATACTTAAATGGATGTATTGGGAAAATAAAAGCAGGAGAGAAAGCGTATGCCATTAGCAGAAAAGTATTCACACACAACGGAAGAAATTTATGCATTGCCGGAAGGAAAACGTGCAGAACTGATCGATGGACAGATTTATGATATGGCACCTCCGGGCAGAATTCATCAGGAACTGGTGCAGCAGTTGAGCCGTACGATCGGAAATTATATTGCGGATCATAAGGAAACCTGTAAAGTATATCCGGCACCGTTTGCGGTGTTTTTAAATCAGGATGATAAAACATATGTGGAACCGGATATTTCTGTGATCTGTGATAACGGAAAGCTGGATGACAGGGGCTGTAATGGGGCACCGGACTGGGTGATTGAGATTGTATCACAAAGCAGTCAGAGGATGGATTATCTGACCAAATTGTTCAAATACCGTACTGCAGGGGTGAGGGAATATTGGATCGTAAATCCTATGAAACGTACGGTACTGGTATATTTGTTTGGAGAAAATGAGGACAGCACGCAGTATTTATTTGAAGATGAAATTCCGGTGGAAATCTATCCGGATTTTACAATGAGAATTTCAGAATTTGTGTGAACAGTATCTGCAATAAGCATTTCTTCCGCAAGCACGGTGCGAATGTTTATTACGGACAGCAGTGAAAAATTTATGAGGGGGAATGCCTGATCCCGGTAATTGTGGGATTTGAAGGCTCTTAAAGTATGAAATGTAAATCAGGTAAAAACAGGGGAAAAAGAAATGCCAGTTTCTTTTTGGGGATTTTGTCGCTGGTTACAGTAGTATTGTGTCTTTCGGCATCATGTAATGCCGATGGAAGGAAGGCACAAAAATACGAGTATGGAGTATTCTTAAATGCAGACCGTACAGCAGTTCCAAAATTAAAAAATTATGAAACTGTTGTGATTGATGCACAGTATTTTTCGAAGAAAGATATCAGAAAATTACATGCAGGCGGTACAAAAGTTTACAGCTATCTTAATATTGGCTCTGTCGAAAATTTCCGGCCATATTATAAAACATATGAGCATCTGGCAATCGGGGATTATGAAAACTGGGAAGAGGAAAAATGGGTTAATGTTGCGGATAAAGACTGGCAGGAATTTATGGATACATTAGCCGGAAAATTAAAGAAAAAGGGAGTGGATGGCTTTTTTATCGATAACTGTGATGTATATGATTATGCTCATAAAAAGGATATTTTTGATGGGCTGACGGTGATTTTAAAGAAAATCCGGGCAATGGGGAAGCCGGTAGTGGTCAATGGAGGAGATATTTATGTGACGGCATATCAGTCCCGTTATGGTTCTGCTGCGGATATTATGACGGGTGTAAATCAGGAGTCGGTGTGGAGCAGGATTGATTTTACAACCAAAACATTCCATACGCAGAAAAAAACGGAGCGGGAGTATTTCTGCCAGTATCTGCAGGCATGCAAAGCGGATGGAATGGATGTTTATCTGCTGGAATACACTACAGACCATAAACTGATCCGCAGGATTAAGAAGTATTGCAGGAAAAAGAAATATGATTACTATATTGCGGATTCGCTGGAGCTGGGTATTTAATACAATGTGTTTTTAAATTTGACTTTAAAAAGTAGATATAATACAATTACATTGTTGAAAAAATGCTGCTGGTACAGCTGGAAGAGCTTCATAAAGTTGTCACCGCTGTTCCAGTGAAATAACAGGAGGATTAGAACCATGGGAGTACATTCCATAGATGCAGAGGATGATCAGTTTGCGTATCGTTATGATACACAGTTACTGATCGACAGAAGAGACAGGGATCTTGACGAGGATGAGATCGCAGATTACATCACGGAAAATTTTGAGGGAAACAGCCTGATTGCGGCTGGAGATGAGGATCTGGTCAAGATTCATTTCCACACGAATGAGCCGTGGAAAATTCTGGAATACTGCAATACGGTTGGAGAAATTTATGACATCGTGGTCGAGGATATGATCCGGCAGGCAGCAGGGAAGCAGGGATAACCGATACAGAATACTATAGTGTGATGCTGGAAATGAAAAGAGGTGCTGTCGCATCAGTAAATGATTGATATTTACTGGGCGGCAACATCTTTTTTCTTTTGATGCCATGAAGTATAGAAGGCCTTCCTTAAATGAACTTTAAATGTTTTATACTCTTTAGAAAAACTTTATTTGTCCCAGGGATCCGGTTGCGTTACAATAATTACAGATAGTGTCAAATGGACGGAGGTGGCGATATGGCAAACACAACCAAGCTGGCACTTGAGGCGTCTTTAAAAGAACTTTTGCGGACAAAACCGATCGACAAGATCACAATCAACGATCTGACGGAACACTGTGGCATCAGCCGCATGACGTTCTATTATCACTTTAAGGATATTTATGACCTGGTGGAATGGGCATGTGTGGAGGACGGAACGCGTGCTTTGCAGGGAAAAAAGACGTATGACACCTGGCAGGAAGGAATTGCGCAGATATTTGAGGCAGTATTGGAAAATAAGCCATTTATTATGAATGTATACCATGCGGTTGCCCGCGAAAAAGTTGAGCAGTATCTGTACAAGCTGACGTATGAACTGATCGTAAACGTCGTGGAAGAAAAATGCAAAGGCATTGCGATTGCGGACGAGGATAAATATTTTATTGCGGATTTTTACAAGTATGGATTTGTTGGTATCATGCTTGACTGGATCGACAAGGGCATGCATGAGGATTACCATAAGATCGTTATGATGATGGGAACGGCACTCGACGGGAATATTGCGCGTTCGATCGAGAATTTTAAACAGAAATAAAAATTAATCAAAATGCCTGAAATGATAAAAATTTTATCATTTCAGGCATTTTGTAAATGGTATCTTTGCACAGAGATGGTAAGATAATCATATCGTATTTGTTTCATAAACAATCGGTCAAGTTGCAGGTTTTATGATTTTATGGAAATTGATTTTGAAATGAATCAGAGACCTGCAGCGAAGAAACACTAAATGAGAAACAGCCAATGAAACAGAAAGGAGATTTTTCTATGTCAAATAAAAATAAGAAATTAGGACTTGGAATCGCAGCAGTTGCAGCAGCCGGTGCAGGACTTATATATGCTGCACAGAAAACCAGCCAGCAGAAAGTAAAGAAGATCGCAAAGGCAGCACCGCCGGTTGATTACCGCAACACCGAGCGCGGAAAATATGAAAAAAACAGCAAAGGCATTTATTATACCAACGGAAACTATGAAGCATTTGCCCGGCCAAAGAAACCGGAAGGAGTCGATGACAAAAATGCATACATTGTCGGAAGCGGACTTGCAGCACTCGCAGCGGCTTGTTTCCTTGTCAGAGACGGTCAGATGCCGGGTTCCCATATTCATATTTTAGAGGCAATGGATGTGGCAGGCGGTGCCTGTGACGGAATTTTTGATCCGACACGCGGCTATGTGATGCGCGGCGGCCGTGAGATGGAAAATCATTTTGAATGTCTGTGGGATCTGTTCCGCAGCATCCCCTCGCTGGAAGTGGAGGGCGCATCCGTGCTGGATGAATATTACTGGCTGAACAAGGAAGATCCAAACTATTCGCTCTGCCGTGCAACCGAAAACCGCGGCGAGGACGCACATACGGATGGAAAGTTTAACTTAAGCCAGAAAGGCTGCATGGAAATCATGAAACTGTTCATGACAAAAGATGAGGATCTCTATGACAAGACCATTGAGGATGTGTTTGATGAGGAAGTCTTTGACTCGACCTTCTGGCTGTACTGGCGCACCATGTTTGCATTCGAAAACTGGCACAGTGCACTGGAAATGAAACTGTATTTCCAGCGGTTTATCCACCATATTTCCGGGCTGCCGGATTTTTCCGCGCTGAAATTTACACGCTACAATCAGTACGAATCCCTGATTCTTCCGATGAAGAAATATCTCGAAGATGCCGGTGTAGAGTTCCAGTTCAATACTGAAGTAACGAACGTAATTTTTGATATCAAAGATGGAAAGAAAGTGGCAAAAGCCATTGACTGCAAAGTAAAAGGGGTAGAGACCGGAATCGTCCTGACAGAAAACGATCTGGTATTTGTCACAAACGGAAGCTGTACGGAAGGCACGATTTACGGCGATCAGAACCATGCACCAAACGGTGATGCCGAAGTGCGGACCAGTGGCTGCTGGAGCCTGTGGAAGAACATTGCAAAACAGGATCCGGCGTTCGGACATCCGGAAAAATTCTGTTCCGATATCGCAAAGACCAACTGGGAGTCTGCAACCGTTACCACATTGGATGACAAGATTCTTCCATATATTGAGAAGATCTGCCAGCGTGATCCGCGTAGCGGAAAGACCGTTACCGGAGGTATCGTAAGCTGCAAAGATTCCAGCTGGCTGTTAAGCTGGACGATCAACCGTCAGGGACAGTTCAAGGAGCAGGACAAAGACAAAGTCTGTGTATGGGTATACGGTCTGTTTACTGATGTGCCGGGTGATTTTATCAAGAAGCCAATGAAAGAGTGTACCGGTAAAGAGATCACAGAAGAGTGGCTGTACCATCTGGGTGTGCCGGAAGATCAGATTGAGGATCTTGCAGAGCACAGTGCCGTCTGCGTACCGACCATGATGCCGTATATCACCGCATTTTTCATGCCAAGAACAAAGGGAGACCGCCCGGATGTTATTCCGGATGGCTGTGTCAACTTTGCATTCCTCGGACAGTTTACCGAGACGCCGAGAGATACCGTATTTACAACCGAGTATTCGGTGCGTACTGCAATGGAAGCGGTCTACGGACTGCTCGATGTGGACCGTGGTGTGCCGGAAGTATGGGGCAGTGTCTACGATGTGCGTGAACTGTTAGACAGCAGCGTGAAGCTGATGGATGGCAAGTCTCCGCTGCAGATGGATCTCGGACCGCTCAATGTGATCAAGAAACCTCTTTTGAATAAAATCAAAGGAACCGTGATTGAAAAATTGTTGCGGGATCATGATATATTGCGTGATGGAATGATTTAAAATGAAATTAGACAATACAAAAGAAGAGGCAGGCTGCCTCTTCTTTTGCTGTAAATATGTTTATGATTCATATTCTTTTTGTAATTCTTTTTCCAGTTCTCTTGGGCGAAAATCTACGCCTCTGGAAGAATCGGAATCCGGATCATCTCCGAAATGATAATCATTTCCCGGAAGAATTGCATTTAACACAATACCTACGATTGCTGCAATCGCAAGTGAAGTCAGTGTGATGGAAGTTCCTGCGATAGTAAAAGTAAGTCCATCGGAGAAACCAAGTCCGCTGACTAAGATGACACCTGCGATAATCAGGTTACGTGATTTTGTGAAGTCTACATGATTTTCCACTACATTACGCACGCCGATGGCAGAAATCATACCATAGAGAATGAAGCTGACGCCACCGATGATGGAATAAGGCATAGTCGCGATAATCTGAGCAAACTTAGGAATAAAACTAAGGACAATCGCATATATGGCAGCGAGACGAACAACCTTTGGATCATGGACACGGGAAAGTTCGAGTACACCGGTATTCTCACCATATGTGGTGTTGGCAGGTCCACCAATCAAAGCGGAGAAGGAAGTTGCAAGACCGTCACCAATCAAAGTACGGTGAAGTCCCGGATCTTCCAGGAAGTTCTCACCAACGGTTGCGGAGATCGCAGACATATCGCCGATATGCTCCATCATGGTTGCGATGGCAATCGGTGCCATAACAAGAATGGCAGTGAGGTTGAACTTTGGCAACTGGAAAGGTGGGAGTCCGACGACAGCAGCGTCTGCAACAGTCTTAAAGTTAAAGATTGCATCTCCGTTTGGATTTGTAAATCCTAGGAAATGGAGTGCCAGAGCAAATACATAGGAGACAACTACACCCATAAGGATTGGAATGATCTTAAACATTCCCTTGCCCCAGATATTAAAGATAATAATGGTAGCTAATGCGACAATTGCAATCAGCCAGTTGGTAGAAGCATTTTTTACAGCAGATGGCGCAAGGCTTAATCCGATACAGATAATGATTGGTCCGGTCACAACTGGAGGAAGAAAACGCATCACGCGCTTTACCCCGATCAGTTTAATGATCAGTGCAAGAATCAGATAGAGAAGACCGGCAACAAAGATACCGCCGCATGCATATTGCAATTTCTCTGAATCTGGCATATTTGCAAAAATACCGGATTTGAGATTTGCGATACTTAAAAATCCACCCAGGAATGCAAAGGATGAACCAAGGAAAGCAGGAACTTTCAGTTTGGAACATAAATGGAAAAACAGAGTACCGAAACCGGCACAGAATAAGGTTACCTGAATGGAAAGAACCTGATTCCCACTTTTAAAGTAGCTGTTTACCAGCATTGGAACAAGAATGGTTGCACCGAACATGGCAAACATGTGCTGCAGACCGAGCAGCAGCATTTTTGGAATGCCTAAGACGCTGGCGTCCTTAATGATGTCTTTTTTCTGACTCATTTGTATAACTCCTCCTTAAAATAAATTATTTATACACTAACATCTGTTTTGACATAAGGTTCAGAACAGATTGTAGTTTCTCCAATGACATCCAGATAGAAATTAGCCATGGTCTGCGCCTGATAAGGAGCAACCCATAGATAGCCGACCCAGAGTGTGAGCGCGGATAAAAGATGTAATCCCACAAAACTCAGGATAAGATAAAACAGACGGCCACGATGTCCTTTCATAATACCGTGACTCACTTTTAAAGCCTCCGTCGGTCGCATTTGCGAGTGGTCGATGACCAGATACAAAGAGAGTGCATACTGTAATTCCACAATCACGAGCAGGACGATGCTTATAATGGTAAGTACAGAAAAAATAATAATATTATAGAGAGTAAATCCCTTGAAAAACATAAGAAACATGCCTGCAATCATAGGAATCACTGTTGGAATGGTGATGAGCACCATAAGCAGTCCGGTAAGAATGTACCGGTCCGGATGATTCGAAAATCCATAGAAAAGCATATTAAAAGAATAAGGCTGCTTTCTTGCCATCGACAGATGTACGCGGATGACACCTGCGGATAAGATCACGGTGACAAGAGAAATTAAAAAATTTGCCACATAGAAAACAATGGTCTGAGACAGCATCTGATGCGTGTCCTGTAACATGGAAAACGGGAGTTCCAACACAAGTGGGAGAAGCGTTGCCGCGAGGGAAACACCCATCGGAATTCCAAAATGGCCACAAAGATTTTGTCTTGCGATGCGTTTCAGTTCTTTGCCTGGTTTATTCATAGAAAAGGCTCCTTTAAATCTGTTTTTGTTTTTGCTATAATGAATCATTATGAAGACGAATGAAATTTACGATAAATGTTTTTACATCATAGGCTGGATCGGCATTGGTGCGCTGACAGTCCTCTGGATCATCTGGAAAGCAGGATTCTTCAGCGGGCTAACAATCCCTCCATGCACATTGCACAGTATTACGGGATATTACTGTCCCGGCTGTGGTGGAACCCGCGCCGTGCGCTTTTTGCTGCAGGGGCATGTGCTAAAATCCCTTTATTACCATCCAATCGTTGTATATACGGCCATTTTTGGCAGCTGGTTTATGATTTCCCAGACGATACAGAGGTTGTCCAAAGGAAAAATCGCAATCGGTATGCGCTACCGGGATATCTATCTGTGGATCGCACTTGGGCTTGTACTTGCAAACTGCCTCATCAAAAATCTGGTGCTTGCAATGACCGGATATGCCATGATGTGACATGTCGTCTTTTATTGTTGCAGCAGCTGGTTGTAATCGATACCGGTCATGTCGGAGTAGGCTTTGAGAATACCTTCGAGACTTCCGTACTCGTGCAGTGTAAATGCAAACGCCGAAATATAAATGACAGCCGTAAGCACAATTCCGAGAATTCCGAGAATGAGACCGACCTGCGCTTTGGCGCCGTAGCGCATTTGTCCGCCGCGCGACAGAGAAGCCAGAATGATGGCTAATGCACCGCAGGGAATTGCCAGATACAGGCAGGTGCAACTTACGATTGAAATGATTCCAAGAGTCATAGCGGCAATTTCCATACGGTCAGAATGATTGCCGGAAACAGGTTGTCCGTACATGTTGCCGGACGGATTGTACATATTCATGTGTTACCTCCAAAACTTATTGATTTCATTTTATCACTTCATATATAATAGGGAAAGATAAAAATGCCATGAAAGGAAAAATCTTATGGATATTATGAAAAAGATAGCAGCAGAGCTTGGGGTTCGTGCCAATCAGGTAGAGGCTGCCGGAAAATTAATTGATGAGGGATGTACGATCCCTTTTATTGCCAGATACCGTAAGGAGGCAACGGGCGCATTGAATGATGAGCAGTTGCGTGATCTTTATGACCGTCTGGTTTATTTGCGTAATCTGGAAGAAAAGAAACAGACCGTTCTGGCTTCCATTGAAGAGCAGGGAAAACTGACCGAAGAACTTCGCAGTCAGATTCTTGCAGCAGAAACACAGGTCGCAGTGGATGATCTGTATCGCCCATATCGTCCGAAGCGACGTACCAGAGCAACGATTGCAAAGGAAAAAGGTTTAGAGCCACTGGCAAATATATTGATGCTTCAGATGTTGAAGACACCGGTTTTGGAAGAAGCCGCCAAATATGTTGATCCGGAAAAAGAAGTGGCAACACCGGAGGAGGCGTTGGCCGGAGCCCGGGATATTCTGGCAGAGTTTATCTCAGATAATGCCGATTACCGCAAACATATCCGTGAACTGACAATGAAGAAAGGTTCCCTCGTGTCTGCGGCAAAAGATCCGGAGGCAGAGTCTGTCTATGAAATGTACTATGATTACAACGAACCGCTTGCCAAGGCCGCTGGACATCGCACACTTGCCATAAACCGTGGGGAAAAAGAAAAAGTTCTTACCGTGCGCATCGAAGCTCCGGTTGACGATGTTATCCGCTATCTGGAAAAACAGGTGATTACCAATACCCAGGCGCAGACCGCACCAATTCTTCGTGATGTAATTGCAGATGCCTATGACCGTCTGATCGCACCGGCAATCGAACGTGAAATTCGGAACGATTTATCGGAAAAAGCGGAAGATGGTGCAATCAAAGTGTTTGGAAAGAACTTAGAGCAGCTTTTGATGCAGCCTCCAATCAAGGGACAGGTTGTGCTTGGCTGGGACCCGGCATTTCGTACCGGATGTAAGCTTGCGGTAGTGGATGAGACAGGAAAAGTACTGGATACGACCGTGATTTATCCGACAGCACCGCAGAACAAAGTGGAAGAAGCAAAAGTCGTATTGAAAAAACTGATTTCCAAATATCACATCACGCTGATTTCACTGGGCAATGGCACGGCCTCCAGAGAGTCCGAGCAGATCATTGTGCAGCTGTTAAAAGAAATTCCGGTACAGGTGCAGTACATCATTGTAAATGAAGCCGGTGCATCCGTATACTCGGCAAGTAAGTTGGCAACAGAAGAATTTCCAAATTTCGATGTGGGACAAAGAAGTGCGACATCAATGGGACGCCGTCTACAGGATCCGCTTGCAGAACTGGTAAAAATCGATCCGAAATCAATCGGTGTCGGTCAGTATCAGCATGATATGAACCAGAAGAAATTGAGCGAAGCCCTGTCTGGTGTCGTGGAAGATTGTGTAAACCGTGTCGGTGTGGATTTGAATACGGCATCCGCTTCTCTTTTGGAATATATTTCCGGAATCAGCAAGGTAATTGCAAAAAATATCGTGACGTATCGAGAAGAGAATGGTGCATTTACCGCCCGTTCCCAGCTTTTGAAAGTGGCAAAACTCGGACCGAAGGCGTACGAGCAGAGTGCCGGATTTATGCGGATCAGCGATGGAAAAAATCCGTTGGATGCAACCGGCGTACATCCGGAGTCTTATGCCGCAACGAAAGCATTGCTGGAAAAAATGGGCTATACACTCGAAGACGTCAAGAACAGAAATGTAGTTGGAATCTCTAAGAAAATCCGCGATTACAAAAAGCTTGCGGAAGAATTGGAGATTGGAGAACTTACATTGCGCGATATTGTAAAGGAACTGGAAAAGCCGGCGCGTGATCCGCGAGACGACATGCCAAAGCCGATTTTGCGCAGCGATGTACTGGAGATGAAAGACCTTACACCGGGCATGGTGCTCAAGGGAACGGTGCGTAATGTTATTGATTTTGGTGCCTTTGTAGATATCGGTGTCCACCAGGATGGACTCGTACATATTTCACAGATGTGTGACCGCTACATCAAGCATCCGCTGGAAGTTGTCAGTGTCGGTGATATTGTTGAAGTAAAGGTGCTGAGTGTGGATCTCAAAAAGCAGAGAATCCAGCTTACCATGAAAATGTAGAAAAATGGGTTGACAGATACGGCCCATGTGCATACAATAGCAGTAGAAATGAATAGGAATTCTTCGGGGCAGGGTGAGACAATGGAGAGCATTCATTGTTGATTCCCGACCGACGGTTATAGTCCGTGAACTGCAGTTTGCAGCCGATCCGGTGGAACTCCGGAACCGACAGTATAGTCTGGATGAGAGAAGAAATTATCATGTATTGCCTGTCGCAGAAATATATCTGCAGGACAAGGATATATGTGTAGCAAAGCCCCGGTCAGTTGATCGGGGCTTTTATTTTCAGACAATCGTTATGCCTGGAAATAAATTTCTCCTGGGATTCCTTGAATAACATTAACATGTAAAGGAGAATGGACATGAGTAACGAAACAAACGCAGTAATGAAAAACATGACAAACAATGCAGGCACCGGAAAGAAAATGAATTATGGAGTGCGCTTCACGACGATGACAGCGATGCTTTCCGCAATCGCATTTATTTTAATGTATCTGGAGATTCCACTTCCGATGATCATGCCGGATTTCATTAAATTTGATTTCTCTGATCTGCCGGCATTGATCGGAACATTCGCATTTGGCCCGGTCAGCGGTGTGATTATCTGTCTGATCAAGAATTTGTTACACCTGATGGTTTCAAAGAGTATGTTTGTAGGAGAACTTTCCAACTTCATCTTAGGATGTGCATTTGTGATTCCGGCCGGATTGATCTATCATTTTAAGAAGACAAAAATGGGCGGTCTGCTTGGTGGTGTAGCCGGGGCCATCTTCATGGGTGTATTCAGTGTCGCATCCAACTATTTTATTGTATATCCGGTATATTACAAAGTGGCAATGCCGGAGGAAGTAATTCTTGGTGCATATCAGGCAATTATTCCGGCTATGAAGTCCATTTTACAGTGTCTGGTTTGCTTTAACCTTCCATTTACAATTGTAAAAGGATTAATTTCCGTTGCAATCTGTATGGTATTTTATAAACCAATTTCTCTTGTGCTTAAGGGAAGAGCCAACCGCTAATTGAATAACTGCTACTACAACTTATGTGCGCATCGCATGTATCCATTTCAGATATTCTGTCCAGAATGAGAAGGGTATGTGGGATGCGCGTTCTATTTTCCGGTCTTTTCATTTAATGAGAGAACTGTTATAATGAACACAAAAAAGCGATAAAAAGCAGGAGAATACAATGAACACAGCATTTGATATCAAACTCGAAGCAAAGGATTTGTTTCGCTTTAATATGTATCAGACTTACACCGGATTACAGGGGTGGATTTCCATTATTCTTGGAATACTTGCTTTTGTAATGGCAGGGATTACATTCGGACATGCAGATACAATGTACACAATTTTATATATCGGAGTGGGAATTTTGTTTCTCGTTTATGTGCCGGGATCTCTCTGGATGAGGGCAAATGCAACCATAAAAACGAATGCGGTGCTTGCAGGAACACTTCACTATGAAGTGAGTGAAGAATGCATTCGTGTAACACAGGGCGAGGAATCCGGAGAACTGCCATGGGATGCGGTATACAAGATTGTATCAAACGACAAACAGGTTCTTATATACAGCAATCGTGTCAATGCTTATATTATCCCGAGAACACAGATCGGAGAGCAGTATGATATGTTTTGCAGAATCGCAGAAAAGAAACTGGAAAAATTCCGTTTAAAATTGAAAAAATAAAGTTGAGGAAATAAAATGGAAGAAAAGAAAACTGAAATTTGTATAGAAACCTATTCTGCGGAGGAGACGCTTGCACTCGGAGAAGAACTTGGACGCAAGGCAAAGCCGGGAGATGTCTATACCCTGGTAGGAGATCTCGGCGTAGGCAAAACGGTTCTGACACAGGGCATTGCGCATGGACTTGATATCACAGAACCCATCTGCAGTCCGACGTTTACGATTGTGCAGGTATATGAAGAGGGGCGTATGCCGTTCTATCATTTTGATGTGTATCGTATCGGAGACATTGAAGAGATGGATGAGATCGGGTACGAAGATTATTTTTACGGGGATGGATTATGCATGATCGAGTGGTCCAACCTCATAGAAGAGATTTTGCCGGAACATCGCAAAGAAATCACGATCGAAAAGGATTTGGAAAAAGGATTTGACTATCGCAAAATTACCATTTGCGACAAGTAAGGAAGAAAGAGGCTAGAAAATGAAAATACTTGCATTGGACAGTTCAGGGCTTGTTGCCAGTGTAGCTGTTGTTGAAGATGACAATTTACTTGGAGAATATACGATTAATTATAAGAAAACACATTCCCAGACATTGCTTCCGATGTTGGATGAAGTGGCAAAAATGATTGAACTGGATCTGAATACTGTGGATGTAATTGCAGTTTCAGCGGGACCGGGATCCTTTACCGGACTGCGTATCGGTTCAGCTACTGCAAAAGGACTGGCGCTTGCTTTGCATAAGAAGATAGTTTCTGTGCCGACTGTAGACGCGCTGGCGTACAATTTGTGGAATAGTCCGTCTCTGGTTTGCCCGCTTATGGATGCACGCAGACAGCAGACCTACACAGGGCTGTACAAGTTTACGGATGGAACTATGGACACTGTGCTCCCACAGTGTGTTGTTGGCATACAGGAAATCATAGAAAAAATAAATGAGATGGGCGAAGCGGTTACATTTCTCGGCGATGGTGTGCCGGTATTCCGGGAATATATCGAGGAGAACCTCAAAGTACCATTTTCTTTTGCACCGGCGCATTGTAACAAACAGCGCGGAGCCAGTGTGGCAGTACTTGGCGCAATTCTTTATGCACAGGGCAAAGCAGAAGATGCGGCAGATCACAAGCCGGAATATCTGCGCCTGTCACAGGCAGAGCGCGAACGCAAGGAAAAGGAAAGAGATTTTCGTATATGATCATACGACAGATGAAAAAAGAAGACGCGACAGAAGTTGCGCAAATTGAAAAAGAATGTTTTTCCCAGCCGTGGAGCACACAGGGCTTTATCGATGCGCTGGATCATTCTGCTTTTTTCCTTGTCGCAGAGGAAGCAAAGCAGATTTTAGGCTATGTTGGAATGTACGTTACCGTTCCAGAAGGAGAAATCACGAATGTAGCAGTAAAACCGGAATATCGTGACCGGAAAATTGGAAGTGCATTGGTGGAACAGATGCAGCAATGGAGTCTGGAACATGGTGTGAATCGTATTGTTCTCGAAGTACGTTCCGGGAATATGCCTGCAATTTGTTTATATGAACACAAAGGCTTTGTGAAACTGGGCGTTCGAAAAAACTTTTATCAGTTTCCTAAGGAAGATGCAGATATTATGGAATGGAACGGATAATGGATAAGAAAAAGAATAGGAAGAAAAATTTATGTTAGATGTTTGTTTGTTAGGAACAGCAGGCATGATGCCGCTGCCGAACCGGTGGCTGACATCACTTATGCTACGATATAATGGCAGCAGTCTTTTGATTGACAGCGGAGAAGGAACGCAGATTGCAATCAAAGAGGCCGGACTTAGTTTTAAACCGATTGATATATTGTGCGTGACACATTTTCATGCAGACCATATCAGCGGGCTTCCGGGATTGCTTCTTACAATGGGAAATGCAGACAGAACAGAGCCGTTGACGATTATCGGACCCAAGGGACTGACCCGGGTTGTAGAGGCTTTGCGCACGATCGCACCGGAACTCCCTTTTGAAATTATATGCCGGGAATTAAAAGAACCGAACGAAGTGATTGAGATGAATGGATACGAAATTCATGCATTTCGTGTTCAACATAAAGTAGTCTGCTATGGATATTCGGTAGAAATACACCGCGCGGGTAAATTTTCCGTGGAGCGTGCGAAAGAGCAGGATGTTCCGATGAAATTGTGGAGCCGTCTGCAAAAAGGCGAGATCATTGAACAGGATGGAATTACTTATACACCGCAGATGGTGCTTGGGGCACCCCGGAAAGGATTAAAAGTCACATACTGTACCGATACAAGACCATTGGACAGCATTGTGGAGGCAGCGAAAGACTCGGATTTATTTATTTGTGAAGGCATGTATGCCGAAAAAGAAAAACTTGCCAAGGCAAAGCAATATAAACATATGACTTTTTATGAAGCAGCAGACATGGCAAAACGTGCAAATGTACAGGAATTATGGCTGACGCATTTTTCACCGTCTCTGGTCCGTCCGCAGGAATATCTGCCGGAAGTGCAGAAAATTTTCCCGAATGCGCATCTCGGAAAAGACGGAAAAAGCGTTGAACTGGTATTTCAGGAGGAATAGGTATGAAGAAAAAAGCAGGTATCGTAATATTGGCTGTTTTGTTTGCAGCACTGATTTGCGGAAGTTTTTACTTTGTGAAAATAAAATCAAATGCAACGGCAGATGAAGATACGCATCTGACGAAAATCCAGAAAATCACTACGCGTGATCTGGAGAAAAATTATCCGAAGACACCGCGAGCAGTGGTAAAGCTATATAACCAGATCATTACAAGCTATTATGAAAAAGAGTATACCGACGAAGAATTTGATGCACTGGTTGATCAGGCGATGCTTCTTTTCGACGACGAGTTGGCAAAGAATAATCCAAAAGAGACATATATACAGTCCTTAAAAAAAGAAATTGCGGATTATGATAAACGGTCCCGACAGATTCGTCAGACGGATGTCTGTGACAGCGATGATGTGTTATATACAACAGATCCGAATAATGATGATAAGCTGGCATATGTAACCGCATCATATTTCGTAAAAGAGGACAAAAGTTTTACGAAGACATACCAGATGTATGTATTGCGTAAGGATAAGAATAAAAATTGGAAAATACTTACCTACTATCAGATTGATAAAAATCCGAACGAAGATGCTACAGAATAGTGGCAGAATATTAAAAACCAAGCGAAGAAGAAGGAAATAGAAATGGATGAAATAAAAATACTTGCGATCGAGAGCTCTTGCGATGAGACAGCAGCAGCTGTCGTTGTAAATGGAAGAGATTTGCGTTCTAACGTGATCTCTTCTCAGATTGCGCTGCACACATTGTATGGTGGTGTGGTGCCGGAAATCGCTTCCCGTAAGCATATTGAAAAAATAAATCAGGTAATTGAACAGGCTCTTGCAGATGCAAGTATGACATTGGACGATATCGATGCGATTGGAGTGACTTACGGACCGGGTCTGGTGGGGGCACTTTTGGTCGGAGTCGCAGAAGCAAAAGCAATCAGTTACGCAAAAAATATTCCCCTGGTAGGAGTGCATCATATCGAGGGACATATCAGCGCGAATTACATTGAGAATCCGGATTTGGAGCCACCATTTTTATGCCTTGTAGTCTCGGGAGGGCATACGCACCTGGTAAAAGTGGTAGATTATGGAAAGTATGAAATTCTTGGACGCACGAGAGATGACGCTGCGGGAGAGGCTTTTGATAAAGTTGCCCGTGCTATTGGGCTTGGATATCCGGGTGGCCCGAAAATTGAAAAAGTTTCTCATGAAGGAAACCCGGCAGCAATTTCATTTCCACGTGCAAAGATTGCAGATGGAGAATATGATTTTAGCTTTAGTGGCTTGAAGTCCGCAGTGTTGAATTATCTGAACGGATGTCGGATGAAAGGAATAGAGATCAATCAGGCGGATGTGGCTGCCTCTTTCCAGCAGTCTGTTACAGACGTACTGGTTGGCCATGCACGTCATGCAATACGTCAGTACCATATGAACAAATTTGCTATTGCAGGTGGTGTCGCATCCAATGGTGTGATCCGTGCTGCTATGGAGCAGATGTGTAGGGAAGAGGGAGTGACATTTTATCATCCTTCGCCGATTTTGTGTACAGACAATGCAGCGATGATCGGTGCGGCAGCATATTATGATTTTGTCGCAGGAAAGCGTTCCGGTCTGGACTTAAACGCTGTTCCGAATTTAAAACTGGGAGAATCATAAATGAATAAGAAGCATTTTACAGCGATTGTTTTATCTGCAGGAAAGGGAAACCGTATGCATAGCGATATCCCGAAACAATACATGGATATGCTTGGATATCCGGTTATTTATTATGCCCTAAAAGCTTTTGAAGAGAGCCGGGTAGATGATGTCATTCTTGTGACAGGGGCAGAAGACGTTGCATTTTGTACAGAGAATATTGTACAAAAATATCATCTCACAAAAGTAAAAGATGTTGTTCCGGGTGGAGCCGAACGTTATCTTTCTGTTTTGGAAGGGTTAAAAAAAGCACAGAATGCAGATTATGTATTGATTCATGATGGAGCCAGACCAATGATTAGCGCAGAAGATATAGAAAAGTCCATGCAGATGGTGGAGCAGGAGGATGCCTGTGTTCTTGCAACACCAGTCAAAGATACCATAAAGATTGTCAAAAAAGGGTATGTAACGGACACTCCGGATCGAGATACACTTTGGGCAATGCAGACCCCTCAGAGCTTTTCGACAGAATTACTGCGCAATGCATATATACAGTTGGAAACAAAGCAGAAAAAGGAAAAAATTGTTCCAAATATCACAGATGATGCGATGATTGTGGAATACATGACGGGACATAAAATTCGCATTATTCCTGGAAATTACGCCAATATTAAGATTACCACACCGGAAGATCTGGCCATTGCAGAAATGTTTTTGAAAAAAAAGAAAAATAATGGTTGACATCAGGTGGCAATGATGATAATATATGTCTTGCGCTGGTTCAAGTGCAAAAATAAAACATACGGAGAGGTATCGAAGTGGTCATAACGAGGCGGTCTTGAAAACCGTTTGTCC